>VFQR01000057.1_pt1 | contig 302442 bp, 228 predicted proteins | sample 3512321 | NCBI WGS metagenome assembly VFQR01 (sample SAMN10412374, study PRJNA504923) | tailings metagenome | isolation source: Relicate 3 Philex TSF1 revegetated site | place: Philippines: Tuba, Benguet | collected 2017-08-29 | reverse complement strand
ACCGTCGGGCTGCTCACTGTCAGCGGACGGTCATCGTCCAGATTGGTGGTGGCGGTATCAGGAACACCACCAGTCACGGTGCCGGGGAATTTAACGCCCGTACCGTCATCGACAATGGTGCCGGTACCGGTCGTGCCAGTACCACCGGTATTCGTTGCCGTTAGGGTGAACGTCTCTGCCCCTTCGTACACACCATCGTTAACGATGGTGGTGCGGACTAGAAGCGTTCCCCCCGCAGGTATACTCACTAGCGCATTGGCAGTGTAGTTTACCCAGGTGGTGCCGTCCCAGTACTGAAGCGCAGGGCCATAGTCGGCTCCGATCGCAGTGCCATCGGCCAAGCTAAGGGTGATTTGCTGATTAGCCGCTCCACCCACAGAGAAGATCGCATAGGGCGAAGCTTCATTGACCGTCGGGCTGCTCACTGTCAGCGGACGGTCATCGTCCAGATTGGTGGTGGCGGTATCAGGAACACCACCAGTCACGGTGCCGGGGAATTTAACGCCCGTACCGTCATCGACAATGGTGCCGGTACCGGTCGTGCCAGTACCACCGGTATTCGTTGCCGTTAGGGTGAACGTCTCTGCCCCTTCGTACACACCATCATTCGTAATGGTGGTGCGGACTAAAAGCGTGCCGCCTGCGGGGATGCTCACTAGCGCGTTGGCGGTGTAGTTTACCCAGTCGGTGCCATCCCAGTACTGGAGGGCAGGGCCGTAGTCGGCTCCAGTAGCAGTACCATCGGCCAAGCTAAGGGTGACTTGCTGGTTGGCCGCTCCCCCTACAGAGAAGACGGCATAGGGCGAAGCTTCATTGACCGTAGGGCTCGTGACCGTCAACAAACGGTCATCGTCCAGATTGGTGGTAGTGGTATCGGGAACACCACCAGTCACGGTGCCAGGATATTTAACGCCCGTGCCGTCATCAACAATAGTGCCGGTACCGGTCGTGCCAGTACCACCGGTATTCGTTGCCGTTAGGCTAAACGTCTCTGCCCCTTCGTACACACCATCATTCGTAATGGTGGTGCGGACTAAAAGCGTGCCGCCTGCGGGGATGCTCACTAGCGCGTTGGCGGTGTAGTTTACCCAGTCGGTGCCATCCCAGTACTGAAGACCAGGGCCATAGTCAGCCCCAGTGGCAGTACCATCGGCCAGGCTAAGGGTGACTTGCTGGTTAGCCGCTCCACCCACTTCAAAGATGGCGTAGGGAGAGGCTTCGTTAACGGTAGGGCTGCTCACCGTTACAGGCAGATTGCCGTCTTGAATGGTGCCAACACCGACAGCACTTTTCGTGCCACCGCTGGTGTAGGTTGCCGTCAGCGAAAAGGTTTCAGCGACTTCAACTAAAGAATCAGCGGTGATGCTGGTGCGAATCTGGAAGTTGCCCCCTGCGGGAATGGTGACGTTGCCTCCGGCGTACGGTAGCCAGGTCGTCCCGCCATCCAGGGAGTATTCTAGGCCGCCATTGCCAAAGTCTTCGCCATTGTTGAGCACACCATCTGTTTCTGCCGTGGCGGGGTTGGCCCCCGAACCGGCGATCGCAAGCGAGACGGTTTGCCCAGCCACCCCGGCAACCGTGAAGATGGCGTAGGGGTCAGTGCCTTCAGTGACCGTGGGGCTCGTCACCGTTAGCAAGCGGTCATCGTCTAGGGCGGTTGTCACCGCATCTGGAACGCCGCCGGTCACGGTACCGGGGAATTTCGTGCCGGTGCCATCATCGACAATGGTGGCGGTGGCGGTGCTGGTGACCGTTGTCCCCGCGATAATGTCGGCTTTGAGGGTGAAAGTTTCTGGGCCTTCGTAGAGGGTATCGGCCTCGCTGCCAATGTTTGCTCTGACGTAGACAATGCCCGATCCGCCGGTACCCGGCACAACGGGCACAGAGTAGTCATCGTCCCCGGTGCTGTAGGCAAACCAGGTGGTGCCATCGTAGGAGTACTCCAGAGTAAAGCCGGTGATGGTGGCATCTTGATCGGCTGGAGAGGCTGTATTGCCCAAGGTGAGGAAGAGGTTTTGCCCAGCCGTAGCCGTAACCGTGAAGAGGGCGTAGGGTGAGGCTTCGTTCACTGGCGTGGCGGCTACCACGGCGACACTCAGATCACTATCTAGGCCAGTAGTATCGATGTCGGGAGTTCCGCCGGTTACGGTGCCGGGGTATTTGACCCCGGTGCCGTCATCAACGATGGTGCCTAAACCTTGGGTGCTGGTGCCGCCAGTATTGGTGGCCGTTAGGGCAAAGTTCTCAGACCCTTCATAGACTCCGTCTTGAAGAATTCCGGTGCGTACCAGCAAGGTGCCCGCCGCTGGAATCTGGATGAAGGTGTTGGCAGTGTAGGTCGCCCATGTGGTGCCGTTCCAGTACTCTAAACCAGGGCCGTAGTCAGTTCCGGCCCCGGTAGCGGTGCCGTCGGTGAGGCCGAGTTTGACCCACTGATTGGCGACCCCGCCCACTGAAAAGATCGCGTAGGGTGACGCTTCGTTGACCGTGGGGCTGCTGACCGTTAGGGGGCGATCGTCGTCTTTGGTGACGGCACCGTCGGTGGTGCCATCGCTCACGCCGTTGGTGTTGAAGGTGAGGCCGGTGCCGTTGTCTGCGATCGCAGCCGTACCCACCGCCGCTGTACCCGCCCTATTGGTAGCCGTCAGGGTAAAGGTTTCTGGCCCCTCAAAAACGGCATCGTCGAGAATTACGGCGCGAACAAAGAGCAGCCCATCGGGATTGGCAGCTCCGCCAGGAATGGTGTTGGGAATGGCCGCTGGGGTACCGGCATACTCAACCCAGGCACTGCCATTCCAGTATTCGAGGTTGGGGGAGAAATCACTGCCCTGGGTGGCTGTTCCGGCGGCGAGGGCAAGGCTGACCAACTGATCGGGGGCACCATCGACGGTGAATACGGCGTAGGGTGAGCCTTCGTTGACCGTGGGGCTCGTGACCGTGAGCGCTCGGTTGTCTGGGGTGACGGTGATGGGAATGGTATTGATGGCCTGTAGCCCTAACCCATCGGTAGCGGTAACGGTGAGCGCATCGGCTCCATTAAAGGATGGGTTGCCCTGGTAGCTGAGGGTGGCCAGGGCCAGGTTGATCTGCTCTTGGCTGCCCGACAGGGTGAGGGTAGCAGAATTGTTAGAGCCGCTAGAAATTGTGGCCCCATTCAGGTTGCCGATACTCAACTGGCCATTGTTAACCGTTAGCTGAACGCTGGCCAGTTCACTGGCAATGATCTGTCCAACGGCATTCTCAGGGTCGCTGATGGAGATGGATGCGATCGCAAGACCAGTGTTCTCCGCAGCCGTCAACAGAGCTGGCACCGTATTGATCGGCGCATCGTTGGCACCGTTGACGGTGATAGTTAGGCTGGTGGTATGGGTGCCGCCAGCGGTGTCTCTGACTTCGTAGGTAAAGGTGTCGATGACGCTTTGCCCCACAGCCAGGGCGTTGACGGCGCTGTTGCCGTTGTTGACGGTATAGCTGTAGCTGCCGTCGGGGTTGATGACGAGGGTGCCGTAGGTGCCGACAACGTTGGTGTTGGCCGCAACAGCGGTAGTCGGAGCGCCCGTGCCCGCAATAACTCTCGCCACGGTCTTGGTGTCACCGGCATCGTTGTCGGTGTCGTTGAGCAGCACATTGCCCGTGGGATTAAATCCAGGGATATCGTTGCCAGTGCCGCCCGCCTCGGTGGCTGTGGCGGCATCGGCTACGGCCACCGGGTTATCATTCGCCCCCTGTATCGTGATGGTGATGCTGGCGACATCGGTTTGGCTGTTACTACCATCTCTGATGGTGTATATGAACGTATCAGTGAGGGACTGCCCAGCATTTAAGGCGTCCACCGTCGCGTTGGCATCATCCAGGTCGTAGCTGTAGCTACCATCACTGTTGATCGTTAAGGACCCGTAAGCCCCCGCTAAGGCTGCCCCCACGGTGCCTGCCGTGCCATTGAACGAAATCCCGGTGACGGTGAGGGTACCCCCGGCGGAGGTATCGGCATTATTGCCTGTGCCCGCCCCGGTAATAGCATTGTTGCCACCTGGAGCAATATCACTACCTTCGGTGACGGTGACGGCATCGGCGATCGCGTTGGGCGGGTTGGTTTGGACACTCACGTTGATAGTGAGGGTTGCGGTGCTCGTCGCGTTCAACCCATCGTTCATGGTGTAGTTGAACGTGTCTACCTTATTGCCGCTCGTTAGGTTGCTGTAAGCGGTATAGGTATAAGCACCCGTTCCCGTATTTAATTGCAGCGTGCCATATTGCCCGGTCAGGGTTACGGTGCCCGTGAGCGCCTGGGTAAAGGTGAGATTTGGACTTGATGTGCTGACTTGCAACGCCGCACCATCGACCGTAATCTTTTGGGCAACAGGGTCATAGGCCGTCACCGTGCGGGTAAAGGTGCCGCCGCCTTCTAACGCGCCCGTGACGGTCATGCCCACCGAAATTGAGCCGTTGACGCCGCTGACGCCGACGGTGTTGCTGCTGGATGAACTATTAGTGGCGGTGGTGGCAGCGGTATTCACACTCGCCGTACCCGCTAAGTCAGTGGTAAATCGTAGGGTTGGATTACCAGATAGAGCAGTAACGGTCGGGGTATTGAACGTAATGCTCCCAGTAGCAGAGTTATAGCTAGCTACGGTAACTGGATTACCAAACGCATCGAGTAAAGCACCACCGCCATTAATAAAAACATAGTCTCCTATGTTGATACCCCCATTGAGCGTGGTGGGAGTTCCTGTGCTATTTAGGGGCGCAGTATTAGCAGCCGTTGTACCTGCTGAGTTGGTGGTAAATCGTAGGGTTGGATTGCCCGACAGACTGGTTACAGTGGGGGCACTGAAAGTTATCGCTCCAGTGGCCGAGTTATAGGTACTGACGGTGATTTGAGCACCATTGGCATCGAGTAAAGGCGAACCATCCGCATCGCGAAAAACAAACTCGCCCGGATTAATACCGCCATTGCCGACTGTGGTTGTCGTATTGATCGTGTTAATTAGCGCATCATTAACATTTCCTGTTCCATTGGAGTTTTGTGTAAAAATCAAACTATTGCCATTGGCCAGCGTAACATTCGTCGGTTGCGCGCTTAAGGTGATGGTAGAGCCGCTGATGGTCGCAACAGTAATGGGAGTCGCGCCATTTAATAATGGTGTTGTCGTATTGGTTAAATAGACAGAATCACCTGGTTGTACACCATTGTTGCCCCCGTTAATAGTTCCAAGAACAATGGAGCTTATAGCCGTTGTGCTAGGTGAGGCTGCCCCGATCGTGACCGAGAGAATACCTGTTGGAGAGACGGTACCAACAGTCACACCCGAGGTGGTTCCTGTGGTTGATCCGGTGGCGGTGGAGGTAGTTGCCCCGATCGATTTGCTGTCGCCCGCATCCACATCGGTGTCGTTGTTCAGCACATTGCCAGTAATTGGCGTAGTGGGCAGGGCGGCAGCGGTGCCGCTGACGGAGTTAAAGTCATCATTGGCGATCGGGCTATCGTTGGCACCCTGAATGGTCACCGCTAGGGTGCTGGTAGAGGTTGCCCCCACCGCATCTCTGATGGTGTAGGTGAAGGTTTCGGTGAGGGTGTTGCTGCTCAGGCGCAGCGCCTGGACGGCGGCACTGCTGTTGTTGACGGTGTAGGTGTAGCTGCCATCGGCCCCGATCGCCAGGCTGCCGTACAGCCCCGTCACCGTCGCCGGGCTAGAGCCCGACGTGCTGCCCGCCGCCGGAATTCCCGTAGAGTTGGCCGCCGCATTGCCGACCGAGGTGACGGTTTTGGTGTCGCCTGCATCGACATCGGTGTCGTTGGTCAAGACATTGCCGGTGGGGTTTGTACCGGCTGTGCCATTGTTGATGCCCCCGGCTTCAACGGCGGTAGCGGTATCGGCTACGGCAACCGGGGCATCGTTAACCGGGGTGACGTTGAAGGTGATGATGTTGGGCGTGGGGTCGAGGTTGACACCGCCGTTGGCCGTGCCGCCGCTGTCGCGCACCTGAAAGGTGAAATTGGCGTAGTTGGCACCACTGCCATTGACAACCGGGGTATAAACCAGCAGCGGAATCTGGGCGGCGGTAATCTCAGCACCGGCCACCAGGGGCGCGCCGTTGAGGGTGAGGCTACCGGTGGTCGGCAGCGTGGTGATGACCACCCCCTGCAAGCTGTGGGGCGGGCTGTCGTTGCTATCGGTAAAGCCAAAGTCGCTGGCTGAGAAGGTGTAGGCGTTGTCTTCGTTGATCGTGACTGTTTTATCGGCTCCGGCGGGTGCATCGTTGACGGGGGTAATGCTAATGGCCAGAGTAGCGGTGGTGGTCAGCGCCCCATCGGAAACTGTGTAGGTGACGATCGGCACGGGGCCAGCATAGTTAGCGGCGGGCTGAAAGCTATAGGCCCCATCGCGGTTGACGATCAGGGTACCGCTGGCCAGATTGAGGGTGCGGGATGGGGTGCCCGCGTCAAGGGTGTAGGTGGTGCCGGAAACCACAAACTGAGTGACTTGCAGGGGGTCGTTGTTGGGGTCGGTGTCGTTGGCCAACAGGTTGCCGGTTACCGGCAGGGTGCCGTCTTCTAAAACGGTGGCGATATCGTTGGCGGCGATCGGGGGCAGGGGGGGCTGATACCCAAAAATATCTTTCCAGCTCGAGCTGGTGCTGTAGGGGCCGCCGCCAATGTCGCCGTTGACGGCGTTGAGGCTGTTAGAAGCGGTTAACCCGGCAGCGTAAACTTTAGTTTGGTTGCTGGGCCACTGGGGAATTTCTTTGTAAACCGATGAGGGGTTGCCGCCGTTGTAGGTGTTAGCGACTAGACTACGGAACGCACTGAGTTGGGCTAGGGTAAAGCTAAAAACGTAGTAATTTTCCTTAACACTATCCCCATCGACATCGAGATCTACGACGCCATCGGAACCGACTCTCACCGCTGGCCCATACACCTTAAAGTTAGATGGGTTAGTCGAGCTACCTGTCTTTAAGTTGTAGTAGGTGCCGGTATTGGCAGCAGGTATAACCGTATTGTTAGGTCGGGTGTTGGCATCGGCTGCTATTCCCCTAACGATGGGAATAAAGTCGTACTCAAGCACTGAGTAACTGCCGGTAACATTGCCCACGTTCACCTGAATGGTGAAATCGGGGCTACCATCGCCATCCACATCGACAAATATGCCCATTAGGGCTTTGAAGTTGCCCGACTGAGGCTCAGCTAGCACCTTAAAAGCAATACTGGTGCCGTCGGCTTGAATCTGTAAATAGGGCGTAGCGTCATTGCCCACCAGATCGGAGGCATTGGCTGTCCAGCTGCCGTCGGAAAGGGCTTTGTTTGGGTCACCAGTACGGGCCAGATTTTGCCACAGAGAAGAGGCTGGATCAAAGGCGATCGCCTGCTCAACAACTAACTCTTGCCCATCTAAGCTAATGACGTTGGTATCATCCTCAGCCCGCAAAAAAGCCAGCTGATTGGCATTTAAGACAGTGCCCTGAACCAGCGCCGCAAAGATTGCCCCTTCATCTCCAGCGCTGTCAACACCACCGTTGATCTGATCGTCAAAACTGTGGCCTAATTCTTCTAGCAGCACCGACTGAATTTGGGCGGCAGAAGCAGTGCTCAGCCAATCGCCATTGAGGTAGACGGTGGGCTGCCCGGTGGTGCCAGTGGCACTGTAGGCCCCCAGCGCCCCCTTGAGTTCAGCAGCGCTGCGAGTTTCTAGGCGAGTAGAGTAGTTGCCATCGAGCACGCGCTGCCTAAGGTCTAGGGCATTGGCGGTCCAGCTGCTAGACTCGATAGTTGCCCCGAAAGGAATAGCCGCCTGGGACAGAAAATTTTCTTGCTGAAACCAATCTGTCAGGCGATCGCGGAGGAGAGCAGCGATGGGGCTGAGTAGACTGGCGTAGACTGGCGAAATATTGGCCAGATCAAAGAGTTGCTTGGCGGGCAGCGGTGGGGTCATTGGCAGCAATGTCCTAAAGGGAGCAATCGCAGAGAACTGTCCTCAGTATTCCCATGGAGTTTGCCTGCCGCGCAGCGAAAAGAGAGTTATTGCCGCAGTCAAGTTCAGCAAAATTCTGCGGATAAAAGCAGCACATTTTAGAGCGCCGCCAGCGCCCTAGATTAGACAATATTTTTGACAAAAAGGTATCGAGTTTGTAACGAGTAAATTCGATTTGGAAGAGGTTTTAACGTTTTGAGTTTCAGCTGTGGTTTTGAGAGGCAGCCTTAGATCAAGCACAGCTGAATGGCCTTGAGGTGGGCGGTCAAGTATACCCAGATGTAGTAGCTCAAAACCACCTCTTTTTAATCTGTTGCTATTGTTTGGGTGTAGTACGGCGGCTGGTGCCATGTTTGTTCAACTTTTGCCGCTGATTTTAGTGGCCTGCCTTGGCCACGGCCTCAAGCAAGCCGGGGTGCTGGGGCCAAGCGACGCCAGGGCGATCGGTACCCTGCTCACCCATCTGGCCCTGCCCGCCGTCATTCTCAAGGCGCTGGCAACAGCCTCGATTACCCCCGAGCTGGTATATCTGCCGCTGTCGGCGCTGGTAGTGGTGCTCGGGCTCACCCTGATTGGCCTACTCACCGTGCGCTGCCTGGGGTGGGAAAGGGCCAGGGCTGGAGCGTTGGTGACCACATTTCCCACCTTTGAAGGCGGGGCGGTGGGCTACCCACTGATGCTGCTGACCTTTGGCGAAGTCGGGCTCAGCCGCATCGTGCTGTTTGATCTGGCCCAGGCCATCTACCTGCTGACGGTGGTGTACTGCCTGTCAGCCTGGTTCGGCCAGACGGGGGTGACCGCCCGCGCCGTGGCGCTCAAGCTTGGGCAAACCCCGTTCTTTTGGGCAATTGTGCTGGGGTTGCTGATGAACGGCCTGGGCCTCACCCACCCGGCGGTGCTGGGCCTGCTGGATATTGTGGGGGGCAGCTTTTTGCTGCTGGTGCTGCTGGTCGTGGGAATGGAGTTTGAGGTACAAATAGCCGGGCTTGGGGGGTACGGCCTAGTGGCCCTGGCCAAACTTAGCTGTGGCCTGGGCCTGGGCTGGCTGGCGGCGATCGCCTTTGGTCTAGCGGGGGTAGAGCGGGCGGCGGTGCTGGCGGGGGCAGGGCTACCCCCCAGCCTGCTGACGCTGTTTTTCACCGCCGAGAACGGGTTAGACAGCCGCTTCGCCAGCAGTTTCATTTCGGTGGCCATACCGCTATACCTGGCGGTGATGGCCCCGCTGCTAGCGGGGATAGCGGGCGCTGGGCCGGGATGAAGGGAATGGCGCTGGGCAAACAAACCCCGGTCTAGGGCTGAGGCCCCCCGGCAAAATTCCCCTTCCCGTACGGAATGGCCAGCCTTCGCCCTGTAGTTCCCTTTGGCAAAGTTAAAGTTGAGTCACCCGCCCCCGGTGCACCTGTAGCGGAGGGCGGGTTTTCCCCCAAAAGCTTGCGGTGGTGCTGTACGATAGCTCCGGCGGGCCACCGTGCCCTAGGGCAGCTGCCCGGAGGGGGGCGGCACCCTGTCGGAGGCAGAGCGCTCCAGTTCTTCCCTGAGCAAGTTGTCGTAAATCCGGGGTAGGCGGGCGGTCATGCTGTTGGACTCAATGCCGTAGCCAAGGCTAGTCCAGGTGCCCGAGAGGCGGCGCAGCACCTCGTCTAGGCGACCGTCGCGCAGGGCAGTGGGTATATCTAAATTCCAGGCCGAGGTATCTCTCAACCAGTGGTAGACCACCAGGTCTTGGGACTGGGGGTCAAAGCTGTAGTCGCCCCAGCCCCCAAACCAGCTAGACGATTTGGGATGGTACTGGCGAGCTTTTTCTTGCCAGGTGGTGGTCAAAAACTGGTAGCGACCGGCGGCGGTGGTGCACTGGCCCTGATTAGGCCCGGCCACAATTGTGGTGCAAATGTTGGGGTGGCGGTTGAGCTGATGCACCAGTTCGCCACCGTAGAGCACGTTGTAGGGCTGGTTGATGTTGGATTCTGCCGCCGAAATCGTGCGCATCAAGGCCCGAATGTAGGGATCACCCCCAACCATAGCTAGGGGTACGGGGTGGCTGACCCAGACGGTTTTTTGCAGCTGGCTCAGGGTCGGACGCGGCAGCGATCGCACCCCCGCAATCCCTACGCCCAGCAGCAAAATCGCCAGCACAACCGCCCGCCGCCGCTTGGCAAGCTGCACCTGGCGCTGGCGAATACGATTGCGGGCAGGGCTAGAAGGCAGTGAAGTCACAGGTGATCGATCTAACAGGAACAGTGACCAACAGGAACAGCAGCGGTTAGCAAACCCACAGGAGGAACAGGCCTACGGTGGGGCAAAAACTAAGCCAACGCCATAGTAGACCATTGGCCCGTAAACCTGTGCCGGGGTGTAACCCCTATCGATCGACTGAACCCATAATCACGTCGATGCTGCCCAGAATAGCCATAATGTCGGCCACCTTTACCCCCTTTAGCAGGTGGGGCAAAATTTGCAGGTTGTTAAAGTCGGCGGCGCGAATCTTAAACCGCCAGGGAAAGATATTGTCGTTGCCCATAATAAATACGCCCAGTTCACCCTTCCCGCTCTCCAGGCGCACGTAGTGCTCTCCCGCCGGAATTTTGAAGGTGGGGGCAATCTTTTTGCCGATGAACTGGTAGTCAAAGCTGTTCCACTCCGACTTAGGGCCTTCGGCCATGCGCTTGGCCTCCAGGTTTTCAAAGGGGCCGCCGGGCAGGCCCTTGCAGGCCTGCTGAATAATTTTGACCGACTCGCGCATCTCGCGAATGCGCACCTGATAGCGGGCCATGCAGTCACCAGCGGTTTCGTACTGCACCTCCCAGTCAAAGTCGTCGTAGCACTCGTAGTGATCGACCTTGCGCAGATCCCACTTGACGCCGGAGCCGCGCAGCATGGGGCCAGACAGACCCCAGGCGATCGCCTCGTCGCGGGTGATGGTGCCAATGCCCTCGATGCGGCGGCGAAAGATGGGGTTGTTGGTAATCAGCTTCTCGTACTCATCGACTTTGGGCAGGAAGTAGTCGCAAAAATCTAAGCACTTGTCGATCCAGCCGTAGGGCAGATCGGCGGCGACTCCGCCAATGCGAAAGTAGTTGTTGTTGATCAGGCGCATGCCCGTGGCGGCTTCCCACAGGTCGTAGATCATCTCACGCTCGCGGAAGATGTAGAAGAAAGGCGTCTGGGCACCCACGTCGGCCAAAAAGGGGCCAAGCCACAGCAGGTGGTTGGCAATGCGGTTTAGCTCCAGCATGATGACCCGAATGTAGCTGGCCCGCTTGGGCACTTCGATGTCGGCCAGCTGCTCAGGGGCGTTGACGGTAATGGCTTCGTTAAACATGCCCGCCGCGTAGTCCCAGCGGCTAACGTAGGGCACAAACATAACGTTGGTGCGGTTTTCGGCGATTTTTTCCATGCCTCGGTGCAGGTAGCCAATCACCGGCTCACAGTCAATCACGTCTTCGCCGTCGAGGGTGACAATTAACCGCAGCACCCCGTGCATGGAGGGGTGGTGCGGCCCCATGTTGAGCACCATGGGTTCGGTCTTGGTTTCAATGATTGACATAGGGGCTACCCAATCGTCGAAGGCTTGTTGTGCTGTATCTTTGAGTATCTTAATGGGTATCGCCTGTCTTGGCGAACAAAGCAGGGATTGAGATTGCTGATGGCAGAGCCAGAGTTTCATCATGTGCCAGTGCTGCCTGAAGCGGTGATCGAGGGGCTCAATATTCAGCCCGGTGGGCGGTACTTAGACGCCACGGCCGGGGGCGGGGGGCACAGTCGGCTAATTCTAGAAGCGGAACCGACGGTGAGCCTGGTGGCGGTGGATCAGGATGCCGCTGCGATCGCCGCTACCCAGGCCAACCTGGCCGAATTTGGCGATGGTGAAGCACCGGCAGAACGCCAACGGGTCGCCTACTGGCACGGCAATTTTGCTGAGTTCAAGCCCACGGGTAACCCCTTCAGCGGCATTCTGGCGGATTTGGGGGTGAGTTCGGTGCAGCTTGACCTGGGCGATCGCGGCTTTAGCTTTCGCCAGAGCGCCCCCCTCGACATGCGCATGGACCCGCGCCAAGACCTCACCGCCGCCGACATCGTCAACTACTGGGATGAAACCGACCTGGCCAACGTGATCTACACCTACGGCGAAGAACGGCTCTCGCGCCGCATTGCCCGCAAAATTGTTGACCAGCGCCCCTGGCAGACCACCACCGATCTAGCCGAAGCCATTGCCTACTGCGTACCCCGCAGCTATCGCTACGGCCGCATTCACCCCGCCACCCGCACCTTTCAAGCGCTGAGAATAGCGGTCAACCGCGAGCTAGAGGCACTAGAAACCCTGCTGAAAGCTGCGCCGAGGTGGCTGGCCCCCGGAGGCAGACTGGTGATCATCAGCTTTCACAGCCTGGAAGATCGCCTGGTCAAGCACACCTTAAAAAACTCTCCAGAGCTGAAAGTTATTACCAAAAAGCCCATGGTGGCCACTGAGGACGAAATCAGCCAAAATCCTCGCGCCCGCTCGGCTAAGCTGCGGGTAGCCGAGCGCAGGGAGGCGCTGTAGCGCACCATTCAAATCTGCAATTGTCATGTTTATTGATGAAGGAATTGTTGCAAAGGTATTTGTGACAACAATTCTGGGATTGAAGGTAAAGATTAAAATTAATTTGCAAAAAATAGACTTCCCTCACATTCCTTTCATATAAAATTGATGAGTCGGGGAGCACTTCCTGGCCATTAAAAATTCTTCACTAGAAAACACCATGAATTCCCTAAATGACGGTAGCTACCGCTTCTCTGTGCTGCCTGGCACCCGAGATCATCGCGGCTTCTTTATTCAAGAAACCACCTACGAACTAGTCGATGTCAGCGATGCTGGCTGGGCACGTATCTGTTTAGACAGTGCAGCCTGCTATTACGTAGACCCGGCCAATATTCGGGCCTCTTGATAGTTTAGAGGCTATTCTCTAGCCATTCGTCTGGCCTAACTAGGGGGTTAGCAGCCTCTATCTGACTTCGGCTTAGGTTTGATGTTGCCTTGGAAGAGTCGTCACTGCGCTCAATGGTTTTTAGTAAGAGGTCGCGAAATCGGTGAACACTGCAACTCAAATGTTCTCTGTGTATATCTCTGATGCAGCTGTTGAGCTGCGCGATGGTGGTGGGCCTTACAGTGGCGAGGGTCGCCTCGTTTGCAGTCAGCGCAACTACAACAGCCTATTCAGATTTGCCAAAAATTTGGCCCTAAACCGCGCCATTCCCCTGCGCGACTACACTCGCTCAAAAGCGCAATATCAGTACTAGTACTTCCTGGTTACCGTACGACCATCTTGGGTGGGGATGTCAGGTGCTAGGTAACCGCTGCAATAGCAGAAGTGGAATTCCCCTACACTTTCCTTAGCAAGGGGAGATTTTCTCTCCCTCTTCAAGAAAAGCAGGGGCGATCGCTAGAGGATTCAAGCGGCAGCAAAGTACTGTTCAAACATCCTCTGATGCTGCCGGGTCTAGGGTAAGTAGGTGCTTTAAATTATTTATGAGGTGCGTCACTGCTCCCCATAACGCACCAATTCTTGCCCCCGCTGGGCCAGCTGAGGCAGACGCCCCAGGCGACCGGTCATCAGCCGCAGGGCCAGGCGCTTCAGTGGGGGAACAGAGCTCAGCAGCCACAGCCCGACCCGCCGCCCGATCACTACAGGTAAAATCTGGTTTGAGAAGGTGCGGGTCAGCACATCGGTAAAGCTAAGAATGACCCAGTTCTCTCGCCGCCGCCAGCGCTCGTAGCGGCGCAAAACGCTCAGTTCACCGAGGTTTTGGCCGTGGCGGTAGGCCTCTATGAGCACCTCGGCCAGCGCGGCGGCATCGCGAATGCCCATATTGAGCCCCTGCCCACCGACGGGGTGGCAGCTGTGGGCAGCGTCGCCCACCAGGGCCAGACGGGGCTGCACGTAGCGATCGCACTGCATCAGCTGCACCGGGAACATGGCCGGGGCCGTCAGCCGCTTCAGCCGACCCATCTGGCCGCCGTAGCGGCGCTCTAGCTCGGCCATAAACTCGGCCTCAGGCAGGTTTAGAATCGCCTCGGCCTCGGCGTGGGGGGCGGTCCACACGATCTGGCAGCGCTGGTCGGGCAGGGGCAGAATGGCAAAGGGGCCGCTGGGCCAAAAGCGCTCGTAGGCGGTGTTTTGGTGCCCGTGCTCGGGTTCTAGCACCGTGGTGACGCAGGATTGCCGGTAGCGCCAGCCCACGCTGCCGATGCTGGCCCGCTGCCGCAGGAGGGAGTTCTTGCCGTCGGCGGCGACAAACAGGGGCGATCGCACCACGAGCCCGCCCTCGGGCAAACTCACCTCGGCCACAGCCCCATCGCCCCGGTGGTGGATATCGTCGAGGGTGGCCGAGCAGAGATAGTGAATGTTCGAAGCAGCGGCGATCGCCCCTTGCAGTGCCGCCATCAGCACCCCGTGCTCGGCCCCGTAGTACACCGCCTCGGTGCCCAGGTCGGTGGGCAAAAACTGCACCACCCGGCCGTAGTCGCCGTCGGAGAGCTGCACCTGGTCAAAGTGGCAGATGTGCGGCCCAACCTGGGACCACAGCCCCAGGCCCTTAAAAATATCGGCAGAGGTCAGCGAAAAAGCGTAGGCTCGCTGTCGGGCGGCGGCCCCCGCCGCCGTTTGGGCCTCAATCACGGCGATTTCCATGCCGCTGGGGGCCAGTGCCGCCGCCAGAGTCAGCCCCACAATGCCGCCGCCGACAATGGCTACATCTACCGACAGCTCCGACTGCTGGGGATTTAAGCTGGGTCGGTCAGACGGAGCAGGAGACTGAATGTGTGGAGAAGTGGCAGGCATGGGAGCAGGTATTCGCCGTTGCTGTAGCTTTATTCTGGCCTGAGGTTCTGCAAGAAATCAAGGTAAGTCAACACCTTTAACGGTTCTTGCCTCGGCTTGCAGCACCGGTTGTGGCTACTCCTCTGGCTCTAGGCCCGCCGCCCGCAGCTGAGCCGCTAGACGCTCGGCCCGCTGGCGCTCCTGCTCGGCCCGCTGTCGCTCTTGCTCGGCCCGCTGTCGCTCTTGCTCTACCTGCTCTTTGCCCCAGGGCAGGAGATCTCCCTGCTCTGTCCACCAGCGCAACCAGTTTCCAGTACGGGTTTCGCGGCTGCCCTGCCAGACGCCCAGGGCTAAGCCCACCTCGTCAATCCAGAACCGCTGTTGGGAATTGGGAGAACGGAGCTTGTACTGACCGGCATCGTTGAGTCTATAGACTTCGAGTGAACCGCTTTCGGGCTCGAAAATGATGTAGTTGGGCACCCGCAGCACCTGCTCGTAAAAGAACCACTTGCCCGGTGGGTGGGTAGGTTTGCTGGAATATTCACCCCCCTCTGTATCCGAGAGAAATTCCATCGCGATCGCAGGGAAGTCACCCTGGAGCTGCGGGGTGTAGCTGCGGGTCACCTCAGCTCGCGGGACGCGAATCTCCGGCACGTAGCCCCAGTCAGGCGCTTTGACCACAGTTCTGCCGTTCACCGTCGCGCACAGGCCGTAGTTGGTCATCACCAGCGCCTGGGCCGGTAACAGCCCGGCTAGCTCAAGGCTGTCGGTCAGAGCAGCGGCGATGGCGGGCTGGTTGATGTGATCCACAGGTTCGTCGTCGAGGATAAAGTCGTCGGGTAATTTTTCCCACGTGACGACCCAGGAGGATTGAGGTGCTGCGACCATAGCCAACCTCGGCAATAGCGGTGTGCGGCTTCGATCTCTAGTCTAGCCCTAGCCTGATTTATACAAAATCCAATTAGGCAGCCATGGGCAGCGATCGCCCAGCCAGCACCTGACGATAAAACTGCTGGAGCTGCCGGGTGGCCGCTGCCCAGCCCCAGCGCTCGGCTTCGGCAACGGCGTTGTGGCGCATGAGCTCTCGCTCGGCTTTGGCTTCGATCAGGCGGCGGGTGGCGGCGATCGCCCCCTGCTCATCGGTGGGGTCAAACAAAAAGCCGTTGACGCCGTCGGTGACAATGTCCGGAATGCCGCCCGAGTTAGCGGCCACCACCGGGCAGCCCGCCGCCATTGCCTCCAGCAGCACCAGGCCCAGGGTCTCGGTGCGGGAGGGAAACACGAAGGCGTCGGCGGAGGCGTAGGCCGCCGCCAGATCTTCGCCACCCAGGTAGCCGACAAAGTTGGTGGGGGTGCCCTCAAAGTGGGCCTCTAGCTCGGCGCGGTAGGGGCCGTCGCCCACCAGGGCCAGCCGCGCGTTGGGGATTGCCTGAAGCACGGGCTTGATGCGATCGATTTCTTTTTCGGCGGAGAGGCGACCAATATAGAGGAGTAACGGCGCTTCGGGGTGGCCCTCTGAGAGGCGATCGCGCATCTCGGCGCTGGCCAGTTCGGGTCGAAACAGCTCGGTATCGACGCCGCGCTGCCACACCTCAATATTTTCGACGCCGTGCTCCGACAGCTCGGCCTGCATGGCGGTGGAGGTGACCAGGTTGATCTGGGCCTGGTTGTGCATGGCCTTGATCAGCTCCCACATCAGCCCTTCGAGCATGCCCAGGCCGTAGTGCTCCAGGTATTTGGGCAGGTGGGTGTGGTACGACGCCACCAGGGGCAGATCCAGGGTTTTGCTGTAGTAAATGCCCGCCAGCCCAAGGACTGCCGGATTCACAACATGGACTAAATCGGGCTGAAAGCTTTCTAGCGCTTCGCCAATGGACGGGCGCGGCAAAGCCAGCTTTAGCTCGGGGTAGAGCGGCAGCGGAAAGCCAGATACCCCGTGAATTTTTGCCCCTCGATACTCGGTTAAGCCCCCGTCGGGGGAAAACACTAAAACCTGGTTGCCCTGGCGCTGTAAGTGATCGACGGTGTGCTTGAGCCGGGTGACAATGCCGTCTACTTTCGGCAAAAAAGTCTCGGTGAAGAGAGCAATCCGCATAGGGGCTTCGGGGGAATCGGGGGATGAGGGAGAAAGGGGAAGTGATGGAGTGGGGGAGTGATGGAGTGGGGGAGTGAGAGAGGGCTAAATCAAGTTAGGTGCTTTGCCTGAAACCTAAACTTAAAACTCGCGACCCTAATACACCGTGACCCCATCACTCCATCACCCCGTTACTCTTAGTCGCGCCGCCACTTCACCTTGGGCAGAATCTGGTTCTTATCGACGCGGTCTTTGTACTTGACGGCGAAGTTGAGCAGACTGTCGAGCAGCGAGTCAGACAGCATGTGGGGCTGTAGGCCCAGCTCTAGCAGGTTGGTGTTTTTGGCGTTGAAGTAGTGCTCTTCGGCCTCCACCCGGGGGTTGTCCAGGTGGTTGATTTCCACGTCGAGCCCCAGGGTGTTGCCCGCTTTCTTCACCATCATGGCCAGGTCGCCGACGCTAAACATTTCGGTGAACTGGTTGAACACGCGGAAGACGCCGGGGTCGCCGGGGTTGGCGATCGCAATCTCGACGCAGCGCACGGTGTCGCGAATGTCGAGGAAGGCGCGGGTCTGGTTGCCCTTGCCGTAGACGGTCAGGGGGTGACCGACAGCGGCCTGAATGCAGAAGCGGTTGAGGGCGGTGCCGAAGATGCCGTCGTAGTCGAGGCGGTTGATCAGCAGCTCATCCATGCCGGTCTCTTCGGTGAGCACGCCGTAGACCACGCCCTGGTTGAGATCGGTGGCGCGCAGACCCCACACCTTACAGGCGAAGTGGATGTTGTGGGAGTCGTGCACCTTGCTGAGGTGGTAGAAGGAGCCAGGCTGCTTGGGGTAGGGCAGGGTGTCTTTGCGCCCATTGTGCTCAATGGTAATGTAGCCCTCTTCGATGTCGATGTTGGGGGTGCCGTACTCGCCCATGGTGCCCAGCTTGACCAGGTGGCACTCAGGGAAGTGGTCGCGCAGCACGTAGAGCAAATTCAGGTTGCCCAGCACGTTGTTGGCCTGGGTCAGCACGGCGTGCTCGCGGTCGATCATGGAGAAGGGGGCGGAGCGCTGTTCGCCAAAGTGCACCACGGCACCCGGCTCAAACTCCAGCATCGTCTCTTCTAAAAAGGTGTAGTTGTTGATGTCGCCGATGTAGAGGTCGATGTGCTTGCCGGTGAGATCCTTCCAGCGCTGGAGGCGGTTTTGAATGGGGGCAATGGGGGTCAGCGTCTCGATCTGAAGCTGAGCATCCCAGTGACGGCGCACCAGGCTATCGAGAATCCCGACTTCGTAGCCACGATTGGAGAGGTATAGGGCAGTGGCCCACCCACAATAGCCGTCGCCGCCAATAACAAGGACTTTCATATCAATGCTTCATTCGTTTTGCCGATACCAAGACAATCTACCAGGTTTGGAGACCCTGTAAACCACTGAATGGAAGATTCAGGATGTGGGGTAGTTTTCCTTTGGCTAACAGATGGGAGGTCGGGCCTAACCATGGTTCTGGAGAAATGACATCTCGCTCTGCAAGCCTACTTTGTTGGGCCTTAGCGCAGGGAGCGGGTGGCCAATCCCCAGCTTTCCGGGACAAGCGATCTGAGTCCGCTGCAAAATTCCCCTTTCCAGAGGAGAGCGTCAGCTCTAGTCGGCGACGCTTCAATCGCTAAAGGCGTCCGCTGGCCCTGCCGCAGCCCCAGTTCAAAAACCTTGAGCTAAACTAACAGTTAGGCAAGCTAACTATTGTCAAAGGTGCATCTCTTTGTGCTAACCCAAGCCCCTAACTCCACCCAGTGCGCCGCCGACATCATGACCGTGGTGCCTGGGGTGACGCGGTTTTTGCGGGCGGGCATTCGTCGCCACGGCAAGCCCCAGCTGTCGCTGTCGCAGCTGCGGGTGCTGTATTTTTTGCGGCGGCGATCGCAGTCCTCCCTCTCAGAGGTGGCTGACTACTTAGATGTCACCCGGCCCACCATGTCAGCCATGGTCGAGCGCCTGGTGCAGCGGGGCCTGGTGAACAGAGTCAGCAACCCCACCGAACGACGGCGGATCGTTCTCACCCTGACGGCCGCCGGAGAGGCAGAGATGGCGCGGGTCTACGACGCGACACTGCAGACGGTCGCCGATCGCCTGGCGGGGCTCTCCGAGACACAGCTTCAGCAGGTGCAGGCAGGGCTGGCGATCTTGAGCGACCTGTTTGATGAATCTGAGGATAGGGGATAGGGGATAGGTGCAAGGTGTCAGGTATCAGGTGTCAGGTGTCAGGTGTCAGGTGCAAGGCCCGAAACCCAAAACCCAAAACCCAAAACCCAAAACCCAAAACCCAAACCGCAAACCGCAAACCGCAAACCGTAGCCCCCCCACCCCCCATGATCGAAATCCACGAACTCACCAAACGCTTCGGCCCTAAGCCCACATCAAAACCAGCGGTCGATCGCTTCTCCCTCACCGTCGAGCCCGGCGAAGTCTTTGGCCTGCTGGGGCCAAACGGGGCGGGCAAGAGCACTCTGATCAAGATGCTCACCACGCTGCTGCCAGCCAGCGGTGGTCGGGCTGCGATCGCCGGGTGCGACCTGGGCCGCCAGCCCAACCGGGTGCAGCGCCGCATCGGCTACGTGCCCCAGGCCCTCTCGGTGGATGGCACCCTGACCGGCTACGAAAACCTGCTGATTTTAGCCAAGCTCTACGGGGTGCCCCGCCGGCAGCGGCTGGAGCGCATCGGTGCCGCCCTGGCCTACGTGGGGCTGGACTCGGTGGCCCACCGCATGGTGAACACCTACTCCGGCGGCATGATTCGGCGGCTGGAGATGGCCCAGGCCACCCTGCACCGGCCCCCGGTGTTATTTCTCGATGAGCCCACGGTGGGGCTGGATCCGGTGGCCCGCAAAGCCATGTGGGACTTGATTTTGCAGCTGCGGCGCGACTACGGCACCACGGTGTTTCTCACCACCCACTTTATGGAGGAGGCCGATGTGCTGTGCGATCGCATTGCCATGCTGTACCAGGGGCAGCAGGTGGCCATGGGCACCCCCGCCGCTCTCAAGGCCACCGTGCCCCAAACCGAGGGCACCCCTGAGGCCACCATGGATGACGTATTCATCCACTACACCCGCAACTCGCCCACTACCGATACCGAAGGACGCTACCGTGACACGTCAACTACCAGACGCACCGCCCAGCGGCTGGGCTAGGCCGAGCCGCCTGACCGCCCCTGTGGAAGAATTCATTGCCAAGGCCCTGGTGGCCGCCGAGCTGGAAGTGCGCAAGCTGCGCCACGACCCCATTCAACTTTTCACCCGCGCGGTGCAGCCGGTGCTGTGGCTGACGATTTTCGGCCAGGTATTTACCCAGGTGCGGGGCATTCCCACGGGCAACCTCCGCTACATCGACTTTATGACGCCGGGCATTTTGGCCCAGAGCGTGCTGTTTATGTCGATTTTCACGGGCCTGCTGGTGATTTGGGAAAAGGATCTGGGGATTTTGCACAAGCTGATGGTCAGCCCCGCGCCCAAGTCGGCTCTGGTGCTGGGCAAGGCGATCGGGGCCGGGGTGCGCTGCCTGTCGCAGCTGCTCATTATCTATATCGTGGCTGCCTTGATGGGGGTGGGAGTTAACTGGAACCCCGGAGCGATTCTCGGCGTGGCCCTGGTGGTGATGTTGGGGGCAGCTCTCTTCTCAACGTTCTCGCTGATTGTGGCCTGCTGGGCCCAGACCCACGAGCGGGTGATGGGCGTCGGGCAGCTGATGATGATGCCGCTGTTTTTTGCCAGCAATGCCATCTACCCAATTGAGATCATGCCCGCCTGGTTGCAGGTGGTGTCGCGGCTCAACCCGCTGACCTACATGGTCGATGCCCTGCGCCAGCTGATGCTGGTAGAACCGGCGGGCAGCTACAGCCTGGGGCTGAGCCTCCCGATTTTGGTGACTGTAGCCGCAGTGCTGATTGCCTTTTGCGGCCGCCTGTACCCCCGTCTGGTGCGCTGACTGGGGTAGGGCAACATTCCCGAGAGTTTAACGGTTCTGGGACAACTCCAGGCTACTGTTTCGTCTCCTCCAGAGGCTCAAGGCAGTCGGGCAGATCATGCTGAGGCTTATTGACCACCGTTGAAACGGGATAGCGATCCATCGCTTCGGTATCGTAGGGTCGCAGCATGTCCTGGAGCGCCTGGGGCTGGTAGAAGTCGGGGTCGAGCCAGGCTCCGTAGTCCTGGGGGGCCAAAATTACCGGCATACGGTTGTGAATTGACTCCATCAATTCGTTAGGGGCAGTGGTGAGAATAGTGCAGGTTTGCAGCTCTCCGCCGCTAGCGGGGTCACTCCAGTGCTCCCACAGCCCGGCAAAGGCAAAGGGACTGTGATCCTTGAGAAAGATGTAGTGGGGCTGCTTGGTTTTTTGCCCCGCAACGGTTTCCCATTCGTAGAAACCATCGGCCAAAATTAGGCAGCGGCGGCGCTTGAAAGCAGCGCGAAAGGACGGTTTTTCGACCACGGTTTCGGCGCGGGCGTTAATCATGCGGCTGCCAATGGCGGGGTCTTTGGCCCAGCTGGGAATCAGTCCCCAGAGGCGAAAATCGAAGTGGGGTTCTGGATTTTCAGGCGTAGCCACCACCGCTGCCAGGGGCTGACTGGGGGCGATATTAAACCGCGGCATGACCGGGGGAGGGGCGTGAAGCAGGAAGCTATTTGCCAGGTCATCGCCGGTTTTGTTGAGGCTAAACCGTCCGCACATTGCGCCGTCTTCCTCTAGAAACGCTATCGCTATGGTAGCAACTGACCAGGGCAGCGCTGGTCTGCTGCTGGGCAGATGGCGAAGGCGTAACCTTACCCGAGTCAGGGCGCGGGGGCAGTTGAGCTGGCAGATCAGGTTGAGCCCCACCGAGGCAAACGGTAGAGATGGCTCTCGCCTCGAACCTTTCTGAAGAGAGAGGGTGCCTGGGAGTTCTCACGGAATCATAAAGAATGTGAGTTATGACACACTATCAAACTTTCAGTTAGGAAATACATCTAATGACTGACATGACGACCTTAGCGACCAAGCTTGCTGACCTAAAGCTTTTCCAAAATGTCTTAATTGACAGCGAGCAAAAGCTAATGGCAGCCACCAGCGATAGCACCATTCGTGAGCGCCTTGAGGGGATGCTGAAGAGCGATCGCGCCAACCTCAGCAACATCGAAGAGGCAGGAACTAAACTGGGCTCCGCAGCAGAGCCCCGCGACATCACCCAAAAACACGCTGAAGCCGTCACCAAAATGATGGACGGTTCAGAACTGTCCCTGTACGACAAGTTTTTTCAGCTTGAATTGCTGAAGCACCAGCAGACGATGAACGGTTTGGTGCTGCACAAGGTCGGTCAAACCTTGAGCGATGCGCTTCAAGATGCCATGGAGCCCCTCAACAAAGTCAACTTTGAAAATCGGGCCCACCAGGAAGTGCTCAAAGGCGTTCTTTATTTTGTTGGCACCCGTGAAATTGCCGGTCAAGAGCCCGACATGGGCCTGTGGGCCAGCATAGAGCAGGGTATTGCGGCACTCAAAGGGGCGATCGGCAGCGCTGCCAGCTAACCAAACCCCGATCGCGCCGCGCTTGGGCTCAAGTGTCTCCCGCTGTATTGACGGCTGAGGGCACCAGGGCTGGAGCTTCAACGGCTGGAACTTCAACCGTTGAATTTTCTGCTGGGGGGGCCGCCGTGGGCGGCATCTCCGGCAGGGGATTGACGACACCCGGGGGGGCATCGTTGAAACGCCTTAGCTCTTCCCCTGGGATGGGAGGGCCCACAAACGCATTTTCCGCCCCCTGAAGGGTGGCTCCAGGGGCCAAATCGGTAATCAGGGCAGGGTCTAAAATTGAATTTTCGGCACTAAAGGGGGCCTGCTGGTTGAGGGCTCGCAGCAAACTGGGCCGCAGGGCGGCTAAGGGCTCATGGGCCCCAGGGCGATAGGTGGGATTGTCTAAACCCAGGCCTGCCATCAGCTCGCTGGTCTGGTAGAACTCCAGCAGGTCAAACTCGACAACCTGCCAGCTGCCGCCACCGATAAAGGCCATCTGCCCGGCCTGAAGCACCAGCTCTTGCCCGGTTTCGGCAGTGGTTACCCGCACGGGGCCAATGGGCGAGTCGGCCAGGGCCATAATCAACGTCAGCTGCCGAGACGGCACATAGCGCACCACTACGGCGGTGCTGGCAATGCCCACGGTGGCGTTGGGGGTTTGAATAGTCGTCCGCCCCTGGTCGGGGGGCACAAACACAGCCGCTGTGCCACGGTTCAGCAGCAGCTGCCGGGTGTTGGGCCAGAAGCGCACGCTGGCCCGTTCGCCCACTCGGGTCAGCGACCCATCGTTAAACAACACCTCGGCCTTCGACGATTGGCTGGTGTTTAGAGTTTCGCCGGGGCAAAAGCAGTCGGCCACAGCGGCCTGGCGAACCGTGCCGCTGGCGGCAACCAGGCTGACCTGGTTGGTGCTAGTTCTCAGCCTGGCCCAGGCCCAGGGCACCTCTGCCAGGGCTGGAGCAGCGATCGCAGCACTGCCCACAACTGCCAGCAGCACCACCGAAAGACCATCGATACGAAAAACCATAGCTCAGTAAAGAGTGACCACGAATTACAGCAGGCCAACGGCCTTGAGGTAGATGCGGCCAAAGCGCCCTAAAATCCCTGCTCGACCAGGGCGATTGTGGGTAGAATACCCCAACGGGGAGGGCCTAGCGCCAGGGGCAACACCCTCAATTTGAAACTGGTGCAGAGGCCAGCACTGGTGCAGATTGTGATAAACCCGTTGCCGAATGGGGCCACCGTCAGCGCAGAGGAGGCGAGGATGTACCTCTATGGTAGGGTTCGAGCAGCGCCATTTGGGTTGAATTCATAAATCTTGTGCCCCTCTTAAATTAAAAATTTGGTGAATGTAAGTCCTTCTTTCAGGAATCGGCAGCAAGATCAGTGATTCTGCTGGTGACGGGACAACAAACGTTATATCCAGGCAGACTCCATTGGTTAAGCGGCACCACCACCTCCCCCTGGCAATCCTTGGCTTTGGCCTCCTCTGGAGCGGCTTTCTGCCGGAGCCCGCCCGGGCCGAACAGACGAGTCCTGCGGCGGCCCCTACCGCCACCATTAAGGCCAATACTGGAGCCGATGCCAGTACTGGGGCCGATAGCGATGCGGCGGCGGCCCCGGCGCTGACTGATCCAGAGCCGTCAGTGTCCTTGCCGATCGCAGGTGAGCCCCGCGCGGTTTTGCCCCCCGCCCTTGAGAGGGCCGACAGCCCGACGGCGGCGGCCGCCGCACCCTGGAGCGAGGCGGAGGGGTTCAGCGCGGCTTCCTCTGGGTTGGCGATCGCCCCCGACCAGGCCCTAGCGGCCAATACCTACCTGACCACCGCCGCCGAACTGGCTGGGCCAGAGCCCAACGCCCTGGCCCAGCTAGACCTCAGTGCTACCCCCCTGGCCCAAGATCCAGAGCTGGGGGTAATTCAGGTGCGCAGCCTGCTGGAGGACAACGATCTGGGAATTTTGCGCATTCGCGACCAGCCCCAAATTCCGGTGGCGACAGCGCGCCCCCCGGCCAAGATTGGGTTTTTGACGGCTCGGCTGGCGATCGCCAGCAGCGACAACATTTTGCTGGCCATCAACGATGTGGGCGGGCTTACCGGCGACACCTTTCTGCGCCCGTCGGTGGCCCTCGGGGTCTACCCCTCCCTGGGGCCACAGACGGCTTTCATTGCCACCGCCGATCTGGGATTACAGCGCTACAGCACCCAGTCAGCCCTCAACTACGACGATTTACGGCTGCGGGTGGGGGTACGCCAGGGGCTGACCCCCCGCAGCTACGGACAGCTTATTTTTACCTACCAAGAGCTGTATCGCCCCGGCGGCAACCGGGGACGCTTTTTCAAAAACACGGCCCTGGGGCTTACCCTGGGTCGTCGCGATCCGATTACGCCCCAGCTGGCCCTCGACACCTACTATCTGCTTCAGTACAACGGGGCTCAGTCTACCAGCAGCGGCACCGCCACCGACTTTAGCCGCATTTTTCAGTCAGCCGGGGGCTACCTGGGCTACGACATCACCCCCCAACTCCAGGCGGGCATCAGCTACCAGCTCAACCTGATTGACTACACGGCCCAAGACCGCTACGACACCTTTCAGCAGGTGCTGGGGCAGGTGGTCTACCGCATCACCCCCGGCCTGCGCCTCAACGTCTACGGCGGCGTCAGCTTTGGCCGGTCCTCAGAGCCTCGAGTGCAGTTCAATGACACCTTCTTTGGCGCGGCGATCGATGCCACGATACCCTTGTTCTAGGTAAACTCTGTCGTGAGCTACCGGGGCACACCACCATGGGACACCGTTGCCAGCGTCGCTCGTTTATAACCGCCCTTGTCGGGGGGCTGCTGCTGGCGGCCTGTAGCGCCCCGCCCCCCCTGGCCCCGCCCCAGGCGCGCAGCTACGTGGGCGACCCCGATACCCTGGTGGTGACTACAGAGCCCGCCTTTCCCCCCTTTGTCTATCTCACCGCAGCGGGGGAACTGGTGGGGTTTGACGTTGACCTCGTCACGGAAGTGGCCCAACGGCTGGGGCTAAAGGTCTACTTTGCCTACATTCCCTTCGACGGGCTGATGGCCACCCTAGAGGCCGAAACCGCCGATATCGCCGTAGACGCCATCACCATCACCCCTCGACGCGATGAGACCATCGACTTTTCTCGGCCCTACTTTCGCTCAGGGCTGGCTATTGCCGTGCGCCGCAGCGATTCCACCATTACCTCGCTGCAAGACCTGACGGGCAAAAAAATTGCCGTCAAGCTGGGAACCACCGGGGCTGAACTGGCAGCCCAGGTGCCCAATACTCAGCTGGTCACCTTCGACTCGGCAGAAAAGGCGCTGATCGATTTAGAGAAAGGCAACGTGGATGCGGTGATTAAAGACAAACCCACCACCCTGGGCATGATTGAGCTGGCCAAGCTGCAAAACGTGCGCCTGCTCGATGACCTGCTGACGGAGGAGTACTACGGGATTGCCCTGCCCCCTGGCTCCCCCAACAAACCGGCGATCGATGCGGCTCTCAACGCTATGCTGGCCGATGGCACCATCGCCGAGCTGCACCGCAAGTGGTTTGGCTTCGACCCAGAACCCGTCCCAGAGCAGGGGTATTGACCGCGATTCAGGCCGGTCGGACAGTCGGGCGGGCGGGAGCGATAACTTGATTTCTGGCGGGCTCCTCGTCCAAGACTCCGACGGGCTCGGTGGCCGAGGGGCTAATCGTCAATTTCGGCCAGCTCGATCACCTGGTTGTCGTAGTCTTTGACGAGAAAATTGAGGGGCTTTTCGTTGCGAATTTTGTGCTGCACACCGCCCAGCTGTACCCGCATCAAAATGTACTCTAAGCAGTTGTGGTCAAAGCAGACGTGGCGCTGCTGGTTGCGGTGGCCCAGGCTGGCCCCGCCCACCACGTGGAGCTGGGTGTTTTTGCGCAGCTGGTACCACAGCCCTTGGGGAGTATTGATGGCGCTCTGGTTGGCCAGGCTGGTGGCCCCGCCCAGGTATAGCGGGTCGAGGCCAGCAGTCCCCAGGGTTTGCTCGTAGTTGTAATAGTAGTGCAGGGGCACCTCGGCGGCGGGCAGGTTGAGCATACCTTCGTAGAAGTGGCGAGCTATCTCGAGGTCAGACACCATTACCGTGTAGACCTTAGGAGCGCTTTTGAGGAACATCCACATGGCCCCGGCGTAGGCCACCAGCAGCATGACCATAATCCCCTGGGTTGACATGATGCTGTCGAGGGGCAGCCCCAGCAGGGCCGCTAGGGGAAGGTCTAGGGAGGATAGATCAAGCAGCATAGGCCCACTCTCGAGGGTATACAACGGCGGCGGTGGCACTCCCCTGCATCGGGGTAGTGTCTCTAACCAGTGTATCAATTCTGAAATAAACTCCTCCAGTGGCTGGGGTATCTTCGGTATCTTGGCTGTCTGAATAAGAAATTCCGGTGTTTCAAAAAATTACGTCGCCAAAATCGCCACGCTAGGTATATTAAAGGCTGATTTAGCTGGCTCTCCGGGTGCGCTGCGATCGCAGCTCCGTCGCAGGTCTGGGGGCAGCTTTAGTCAACGTTCTCCACGGCTCAACCTATGTCTAGCGCAGCGCCTATCCCCAACTTTCCCGAGTGCGACCACCGGCTGGTGCAGTCGCTGCACCATTTGAGCGATCGCGAGCTAGTGCAGCTATTTCAGCGCCACGGCGAGGCAGGGCGCTACTTTACGGCTATTTTTTGTCGCTACAGTCCCATGGTCTACAGCCTGATTCGCCACTCAGCGCGATCGCCCGTGCAGGCCGAATACCTCTTTGCCCTCACCTGGCGGCACATCCTCCACGAGCTGGGCGGCGTCAACTGCCCCGAGGTGGTGGCGGGCGAGGGGCCAACGGCCTTTACCCTGCAAAACTGGCTGATCAACATCACGGCCCTGTGCATTAACCAGGCGGTGGTGCCCGAGGTGGAGGCCATTCACTACTCCCTCGACCAGGCAACGCCCCCCTTCTGGTGCTATGTCGAACAGGCCCTTGACCGCCTAGCTCCGGTGGAGCGGCTGGTGGCGGTGATGGCTCTGACCTTTCGCTGGAGCGACAACCGCATTGCGGCCTACCTGCAGGCCGAGGGCGAATCGCTCACGGCGGCGGATGTGCGCCACAGGCTGGGGCTGGCCTTTCAGCACCTGGAGGCAGCGCTGCCCGACGATATTCGTCAGATCTACCTGGACGGTGGAGCGCTGCGGCCCGAGCCCCTGCCCGATGATCTAGATGGACTGCTGACCGTTCCCGATCTGGAGAGCAGCGGCCTAGGGGATGCGGCCCTGGTGGGCACCGCCGGAGACTTTGGCAGCGAATGGGCCAACTAGGTGCGGCTGCCCTGCGCTGACCCACAGTGGGAACCCTGGGGAGGGGGAATGGCAATGAATTACATCGGCAAATTGTGTCTGGGGGCGTTGTTGGTGCTGCTGAGCGGGCAGGGAGCCCCGGCGGCCAACCTGGAAGAGCAGCTCGATCTGCGCCCCAACAGCGCCACCCGCACTGAGTCGCGGGATGTGGCCGACGGCTGGATGCAGCTGGGCAATCAGCAGCTGGCTGAGGGCGATCTGGCGCAGGCCGTAGACTCCTGGGCGGAGGCCGCAGAAATTTACCGTCTGCTGGGGGATGGTCAGTCGGCGGGACGGGCCTACGGCTCGATGGGAACAGCCTTTGCCCTGCTCGATCGCTACCCCGAGGCCGAACGAGCGTTTGTGCTGCGCATCGGCACCGCCCGCGACAACGACGATCTGCTGGGGCAGGTCTACGGCCTCAACAATCTGGGCAACCTCTACATCAACCAGGGCAAACTATTAGAGGGGCAGGCCCACTTTGAGGAAGCCCTGCAAATTGCCCGCGCTACGGGCGACTCGCGCGCCCTGGGAGTTTCCCTCAGCAATCTGGGTCAGGTGGCAACCCAGCGCGGCGACCTGGATGTGGCGGTACGGCTGCTGGAAGCGGCTGCCAACTACCGAGTTTTGGCCGGCGACTACCTGGGTGAAGCCCACTCCTCCAACAGTCTGGGGGATGTCTACGTGGCCCTTGGGCGCGAGTCTAACGCCATTGGAGCCTACCGGGTGGGGCTGCGGGCCGGGGTCGAAGCGGGCGATCGCGCCCTGCAAATTCGCGCCCTCGACGGCCTGACCGGCCTTTACCTCAACCGGGGTGACCTGAGCCAGGCCAAAGCCTACCTCGACCAGCGCGCCGCCCTCACCCTGGGCACCGTGCCCCCCGATCTGCAAACCGCCCTCACCTATCGCTCTCTGGGCGACTATTACCTGCTGACAGGAGATGAGGCTAGGGCCGAGCAGGCTTTTACCCGGGGGCGACAAATTTCGCGCGACCTCCAGCAAAAGTCATTGGAGGCCGAGTTCGTCAACCGCCTGCTGGCGCTTTAGGCATTGACCCGGCTTTCAGCGCTCCGGCTCTATAGCCAGGGGACAGCCGGGTCGGCTATCCCACAGTTTTTCCCAGGCCCTTGAGGCCCAGGGACAGCCTTTTGTGGGCTGGGCCTCTGGCCAGTTCTGCCCCGATCGCGCATAAATCAGGCTAATCCTTGCCTGGCGCTACGGCAACCGGCAGGTGAAAGGAGCCAGGAGTAGTAAGATATGAATTAGTTATTAACGTTTGTAAAGTTTTCTCGGGGGTCAAGCATGGGCCGGAAGCGGGCGATCGTGATTGGGGCTGGGGTCGGCGGGCTGGCCATGGGCATTCGCCTGCAAAGCCTGGGGTTTGACACCACTATCGTCGAGGCGCTCGATGCCCCCGGTGGGCGGGCCTACGTGCGTCGCGAGCAGGGCTTCACCTTTGATATGGGGCCGACGGTGATCACGGTGCCCCACTTTATTGAGGAATTGTTCTCGCTGGAGCGCGATCGCGCCGATCTGCTCTCCGACGACTTCCCCTCCACCATCGTCGATGAGAACAAGCGGATCAAAGAGGGGATCTCCGGCGGCCCCAACACCAGCCGCTACGTGCAGATCGTCCCCATTCTGCCCTTCTACCGCATCTACTTCGACGACGGCACCTACTTCGACTACGACGGCGACGAGGCCCACACCCGCGAGCAAATCCTCGCCCTGGGCGAGCCTGGCGACCTGGAGGGCTACGAGCGCTTCCACGAGCAGTCGCGAGCGATCTTCGAGCGGGGCTTTTTGGAGCTGGGCTACACCCACTTTGGCGATGTTGGCACCATGCTCAAGGTGGCCCCCGACCTGCTCAAGCTCGACGCGGTGCGCAACCTGTTCCGCTTTAGCAGCCGCTACTTCAAGAGCGACAAGCTGCGCCAGGTGTTTACCTTCGAGCCGCTGCTGGTGGGCGGCAACCCCCTGTCGGTGCCCGCCATCTACGCCATGATCCACTTTGTCGAAAAAACCTGGGGCATTCACTTTGCCATGGGCGGCACCGGGGCGCTGGTGCAGGGCTTTGTGAAAAAGTTCGAAGATCTGGGCGGCAAAATTCAGTACAACGCCCCCGTCACCCAGATCAACGTGACGCGCAAAGACGGTAAAAAGGTGGCCACGGGCGTCACCCTGGGCGACGGCCTGGTAATGACTGCCGACCTGGTGGTCTCCAACGCCGACTGGGCCACCACCTACGGCAAGCTGATCGAACCCCAGTACCGCTTCTGGAACAGCGACCTGCGGGTGAAGCTGTCTCAGCAGTCGATGTCGGTGTTTGTGATCTACTTTGGCTTTAGGGCCGACGGCAACGAGACCGACAAGCTCTGCCACCACACCATCATCCTCGGCCCCCGCTACGAGGAGCTGCTGAAAGACATCTTTGGCCGCAAGATCTTCCCTAAGGATTTCTCCCAGTACGTCCACCTGCCCAGCCTCACCGACCCGTCCCTGGCCCCCCCCGGCCACCACGCCGCCTACACCCTGCTGCCCATGCCCAACAACAAATCGGGCATCGACTGGAACGAGATGGGCGATCGCCTGCGCGACATCGTCTTTGAGTTCCTCGAAGAGCGCGGCTACCTGCCCAACCTGCGCGAGCGGCTGGTGTGCCACAGCTACATCACCCCCGACTACTTTGAGGGCACCCTCGACGCCTACGCGGGCAACGCCTTTGGCCTGGAGCCGCTGCTGGTGCAGTCGGCCTTCTTCCGGCCCCACAACCGCAGCGAAGACGTGAAGGGTCTCTACCTGGTGGGGGCCGGTACCCAACCGGGCGCTGGCACCCCCAGCGTGATGATGTCGGCCAAAATGACGGCGCGGCTGGTGGCCGAAGACTACGGGGTTGAAGATGCGATCCTCAGCGGCCAAACCAACCCCGAGCGCACCCCCCAGATCGCGTAGGGTGCATAGCGCAAGGCGCGGCTCTGCCTACGCGGCGTCACAACCTCAGCAAGCGCAGCCAGCTCAGGCCCCAAAGCCGCAATGCACCGTTACTGGGATGTTCCTACGAAGGGTGCATTGCTGCCCAGGCCCAGGGCGATCGGTTCCGCCCAGATCCCCGGGCCGCGAATGCACCCTACGGGTAGGGCAGGGTCGATCGCGGGGCTGGCCCAAACTTGGGGCCAACATCGACGGTTCCCGGTCTAAACTAATTGAGCCAGAGCTATCGTGTGGGAGTAAGCAAGTCATGAAACGGCGAAAACTACTGGGTTATGCCGGGGCGGGGTTAGGGGCCAGCCTGGGGATGGGGCTGCTCAACTCAGCCCAGGCTCAAACCGCAGGTGTTACGGTGCGCAGCCTGGGGCATACGGCCTTTTTATTTACCGGCGGCGGGCGGCGCATTTTGGTCAACCCCTTTCGCCGCATCGGCTGCACCGCTGGCTTTCCCTCCCCGGCCCAACCCGCCGACATTGTCATGATCAGCAGCCGCCTGTTTGATGAGGGCTACCTGAACGAACTGCCCGGCGAGCCCCGCGTGCTCACCGACCCCGGTGTTTACGACTTTGAAAACCTTCGCATTCAAGGCATTCTCACCCCCCACGATCGCCAGGGTGGTCGGCGCTTCGGCAACAACACCGTGTGGAAGTGGACCCAGGGCGGGGTCACCATTGTGCACATGGGTGGAGCCGCCGCCCCCCTGGGGGTAGAAGAACAAATTTTGCTGGGCCGCCCCGATATCATGCTCGTGCCCGTGGGCGGTGGCCCTAAGGCCTATACCGCCGCCGAGGCCGTGCAGGCTGTGCAGGTGCTCAGGCCCAAGATTGTGGTGCCAACCCACTACCTGACTACCGTGGCCGGAGAAAGCTGTGAACTCGACCCAGTAGACGATTTTCTGGCGCTGATGCCGGGTACCCCCGTAACCCGCGCAGGCCAGGGAGCCCTGACCGTGCGGGCCAACGACCTGCCTGGCGAGGGCATGCGTATTCAGGTCTACCAGTACCCCAGGGCCTGAGGTGCGCTAGAAAGTAATGGGAGTGGATGGGTGCATGAGTGCATGAGTGCATGAGTGCACAAAGAATAAGTGTTGCCCTAAAGCAATACCGTACCTGCCCCCACCCATCTACCCATCCACCCCCTACCTATCCACTCCCCACCTTCGCCATGACCACCCCCTACGCCCACCGCCGTCAGCGTGCCATGGATCTCATCGGCAGCGGTACCGCCATCTTCGCCAGTGCGCCCCCGGCGGTAATGCACAACGACGTCGACTATCCCTTTCGCCAGGACAGCAATTTCTACTACCTGACGGGGTTTAACGAACCAGGGGCGGTGGCGGTGCTGGCCCCCCACCACGACGAACACCGGTTTGTGCTGTTTGTGCGGCCCAAAGATCCCGAAAAGGAGACCTGGTCGGGCTACCGACTGGGGGTGGAGAAAGCAAAGGAACAGTTGGGAGCCGATGAGGTCTATCCCATCGCCGAACTGGACGAGCATCTGCCCAAGTACCTGGAGAAGGCCGACCGCCTCTACTACCGCTTTGGCCACGACGATGCCCTAAACCAGCGGATTCTCAGGCACTGGCAGAAGCTGCTGGCCACCTACTACAAGCGCGGCACCGGCCCGGTGGCAATCGAAGACGCCACCCTGATGATGCAGACCCTGCGGCGGGTGAAGTCGCCTGAGGAACTGGATGCACTGCGGCGGGCGATCGCGATCGCCGCCAAGGCCCACAACCACGCCCGTGATATTACCCGCCCCGGTCGGTTTGAGTATGAGATTCAGGCCGAGATGGAGCACATCTTTCGCCTGGAGGGGGCAATGGGGCCAGCCTACGGCTCAATTGTGGCCTCCGGGGCCAACGCCTGCATTCTGCACTACGTGGAAAACAATTGCCAGATGCAGGAGGGAGACCTGCTGCTGATCGACGCGGGCTGCGCGGTGGACTACTACAACGCCGACATCACCCGCACGTTCCCCGTGGGGGGGCGTTTTAGCGATGAGCAGCGGATTTTGTACGAGCTGGTGCTGGCGGCTCAGGTAAGGGCGATCGCCGCCGTCAAACCCGGTGCCCCCTTCAACGAGTTCCACGACGCCGCCACCCGCACCATCACCGAGGGGCTGGTAGAACTCGGCCTGCTGGCGGGGGATGTCAACACCCTGATCGAGGAGAAAAAGCACAAGGCCTTCTTCATGCACGGTACCGGCCACTTCCTCGGGCTGGATGTCCACGACGCGGGCGTGCTGCGCAACCCCGACAAAACCTGGAAGCCCTTTGAGGTGGGCAACGTGGTTACCGTCGAGCCGGGCATCTACATTTCCCCCACCTACAAGCCCGTCGAGGGGCAGCCCCCCATCGACGATCGCTGGCGGGGCATCGGCATTCGCATCGAAGACGACGTGCTGGTGACAGAGACCGGCTGCGAGGTGCTCACCGCCGCCGTGCCCAAGTCTCTGGAAGATATGGAGCGCTAATCTAATTAATTTTGAGTTTTAAGGTTTGAATGGATTCGAGCCCTCAAAACTGAGACCTGAGACCTGAGACCTGAGAACTCAAAACTTATATTGTCCTAAGAGATTTTTGACAACCACCATGATCGGCCAACAATCCACCGCCAAAACCGTGTTTCTGCTGGTCTCCATGGTCGGCTGGCTGCTGGTGGGGGCAGCGCTGATGTACCTGTTTCCGGCGATCGCCGACACCCTGGTCGGCAGCGACCTCACCCACCTGTGGATGACCAACCTCGCCCGCAGCGGCTACAACCCCACCCTGGGTTGGCTCGGGGGCGGCGCAATTCTGGCGCTGACAGTGGCGGGCAACTGGGTCTGGTACCAGTACTTCGACGGCAAATAACCCAACCCCTAACCTTTAGAACGTGTAAACGTTGGAACATTCGAACGTTCCAATGTTCTAAAGCAACTGTCGCTTGATCACCCAGCCCAAGACAAACCCCAGGATCAGGTGGTACGGCATCAGCCACAGAACAATCGGGTAGTGAGCAAAGAAAAACAGCAGCAGCAGCAGGGGGTAGAAGCCGATTAGGGAAAGGACGATCGCGATCGCCAGATTCTGCGCATAAAACCTGAGCCCAAAGGGCACAATCGCAAACTCCCGCAGAATGTTGGGCTGCTTGAGCAGACTCTGCACATAGCGGTCTTGAAAGAAAAACGAGATCAGATTGACCAGCACCGCTGCCGCCAGCAAAATCAGCGCCCCCTGACCAAAGGGCACGCCATTGGCATTGGCTTTGGGCAAACTCCACTGCCAGGCCACCCCAACAATAGCCATACCCGCCAGCAAAACCACCAGCAACCCGTAATAGAGCCGAAACTGCTTCAAAATAGATTGCTGAGCCAGAGGGGTCAGGGATATCGGCTCGGTCATAGCTGGCACCTGCTGCGCGATCGCTCAAGACTCTGCCAGAATAGCGGATTTTGCGGCTGAAAAGGCCGACGGCATTCGACCAGGAAAGTTGCGGAGTGTATCCCCTATGGATCCTAGACACGAAACTCATTCGGAACGAGTATTAGTTCTAGAATCGTTCAAAACGATCCACATCCTCTGCTAAGATATAAAACTGCAAATGCAGCACGGGCGATTAGCTCAGTTGGTAGAGCGCCTGCCTTACAAGCAGGATGTCACTGGTTCGAGTCCAGTATCGCCCATAGACAGAAGCACGTCGGCTCATTCGCCACCGTCTCCAGCACCTCAGCCCAGAACAACAGGCCTGGGCCAAGAGGCTACTCGCTGATCCAGAGCAAAACCTGGCTGCTGGCCAACAATCGGTGCGCTCAGAGGCGATCGCGATGCTGAGTGACCTGTTGGCCACGGAAGACTGGCAAACCCTGGCCAATACGGCTGCTCAAGGAATGACTGTTGGGGTTCTGGAAATTCGCCAGCTTGATGTTGTCAGCGCAAAAGCCAGCTAAGCCAACAGGCTCGGCTGGCCGAACTAAACCAATAATCTTGCTGTGACTCATAGTGCTATCTTGCTAGGATAAAAGGCTTTGTTTTACACATAGACGGCATTGCTAGCGATGCCGCCTATGCAAAACTTATGAAACAATTGCAGTAACGCGGATTTCAATCCGCATAGTTGGTAGCCCAAGAGCCGCGACTCCTACCTGTGTCCAAATTGGGGCATGGTTGGGCATGTAATTGCGATATAGCCTGATCATCACCTCATTAACTTTTGGGGGGAACCCGCTAACATGGTAAGAATTGACATGGACAACTTGCTCCCAACCCGCACCGGCAGTCGCTAAGGTTCGCTCTACATTCCGAAACGCCTGAGCAATTTCATCCGCAAGAAATTCGGGAGTTTGCAGATCGTCATCCTAACCACCTTGGCCTGATTTCTCCACGCGATCGCCAATTTTTACCGCTTGCGAGTAATGCAAGTTATTCAGCATGTATTCCCCATAGCCGGGGGTAACAAAAAACTTGGGCTTAGTCATGGTGTGCCTCACGTCATGCATTTGACTCTATGTCGCGTTGCTGAAACGAGTTTGTTTCAAAAACATTATCAGAGCAAAGAAACACAACCTGGCAAACCTGTTTCAATATCATTTCAGTCAATCGCTGAGAAACATTTAGACCTGCGATCGCAGGTTTAAGCATTGATGAAAAGCTTGTTCTAACCTTTAGTCGCGATCGCTGGCACGATCAATCAGTGTATTTGAGGGTAAGTTCTGATTCATCAACTTACGCGCACTGTCAACGCCTACAATGGGCAGTTTTTCAGAATCAAGCAAGCCGATTTGAACCAAGACAGTCGCCTGATCCCAGTAGAGATGTTCATGAGCTATCTTGCCGTCACGAAATTGAATAATCGCGACCACTGGTACCTCAATCCGTTTCTCGGTCGGAGCAACACCCGGTAGCAGCCAGTCCATCTGAATAGTATGAGTGAACTTACCCACCATTTCATCGACGAGTTGATCGGTTCCGATCGTGCGCGAAATCGGAACTAGCTCGAAGTCTGGCGGAATCTGTGGAATGAAGTATTTGGCATAAAACTCACCCACGGCTTGTTTTCCAACTCCTCCAGTCATGACCGGAATGTGATTCACGTAAGCGTCCTCAACCATCGTAGCGAGAGCATCTTCAGTGCTGTGAGTACCAAACTCGTGCCCGATATGCTCTTCCCAGACCGCTTGTAAAGCTTCCTGAGCAGGTGTCAGATTGGGAGTTGCCTGTACATTTGCTTGTTTGTCTACAATTTGCTCTTTGACCATATTAGGTTCTTCTCGTTCGTTCTATCTCAACTGTATTGATTTCAATACTTAACTTCTTTCAGATTCTTATGGTTTTTTAAGTCCCTACTCTTCTAAAACCTTTCTAAAACCTTAATGATGAGATTGCCCTCTGGTTGACTGGAAGCACCGAATTCTTTGCGATCGTAGGTAATTACTCAATATCCTGCATTCAGTAAAACTAAAGAAATCCATGCATCAGTGCAATCGGTTGTCCTATCCCCTGGTCTTCACAGTAGAGATCGATGGTGCAGAGTTTTCTTGACCAACGGTAATGTAAGGCATGAGAAGTTTCTCCGGCACGTACACCAGCATCGAGATTCATGCGGTCTACAACGACCAAGCACACTGGACGCAAATAACCTTTGCCGCTCAATCAATTTGGCACATTCCGGTGCAGCGACTGGTTAGACTCACGGCGCATCTCACTGGTATGAATAAATTGACTTATCCCTTCAACGAGTTCAGGCACAACTGGCAGCGTTGGGTCAGAATAGGAAGCAGTTTGCTGTTCAGGGTCCAATGGAACAGCTTTTAAGACGTGATTCATCCCCTCAATAATTCTAAGCTTCGCATCCGGCTTAGCCATTTTCAGGGCCTGCGCCTCACTGACAGGCACTTGAATATCCGTTGTTCCTTGAGCAATTAGAACAGGTACAGTGAGACGCCTAATCTCTTGGGTAGGGGTATAGCGAAACCAGGAAATGAGGTAGGGTTGGACACTCAATCTGTAGAGCGCGTTGAGTTCTGGTGGAATAGAGGTCACTATGTCACCTTGCTCCAGAGCAGCAAGAATCTGCTCATTCTGTTGCCATAATGCATCTGGCAAGCTAGGTCGCAGTTGATCTCGTAAAAGTTGTGATGCAGTTTGGGCAGGTCCGGCAATTGATACAAAAGCATCTGCTCCGTTTTTTTGGGTTGCCAGCATTCCAATCAGAGAGCCTTCGCTGTGACCAATTACGGTGATGCTTGAGAAACGAGAATCTGCCTGCAATTGCTGAATCCAAAGTGCAGCATCTTCAACATAGGTATCGAAACGCAAATCAGCTTCTTCAGTTCCTGCGGCTGCGCTTTCTCCAATCCCGCGTTTGTCATATCGGATTGAGGCAATGCCATGATCCGCTAATCCTTCAGCGAGGAGTTTGAGGCTGTTATTCTGCCCAGCTAGAGAATTGTTTCCATTGCGATCGGTCGGACCTGAACCCGCAATGATCAGCACCGCTGGCTCTGGCACATTAGACGCTGGAATAATCTGTGTGCCATGGAGCGTGCCTGTTAACGTTGTAATGTGAACCTCGACAGGTGTTGAGGCTTGTGTCGTGTAACCCATAGATAGCAGCGATAAAGGTAGAGCGATTAGACAGGCAACCAGACTGACAGAACGGCGAGAATTGGGAGACATGGCATGGGGTGATCTATGTTGAATCTGTCAGATATTCTAATTTGATGAGCTCAGGGAGTCTAACGACCCAAGCTCAGCGACCCGGCCCCCGGTGACAGCGTGGATTGCAACCGGAGCGCGAGAAGCCGGGGGTTCGCTGTAGGGCCTTGTTAGGCAGCAAAATCACCGCGCACCCCGGCTGACTCGACGAAACCAGGCCCCACTTACTGCTCCTGCTAAAGCGATTGTGGAGTAAACCGCTAAAGAAGCGACTCCAACAAGAATTAACGAACTGCCGGGCAGAACTGGAATAAAAAGAAGCATATACGTCAGTTGACCAAGCATAATACCGGCATAGTGTGACCAAACATGTTTAGGCCGAGCAAAGCCAACGGTAAGGCCAACAATCAGAAGTGCTACAGAATAATAAAAACCTTCCGCATCCCACGGCTCGACCTGCCCGGATAAAGATGGTGACAAGGCCCAGACCATTGCGCCGCCCACAAACGAGAACAAAACATTTATCGCTAACTCTCTTTTCATTGGACCTTCTCGGTAATAAAGTGCTCGGTGTCTCAATGGACAAACAAACTGTAAGAAGATTTGAAATCAGTTTAAGACTTGATTGCTTTTCTTAATTCCGATTAAGTCTATTCTTCACCCTCGCTGCCTAACGACCAAGCTCACCGGACACAGATAACCTTGAAAACTCAACCGACCAAACTGTAGCGTTCCGGTGCAGCACATAATTAGGCGTCGTAGGCTGATATAGCCAGCGTCTGAACTTTCGAGGAAACAAACGGTCGCTGCTATCCCCTCTAAGGTTGCGATCCGACGGATAACGTGAAAATCCATCGCTTCCGCTGCTTCCGGCAATTTTTCGGCTGCGGCTGTTGCCATGTCTGTCGGCATGATGCCTGGCTGCACCCAGTAATGTTGCGCGGACTAAGCTGGCGCTGGGCACCTATCGCATACCCTACGATTGCCGCTCCTAAACCACGAGAACCACCCGTTACCAGTGCAACTTTACCTGCAAGTGTTGTCGTCATAATAGACTCATTTAGATGTATTACTGCTCAATCAAACATGGCGTACTATCGGGATGCCCCTGAGAAACCAGCGGCACGGAGAGTAATCGAGCGGATGATGCAGATCGATCGCTACTTGGTCGCAACATTTCGCACTGTCGATCGACTATTGCGCTACATACCCGCCATCTACCATCAACGTTTCACCTGTTATGAACGATGCCAGGTCAGAGGATAAAAACAGGACTACATTGGCAACTTCAAGCGGTGTTCCAACCCGCCCGATCGGGTGAAGTCCTGTTACGTAAGCTTTGGCTTCATCCTGCCCACCTGTCGCTGCTTCAAACATATCCGTTTCGATGGCCGCTGGTGCTACGACATTGATGCGAATCCCCGCTTTGGCATATTGGAGCGCAGCCGCTTTTGTTAAGCCTATTACCGCATGTTTACTCGCGGTGTAGAGAGGTACGCTAGGAAGTGCAACGACTCCATTCGCAGATGCCGTATTGACGATTGAACCACTTCCCTGTTTCAACATCTGAGCGATTTCATACTTCATCGACAACCAAACGCCTTTTACATTGACGTTCATCATGCGATCGTATTCAGCTTCTGCTTGCTCAATCAGTGAAGGATTTTCGCCAACAGTTCCTGCATTATTAAAGGCAATGTCTAACCGACCAAAAACGTTAACCGCTTTATCAACCATTGCTTGAACATCGGCTTCTTTCGTGACATCTGCCTGCACAAAAATCGCCTCTCCGCCAGATTCCTTGATCAATCGAACCGTTTCTTCACCTTCATCAATTCGGCGACCCACCACCACCACCTTGGCTTGTTGTTGGGCATAGGCGATCGCCGTTGCACGACCAATGCCCGATGTTCCTCCGGTGACTAACGCCACTTTATCTTGCAGTATCATTCTGTTTCTCCTGTTTAATTTCGCCAGTTTGCATCGGGTAAGTTTGTCTCAGCAACTCAGTGACTTCTTGCGCGATCGCAATCAGGGCATGATTAACTGAGGAGTCGCGAAGAGAATTAGCCTGAGGTGTACCTTTATGCCCAGGATTATTCTTGCTTTGTACTAGTAAACGCGTCATAGAATTATCCTCGATGAAATACTGATTTACATTCGATATCTTCATTGATGCGATCGACATGCACTGATTTGGACAACTCTTTGAGAAATTGAGGAATATCAAGCCCTAAATCATTGGCGTACTCAACCAGATAACCGTTCTCCAACCTTTGTTGATGGTCAAACAAAGTATCGCTCATTAACCAAAACTGTCCTTGGGCCGCAGCGGCTTCGGCAACTTGGGCTGCCCGTCGAGCATAGGGATAAACCCGTGCTTGTGAAAAATGGCGGAAGATGAAGCATGAATAATCTTCTCCAAAAGCAGCACTAAGCCTTGTTTGATCGCTTTAATCAGCTTATAAACGTCCGCACTTCTAGGGCCTTGATAGTCTCCATACATCACCAGCACGACTTTGGCACTCAGAATACCTTGAATCCAATCTTGAGTTGAAGGTGGAACAAGTAAAGAACTTTGGCTACGATCGTCGCTCATCTTTTTACATTTGTACCAAGCATGGAACCGTGCAGTTTACTTGCTCGATTCACTTGCATGACTGTTTGCATAAATTCAATATAGGGGGTCGCCTTTAAGCTGTCGCCTACAGCAAGTTAAATCTTTTACAGTACAAACTAATAGACTAACTATGCCATCGCGGAGTAGAAGGCTAGCTCTAACTTAAGTTAGAATCCGAATTTGATCGAAAGTACATCCTATAAACTTACAATGCCGCGCTTAACGGCAACAATCACAGCTTGGGTGCGATCGTTGACATCTAGCTTATTCAAAATCCGATTGACGTGGGATTTAACAGTACCTTCACCTATACTTAACGCTGCCGCAATATCAGCATTGCTCATCCCCTGAGCTAGTGAGCGGAGCACCGTTAGTTCTCGTTCACTCAGTTCTGGATTACTGAGACGTTGAACTAACTTTGCTCCCACATCGGGCGGAATGTACTTCTGACCCCGATGAACGGTACGAATGGCATTCAGAAGCTCGTCCGGTTCAGTTTCTTTCAACAGGTATCCTTTTGCGCCTGCCTGCAATCCCCGGTAAATATCTTCGTCGCTATCATAGGTGGTCAGTACAATAATCCGAGCCGATTTAGTAGCAGCACAAATTGCACCGATGGCGGCAACTCCTTCCACTTCCGGCATTCGCAAATCCATGAGTGCGACATCCGGTTGGTGTTCCCCAAATAGAGCGATCGCCTGTTCCCCATTTTCGGCTTGGGCAATCACGCTCATATCTGGATCACGGTTAATAATCGTGGCTAATCCTTGCCGAAAAATGGCGTGATCGTCCGCAATCAAAACCCTAATGGTCATGGCTTGGCTCATTGTGATACTCACTCAAGGGTTGACGGTGACGATAATCTCTGTTCCCTGTCCAGGTTGACTCCTAATCGTGAGTTGTGCGCCGATGCGCTCTGCCCGTTCGCTCATGCCGAGTAAGCCAAAACCCTCAGAGGATGGCATACTCCCAACGCCAAAGCCTTGTCCATTGTCTCTCACGCGCAAGCTAACCTGATCGCGATCGTAGGCTAGCTGCAATCGAATTTCGTCGGCATTGGCGTGTCTGATTGCATTGGTTAAGGCTTCCTGCCCCATCCGCAGTAGGTTGTTCTCGACTTCAGCCGGTAGAGAATACACTGTACCCTCGATCTCGTAGTACAAAGTGGTATCCATTGCGGCAGCTCTGATTTGAGCGACGAGACCATGTAGAGCGTTCTGTAGACTGCCTTCCTCCAAAAGCTGAGGACGGAGCGCGACGACCGATCGCCGTGCTTCAACCAGCCCCGTTCGCGCCAAATCTTTGATCAGGTCTAGGTGTGCCTGAGCTGCTTCTACATCATCCGTGAGCACCTGGTTTGCCGCTCCGACCTGAGCCAGAATACCTGTAAACGACTGAGCGAGTGTGTCGTGGATTTCGCGTGCCATGCGGTTGCGCTCCTCTAAAATTGAGGCTTCTTCTGCTTGCTTTAGCGCCGTGATATCTCGCACCAGCCAAATCACTTGATCGTGCCGAATCGGGGCAATGCGAACCGAAAACCAGAGTTCTCGCCCAGCTTTCCAGTGGCTGTATTCCATAGTAAGGACTTGCCGGGTTCTCAACACCTGCTGCATGCAACTCAGGAATTCATCGGCTTGTTCCTTGGCAAGGAGTTGATGCAGTGTTTTACCAATCTGCTCCTCGATTGGTATACATGACTGATTTGGCTCTCTTTCGACTGCTTCGAGTACTTGCCCTTCGGCAGTTAGCACATATAGCGGGTCGGGAATTGCCGCAATTAAAGTTCGTAACTCTGTCTCTGAGGCTTGTAGAGCAGCTTCTGCTTGCTTGCGATCGCCAATATCTATATAAACTCCCAACGCTCGGATGGGTTCACCAGATTCATTCCAGGCAACAATTTTTCCGACAGAAAGAATCCATTTCCACTGACCATTCCGGGTACGCAGGCGATACTCTGCTCGATAGTTCGGGGCCTCTCCCGTCATAAAACCACTGTAAACTGCAACCATTGATTCTCTGTCATCAGGATGCAAACTCTCAACCCACCTAGATTTGGTCTCTTGAAATGTTGCTGGATCGTAGCCCAGCATTAGAGCGTATTCTGGGTTAACCACGATTTCTTCAGTTTTGAGATTCATATCGTAGAGTCCCTGCTTTGAAGCGGTTAATGCTAGGCGTAATCGTTCTTCACTCGCTTGTAGAGCGGCTTCTGCTTGTTTGCGATCGCTAATATCCGCAAGCACGCCTTCGATGTATCCATTAGCTGCATTCAGATACGAAGAGAACTGTCCCCAAAACACTGTCCCGTCTCGTTTTCGCATCTGCACTTCATAACTTCGCACTTCCTTATCTCGCTTCAGCAACTCAAGGAACTGTTGGCGCTCGCTTGGATTTACATAGTAGCTTCTGGTTCGTTCAAGCCCAATCATCGCCTCTGGTGAGTCAAAGCCATACAGATTGGCAAAGCGTTGATTGGCATCAAGAATTAATCCATCCGAGATGCGGACTTGGAAGATGCCGATCTGCGAGTTTTCAAAGATAGCTTGGAACTTGGCTTCACTGCGTTGTAACGCGGCAGTTCGTTCTGCGACCTGGTGCTCTAAAGTGCAGTTGTAGTCGGCTAGGAGTTTTTCGGCTTGTTTGCGCTCTGTAATGTCTTGAAAGGTCGCGATCGCATAGGCCACCTTTCCCTGTTCATCAAAGATGGGGGTTCCCCAGACTTCAATGGGAATAGTTTGACCGTTTTGGTGAATTTCGATATCGTCAACTCGGGTATGCTTACCGCTCAACGCTTGGACAATGGGCAGTTGGTCATTCGGATAGAGCTGATTCGTGCCCGCCCTGTACAGGTGATATAGTTCGGCCAGATGATCGCAAGAGACCGTCGGATCAATGGCTTTCCCCAGCATCTGAAATCTCCGCTGATTCGCATAGTAGGGGTGGCCTGTCGCATCCAAAATGGAAATGCTAATGGGCAGCGATTCCAAAAAGGCTTGGAGGCGAGTTTCATTTTCAGCCAGGTTTTGGTTCAGGGTCTGTAGTTCCAAAAAGGCCGTTTGCAGCTGTTGAGCCATCTGGTTAAAGGAGTTTGCCAGTTTTCCCAGTTCATCGGATCGCTTAATGGTGACCGTTTGATGCCATTGGCCATCGGCGATCGCCTGCGCTGATTGATTTAAACTCAGCAGCGGTCTGGTAATCCAGCGAGTCGTTAACACACTCAAAATCAGCGCTGCCACTAACGCTAAAACGCATAGCAGCAGCGTATCTCGAATATTTGACTGAATTTGTCCCAAATAATCTGCTTCTGGAAGCACGATCACAATCAGCCAGTCCAACCCGTAGCGATCCTGGAAGGGCACAACCTGCACAAACTGTCGTGCCCCATCAATATCAAACGCCAGTCGCTGCGCCCCTTGAATCTGATCAAAGCCATCAAAACGCTGTTCCAAAAAGTCAGCCGTTGCCCGGATGGTTGAATTACTGCTTTGATTGGCCAACAATCGCTCGCTATCGTCGCTTGTATTCTCAACAATGGGCTCAGCCGTAGACGTGGATACCAACGTTCTTGAACGCTCGATGATGAATGCGCTGCCAGTTTTGCCAATATTTAAACTTTCCAAGAACTGGCTCATTTCCTGAGGCAGCAAAAAGTCAATGCCGCAGGCTCCGATCAACGTCCTACCACTAGAATCGTAGACGGGGATGCTGGTGGCGATCGCGGGCCAGCGGGTCGTGAATCCTAAATAAATTGGACTCCAGGTGGGCTGACGGGCTTCCTTTGCCGCTTGATACCAGGGGCGAACGCGAGCATCAAACGGCTGGGCACCTTTGTCAAATTCGCGATTGCGATTGCCCTGATCGTCCAGACCGTAAAAGTAAGGAATCTGATTTGTGGAGTCATTCACAACCCAGGTTTGCAGGTGAGCTTTATTGGTCATCTTGCCCACGCCCACCAGATTTCCCTTTTCGTTGCCACAGTAAACGAAACTCGCCGTCGGGAAAATCTGAGTTTGCTGCCAGAACACCGTCTCTCCGGCGGCGCTGTCTGGATTAATGTCTCCCTTGGCCAGTGCGATCGCATTCAAACGATTGATGTCGTGAGCCACCTGGACGTAATCGCCCAACTTGCCCTTAATCTGATGGAGAATCTCGTTTTGGAGTTCGGTCACAACTTGATTGACCGCCCGCTGGCCATTTCTGAATGAAAGATAACCGACAACTCCAACGGCCCCCGTCAGTAGCAGCATCAGAGGCACAATGAGGACGACTCGCAGCGGTAGCTTGTTAGGCAGATCAATAAGATTATTGATCGATGAACTCATCCTCATTTTCATCCCCATCGGATTAATACTCCTGTGAAAGTGAGGCGTTATGTCTATTCAATACTTGGATACTTTGATGGGCTAGGGAGCAGACACTCTCATAAATTCTGCCATGAATGGCAACTTAGGTAAGGCAACCATAGAACTCCTTGGCGATGAGTAGTACCTGTTAAATCGCAGTTACGAAACTGTCAGTTGTGGTTGCTCAAAGCCCTGAGAGCCAGAAAACGGTTACGCTCCAGAGTCACAGTCCAGAATAGCCTACATAAGACTACAGTTGAAAAAATGCAATGCATCGCAGACCTGCATGAGGCCTCAGCATTGACAACCGTGCTGCTGAAGCGTTGAGGCAGCCAGGGTCTGTCGTCGTCGGTTCACGGCAATAGCTCGCAGTGACAGCCGCTTCATCCGGGGGATATACAGGTCATCGCCCGCATCACAGGTCTGGGACATCGCTACCGGATTTTGCATTCAGACATTGATGGTCGATCGGTTGTATAAATATACTTTCGATCAGTTTCGGATTCTAACTTAAGTTATAGCCAGCCTTCTACTCCGCGATGGCATGGTTAACCTATCAATTTGCACTGCAAAAAATTCAACTTGCTGTAGGCGACAGCTTGAAGGTGACCCCCTATACTAAATTTGTGCAAACAGTCATACAAATGGATCGAACAAGTAAATTTCACGGTTCCATGCTTAAAGGCATGAATATTCAAGGTGAAACTGGAGGTAGAACTCTAGAGGTAATGATGAATTTGTTGGGGTAATAGTGAAGCTAAGCAACGATGCCTATACCTCCCTGCCCTGATTGCACCTCTGAACGCATCCGTGGGTTCTGGCAGAACCCACGGATCTTGACGGATAAAGTACAACATAATCGGGATTCCTCCGATGAAACGATGGGTAGGAATCCCCAAAATTTGGCCGCCCCAGACGTTGTGCAGTTCGGGGCGGCCTGAGCAATAATAGCCTCAACCTCCGAGACAGCTGATCCTGCCTTGGGGGTTAGGTGTCGGTTGGTGCGTCAACACCTGCCGGTACCGTTTGACCAAATTTTCGGGAAGACAGACTGCACGCACACAGCCTTAGCACAGCAATCTACCCCATTCATACTGCGGACTGCAAGTCAAAATTGATACTCTTTCATCACCCGTTGCAACCTGTCACAACCCAGCCCCGCCAAAACGCCGGGCCGCCGCCGATCGCTCCATCCTCAGCGGACAACACCGTTGCCACCCCTCAATTCGTTCAGTCGCACCGCCCGATCCTTGTTGTGCCGCCTCTATTCATCGTTGCGGCTCGGCAATAGGCCATCGGGTCAATGCACAACGCTCTCGTTATAGAGCAATACACCCTATCGCCCCGGCTTCAGGGTCGTGCAACGGCGCGATAGATGCTGTGGTCAATGCACCAGGTTCTTGTCATAGAGCAATCCATCGGTTGCACGCCTCTTTTCATGCATCGCTCAACCCACAACGCCCTGGCGATAGGAGTATTGAGAGGACAGTCACTTAGCGTTCTGCCAGGATACCGGGGTCTACAGGTTCCTGGGAGTTGGGCTGATGAAATTGGCGCGATCGCACACCTTAATCTTCACCCTTAGCCCACAACCCTTACTTAAACCAGGCCTGCTTCAGCCCAGCAACATCCCACCCCGCCAGTTCAGCCGCTGCCTCGTAGGTGCTGTGCAGAAACCCCAGCAGCGCCTGATCCGGGTCAGCCGCCTCGCGCACCGCCTCGTAGGGCAAAACAAACTCCCCCAATCCCTGATGGAAAAACGCCGCCTCCGGCTGCACAGTGGCGTCTTTGAACCCCTCCGGCGTCGGGTAGGCGTAGGAATAAAACGCCGGGTAGCCCAGGCCAGTACCCGGCCAAAACCCAGCGCTGCTGACCTCCTGACAGTAGGCCTCCTGGGCCACATCGTCCGGCAGGTTGGGCACACCCCCCGGATGGGGCGGCGCAGACCGCCCCGAAAACCGCGTCACCGCCAGATCAAAGCTGCCCCAGAAAAAATGCACCGGGCTGACCTTGCCGCAAAAGTGGGAGCGAAACTCGCGAAAGACCCGGTCAGATTGCAACAGCACCCGCCAAAACCGCTGAGCCGCCTCGCCGTCGTAGGCCCCATGGGTGTCATCCTGCTCGAAGGGGATCGCGTCTGGAATTTCATTTGGCGTGGTGTGGATGCGCACGGCAACCCCCAACTCCCCCAGGGACTCCATTACGGCCTGGTAAAAGTCCGCCACGGTGCGCGGTTGCAGCGCCACCGTTCGCTCTTGCCCCCCACTGGTGACAATGCGCAGCTGGTGGTCAAAAAAGTCGAAGTCGATCTGAAAGATTTGGTCATCGTGGGGAATGGTGCCCGTCGTCAGACCCCGCGCCGTCAGGTACAGCGGCACATGCCACGAGTGGTTAATCCACGGCGTTTGCACCAGGCGAATTTTGCCCACAATCTGAGTCCACAGGTGCAGGGTGGTGCAGGTGTCTTGCCAATCGTCCAGACTCAGCGGCGGCCAGAGATGCGGCATAGCGGTTCCCCAAATAGGTTGAGCAACCTGGGCAAAGTGCGCCAGGCGGCTTGATTGCTATGCTACTGCACCGGGCAGGCTACAGCCCCCACCTAACCCTCCTTAGCAAAAATGCCCCGACCTTTCACCCCTGGCAAACCGCCGATACTTGGTTTCGTCGGCTACTGCCTTCAGCGATCGCAGCAACAATTCCCTTCCCTGCTGACCTAGGCTGATCTGGGGAGTTGAATGGTGAAACAGCTGCCCTTGCCGACTTCGCTCTTGACCTGAATATCGCCGCCGTGGGCCTGGGCGATCGCCCGCGCGATCGCCAGGCCCAGCCCAGAACCACCGGTATGGCGAGAGCGATCGGGGTTGACGCGGTAGAACCGATCAAAAATCTTGGCTTGGTCTGGAGGAGCAATGCCTAGGCCTGTGTCTTCGACTTCAATCAGGGCGTAGCGATGGTCAGAGACCGGCCGAGGACGGCCATCGCGGGGGGTGAGGCGAATGGTTACGCTGCCGCCCTTGGGCGTGTACTCCAGGGCGTTGCCCACAATATTGAGCAGCAGTCGATAGAGTTCAGACTCGTGACCATACACGGTCAATGTTTTGGCCTCGGGAGCCATTGTGGTCAGGCGAATGCCTTTTGTCAGGGCCAGGGCCGCAAATTCTTCTTCGATGTCTTTAATCAGGTCGGGCAGGTAAACCAGGGTAGGGGCCGAGCGATCGTCGGCCTGCTCTAGGCGGGAGAGAATTAGCAGGTCGTTGACCAGGGTGGTGAGCCGCCGGGTTTGACGATTCACCACCTGGAGCACCCCCTGGGCCTCTGCCGCAGGCATCGGTTCGAGGTGGCTAGCCGACTCGGTGGACAGGTGAATCGTCGCCAGGGGCGTACGCAGCTCGTGGGCGGCATCGGCAGTAAACTGCTGAATGTGCTGGTAAGCCCGGTAGGCGGGGCGAATGGCCACCCCTGCCACCCACCAACTCACGGCCCATACCAGCCCCAGGGCCAGGGGCAACCCCAACAGCAAGGCCCACCGCACCCAGCTCAGGTGTTGGTCTAGAACGTTCAGGGAACTGCCCACCTGGAGGTAACCCCAGGGGATGCCAGCCGCATTTTTCAGCGGCAGCGACATCTGGCGGTAGGTGACGCCATCGACTTTGTGCAGGGTGTGGAGACCCGCTGCGGCGGAGTGGATGACTTGGGCGGGGGGATCGCCTGCGATCGCCACCCCCTGCCCCGACAAATTGAGCAGTCGCAGGTAGTAGCCCTGCTGGTGCAGCAGGCCCAGCACGTGGCGATCGGGCGAAGCGGAGCAGCCCGCCGAGGTCGTACAGAGGTCAGGCAAAATTTGCAAGGCCAGCGGCGTGAGCTGGCCGGGCTGGTCGAGGGCGGGTTCCAGACTGTCGTGGAGGGTGCTGGCGACAGTCTCCAGGCGGTGGTCGATTTCACGGCGGTGATCCTGGGCCATCGCGACATAGAAGCCGATGGCGGTAGCGGTCAAAATCACCCCCATGGAGCTGGCGTAGAGGGCGGTGAGCCGCCAGCGGGTGAGCCAGAAGGGGCGGGTGTAGGGGGCAGGTGTAGGGAGAGCGAGTTTAGAGAGCCGCATTGAACCGGTAGCCCATGCCGTAGACGGTTTCGATTAGCCCTTCGCAGCCGTGGTCGGCCAGCTTTTTGCGCAGCAGCCGAATCTGCGCCGCCACCACGTTGCTCATGGGGTCGGCTTGCAGCGACCACACCCGGTTCATCAGCTGCTCGCGCGACAAAATTTGGTTGGGGTGCTGCATAAAGTATTCCAACAGCTGAAATTCTTTGGTGGTCAGGGGTAGGGGCTGCTGGGCCGAGTCGGCCAGGGCCACAGTGGAGGTGCTGTAGTCGAGCATCAGGCCGCCAACCTGGATCTGGGGCGGCTGAAAGGCGGGCGATCGCCGCTGGAGTGCCCGCAACCGGGCCAGCAGTTCTTCCATGCCGAAGGGTTTGACCAGGTAATCGTCGGCCCCGGCGTCTAGCCCTTCTACTTTATCGTGCAGCCGATCTTTGGCGGTGAGCAGTAGAACCGGCAGGGGGGTGCCCTGCGATCGCAGTTTTCGGCACAGTTCCACACCGCTCAGCCCCGGCAGCAGCCAGTCGAAAACGCCGAGGGTGTAGGGTTGGGCCGCATCGCCCAGCAGGTGCCAGGCATCGTCGCCGTGCTGCACCCAATCGACCACGTACTTCTCACGTCGTAGATCGCGCTGGATGGCGGCCCCCAGGTCACGTTCGTCTTCAACTAGCAGGATGCGCATGTCGGGGTGAGTGCTCTCGATTGGCATTTGATAGGCGACTTGTTAGCCCTCAGCAACAGCCTTACCTCTCAATGCGTTCAAGCTCTTCACGAACTACTTTTCGCAGCGTTTCCTCAAGGGGTTGGCGAATGGCTTGAATATGTTGGCGCAAAGCTTCGTTAATCAAGGTTTGGTAGTTTCCTCCACCTGCGCTATGCACTTGTTCACGAAACCACGCCAAGACCTCATCGTCTAGCCGGATTGTGATACGAGTTTTGCCTGAGGGGGCCGGGTCAATTGCGCCTCGCTTGCCTTGGCTGAAATCATATTCCGCTTCCATCACTATCCCTCCTCGTATTGCCGATGTTCCTGTTTGCTTGCTTTGCGAGCTGAGATGATCCGAATCGCCTCACCTCGCAAGGTATAGACCACTACGAGAACCCGACCAAACCCATCTAGACCAATCGTGACAAACCGCTCTTCGTCAAATCGCTCGTCTGGAATGGTGAGGGCTAGGTCGTCTGAGAAAACGGACACAGCATCAGCGAAGTCAATACCATGCTTACGCAGATTCGCTGCGGCCTTATCCCTGTTCCACTGCTAAACCATCTCAATTATAGTATGCACGGATGTGCATACTAGCAGGGACAGGCTTAACGATACTCTACGGACTCTCAGATCGTCCTCAAAAACTACATCTCATCTTGGCTCGTAGCCAACGGAGCTTTGGCAAGAACAGTCCTAAGCCATGGATGCCCCAACTGGGGACTTGAAGGCTAACGGCTAGCATCACCGGACGCCAATACCCTTTGATACCTAACCGATCGCTTTGATCGTTCCGGTGCATGCGGTTGTTAGGGACCTGCCAATGATGCTTGCTATCCTGCCACTAGCGCGATATGGTGACTATAGGTATCATCCGATATCCTAGAGAGCACTATGAACATAGGTCCATTCCAAACCAATAAGGTTCACGAGGGCGACTGCCTCGACCTGATCCCCAGGCTCCCTGATGAATCGATCGATGTGGTTGTTACAAGCCCGCCATATTGGGGACAGCGGCATTCAAACGGAACAGGTGTTGAAGAGGACCCGCGCGATTATGTCAGATTTCTGACCAGTGTATTCATGGGTATTCTGCCTAAGTTGAAGCCGAGTGGGATAGTCTGGATCAATATTGGCGACGCCTACAACACGCCCGTAAACTGGCGGGAGGATGATCGGCGGTTCAGCACGCTAGGACACGACAAGAACGGACTTGCCGCGCACAATACCGCCTACACAAAGCCCCGTATGAAGCGCAAGGCATTCATTGAAAAGGAGACAGCTTGGCTTCAGTATGGCAATCTTCTAGCTTTGCCGTATCGTCTTGTCTTAAGCCTATGCGATGGCGGGTACTTGTTCCGTGGCGAGGTCATTTGGCGAAAGAAGAACCCCATGCCCGAAGGCAGGTGTCGCCGACCCCACCGATACCATGAGCCCATTTATCTGCTCACTAAGGGTGAGCGACACGACTTCCGCGTATCGCCTCCAGTCAAAAGCGTATGGGAGTTTGCGAACGAGAAGATCGACGGGCTCAAACACTTTTCCCGATTCCCCGAAGAACTGCCGTACCGTTGTATTGATGCCTATGGCGCGACCGGGGAACACGTGGTTGTCCTTGATCCCTTCTCAGGATCGGGCACAACCGGAATCGCAGCCCTCCGGTCGGGCTGCTCCTACATCGGTTATGAAATCGAACCTGAACAAGTCGAGGCGTCAAATGGACGCCTCGCTGAAGCCGAAAAGTTCAAACCCCTAGCCTTATTCTGACCCGCTCCCGTTCTGACAAGATGAAGTCGGTAAAGGCGTCATTGGGGTCCGAGAAATCGCAGACATACACGCGAGCGCGCGATTGATAGCCTTCGGGCGTGGGTCGCGTGTTCTTGTTGTATGAAAAACACGCAGAGAAGAAGCCGTCATCTTCAATATCTTTTCGCTTTGCGCTCCGACTGTCCTTCCCTTGACCATCGAAAACTTCTCCAAGTTCGCCACGGTTAACAGGATGCACGGAAGGTGTGCTTTTGCAGTCCATCGTCCAAAGTGGGGAGATATAGCCTGCTTCAACGAGAGCATGGCTCATCGGGACATCATCAGTTCGTCGCTCCGCAAAACTGGACTTCACATGAACAACCCCTATTAGTTTCTCGTTGGCTCCGTCTCCGACCGTTAGCAACACATCCATCTTGTCAGCTTCGAGGCGGTGGCCAACTTTAATGCCTTCGAGAAGACGAAATTTTCGTTCGCCGTCAGCAATCACAAGGTTGATTTGATGCGCAGCAAGCGCTGGACCGTAGTGCCTTTCAAGGATTCGCTCTAAGGCCCAGCCGCCCGTCCGTTTCCAGCTTTGGGTAAAGTCCAGACGTGAGTGCTCCGAGGGGTGGTTATACTGGTCACAATAGGCGCGATAGACAACGAACCACCAGAGGTCAGATGGATTGGCATTCGGCCATAGCTCAACAGCCTTAAGAAAGACGCTTGCGACACTCTCAGTCTTTATCGCCTTCTCCTGTTCATCGCTGACATTCTGGCTGCTAAGCTGCGCCAATCCGTTTCTGAGGGTTAGAACCACCGCTGTAAATTGGTCGAGAGTGGCGTTCGGCAGACGATAGACCGCATCATGCGCTGCGTAGACAAAGTGAATGTCTAAATCGTTCTCTGTAGCTTCGGCTGAGATAGAACGGTTGATATGAGGCACGCTTCCGGTCGCGCCTTCGGCAAGATCGCTGAGGCTCTTTCCATATATGGATAGCATGGACGCGATAACGTCTAGGCTCGGCTGGATTGAGCCCGCTTCAATTGCAGAAATCCAACCCGGTCCAAGAATCAGACGTTCTTCGACCTGCGCAGGCGTGAGACTCACTTCCTCTCGAAAAGTACTCAGACGTTGAAGCAAGCGACCAAGATAGTCAGAGTTTGAAGTCATTGTCAAAGAGATCTTTTACATTGATGCCCAAAGCATCCGAGATTCTCTTGACGTTTAAGAGGCTCAAGTTTCGCTCTCCTCGTTCAACACCTCCAACATATGTGCGATCAATTCCCGCGAGTTCTGCCAATTCTTCTTGAGAAAGCCCCTTCTTGTGGCGGATTTCGCGCAACCGGCTACCAAACCATCTTAGGAAATCGTCATCATGCTTGGGCATGCCCAATTAAATCGTTATGATGACGATAAGTCCACGGACTATAAGTATCGTGTATGCGGAAGACCCCTAACTACTGTTTATGCTGACTCTCCTCCCTAAGTTCTGTCTAACACCTCTCAACAGGGTAGTTAGCTAGAATCAAAGTTCCATATCACCGCTTCAAGGGGAGTTATGCCGAATATTATCGGCGTAACTCCCAAGATTAGGGTGTTGTACAGACATTTGCCAGTTTACCTTCCCGAAATGGGGTGTTATGCCGATTGAAGTCTTGATAACTATCCGTGGCAAGGTATCATCCAGAACTTGCTCCGCATAGTAGCCCTCCTGGGACGAGTTATACCGATCGCTTCAGCAAATCTTCAACCAGAGTGCGGTGGTCTGGGATGGGATAGTTGGCCCGTTGACCCACCAGCCCCAATACCCCACCCCTCAGCGCAAGCAACTTCTCCCTGGATATCCCCTAAATGGGCTCGATCGCAGTCGTAACCCATCGACCCAGGCAAATTTCACACTGATTTGATAATTGGTTGGTATTGTCCTGAACGACTATGTAATCTCCCCTCAGGCACAACTTCTATGGGTTCTCGGCCTTCTATTCCCAACCGTTGGGCAGGTTCTCTGCTGGGGCTGATGGTGCTGGTGCTGCCCATTGCGGCGATCGCCCACGTCGGCCACGACCACGGGGCCGACTTTCAATCGGGCACTAGTCAGCCCGTCAGCGGCATCCGGGTCGAAGCCGCGACGGCCCAGCGGCTGGGTATTCAGCTAGAGTCGGTGCAGCGGCGATCGCTCAGCACTGGCCTTCAAACCACCGGAGAAGTGGTCACCCAGCCCGACCAGACGGTGATGGTGAATGCGCCGATCAACGGTACGGTGGTGGAACTGCTGGTGCAGCCGGGAGATCGGGTGCAGAAGGGGCAGGCCCTGGCCAGGGTAATCGCGCCAGACTTAATTGAGCTGCGGGTGTCGTCCCAGGGCGATCGCGTTGGGGCGGAGGCCGAGTTGCGGGCGGCCCAGGCCAACCTCACCCTGGCGCAGCGCAACTACGAGCGCCAGGAGGCGATCGCCGCCACCGAGATCGCCGCCGCCCAGCAGCAGGTGGCCCTGGCCCAGGACCGTTACCAGCAAGACCAGCGGCTGGCCGGAGCGGGGGCGATTGCCCGGCAGCAGCTTTTAGAATCGGAGTCTAACCTGGCGGCGGCCCGCAGCCAGCTCACCCGCGCCGAAAGTCGCCAGCCGGTGCTCGAAGCCCAGGCCGAACTGGAGCGATCGCAGGCGGCTTTGGCGGCGGCTCAATCCCACCTTCAGCTCAGCACCGCCACCTACCAGACCCGCCTGCAACAGCTCAACAGCCCCGCCACCGAGCAGGGGGTAGTCACCGTGGTGGCCCCGATCGCGGGCCAGGTGGCCGAGCGCCCCGTCACCCTGGGCGAGGCGGTAGAAGAAGCGGTAACGCCGATGATGAGCATTGTGAACGGCGATCGCCTGCGGGTCACCGCCAACGTCTACGAAAAAGACCTGGGCCAGGTGGCCGAGGGGCAGGCTGTGCGCGCTACGGTGGCTAGCCTGCCCGACCAGATCTTTGAGGGGCGGGTGGTGACGGTGGGGGCCGTAGTTGACGGCACTACCCGCGTTATTCCCGTCACCGCCGAGCTAGACGATGCGGGCCTTCTCAAACCGGGCATGTTTGCCGAGCTGGAGATTTTGAGCGATCGCACCCCCGAAGCCGTGCTGACCATTCCCACTCGCGCCCTAGTGGATGCCGAGGGCCGCACCCTGGTGTTTGTGCAGAATGGCGAGGCCTTCGAGCCAGTGGAGGTCACCGTGGGTCGCCGCGCCGGGGAGCAGGTAGAAATTCAGAGCGGTCTGTTTGAGGGCGATCAGGTGGTGGTGCAGGGAGCCTTGCAGCTCTATGCCCAGTCGCTGCGGGGCGACGGTGAGCCAGCGGCAGCTGAGGAAACTGACCCGGTGGTGCGCTCAGGCCTTTCGGTGCCGGGCTGGGGCTGGGGATTGGGCGGGGGCGCGATCGCCGCCGCCGCCTTCTACCTCGGTCGCCGCTCCCGCCCGACAGCGGCAGCGCTGCATAGCCCCATCCCCGACCCATCACCAGAGCTGGTGCTCACCGCCACCCGCCCCGAGGCGGCAGCCACAGAAGCCGACCATCGCCATCCCTGAGAGGATCCAAGCAGTGTAGGTGGGGTAGCGCGCCAGTAAAACCCAACAAAGCTTACTAATAGGAAATCCGACATGAGCAACCCTGATTTAAAACAGGCACCCCGTAGGGGCATTGCACTGCAATGCCCCTACCAATCAAGGGTAGCCAGACAGGATTCGGTATGAAACTACAGCACATCGCTTCTCAAACGCCCTCTAATCTTCAATCCTTAGCCTGAGACGATACTGCCTTTAATTAGGAGCAACGACCGTGGCTGAATCAGTCGTTCAACAGCAATACGATCAGCTGGCCAAAATTTACGATCGCAGGTGGCGCAGCTACATCACAAAAACCCTTCTTTGCCTGCAAGATTGGGCCAAAATTCAGCCGTCAGAAACCGTTCTCGACATCGCCTGCGGCACTGGAGAATTTGAGCGAATGCTGTTGGCCAATCATCCAACCCAAACCATGGTCGGGCTAGATCTTTCCTCTGAAATGCTCACTGTCGCCCAAGCCAAGCTAAAAGACTATCCCACGGTGACATTCCACCAGAGCAGCGTCACAGCCATTCCCACCGCCGATGATTTTTTTGATGTGGTGGTCTGCGCCAACGCCTTTCACTACTTCGATGCTCCCCTAGCGGCGCTAGCAGAAATGAGGCGCGTCCTAAAGCCCAGCGGCAGAATCGTGATTTTAGACTGGTGCAAAGATTTCCTCTTCTGTCGTCTCTACGATGTCATTCTCAGCCGACTCGACCCCGCCCACAAACAGTGTTACACCCAAGCCGAATTCCATAGCTTTCTCACATCGTCTCAATTCAATATCCAGGCCGCACAACGGCTCCGCCTAAACCTCGCCTGGGGCCTCATGGTCGCCACCGCCACTAAGCCCTAACCCCCCCCCCTCCCCCCTCCAATTCAAAATTCAAAACTCCCCCATCTCCCCCATCTCCCCCACCCCCCAACTCCATCACTCCCCCTCCAATTCAAAACTCCCTACTCCCTACCCCACCCCTCCATGCTCAACGCAATTCTCAAATGGTCGATCGCCCAGCGCTGGATTGTGGTCATCGCCACCGTCCTGGTCACCCTCTACGGCCTGCGCACCCTGGGCCAGATGTCCCTGGACGTGTTCCCCAGTTTTGCCCCGCCCCAGGTGGAAATTCAGGCGGAAGCACCGGGCCTTGCCCCGGAGGAAGTTGAGTCCCTGGTGACGCTGCCGATTGAGAGTGCCGTCAACGGCACCCCCGGCGTGACGGCGGTGCGCTCCACCTCCGTGGCCGGGGCCTCAGCGGTGCGGGTGGTGTTTGGCTGGGGCACCGATGTCTACCAGGCCCGCCAGCTGATCACCGAGCGGTTGCAGCAGGCCCAGGCCCGCCTGCCCGAGGGGGTAGAAGCGCCCCAGCTGGCTCCCCTCAACTCGCCCCTGGGCATCGTGCTGGAATACGCCTTTACCGCCGACACCACGCCCCTGATGGAGGTGCGACAGCTGGTCGATCGCCAGGTCACGAACCGACTGCTGGCGGTGCCCGGTGTTACCCAGATCACCACCTTCGGCGGTGAAGAGCGGCAGTACCAGGTCTTGGTTGACCCGGCTAAGCTCAGCGCCTTTGGCGTCACCCTGGCGGAAGTCAGCGAAGCGGCAGCGGCAGCCAACCAAAACGGGGCCGGGGGCTACCTGATCGATGCCGACCAGGAACTGCTGATTCGCGGCATTGGCCGGGTCGAGACCATTGAGGATTTGCAGCGATCGGTGGTGGCGGCGCGGCAGGGAACGCCCGTGCTGCTGCAAGACGTGGCCACTGTCACCCTTGGCCCCGCCCTGAAGCGCGGCGACGGCAGCCTCAACGGTCAGCCCGCCCTGGTGATGCTGATCAACAAGCAGCCCCTGGCCGACACGCTGACGGTGACTAAACAAATCGAAGCCGCCCTGGAGGAGGTTGGCCCCAGCCTGCCGCCGGATGTCGCCATCACCCGCACCTTCCGGCAGGCTGACTTTATCGAGGCTTCGATTCGCAACGTGCGCGACTCCCTGCGCGACGGCATCATCATTGTGTCGGTGATCTTGCTGCTGTTTTTAATGAACTGGCGCACGGCGGCGATTACCCTCAGCGCCATCCCCCTGTCGCTGCTACTCTGCCTGATTTTGTTGCACTGGCTGGGTCTCAGCGTCAACACCATGACCCTGGGCGGTCTGGCGGTGGCGATCGGCTCGGTGGTGGATGACTCGATTGTGGATATGGAGAACTGCTACCGGGGGCTGCGGCGCAACCGGGAACTGGGCACCCCCAAGCACCCCTTTCAGGTGGTCTACGACACCTCGGTGGAGGTGCGCACCAGCGTGCTGTTTTCCACGGTGATTATCGCGGTGATTTTTGCGCCGATTTTTAGCTTGAGCGGGGTGGAGGGGCGCATTTTTGCGCCCATGGGCATCGCCTACCTGGTGGCGATTTTTGCCTCTACGCTGGTGGCGCTCACCCTCTCCCCCGCCCTCTGCGCTTTTCTGCTGGCCTATGCCCCCCTGCCCGAGGACGACACCTGGGTGTCGCGCCGGAGCCAGCGGCTCTACCAACCGGGGCTGCGGCTGGCCCTGGGTAATCCCCGGCTGGTGGTGCTGGTGGCCCTGGGGGCGCTGGTGGCCTCGCTGGCGATGTTGCCCGCCCTGGGGCGGGTGTTTTTGCCGGAGTTTCAGGAGCGATCGCTGGTGGCTTCGATGAATCTGTTCCCCGGCAGTTCCCTGGCGGCCACCAACCGGGCCGGGCTGGCGGTGCAGGAGGCCCTGAAGGATGACCCCCGCTTTGAGATTATCCAAATGCGATCGGGGCGATCGCCGGGCGACCCCCACGTGGTCGGCTCCAACTTTGCCGAGCTGGATATCGAACTCAGCGATGCGGGGATGCGCGATCGCGAAGCCACCCTGGAGACCCTGCGGGCCGAGTTTGAGAAAATCCCCGGTGCCCCGGCCAGCGTGGGGGGCTTTATCTCCCACCGCATGGATGAGGTGCTGTCGGGGGTAAGGAGTGCGATCGCCGTCAAGATCTTTGGCCCCGACCTGGCCGAACTGCGCCGCCTGGGCACCGCCGTTACTGAGGCGATGGCCAAGGTCGAAGGCGTGGTTGACCTGCAACTTGCGCCCCAGCTGCCCGTGCGCCAGGTGCAGGTGCGCTTTGACCGCGAGGCCGCCGCCCGCTACGGCCTCACCATGGGTGCCCTGGCCAACACCATCGAAACCGCTCTGAATGGCCGAGTCGTCTCCCAGGTGCTGGAAAATCAGCAGCTGTTTGACCTGGTAGTGTGGTTTACCCCCAGCGCCCGCCAAAACCTCGACACCCTGCGCAACCTGCTGATCGACACCCCCGCCGGCCAGCGCATTCCCCTCACCCAGCTGGCCCAGGTCGACTACGGCACCGGCCCAAACGCCATCAGCCGGGAGAATGTGTCGCGATTGATCGTGGTGTCGTCAAACGTAGCCGATCGCGACCTCGGTTCGGTGGTGGCCGACATTCAGGCCCAGGTGGGTCAGCAGGTCACCCTCCCCGCTGGCTACTTCATTCAGTACGGCGGCCAGTTTGAGTCCGAGCAGCGGGCCACCCAAAACCTGCTGGTGTTTGGGGCCTTAGCCCTGGTGGTGATTGCGGTGCTGATGTATTTCACCGTCAAGTCATTCCCGGCCACGGTGATGATCATGCTGAATCTGCCCCTGGCGATCGTGGGGGGCGTATTCTCCGTGGCCCTGAGCGGCGGCGTGCTGTCGGTGGCCTCGCTGGTCGGCTTCATCACCCTGTTTGGGGTGGCGGTGCGCAACGGCCTGCTGCTGGTAGATAACTACAACCAAAAGCTGGCCACCGGCATGCCCCTACCCCAGGTGCTCTACGCCGGGTCCATGGAGCGGCTCAACGCCATTCTGATGACGGCCTTTACCTCGGCCCTGGGGATGCTGCCCCTGGTGATCAGCCGTGGCCCCGGTCGCGAGATTTTGCAGCCCCTGGCGGTGGTGGTGCTGGGCGGCCTGTTTACCTCCACCGCGCTGACGCTGCTGGTGCTGCCCGCCCTCTATGCCCAGTTTGGCCGCTACCTAGGGCCAACCGCCGCCGATACCGCCCTCCAGGCCGAAGCGGAAACGACCACCCCCATCCCCCAAACCCAGCCCGTCAGCCCCCTTTGATTGCCCGCCACCCATCCACCCCCTTTGGAGATTCACCCCATGCGTAATCAATTTATTCCTGCCCTGCTGCTGACCACGGCCCTGGCCATTACCGCCTGCGGCGATGGCGGCACGGCCACCGCCCCCGATACGGCTGCTGAAGCCCCCGTGGCCACCGCTACTGAACCCGAGACTGCCGCCGCTGAAGCCCCCGCCACTGACCACAGTGCGGCTACCAAAGACGGCCAGGTGGTCGAAACCGGGGCCTACCACCTGGAGCTGGTGCCCGTGCCCGAAGCCGATGGCATTCACCTCGACCTGTATTTACAAACGGGCGACACCCACGAAGCGGTGGCCGAGGCCACGGTGGTGGCCCAGGTGCAGATCCCCGACGGTACCCAGCAAGAAATTCCGATGGAATACGACGCGGCGGGTGAGCATTTCTTTGCGTTTTTGCCCAGTCAGGCGACAGGGGAGTACAAGACCGTCATTCAGACCGATATCAACGGCGAAAAGGTCAACGCCCGGTTTAGCTTCGCCAAGTAAAGCGATATCCAGTCAAAAATCTACCCGCGCTGAGGTGTCGGGTATTTGGGCTGGGGAGGCTAGCGTATACCACGGAGTACTAATGCCTTGAACCACCGTCCAGTAACTCCAGATGTGGCATCAGAAAAGGCTAAGCAGGCATCCGACGTGCCAACTATCACATCCCGGATCACCGCAATCTGGGTAAAGATTTGCAGAACTTGCTCCGCATAACTCACCCCAGGAGGTTTGCTATGCGGAGCAAGTTCTGCATAACACCTTGCAACGGATAGTTATTAAAACTTTTGTCAGTATAACATCCCATTTGGAGAAGATAGCCCGACAAAGGTCAGTATAACATCCCCATTTTGGGAGTTATGCTGACAAGATTCGGCATAACTCCCCTAGAAGCGGTGATATGCAACTTTAATTCTGGCTAACTGCCATACTGCGGAGTGTTAGACGGAATTTAGGGAGGAGAGTCAGCATAAACAGTAGTTATGCCGCTTGGTTTTTGGTTAGGATGTATATTAAGGCTGTTTGTGGGGAGTCAGCCCTTTGTGTATTACCTGAAAAGAGTTGATGAGTAAGCAAATAACTAAGAACCAACATTACGTTCCCCAATGTTTGCTTAAGCATTTTGACTGTGATGCAAGGAAAGGGAAAAAGATAAATGTATTTGATATAGAAAGGGCTGTTGTGAGATATAACCAGTCAGTTAAGGAGGTTTTCTCACAGAATTATTTTTATGGCAAGGACAATGAAGTTGAAACCTTCATGGCTGAAAAAGTAGAAGATCCAGCTTCAAAAATATTAGACAAAATTGTTGATGGAGACTTTAATATAGTTGACGAAGATGTTTTGACTTTACACAGATTCGTTTTATCCCTTTTTTATAGAACACCTGAGGCAAGTGAAAGAGCAAGTGGATTTGTAAATTCACAGCTTGAATCAATGGTGCGCGAACTTTTAAGCTTGAACGGGTTTGATCCAGAAGAAGCAAGTGCCGGACGTTTCAACTTTTACCAAGATCGGTTAGCATCTCTAATTACTGTTCAAGGAGTGATTGATGCCATAATCTTAAGAGATTTGAGGTATCACATTATTAAAAATGAAACTGCGTCAGAGTTTTACATATCTGATCATCCTGTATTCATCTACAATTGGCTTTATCGGGATTTGGAATATCCCGGAGTCACAAGCATTACTGCACTTGGACTGCAAATTTTCCTTCCTTTGTCTCCCAAAATAACACTTTGTTTCTATGATCCAAAAGTGTATAAATATGGACAAAAAAGCTTGGTAACTTGCGTTTCAAAAGATGAAGATATTGAAATCTTGAATTCTTTCCAGGTGATCAATTCAGATTCAGTAATAGGATTTTATTCGCAACAAAATGAAGCTCACGTAAGGCGATTATACGAAAGGTATAAAAACATAAATTTACATCAGTATGAGAGCGGTATTTTATCAACTGAGAAGGAGGGTAAGGGAAGAATAAGATCTACGCATTTTGTTTTCACTCGCCAAGCGAAGCTAAAGAAAATGCCTTCATTTGTAAAAGTTAAGAAAAAGTCTAGAAGTTATGCGTCTTCGTATCAGGAAAGAGATCCTGAGTTATCTGCAAAACACATGGAGTTTAAAAGGTTTATGAATGAGCAAAGACAACGTAGTATTCTTGAGTTAGATCAAGGCGATCGTTAATACAGTTAGCTACACGGCATAACAATTCTGGTGCAGCGGATTGACCGAAGCCGCTTGGGTTGGATAAAGACCTCGGCAACCGCTGACCAGAACCGTTAGCTGGCTCCGCTGAGAGTCCTTGCACTAAATCACCAGAGGGTTGTCAGTGAGAGCAGTGGCGACGGGTGATCTGGTTGGGTTCTGTTCAGAAAGCTTTAAGCTATACTGAAGGCTAAAGGACAAAGATTATATTTCCTTTTGAGTTCTGTTCCGAGCAGCTAGCAACCTCGATATCACAAGAAGGCTTGGTGCAATGGTTCAAAAAATTGCCTTATTTAACCACAAGGGCGGAGTTAGCAAGACTACAACCACCTTCAACTTGGGCTGGATGCTTGCCTCGAAAGGCAAAAGAGTAATTCTTGTGGACAGCGACCCACAATGTAACCTCACGGGCATGGCTTTAGGAGAGGAAACTGAGGATGACGAGGCGCGAATTCAAGAAATTTATAATACGACCTCAAACATAAAGACAGGTTTAGCTCCGGCATTTGAATCACAACCGAGAGCGATTGAAGCTGTCGATTGTATTCCAGTACAAGGTCGGAATGATTTATTTTTATTGCCTGGTCACGTTGGTTTTGCTGAGTACGAAGTAACTCTTGGTATTGCTCAAGAACTAAGTGGTTCAATTCAAGCTCTTAAGAACTTACCAGGTTCTATCAATGATTTACTTGAGAAAACAGCAGCTAAGTTTAATGCAGACTATATTTTGATTGACATGAGTCCTAGCTTAGGTTCAATTAATCAGAATCTGCTGATGATTAGTGACTTTTTCTTAGTACCTACAACTGCCGATTTTTTCTCTGTAATGGCGATCGATTCTTTGGCTAAGGTACTGCCGAGATGGTATGCCTGGGCTAAGTCAGCAAGTTCGCTTCAAGTCTTAAGAGAAGCTAATTATCCTTTTCCTAATGTTAAGCTGCGTTTCTTGGGAACGATCGTTCAAAACTATCGAATTATCCGAGGCAAAGAAACGGCTGCGTTTCAAACCTGGATTGAGAAGATTGAGAAAGCTGTCTCCGAAAAGCTAATTCCAACTCTGAGACAGAGCAATATGATGTTGCCAAATGAGGCTTACAGAGATCAGGGAATTGCAAGCAACCTTTCTCTTGCAAAGATTTCCAATTTCAATAGCCTCATTGCTCTATCCCAGGAACATCGCACTCCAGTCTATGACTTGACCCCTCAGCAGTTAAGGCAAACAGGCATTGTTTTGGAGCGAAATCAGCAGAAACAGGAAGAGTTTAGGCAAACCTTTTCAAATTTGGCAGATAAAATCATTGCATTAAGTTCCGAAAGCTCCGTCTATGCAGTCAGCGCTTGACCAATTTCGCATCAGCATTGGTCGTGTCCGAGACCTAATTGCACTTCATAATTCTGTCAAAGCCCAAGCTACAGGCGCACTTGATGTGTCAGATATGTTACGTGCTGCGCTGGTTCTCGCTGTGAGCGCATTGGATTATTATGTGCATGAAGTTGTGACGCTAGGAATGCTGGAAATCCATCGAGGACAACGTTCTGAGCCAATACCTTCAGCGAACACGACTCAGTCAGCGTTTTCACGCTTTCAAGTGTCGTTGGGCGGTGCGCGTCAAGATCGACTGACAGCGATTGATATTGCCTCTTGGCTTGAAGCTGATATTCAACAAACTCAAGGATATGAGTTTCTCCAGCAATCCCAGACGATTTCAACGTTGATCCCCACAATATCAAGCAGCATCCTAAACAGGCTCAACAATACTTCTTGGTTAGAGAGTGAAATCAGGGAGCGTCTGGGATATCAAAGTTTTCAACAAGCAGACAAGATCGCTGATGCAATCAGATACATCTCAGACAAAAAATTGTGGGATGAGGTGGCCATCCAGATGGCTAAATCCGCGAAAGATGTGAAGCAGCAACTGAATTCAATCGTTGATCGAAGAAATAAAATCGCTCATGAAGCCGACATAGACCCAACTTTTAATATTGGAAGCCGATGGTACATTGATGAGGTGCTTGTTGGTGATGCAGTTGATTTCATTGAGGTACTGGTCGAAAGTATTCATCAAGTGCTGTAGGAATAGCATACAGTGTAAGCCAGCTAACAAATCGTTGCAGCGGCGGAATGAAAGTTATTGGTTGGAATGTAAAGGTTGGTAGCCGCCGCTGAACTCAATCGTTAGCCCTCAACACTCCGATGGTGCCATAGTTTAGTTCTTTGAGACCTTGAACCATCCGAAAAGTCTCGCAAGCTTTAGAGTAAACCGCCAACGTCCAGCAGCGCTAAGCATGAGATAGAGTTCAAAGTCCCGAATTTAGAATTCTGAGAGGTATCAAGGCGCTCTCAAAAACTTCGCTCAGCACTACTAAATACCTCTATGAAGAATATTCTAATTTTTATAAGTCTATTTTTGTATATGATTTCCCTAGCAATTCCCAATTTTCTCTTCATCGAGACGCATTACGATTTTCAAAGCTCCTGGATCGCACCTTCACCTACTGTGTGGAGTGGATTGACTATACTAATGGCAGGGTGGTTTTGGCTTTTTGGACTTCAGTTTATCTGGTTTGCAAACCCTTTTTATTATTTAAGTCTTTGTTTTCTTTGGGCGAGCCGTTGGCGCGCCGCTATTGTTTCAAGTGGAATTGCGATTGCAATAGCCATAGTAAGTACGCTACTGTTGCTGTTTCGACAATCTTTACCCGCTGACGTAATGGGTTTCACGCAACTAAGGCTACAGCGATTAGAACTAGGTTATTATCTTTGGCTGATATCGCTGCTAATTCCATTTGTACTGAGTCTAGGCCAATCCCTGAAGCGGACGAGCAACGGTGTGGGCTAAAATAGAGCAAGTTGCCGCCTACTTCTTGCATGAGTGAAGCTGTCTACATTGAAACGAGTATCTTAGGCTACCTCACTGCTCGACCCAGCAGGGATCTAGTTGTTGCTGCCAATATTGAGATAACCAGAGAGTGGTGGGATACCCGTCGCAGTAAGTTTCAGCTTTACATATCTCAAGCAGTCGTGAAGGAAACTTCCCAAGGGGATGCTCAAATCGCAACTCAGCGACTCGAAATTGTTCGTGATTTTGAATTGCTCGAACTGAATCAGTCTGTCCTTGATCTAGCAGAGCAATTTCTGGAACTTAGTAGTCTTCCTTCAAAGGCTGATGTTGACGCTATTCATATCGCAGCTGCAACAATTCATGGAATGGATTATCTGCTCACATGGAACTGCAAGCATATAGCTAATGCCCAAATTCAGAAGAAATTGGCAGAGATCAGTTTTAATTTTGGGTATGAATTACCGATTCTTTGTACACCCTATGAACTGCTTGGAGATTAATTATGTATCAAGATGTAATTGTGGAAGAAATTCATAGAATTCGTGAAGAGTATTCACGCTCATTCAACCATAACTTAAAAGTGCTTTTTGCTGATCTGCAAAAGCAACAAGCTGAGAGTGGCAGAAAAGTTGTGAATTTGTCGCGGAAACGCGGTCTAACAACACGTTTGAGCGGACGGGCGAGAGATATTGGTGAGGATGTCAGGGATATTAGCAGCCGCTCAACTTAGCCGTTATGCGACTTAGGCGATTCCTGGTCAACAAATTTCCCCTAGTTCAGCTGTTCAGCACCTAACTTATGGCGACTTCTACAAAGGGCTTTCCATAAGACTTTCAGTGCGATCGCTCTTATGCAGTTTGAGTGCCTAACAGCTTGTGACTTTGCTCAGCGGTTTGAATACCCTCAGGGGTGAGAGTCGCCTTCGTTGCCTCTGACGATGAACCGGGAACTACCGCCCCTGAAGGATGGTACTGGCGGTTGTAGGTTTGGCTGTGGCGACAGGGGGAACTACATCTCCGTCTTTGGCCACTACCTCCACAGTGCCGCGAAACATGTTCATGCCGCAGGCAAACTCGTAGCGACCGGGCTGGGTGGGGGTGAATTCAATGGGCGTGGTCTGGTTCACCGGCAGCGCCTGGGCAATGCGAAAGTCAGGAAAGCGTACTTCTTCAAGGCAGTTGCTGGGGTCTTTGCGAAAGAAGTTGAGCCGCACCGGCTGCCCCGCTTGCACCACGATATAGTTGGGGTCATAGCCGCCATCGACGGTGACCGTCACCGCTTGCACACCGCCCGTGGTTGTAGCCTGGCGCGACTTAGGCTTGCTGAGCAAGAACCACCACAGCTCTAGGCCAATCAGCCCTAGCCCAACCCCAGTAACGGCCACCTTAGACCAGAGCGGTTGTTCAATTCTTTGAAACTGGCCGGTCGAGGTAGGGGCCATGTCATCGTGGTTCATTTGGGCCGGGGAGCCGCTGGCGAGGCTAAGCGCGAGGATGAGACTGGTAAGTGTAGTGAGGGGAAAGTGGTTGAGTTTCATGGGAGTGCTTTGTGGAGGAATGTTGGGGCGCACGGCGGTGCGCCCGTACAGGGGGGATGTCAATTCATCTGCCCCAGCCTGGGCTTAAAGTTCCGCAGCCGCAGGGCATTGGTGACAACGGAAACCGAGCTAAAGGCCATGGCCGCCCCGGCGATGATCGGGTTGAGCAGCCAGCCAAAGATGGGGTAGAGAATGCCTGCCGCGATCGGGATGCCCGCGACGTTGTAGATGAAGGCGAAGAACAGGTTTTGGCGAATGTTGGCCATGGTGGCGCGGGAGAGCTGAATGGCGGTGACGATGCCGTGCAGGTCGCCGGAGATCAGGGTAATGTCGCTGGCGGCGATCGCCACATCCGTCCCCGTCCCGATCGCCATGCCCACATCGGCCTGGGCCAGGGCGGGGGCATCGTTAATGCCGTCGCCCACCATCGCCACAACCTTGCCTTCCCGCTGCAGGCTTTCCACCTGGGCGGCTTTTTGGTCGGGGCGCACCTCGGCAAAGACGCGATGGATGCCGACTTCGCGGGCGATCGCCTCGGCGGTGCGGCGGTTGTCGCCGGTCAGCATCACCACCTCCAGGCCCATGCCTTGCAGGGTGGCAATGGCGGTGGCCGAGGAGGGCTTGACCGCATCGGCAATGGCCAGAATAGCCTCCACCTGGCCATCCACCGCCAGCCACACCACGGTGCGGCCCTGGTTTTCGAGGGCATCTCGCTGGCGTTCCAGGCGATCGGTGGCGATGCCCAACTCGCCCATCCAGCGGTGGGTGCCAATGTGGACCCGCTGCCCGGCCACAGTGCCCTGAACGCCGCTGCCCGCCACGGCTTCAAAGGCCTGGGGTTCTGCCAGGGTCACGCCCTGGGTCTGGGCGTAGTTGACCACCGCTTCGGCCAGGGGATGCTCGGAGTTGCGCTCCAGCGACCCGGCTAGCTTCAGCAGGTGCAGTTCGGTGGCGGTGCCGTTGACGGTGACATAATCGGTCACCGTGGGCTGGCCCTGGGTGATGGTGCCGGTTTTATCCAGCACAATGGTTTGAATTTTGTGGGCCAACTCCAGGCTGTCGGCCCCTTTGATGAGAATGCCGTTCTCGGCCCCCTTGCCCGTGCCCACCATGATCGAGGTGGGCGTGGCCAGGCCCAGGGCGCAGGGGCAGGCCAAAATCAGCCCCCCCACGGTGGTAATCAGCGCCATGCTGAGGTTGCCCATGACGTTGAACCAGACCACAAAGGTGAGAATGGCCACGGCGATCACGGCGGGCACAAACCAGCCCGTCACCCGGTCGGCTAGCTGCTGAATCGGCGCTTTTGAGCCCTGGGCCTGCTGCACCAGCTTGACGATCTGGGCCAAAAAGGTGTCTTTGCCAACCCGAGTGGCGCGAAACTTAAAGCTGCCGGTTTTATTCAGCGTCGCGCCGATCACCTCGTCGCCGACGGTCTTTTGCACGGGCACGCTTTCGCCGGTCACCATGGCTTCATCCAGGGTGGACGTGCCGTCGATGATCTCGCCATCCACCGGAATTTTTTCGCCGGGGCGCACCAGAATCACGTCGCCCAGCACCACTTCGGCAATGGGGATGTCGAACGTCTGGCCGTTGCGGATGACGCGGGCGGTTTTGGCCTGCAAACCCATCAGCTTGCGAATCGCCTCAGACGTCTGGCCCTTGGCCCGGTTTTCGAGCAGGTTGCCCAGCAGAATCAGGGCAATGATGATGGCGGTGATTTCAAAATACACGTCGGGGCTGAGGCCCTGGTTCAAAAACCACTGGGGGTAGAAGGTGGGGAACAGGGAGTAGAGAAAGGCGGTGCCCGTGCCCACGGCCACCAGGGTATCCATGGTGGCGGAGCGGTGCCGGAAGGCTTTCCAGGCGTTGATGAAAAAGTGGCTACCGGCCCAGGCGATTACCGGCAGGGTCAGCACCAGCTGCACCCAGGGGTTGTGCAACCAGGCGGGGATAAAGGGCATGGGGATGCCGGTCATCATCGGCAGGCCGCCGACCATCAGCACACCGCCAATGACCAGGCTGAAGATGACTTTGCGGGTGAGGTCTCGGTGGCGGGCGGCCCGCTCGCGCTGTTCGGCATCGTCTTCGGCCAGCAGCGGGTCGTCGCTGATGGGCTGTGCGCCATAGCCCGCGTCATCCACCGCCGCCTGAATGTGGGTGAGGTTGGTCTGGTGGGGGTCGTAGGTGACGGCGGCCTGCTCGGCCCCAAAGTTGACGCTGCATGCCTCCACGCCAGGCACCGATCGAATGGCGTCTTCGATATTGCTGGCGCAGGCGGCACAGCTCATGCCCCGCAGCTTGAGAATTTGGTTTTGCATCGGTGGGCTCATGGGTAAACCTCTAAACGCTGTATGGGTCTATCTTGGAGCTTCCAGTGCGCTGGAGGGTCAAGGGGGTAAGCCAAACAATTTGTGAAGCGGTTGATTATTTTTTATTAGGTCTTGAAACAACAATGAGGGGCATAGTCTTTATGCCCCTCATTGCGCTACCTGTCAGATTTTATGGGCCTGTTTTCCCTTGACCCAGCTCTCACCAGAGTGGGTTAGGCCATAGCCATGCTCATGCGGCGACAGGTTTCTGCACAGCGGCGGCACATCTCGGCACAGGCCTGCATTTGGGCATCGTCGCCCATGCTGGCGCAGTCCTCGGCGCAGCGATCGCATACCTCAGCACAGGCTCCGCAGAAATGCCCATGCAGGTCAGAGCCGCGCAGCATGAAATTGGCGCAGGTCTGGCAGCTCTCTGCGCAGTCCATCATCAGGCGAATGTGAGACGGCTCAGCATGGCGACCCCCCTGCTCCAGGCAGTAGGTAATGGTGTTGAGGCATAGGCTGTGGCAATCGAGGCAGTTTTGAATACACTGCTGCATCTCGTTGTTTAGGTTGTTTAATTGGAGGGTTTGAATCGGCATAATTAACCTCTTTAGTTTTTATAGAATTCTGATCATTTCAGTCATCTCTAACTTAAGGACAGATTAGAAATCATCAAATCTAGCTATTGAGAGAGATTGCAAAATTTGATATTTCATACCGTCACTAGCTCAAATTTCATCCTGATTTTATTTTTGCGTGGCACACTGCCGTAGTGGTAAACGTGAACCACGCCAGGGAAAGAGGTTATTGAAATGACACGGAAACTAGCTGCGATCGCCCTGCTCGGCCTTACCGCCGCCATTGGCCTGCCCGCCTGCGCCAACTCGCGTGAGGCATCCGTGGAGCCAGCTACCGAAACCGCCCAGATGGATCACGGCGGCATGGGCCAGATGGATCACAGCGGCATGATGGATCACGGCAGCATGGATCTTGGCCCCGCTGACGAAAGCTTTGACCTGCGCTTTATCGATGCCATGATCCTGCACCACCAGGGCGCGGTGGTGATGGCAGAGGACACCCAGCAAAACTCCAGCCGTCCCGAAGTTCAAACCCTGGCTGGCGAGATCATTGCGGCTCAGCAGATCGAGATTGCTGAAATGCAAGAATGGCGGCAGGCCTGGTATCCCGACGCTCCGGCAGAACCCGTGATGTATCACGCCGACATGGGTCACATGATGCCCATGAGCGCCGACATGAAGTCGGCCATGAGGATGGATATGGACCTGGGTGTCGCCGACGATGAGTATGACCTGCGCTTCATCAACGCCATGATTCCCCACCATGAGGGGGCGCTGACTATGGCAGAAGAGGCTCTGACCAAGAGCAGCCGTCCTGAAATCCAGGCGCTGGCAGAAGCCATCATCGCCAGCCAGCAGGTCGAAATCGATCAGATGGCCCAGTGGCGGCAAGACTGGTACGGACAGTAGGGCGATCGCCTATTCCCCAGTAGCCCTAAAACCTCGGTTTCTTCGTCGCTGTTCCCAGGGCCTACCCTGGAGTCTGGACGGGAAACCGGGGGGTGAATTGGTGTCCTATGCAGTGTCAGCCCTAAAAACTGAGGTGCCGTAGGCTGGGTTTGACAGAGCACTACGCCGAAATTTGAATGTTGCCCATCATGCCCAAATCTTCGTGGTCGAGGATGTGGCAGTGGTAGACGGTTTTGCCCGCAAAGGTGCGGAAGGGAATGCGAATCCGCACCGTTTCGCCACCCTTGACCAGCACCGTATCTTTCCAGGCACGGTAGGGTTCGGGCTGGCCGTTGCGGCTCACCACCTGGAACGGATTGACGTGCAGATGGAAGGGGTGATCCATCAAGTCGGGGTCAACATTGACCAGCTCCCACTCTTCTACGGTGCCGAGCCGGGCTGCGATGTCGATACGCTGGTCGTCGTAGGGTTTACCGTTCAGCCAAAACTCCATACCCATGCCCGTGCCCATGCCGTGGCCCATGGTCATGGAAAGTTCCATGCGGCGTAAAAGGCTTGATGACTCTATGCTAGAGATTCCAGTGGGTCGGAGTGTCAAGGGGGCGTCAAGCGGATCCAGGCCATCAGCTCTTGCACAAAAGCGGGGTTGCGGAGCTGGGCGGTGTTGCCCCGCACCACAAAATCCTCTAGCAATTTCAGCTCCGCCGGACGGGTCAGCATCACTTGCCCGCACCCCGTCTCCCGTGCCCGCCGCCGCCAGCAGCTCCAACTCCTCAGGCGTGAGGGGCTGGCCGTCGTACTCGGTGCGACTGCACGGGAATGGCCTCAACCAGTGGGGTGTTCTCCGGCGTGCAGGGGGTAAAGGTGAGGTGGATCGCACCTTCTCCGGTGCTATCAAACTGCACCTGCCCCGCTAGACCGTGGGCCTTGGCTGCCTGCAAGATATTCTCCGCCGCGCAGCCCAGGGAGACGTAGAGGTGGTGATCGTCAGGATCGACCACGGGGCAGCGGCGGGAGCGGTCGGGCAGGATGGTGATGCCCTGGTCATTCACCCGGAACCGCCAGCACTGGGTGTTGTGGCTGGAGGCGGCCAGGGTGCCGTAGCGCACCAGATCGGTGAGGCGGCGAGTATGGTCCATAGGAATGCCTCTGCTAGGAAACGGTCGATCAGCGGTAGCAGGCCCGGTCGATGGTGCAGCGGAAAAATTCGCCCTCGCTCTCAAAGCGTTCGCGAAGCGTCCCCGGTGGGGAATTGCTGCCAAAGAACCACCCGGCTCGAATCTGAGCGGGAATGGTGTAGCCGTCGAAGGTGCGGGATGCTTCGGCCATCACGCCAAAGGTGTCGTAGCGGTAGCCGGTCCCGTCGGGGTTGCCCCAGCGCCGCAGGGCCACCTGCTGGATCGCCCCCCGCTCGTCCAGGGTGAGGGTGAGGTGGGCGGGTTCGCCAAAGGCTGTGAACTCGGCCTGAAGCTGGGTGTCGCTCAGGGCTGTCCAGTGAATCGCTGGGTCGCAGAATACCGAGGGCAGCCACACCGCTTCCCCCTGAATACGGCCCGCCCCCGATCGCGCCACATCTTCACCGCTGGCCTGCATCACCGGCAGCAGCCCCAGCAGTTTCCAGCCCATGTCGCCCTCGCCATCCACCAGGCGATCGCTCCCAAAGATGGGCAGTCCCTGCATCCAGGTGGTGGCCCGCCAGATCATGCCCCGCTGCCAGCGGATGACTTCTTCACCGGTAAAGCGATGCCACCGATCGCCCAGTTTGATGGTGCCGTGCATCTGCAACCGCACCGCCGAGGCCAGGGGAGTGGCCGGGGCAATGGCCCAGTTCAGGTAGCGGCGGGCCAGGGGGGGTAGGGCACTGAGGGTCGCCGGGTCGAAGGTCGCAGCGGTGGGAACGGTGGACGGAGGTTTCCAGAGGGCTTCCAGGGAAACGGGTTTGGTCGCCAGAGGTTGGGGCATGGCATCCTCCTGAACGCAGGCTGTAGCGATCGCCTTGAGTAGGATTACTTACTATTTTAGAGCGATCGCCCCTTTGACTCCTGGCGATGATTCAAAACTTAAAGCCTTTACACCAGCGCTAGCAGCCCTATGTTGACGGCTAGCGGCGGCGGTTGCCCCGCCGCTTCTGGGCCCGAATCTTGTTTTGCCGTTGTAGAGCCAGTCCAGCCCGCAGGTGTGGACAGCTTTTCTCCAACCCAACCCCAAACGCTGCCCGGAGTATTGACTCCTAAGCCTCAGCCCTGGTTGGCAGGGAAAGGTTGGCTAAGAAACTGTGTAGATAGTCACTCAGAGGAGTAGTTGTGTCCTCCGCAAACTCATAGCGCGCCCGGAGAATGGGCTTGTTCACGTCAATCAGGGCCGTTAGGTCAATGGGGGTAGCTGAGACAACCACATCGGCTGGGGTGGCATTGATAGTGTGCTGCAGAGCCGCAAGTTGACCAGCAGAATACCCCATGGCCGGCAGGACTGACTCAAGGTGAGGGTACTGAGCATAGACCTCAGCGATTTGGGGGGCCGCATAGGGACGAGGATCCACTAGATGTCCCGCGTGAGCTTTTGTTGCCGCTATGCAGCCCGCACCATAGGCCATGCCGCCGTGGGTTGTGGTAGGGCCATCCTCAATGACCAGTACATCTAGTCCAGCCAGATTGAGAGGATTGCCAATCGCCTCCAGGTTCTCCAGCTGAATAGGCGATTTGGCCCGAACTATCTGGGCCCTCGGATTGATCTTTTTAGCTATGGCTTCGACTTGCTGAATGTCAGTGGCTGAAGCTGCATCCACTTTGGCGACCACTACGATGTCAGCCATCCGCAACACGGCTTCGCCGGGGTGGTGGCTTGTCTCGTGCCCTGCCCTTAAGGGATCAACCAGAACTAAATGCAAATCAGGACGAAGGAAAGGAAAATCATTATTCCCGCCGTCCCACACAATGATGTCTGCTGCTTTTTCCGCAAGTTCTACAATTCGAGCGTAGTCTACCCCTGCAAAGACTGCATTTCCCATGGCAATGTGGGGTTCATACTCTTCCCGCTCTTCGACCGTACATTGAGCGGCCTGGAGGTCGGCCAGGGTAACAAACTGCTGTACGGCTTGCTTTTCGAGATCGCCGTAGGGCATAGGATGGCGAACCACCGCTACTTTCAAGCCCTTTTGGCGCAATTGCTTGGCAATCCATCGGGTAGTTTGGGACTTGCCGCATCCAGTACGCACGGCAGACACCGCAATGACTGGAACCTTTGCCTTGAGCATCGTTTGCCTTGGTCCCAACAGTACAAAGTTGGCCCCTGTCGCTAAAGCCCTCGATGCCAGATGCATCACCTGGGCATGGGGAATATCGCTATAGGCAAACACCACCTGGTCAACGTTGTGGGCATCACAAAGCTGCTCCAACTCACTTTCCTCAACAATAGGAATACCGGTGGGGTAGAGCGGCCCCGCTAGGGAGGGGGGATAGTGCCGTCCTGCAATTCCTGATATTTGGGCGGCTGTAAAGGCCACAACCTCCTGCTGAGGGTTGTCGCGATAGACCAGATTGAAATTGTGAAAGTCGCGCCCGGCTGCTCCCATAATTACAACCTTGGGACGGGAAGATTGAGTCTGCATAAAACTCACCCTCGATGAAGAATTAGCCACTGACTTGATCTGCATGGCCCAATGAATCAATTATCCAATTCTGTGGGCTGGATCAGGGGATTTTTTGGGGATCAAGCCTTTCCTCCCTGGGCGGGTGGGGTGTCTACGGTAATCACCGGAATCGGGCTCATCTCGAGTACAGCCTGAGACACCGAGCCCAGCAGTACCTCCTCCCAGGGAAGATGCCCTCGCTTGCCAATCACTACATCGGTCACCTGTCGTGCCGCCGCCGTGCGCACAATGATTTCGGGGACGGCACCGGAGGCGGTTAACCACTCAAAGCGAATGTCGGCCAGGAGCTTCTGCGCTTTCTGCTGCAAAGCGGCGCTGACATCGCGATCGCCCTCGTTATCCACATAGAGTACGATCACCTCCCCACTGCTGCGCCGGGCCAGGTCAGCCGCCTTCAGCAGCACGGGCGTAGATCGCGGTGAGGCATCCACCGCCGCCAGAAAGACGGGTCGCCCCACCACCGCTACCTTGGTCGGATCGACCTCCCCCCGCTCCAGCAGCTTGGGAGCAAACGCCTGGGTGGCCCAGGCTCCGATGGGGGCGGTAGTCAGAATGGAGAGGGCCGCGATCGCCAGAATCACCTCACCGCCCTCAATGCCCGCCGCCAGCGGCAGTGCCCCGATCGCCGCCTGCACCGTGGCCTTGGCCATATTTCCCGGCAGCAAAAATACCTTTTCTTTCCAGGTCCAGTTGCTGCCCACCGTCGCCAGGTACCAGCCCAGGCCCCGACCCATCACCAGGCCCACCGTCAGCAGCAGCAGCCCCGGCAGCAGCACATCGGCCAAAATCTCCAGCTGAATGGTAGCCCCCAGCAGCACAAACAGCACAATTTCCGCCACCGTCCACAGCCCGTCAAAGCCGCTACGGAGCACCCGTGCCAGGGGCGCGTCTAGCTCAATCAAAAAGAACCCCATCGCCATCACCGCCAGATAGCCGGAGTAGTAGGGAAACACCTGGGTAAAAATCACCAGGAAAAGGGCCACACAGGCGGCGAGGAGCAGGTCTTGCACCGCCGTGCGGGTCCAGTTTTGCTTCACCAGCAGCACCACCAGCAGCCGGGCCGCCCCCAGGCCCGCCAGCAGACCCAGCACAACCTCCAGTACCACCTGAAACGGCAGCAGTTGCAGGGGTGACAGGGTGATTCCCCCCGGCAGCACCACGGTCTCGGCTCCACCCTGGCCCAAAAAGTTGAGCAGCAGCGCAAACAGCAGCAGCAGCAGCACATCCGACAGGGCACTGCCGGTCAAAATCGCGTCGGGGATCCCCTTGGCCACGCCCCACCCCAGACTCTTCAGCCGCAGCATGCCCGGCACAATCACCGCCGGAGACTCTGACCCCACCACGCAGCCCAGCAGCAGCCCGGTGAGCAAGTCGAAGTCGAACAGAACCATGGCGGCGATCGCCACCACCACCGCCTCCATCGCAGCGGGCAAAAATCCCAGCCGCAGGGCCACCGTGCTCTGCTGGGCCAGCTTTTCCCGGTCCAGCCCCAGCCCCGCCTTCATCAAAATAATCATCACGGCCACCAGCCGCAGGTCGTCCGCCAACCCCAACACCTCGGGGTCGATCAAATTACCAAACCGAGGGCCCATGGCAATGCCAACCAAAATCATGCCAATCAGCGGCGGTGCCCCCAATCGGCGGGCCAACTGACCCCCAAAAAAGCCCAACAGCAAAATCCACAGGGCACTGGCCAACATAACTTCCGCTCTCCTTCGGTGAACCAACACCAGCACCAGAGAGCAGGACAAAAAACAACAAAACCCCCACTCCCTAGCCACCGGCTAGACGAGTAGGAGCCATCAGCGTCGGTGTTCAGCACCTCAGCGGTTAGGGTGAGCTCCATCACCCTTGCTTTTTATACCATCTCTTGGCAAATCTCGGCACTGGCGCGAGTCAAAACAATGTAGCCCCTTCGTCGCCAACTTCATCGGTGTCATGAACTTTCTAGATGGCGTAGTCGAAGCTCCAGATACCGTGCGCTAGCGCGGGCTATCGGCTGGAGCTGACCCTCTCCGGCAACGCCCGCCCATCACCCTGGAAATTTCCACGGGGACAACGCGCTCCAGGGGAAGCATATCTATGGCACTGTGACGCAGCCGATGAAGCAAGGGGTAGTGAGCGAGTACCGCCGCCAGTACCAGTGTCGGCGCACCTTAAACGCTTGCAAGGCATTGAGCAGAGCTATCAAGGCCGCGCCAAGCCCTACGCGACGAGGTCAAAATCGGCATCGAAGCTGCCAGAGGAATAAAGCATAGACAACAAATCATGGTGCCTTCAGTCTGTATAGCGGATAAACAGCGTTTGCCACGCATCTAAGCTGTATATCAACCTGTAGCATCACGAATTTTCCATCTGCTCAAGTTAGGAGTGGTCGATAAGCGATTTGAATGAAACCAGAAAAAAGAATAATGGGTTAAAACGCTGCACGAACCAAGATGTATCTCGGTTGACAGTCTCCATCTAGGGTTAATGAATAAATGGGCCTCAGATGAGTTGATGCAGGAAAAATATGCGCTACTTTCTAGGTTGGTCTCGGAAAAAAATTGCGTCAGGTTTGTTAGTAACCTCGGTTCTTTTTGTGGGAGCATGCTCATCAGGTGAAGTGAGTTCTAGCGGAGGTGGTTCGGGGTCAGGAAGCAACTCAGGGCAGGTTATTCGGATTGCCATCGGCACCCAAGATCAGGTCATCAATACAGCAGTTGGTGGGGCAACGGTGCGTGAACTAGAGCTGTTAGAGAAACATTTACCCACCGATGGTAAATACGAAGGCGTCAGGTATGAAATTGAGTGGTCGAGCTACACATCTGGACCACCGATCACCAACAAAATGCTAGCCAATCAGCTCGATATCGGTTTGATGGGCGACTTTCCAGCGGTCATTAACTTAATTAAGTTCCAGCAAGAAGCTAAGGATGCCGATTCAGTTTTTGTGGGTACTTTGGCCTACAGTCCTACTGGTGCTGGCAATGCCGTGGTAGTCCCTAAAGACAGCGCCGCTACATCCCTGACCGATCTCAAGGGCGGTACTGTTTCAGTTCCCTTCGGCTCAGCCGCCCACGGGATGTTGCTCAATGCCCTGGCCGATGCTGGTCTTGATCCAGAAACCGATGTGGAGCTGATTAGTCAGGCCCCAGAGGTGGGTGGTGCCAGTCTGCGCACGGGTCAAATTGATGCCCATGCTGATTTTGTTCCTTTTGGTGAATTGTTTCCCTTTCGCGGTTTTGCAAAGAAGATTTTTGACGGGGCCCAAACCGGTGTGCCAACCCTCCACGGCATTGTGGTGCGAACAGATTTTGCCGAGGAACATCCTGAAATTGTGGTGGCCTATCTGAAAGCAATTTTAGAAGCAAACCAAATGTTTCGTGAAGATCCTGAAGGTATTTCGACGCAGATTGAAGAGTGGTCTGGGGTCGATAAAGAGGTGGTCTATATGTTTCTTGGCCCCTCTGGTCTACAGCCCCTCAACCCCACCATTGGTGAAGTGCAAGTTAGCTCGCTCAAAAACAGTATTGCCACGCTCACTAAGCTAGGTCGCCTCGAAAACCCCGTTGATCCCGAAGAGGTCACTAACTGGATTGATGAAAGCTACTTGCTCCAGGCGATAGAGGAAATGGGCCTGGATTATGACGAGGTCATCGCCACCGCTGAGGCCTACCAAATTGGCGGCGAAGATGCCCTCACTGGCGAGGCCATAACCGACCCCAAACAAGCTGCTCAGTTTTGGGCCCAGGGAGAAGAGACGGTCAGAAGCTTTGCCTCCATTGGCAACATGGTCAAGGCCCTAGTTGAGCTTCAGGCCGAGGGGCAGGCAGCCAATGTGATGTTTGTCCATGACCACAACAACGGCTGGAAGCTGTTCGCCGAGAATTCTTACTTTGTCAGCAACGGCGATCGGGTCGCGGCCTTTTTAGTCGAGGCCGACGCTCAGGCCTATGCCGCCTCGACTGGGGGGCAAATGACGGCTTTCAGGGGGTTGCAAGACCTCTATGCGGCACGTCAGCCCCTATTGGCCGGAGCCCAGCGCTAGGGTCTGGCGCTGAAATAGATGCTGAAATAGCCACAGCAGAACTGGTCAGGAAGCGCCTCCCCAACAGTTTTAGGACGACTGCACCTAGAGGTATTTAGTGCAGGTCGTAGGAAACAGAATGGCGAGATCGACTTGCTCTACTGTGGCTTTTTGCAAAGACGTAGTGATGTGATTGAGAGGCGCAAGATGGCAGTTTCGGTTTCACGGGTAGGGTATCCGCGCTGGTTTGGGCAGGTAAGTAAAGGCGTAAACGCCCTATTTTTGTCTAACCGCTCGGCTCGGCGACTGCTGGCCCTGGTGCTGTTTTTTGGCATTTGGCAATTTCTCTGTGCGATTAATTTTAACTTTTTTATCGATTTTCAGTTTGTGCCCTCTCCGGTGGAGGTACTGAAGGCAACACTGACATTTTTTGCTAAACATCCCTGGGTACACTTTCGTTCCAGCATTATGCGGGTGCTGTGGGGCTATGCTGTGGCCTCTGGATTGGGGGTGCTGCTGGGTATACTCATCGGCTGGTTTGCAGTGGCTGAGGATCTGCTGTTGCCCCCCCTAGAACTGCTGCGCCCGATTCCGGCGGTGGCGTGGATTCCTCTGGCAATTCTCATGTTTCCCAATGCCGAAAGCGGGATGGTTTTTATCACCTTTTTAGGAGCATTTTTCCCAGTTTTAATCAGTACGATCAACGGGGTAGAGAGCACCCTCAGCGATAAGGTGCTGATTCGGGTGGGGCAGTGCTTGGGGGCCAAACCCTGGCACATTTTCAAAGACATTGTGGTACCGGGGTCACTGCCGAGCATTGCCAGCGGGCTGGTAATTGGCATGGGCAACGCCTGGTTTTGTCTGGTCACCGCCGAGATTTTGGCGGGGCGCTACGGCATCGGCTACATCACCTGGGAATCCTACGTGACCTCAAACTATCCGCCGATTGTGATGGGTATGCTGCTGATTGGTTTGATGGGAGCGTTTAGTTCCTGGGCCGTCAATCGAGGGATGACCGCGCTGATGCCCTGGCGGGTGATTAAGAAGCAGGGCGGCGTTTAGAAGGGCTTTTAGGTTTAAGGTTTAGGGCTTCAGGTCTGGATGGTAGGGTGGGCAATGCCCACCAGCTCTTCTCAGCTACAACCCTTAAATCACAATCAAAAAAGGGCAATCCTTTAACCCTTAGAGCTTGATTGGCAAAGACTTTTTTGAAGCTACTCCACAGGATACTGAAACATGACGATGACGCAGTTAGAGCAACGACAGACGACTAAAGGAGCTGTTCAAGTAGAGGGCCTATCGGTCACCTTTCGCAATCGAGGCCAAGATGTTCACGTGCTGAATCAAATTCAGCTGGGCATTAAACCGGGGGAGTTTGTCTGTTTACTGGGGCCGTCGGGGTGCGGCAAATCGACGTTGTTAAACGTGATTGCCGGGTTCATTAAACCGACGGCGGGCTATGTGATGGTCGATCAGGCTCCGGTTACTAAACCGGGGGCCGATCGCGGCTTTGTGTTTCAGCAGTACTCGCTGCTGCCCTGGAAGACGGCGTTTCAAAACATTGAGCTGGGGCTAAAGATTCGGGGTATGGCGAAGGGCGATCGCACCGAACTGGTCCACGACTACCTCAACCGGGTGGGGCTCTACAAGCACCGCAACAGCTACCCCCACCAGATGTCGGGCGGCATGCAGCAGAGGGCCAGCATTGTGCGGGCGCTGGTCAACTCGCCCTCGGTGCTGCTGATGGATGAGCCCTTTGCGGCCCTCGATGCCCAAACCCGCCACATGATGCAGGAGCTGCTGCTGGATATCTGGGATGACTTGAAAACGACGGTGATCTTTGTCACCCACGACATTGAGGAGGCGATCTTTTTGGGCGATCGCATCTGCATTATGGGCGTACAGCCGGGGCACATCAAGGCCGAGCTGCCGATCGGGCTGCGCCGCCCCCGCCACTTTGACGACACTCTCTCGGCGGAGTTTGTCAATCTGCATCGCCAAGTCTTCGAGTGCATCCGCGAAGAGACGATGAAAAGCATGGAGGGCTGCCTGTAGGGGCAAACGGCGTTTGCCCTGCCCTATTGAGGATGAAGAGACAAATTCCAAGAGGGTGCATCGCTGCGCGGATACACCCTGCGATTGGTATTAAAAATTGGCATCAAAAAGATGCAATCGCCCGCTCCAAAAACTCCGGCTGCATCCAACGGTCGAGGTTAATTTGCCCAAGATGTTCTTGCCCTGCGATCTGTCCCAGCTGCTGGATATGTGCCTGGAGCCAGTCGGTGCGCAACTGCGTTTCGGGGAGGTAGACCACATTGGCCTGGTCGCTGGCGCTAGAGCGCAGGGTCTTAGTCACAATCGCGGCATCCATCTTCACCCAGCGACTGACCAGGGTGGTGGCCATGGGCTGAGTGGCATACCAATATTGGGCGGCCAGCAGCGATCGCAGGTAGGCCACGGCAATTTCGGGATACTGCTCGGCCAGGGCGGCGCGAATCACGACGCCGTGGAAGGTGGGCAGGCCATCGAGGTTTTCGTGCAGCAGGCGGCGAAACTGGCCCTTGTGCCTGGCAATTTCGTGGAAAGGGGCGAAGTAGGCGTAGCCATCCACCGGGGCCGAGCTGCGGCCCGAGCGCTGGGGGCCAGCGCTGTCGATGGAGGTTAGGGTGACATCGTTGAGAATTTGGCGGTGGTGGAGCGATCGCATCACCATGCCGTGGGCGGCCGAGCCAAAGGGCACCGCAATCACCCGCCCCGCCAGGTCGTCAATGCAGTCGAGGGTCGAGTGCTGGGGCACAATGATGTCGTTGCCAGTGCCATCGAGGTTGCTGGCCACAAAGCTAATCAGCCGAGTGCCTGCCGCCGGGGCGGTACTGTCCCCCGCTGCCGCACTGAGCAGCAGCGGGTAATCCCCCAGCACCCCAATGTCGATCTGCTGAGCCTCTAGCCCAGCCACAATCGGTGCCCCAGAATCGTAGTCAGCCCAGCGCAGCCGATACTGCACCCCGCTGTAGCGACCCTCGCGGGGCAAGAAATGCTCCAACAAACCCAGCCGCTGAATAATCAGCCCGGCCGTTACGGTTTGAATCGTGCGGTTTTGGGTGCCAATGGTGAGGTTGATCGTCTCGGTGCCGCTGGTACCACCAGAGCGCACCAAAAAGTTAGGAGCCTGGAACCGGGGCACTTTCTCTGGAGTTTCAGCTGATGGTGCCGTCAATGGGCTGGGGAAAGACGAACCTTTGGCAAGCAGACCCTGGGCAACGCCGGGCTGGCCCTGCACCATGGCCAAAAACTGGCGAATCGGCTCTAGACCTAGTCCACTCCGACTAGCGGGCTGCCCCGTTAGTCCCAGGGCACGGCCCAGGCGCTTGGCCATCAGCAAAAACAGTGGCGTGCCGAGGGCAAATTCTTCGAGGGGAATGCGACGCAGCAGCCCAGCCTCGCACTCCATTTGAAACTCAAAGTCAGAGACAAACCCCAGGTAGTGGCCCTGGAGTAGATAGGTGCGCATTAAACTGGCGGCATCGACAACTTCGAGTTGGGCAAAATCGGTTAAATTTAGCCCCAGTTCTTGCATCCGCTTTTGCAGCATAATGCGACTGGGTACGCCCTCTGGGGGCAAGACCCAGGCATGGTCAGCCAGCTCTTTTAGGCTCAGCCAGGGCCGCTGAGCGAGCTGATGGCTGCTGGACACGATCAGCGAGTAGTGAACGGAGCCAATTGCCAGCCCCAACATTTCATCAAAAGTCGAAAAACTTAGATCTGAGACAGCAATATCGACCTCGCCAGTCTTAATGGCGCGATACAGCGGTTCAACGGCGTCAAACTGCAAACACTTGGTTTGTACATCGGGATAAACCCGGCGATATTCGTACAGTACCGATGGCAGCCAGTTGCTCAGCACGTCGGGCATGCAGCCAATTTTTAAGGTACTGAATTTCCCCTGCTTGATTTCTTCAATTTCAGCCACCAGACGGCTTTCTAAATCCACCAGGCTGGGGCCTTCTTCGAGCAGGTATTCTCCTGCCTGGGTCAGCTCTATGCGCCGACCTAAGCGCCTGAATAAGGGAGTTTCAAGCTCAGACTCTAGACATTTAATTTTGGCGCTGACCGCAGGCTGGGTTAAATTTAGGGTGTCTGCTGCTTCAGTAAAGCTGAGACAGCGAGCGACTTCTAAAAATACTTTTAACTGGTAAATTTCCATGTCGCCTGGCTCACCTAAAATTGTTGTTTAGAAAGAGACTAAATTTTGCGATCGCCCCTCATTCAATCATACCCTTTACCAAATCTTTTACAGGAAAAAGCAATGCTAAAACCTTGCCCAAAAACGCTTTTTGTATACCTGATAGGGCCAACAGTTTTATCTCATTTAGTTTTTTGATGAGTGTATAGAAGGCTGTGATGGGCAAACCGTAGCTATTGCTACAAACCACATTGATTGACCTTGGGAACCTCCTTTAAACTACGTATCAAAGGCCCAGAAGCCACAGGTTAGTTGCCGTTATTCAAGCATTGGCTAACCGCGATAATTTGATTTCACTGCCGTTTAAACCGAGGACGTGGTTGCGTGAACATTCAGTATCTTAAAACTGATTTTCTAGTCGTCGGCGGTGGCACCGCTGGCACGATGGCAGGCATTAAGGCCAAGCAGGCCAGCCCCGAGAGCGACGTGCTGATTTTAGAGAAGGCCAACATTCGCCGCAGCGGGGCGATCGCCATGGGCATGGACGGGGTCAACACCGCCGTCATCCCCGGTAACTCTACCCCCGAGCAGTACGTGCGCGAAATCACCATCGCCAACGACGGCATTGTGAATCAAAAAGCCGTCTACGAAACCGGGCGGCTGGGCTTTGAGGTGATCCAGGAGCTGGAGAGCTGGGGGGTTAAGTTTCAAAAAGACCACGAGGGCAACTACGACCTCAAGCAGGTGCACCGGGTGGGCAAGTACGTGCTGCCCATGCCCGAGGGCAAAGACCTGAAGAAAATTCTCGCCCGCCAGGTCAAGCGCCACAAGGTCAACGTCACCAACCGGGTGATGGCTACCCGCGTCATGGTGCAGAACGGTCGCGTCACCGGGGCGGTGGGCCTCGACGTGCGCAACGGCAATATGGTGGTGATTCAGGCCAAAGCCGTCGTGCTGTGTACTGGGGCCTGCGGTCGCCTGGGTCTGCCCGCCTCCGGCTACCTCTACGGCACCTACGAAAACCCCACCAACGCGGGCGACGGCTACTCCATGGCCTACCACGCCGGGGCGGAGCTCACCAACATCGAGTGCTTTCAGATCAACCCGCTGATCAAAGACTACAACGGCCCCGCCTGCGCCTACGTGGCCAGCCCCTTTGGTGCCTACACCGCCAACGCCGAGGGCCACCGCTTCATCAACTGCGACTACTGGAGCGGCCAGATGATGCTGGAGGTCTACAAAGAGCTGCACTCGGGCAAAGGCCCGGTACACCTGAAGATGTACCACCTCGACGACGACACGATCAACGAAATCGAAACCATTCTGTGGGACAACGAGCGCCCCAGCCGGGGCCGATTCCACGAGGGCCGGGGCGAAAGCTACCGCACCCACGGCGTCGAGATGAATATCTCTGAAATTGGCCTGTGCAGCGGCCACAGCGCCTCCGGCGTCTGGGTGAATGAGCGGGCTGAAACCACCGTCCCCGGCCTGTATGCGGCGGGCGATATGGCCAGCGTGCCCCACAACTACATGATTGGGGCCTTCGTCTACGGCCGCATTGCGGGCCAAAACGCCATGGACTACGTGCGCGACCTGGAGCATGTGGAACCCGACGCCGAATTCCTCGCCGCCGAGCAGGCCCGCATCTACGCCCCGCTCCAGCAGCCCGACGGCGTGCCCCACACCCAGATCGAGTACAAGCTGCGCCGCCTGGTCAACGACTACCTGCAACCGCCCAAGTCGCCCAACAATATGGATATCGGTCTGCAAAAGTTTGTCGCCTACGAAGACACCCTCGGCCTAATGGGAGCCCGCGATCCCCACGAGCTGATGCGCTGCATGGAGGTGCACTTCATCCGCGACTGCGCCGAAATGGCCGCCCGTGCCTCCCTGTTCCGTAAAGAGACCCGCTGGGGCCTCTACCACTACCGCCTCGACTATCCCGAAAAGAACAACGAGGAATGGTTCTGCCACGTCAACCTGAAGAAGGGCGAAAGCGGCCACATGGAGCTGTTTAAGCGCCCGGTTGAGCCCTACATCGTCGATGTCGATCTGGTGGAAGAAGTCTATGACGTCGCGGTTCGGTAGGGTGGACACCGCCCACCCTCCGCCTGTGCTGCACCCAGTACCCCCGTAGGTTGGGTGAAACGAAGTGCAACCCAACGCCAATTCCCGCTGTTGGGTTCTGCTAGCGCTCCACCCAACCTACACTTCGACTTCAAATCTTTGTCTCCTGAAGACCTGGGCTAAAGAACATATCTGGTGAGGGCGCACAACCGTGCGCCCCTACGAAACCCTAATCCCTGACAATTGATTTAACGAAAAATTATGGCCTTAACTACCCAACGCGTCGACGTACCCGTCATTGTCGATGAATCGAAGTGCCTCGAAAAATGCAACGCCTGCATTGAGGTCTGCCCCCTGGATGTGCTGGTGAAAAACCCTGAAACCGGCAAAGCCTACATGAAGTACGACGAGTGCTGGTTCTGCCTGCCCTGCGAGAAGGAATGCCCGACAGGGGCGATTACGGTGCAGATTCCGTTCTTGCTGAGATAAGGGGGCGCGGTAAACGGTAAGCGGTGGACGGTGTAAGAAAAAGCCATAACCGCAGACCGCAAACTGTATACCGTAAACCCCTCCCCTCCCCCCTGCCGTCGTTAAGGAAACTCGCTTTATGTACACCGCCGATATGGACCCCGAAGTAGCCCAATGGGTTGAGATGCTGCGATCGCCCGATCTAGACAACCGCCTAGTCGCTGTCAAAACCCTGCAACACCTGGGCGATGAGGATGCGATCGAACCCTTAATTGGGGCGCTTTACGACGAAAACCCCACCGTACAGGAGATCGCCATCACCACCCTGTGGGAGTTTGCTAACCCGGTGGCCATCAACCCGCTGATCGAGTGCCTCAGTTCGCCCCACGAGAACGTGCGCAGCGAAGCGCTGTCCGCCCTGAAGGAGCTAGTCTCCACCAATGACCTGATGCGGCTGCTGGATGTGTTGCAGGTGGGCAATGTCCACGCCCAGCTCAACGTGCTGGTGCTGCTGCGCAAAATCCACGATGCTCAGGCACTGCCGTTTATTCTGCCCTTCTTTGAGGCGGAGAACCCCGAGCTGCGGGAGGCGGCGGTGATTACCCTGCGCTACCTGAACCAGGTGGTACGCTGCGAACCGGCCCTGGCCCTGGCGAAAGACCCTAACGAGGCGGTGCGGCGGGCGACGGCGCTCACCCTGGGCCACCTCAACGATGCCGAGGTGGTGCCGCTGCTGTGCGAACTGCTGACCAGCGACCCTGACTGGCAGGTGCGGCGCAATGCGGCCCAGTCGCTGGATATTCTGGCTGACCCGGCGGCGATCGCATCCCTGGTCAAAGCGATGGATGACCCCGAATGGCAGGTGCGCAAGTTCACCGCTCGGGCGTTGCAGAAAACCCCGGATGTCCAGGCTCTACCGGCATTGATCAAGGCCCTGGCCGACGAATACTCCGACGTGCGGCGCGATGCGGCCACCGCCCTGGGCAAACTGGCCGACACCAACGCTCTGCCCGCCCTGCAACAGACCCTCAACGACCCCGATATGGACGTGCGGATTTTTTCCCAGCGGGCCATTGACGCGATCCAGAAGTCTCAGCCAGAAACCTCTAATGTCTAGCCATTCCTCTCCGTTTCATCGCGCTGCTGAGGCCCCCGCTGAAGTGGCTCCCAGTGCTGAGGCCATCGCCCGCAAGGCCGAGGTGATCGCCCAGCTCAAAACCCTGCGCGAGCCCACCCTGGGCAACAACCTGGTCAGCCTGGGCATGGTACGCAATCTGCAAGTGGTCGATGACTACGTCTACCTGCGGCTCTACGTGGGCCGTCACCAGCTGGATTTGCAGCAACGGGTACAAGAAACTCTGGGGCAGCTGCCCTGGTGCAAAAAAGCCTACGCCCAGCTCTGCACCATCCCTGGGGTGCGCACCACCCTGGCGGTGTCGAGCGGCAAGGGCGGCGTCGGCAAATCGACCACCGCCGTGAATCTGGCGGCGGCCCTGGCCCAAACCGGGGCTAAGGTGGGGCTGCTGGATGCCGACATCTACGGCCCCAACCTGCCCCAGATGCTGGGCCTGGGGCATTCTGAAGTGCAGGTGATTGACACCCCCGAGGGCCAGCGGTTTGTGCCCCTGGAGGCCCACGGTATCAAGCTGATGTCCGTCGGGCTGCTGGCCAAAGGCGACCACCCGTTGGCCTGGCGCGGGCCGGTGATGCACAAAATTCTCACCCAGTTTCTCCACGAGGTGGACTGGGGCCAGCTAGACTACCTGCTGATCGACCTGCCCCCCGGCACGGGCGACGCGCAGATTACCATCGTGCAAGAAAGCCCGATCTGCGGCGTGGTGATGGTGACAACGCCCCAGCAGGTGGCCGTCTCTGACGTGCGCCGCAGTGTGCACATGTTTCGCCAGGTGGGGGTGCCGGTGCTGGGCCTGGTCGAAAATATGAGCTACCTGCTCTGCGGCCACTGCGGCGAACCCACACCCATCTTTGGCAGCGGCGGCGGGGCCCAGATTGCCACCGAGCTCTCGGTGCCGCTGTGGGGGCAGGTGCCCATCGACCCCCGCATCTGCGAACAGGGCGACGCGGGCGTGCCCCTGCCGCTGAAGCTGCCCGATGCCCCCCTGAGCCAGATTTTTGGCCAGATTGCCCTGGGGCTGAATGCGACCTTTGGGGTGGCGACAGCGGAGCTGGCAGCGGTTTGTTCAGGAAGTCGGGAAGGTGGGGAGGTGGGGAGGGTGAGGAAGGTGGGGTAATTATGAACTCCCCTATCCCCCAATCTTCCCCATCCCCCAATCTCCTCCATACAAAACGACCTATGGACATCAGCACATGGCTCATCAGTCTGGGTGTGGTGGCGATCGCAGGCTTTACCCGAGGCTTCTCTGGGTTTGGAGCCGGGCTCATCTTGGCCCCTGCCCTCAGCCTGCTGTTCAAACCACAGCAGGTAGTGGCCACCGTTGTTCTGCTCGAAATTACAGCTGGAGCAGGTCTAATTCCTGAAGCCTTTCAAACAGCCAGGTGGAAAGAAGTTTTGCCGCTGGCGCTGAGCGCGATCGCCCTGGTGCCCGTGGGGGCGCACTTTCTAGCCTTGCTAGAACCCGCCCTAGTGCGGCGCATTATTGGCGGTCTGATTTTGGGCTTTGTACTGTTGCTGCTTGGCAAAAGTCGCTATACCCGACCTCGTAGGGTGTTGACCTATGGTGTTGGTGCCCTGAGTGGTTTCTTGACCGGTCTAGCAGGAATTGGCGGCCCACCAATTGTGCTCTACCAAATGTCTGGGACTAACCCCGCCGTCGCCAACCGGGCCAACTTCATCGTATTTTTTGCCTTAACTCAGCTTGTGGCCCTGGCAGCTTACTGGGCCAGTGGCATGATGTCGGCAGCGGTAGGCCTGCTGTTCCTTCGCTTTGTACCCGCCTTTGCCGGGGGGCTCTTGCTGGGGCGGCTGTGCTTTAAGCGGGTTGACGAAGTACTTTTTCGCCGCTTTGTCATAGGTCTTTTGCTCACGGTGGCGGTACTGGCGCTGGTGGCCTGATATCCACCCTATAAACGGTTTTTACCGATGAAACTATCGTCTAAGTCTGAGCCTGGGGTGTCTCCCCTGGGCCTGGTTACTGCGGATTGGAAAACTCAATGTCTGGAGATTGGGCCAGGTCTGCTACTGACCACCCTGATCGCTGGAGCGGCCCTGGGATTAGATCGACTGACTGATCTGCACACCCTCAATCCACTGCTGATTGCCGTGCTCTTGGGCATCGGCTGGCGACAGTGGGGAGCGGTACCTGCGGCCTACCGCCCCGGCATCAAATTTGCGATGAAGCGGGTGCTGCGCCTGGCGGTAATTTTGCTCGGTTTGCGGCTAAGTTTGGCAGAGGTGGTGGCGGTGGGGCCATGGGGGCTGGGTCTGGTAGCGGTGGGCACGGTCAGCACCTTTTACCTGACCTGCTGGTTGGGCCAGCGGCTGGGCGTTAACCCCCGCCTGGCCCAACTAATTGCGGCGGGCACCTCAATCTGTGGAGCTTCAGCAGTGGTGGCGACCAATGCCGTAGTGGAGGGTTCTGAGGAAGATGTGACCTATGCGATCGCCACCATTACCGGCTTTGGCACCCTGGCCATGCTGACCTATCCACTGGTGGGTACGCTGCTACAGCTTAGCCCCCAGGCCTTTGGCATCTGGTGCGGAGCCTCGGTGCACGAAGTCGCCCAGGTAATTGCCACCGCCTTTCAAAACGGCGATCTCAGTGGTGAGATCGCCACTATTACTAAACTATCGCGGGTGCTGCTAGTAGTGCCCATTATTGTCGGTTTGGGCTGGCAAACCAATCGCCTTAGCCAACCAGGACAGCCCCCTCGTCCCGTTGCCATTCCCTGGTTTGTTTTATTCTTTTGTGTTTTGGTAGTGGTCAACAGCTTGGGCTTAGTTGCGCCAGCCATCAAGGTCAAAATTATTGACGGCAATCAATTGCTGTTATGTCTATCTTTGGCCGCCATGGGACTGGAAACCAACCTTGCCAACCTGAACCAGCTAGGCCTAAAACCAATTTATTTGGCCGGACTGTCGTGGTTATTCTTAGCTTTTTTCAGCCTGCTAATGGCGGGAAATGTGACTTAGGGAAAACGGTTCACGGTAAGCGGTTTAAGGCGAGCCGTGAACCGTTTACCGTAGACCGTCAACCCATAACCCGTCACATTTAACTTGACTGAACACTAGTACTGCCTGGCAGAAATATGGCCACCGTTGCTGAGGGTGTCGGGTCTCGGGTGTCAGGTATCAGAAATGGTTGGCTGACTTATGCCTTAGGGCACTAGTACTTGACCAAGCTGATTTTGACAGGGGCCAGCCGTTCTGGGTGCAGGGTGCAAGGTATACGGTCTACGGCTCGCCTTGAACCTGTGTCGATGGGGGTTTCTAATTCTTAGGTTTGCTGCTGGGGTGGCTGGAGGAGGCAGCGATCGCCCTCTGCCGGGAGTTCAAGGTCGATCAGGTAATCGGCGACGATCGCATTGACGCAGGGGCTGATGCCCTCGAGCGCGACGGTGTGCCGCTCGCCTTCGACGGTGAGGAGGGTGCCTCCCAGGGATTCGGCCAAACTGGCTCCAGCGCCGTAGGGGGTGGAAGGGTCACCAGTAATGGAGATAATCAGCGTATCGGGCAAGCCTTCAACATCCTGAGCATAGGGGAAGCCGAGAGTCGGCTCACTGGGCCAAAACTCGCAGGCGTCGCGGGTAACGCCCTCGACGTCACGTCCGGTATCGAGAAAGGGGTTCACGGCGAAGATCTGACGGCGCAGGTCGGCCTCCTGCTCAGGGGTGCGGCGCTCCTCGTCGTTGCAGTTGATGGCCAGGTTGGCCTCAAGAAAGTTGATCCAGGTGCCGTTGGGATCTCTACCGAGGAAATCATCGTTGATGGCCAACAGCTGGTCACCGCGACCCTCGTGCTTGAGCTGGGCGAGCCCGTCGATGACGCGCGGCCATGCCTCAGCGGTGTAGAGCCCGGCCCCTACGCCACCCGTGGCCTGGAAGAAATTCAGCGTGCGTCCGTTCCCGGCGGGTACCGGATTGTCGATCAGCGGCTGCACCAGGGTTTGGAACACGGCGGTAGCCTGCTCGGGGTCGGTACCAAGGGGACAGTCTGGGCTTTCCGCGCAGAACTCCGCCATTAAATCGAACGATCGCTGGAACCCGGCGTGGAGCGACAGGCGACGTTCCGCGCTGCCCTGCCGGGGGTCGATCACGCCGTCTAAAACCATCGCCCTCACGTTTTGAGGAAACATTTCGGCGTAGACCGCGCCGAGCCGGGTGCCGTAGCTCTGGCCGAAGAAGGTGAGTTTCTCGTCCCCCAAAGCAGCGCGAAGTACGTCCATATCCCGGGCGACATTCCGGGTGCCGACGGCAGCGAGCACCGCTTCACCCCCCGATCCCTGGGCGCACTTCTCCATCAACTCACGGGTGTCAGCCGTGGTCCACTCCCCCGACGTACCCAACAAGGTTGTTTTGTTTTCGCCCCTGTTACTCTCTTCATCGGTGAAACAATTAATCGCTGGGCTGGAGGCACCGACGCCGCGCGGGTCGAAGCCGACCCAATCGAAGCGTTGCAGCAGTGGACTGTCCCTTAGCCCCAACGCCGAAAGGACGGCTACTTGCATTCCTGAGCCACCTGGCCCGCCTGGGTTGAGTACCAGCGAACCGATTCGCTCCCTAGGCTCACCTTGCGCTGGTAAGCGTAGCACCGCAATCTGCATGGTCTCACCCTCAGGGTCGTCGTAGTTCAGCGGCACCTCTAGGCGACCACATTCAAACGGATCGACGTACAGTTGTGCTTCGATTGCAGTGGTTGCAAAGCCTTCGCAGGAGCCGAACGTCAACTCTTGGTTGTAAAATTGCCCCAGTTCTGCCCCTGGTGCCGGGGCTGACTGTGTCAATGCGGCAGGTGACCCAGCGAGGACAAGCAACATCACTGCTGTGCCTGTTAATAAGCGCCTGACGTAGGTCTTGGGAACGCGCATAATTCTCCTCCTAATGGAAGCTGTTGGTCTTGAGTCGGTCGTGAGTCGGTCACGATTTCGTGATCTGTTAGAAGAAACTTGAGACAGGGTGTTTAACGCTTTAACTGTGGCGAAGATTCGAGATCACCCAGCCCCCGGTCGTGCCCGGCGGGCTTGAGGAGATGCCTCAGCCGATCAGGGCCAGCACGGCATGAACCGTCAGGTGGGCGATCATGGCGGACTCTAGCCCGTAGCGCCAGAATAAATACCCCGCAACTACTGCAAACAAAGCATTTTGGATTAGCAAGAACCCCACTAGGGCTGGGGTTAAGGGCAGGCCTAGGGCGATCGCAGCGGGCAAGTGGGCCACAGCAAACCCTAGGGAGGAGACGACAATGGCGACGACCACCCATTGGGTCTGGGGTTTACCCTGGCGCTGCTGCCCAAATCGCCAGCCCAGCCAGAGCAGCAGCGTCATCAGCCCCCAGCGGATCAAAATTTCTTCGGTGATACCGCCGTAGAGAAATCGCACCAGCAGCGGCGTGGGTTCAGCCGCCCCATAGGCGGGTGGCAGCAGCGGGCGAGACAGCAGGGCGATCGCCGTCAGCAGTGCGCCGCTGATCAACCCACCCACCACGCCGGGCAATAGTTGAGGAACCATGGCTTGCCGCCACGATCGCCCAGCGGCCAGCGCCTCTGCCCCCGGTGCCCTTAGCCCTAACCGGTGGGTCAAGAGCACGCCTATCAGCACCGCCACCGACAGCAAAACCGTGGGCTGCACCAGCACTAGCAGCCTGACCACGGCGACAGGTGGGGCACCCTCTGGGAGCAAGGGCAACGGCACCAACACCAGGGATATCACCCCAGCCATGCCTGCCAACCACAGCAGCCCAAACAGTCGCAGCCTAGAGTCTTTATGTTTAACCATGGCTTTATCCTCAACGTCATTCCAGAATTGTTTTCAAGCGTTTGCGATTTTGTGGTCATAGGGTGCAGGTCGCTCCTTCGTCTGGCAGTTCGAGGTCGATGAGGTAGTCGGCGACGATGTCGTTGACGCAGGCGTTGTCGCCGATGAGGGCCACACCGTGCCGTTCACCCTCGACGGTGAGCAAGGTGCCGCCAAGCGTTTCGGCAAGGCTGATGCCGCCCGAATGCGGGGTAGCCGGGTTCTCCTCCTCGCGAGAACCATTGGCCCTGAGTCGTGCGTGGATAAATCACAATCGCGTGGGTGGTTAAAAGAAATATTTGACATGGTGATGAACTCCTGTAGTTAGGTTCTGATTGCAGTTGCTGATCGTTCAGCCTATGCCAGCGAGCACCATGACCGGAACCGTGGGCAGGTTGAAGACAACGTGAACGACGACGGCGGGCCAGACCGAGCCGCTGCGGCGCAGCAGCTCGGCACCGACAAGACCCATCACCAAAGCCGCCGGAAAAACTATGTTGATGCCGTGCATGAAGGCGAAGATCAGGGCACTGCTCACGACCCCGAAAACTGGCCCGTGGCGCAGCAGCACGTTGGCGATGACGCCCCGAAAGATCAGCTCCTCGCCCAGGGGGGTGAGAAAACCGAGAAACAGCGTCGCCAGGATTAAGGACAGTACCCCACCACTGCCACCTTCGGCGTACACAGTCTGAGGGGTGGAGCTATCCCCGGTGAGGGCGATGTAGGCCAGCACCGCCAACCCCTTGACCACAAAGGCGACCACTCCCGCCCCAACCCCGATGAGGAGCCAGCGTCTAGAGGTTTGGCGGACGCCGAAGGGGCTGAGGGAACGGATGCGGAGCAGCACAGCGGCGGCAAACCCGGCGATGCCAGCGATGCCGGAGAGCGCGGTGAAGACCAATCCGTAGGCCACGGGGTCGAGTCCGAGCCGCGAGAGCTGCGAGCCAATTCCGTACCCGACTACGCTAAAGACGACAAGGCCAACAATGCCCTCGGGTAAGCGCGGACGTGGAACCCGGTTGGGTCGGGATGAAGACGTGGTGGTCTTTCCTAACGCCGTCGGGTGGTTAGAAGGAATTTGAGACATGAGGATCAACTTCTTTACTTTTGTTGCTGATTGCAGTTGTCAATTGGTTCAAGGATCGACAGGATCACCGATCGCCCCACCAGTTGCTATGTGCACGGCGCGGGCCATCTGCCCAAGCGTGTTGCCAAGCGAGGTGGGATCGGATCCCGCCATCAGGGCTGAACTGACGTCTTCACTAATAACGCGCACGACTGCGGTGGCCGCCGCAGCGTGCAGCCGCACCTCGATATCGTCAGGCGATCGCCGCAGGCGATCTGCAAAGATCTCGACTAGAGCACGCTCTATTCGGTCGTTGATCATTAGCCAGGCCGTCCGCAGATCCGGCTCTTTTTCGGCCAGCACGGTCATCTTGATCACAGCCTGATCAAAGGACTGCTGATCGGGATCTTTAGTCCGATTCACTGCCCACTCCATGAGGTGATCTTCCAGGGAGACATCCCGAGGCCAGCGGCGCAATAGCGCCACAAACTCCTCGCCATCCTGAGCCAAGACCGGCTCGACACAGCTCTCCTTGTTGCGGAAGTACCGCCAGAGAGTGCGCACCGAGAGACCCACTGCCGCAGCGATTTGCTCGCCGGTCGTGGCCGCGACGCCTTGCTCCCAAAACAACCGCGCCGCCTCCCGCGAAATCTCCAGACGTATCCGCTGCTGCCGCTGCGCACTCATCCTCCCTGGCTTGCGCTCGTTCTTTGTGGTCTCGTTGGTAGTGTCACTCCCCACAGCAGTCTTCCTTTCAGACATCTGTCATTAAGTGACAATATAGCGCTTAATGACAGATATCGACAAGAGGTTGCTTGACCAATCAGCACGTTCACTTTGAGCCAAGAGCTATTCAAACTCTGGAAAGGCTGGTCAGGGAACCAACAGCCCGCATGAACGAGCGGACGATACAGGGCGTTGTCGATTTAGTCACCAATCCGGACAATCCTCCCTGTTGCTTGGCGGCACAGAGCCTGCTCGCCTGGAGATGCCTAGGCGAGCCGCCTCATCAGGAATTGGTAGAACGCCGAGCGGCAGCCGAGGTTGCTGTTCGCGATCGCTTCGAGCGAACGGTATCTGAGGAAGATTTGCCGCCGGATGCTGACCCTGGAGCCCTTGTCCGCTTTGTGCTCACGGTCACTTGGCCTATCTGGGCAAGCAGCAAGTGGAGCCAGTCGTACAGAAATCCGACAAGTTGTTCAGACGGCACTGCAAGCCTGTCCAACATTAAATATAGATTGTCAGCTAACGACCAGACTCAGAGAAAAAGAGAGCTGCAAGAGACTTTTTATGATCAGTAGTTAGAGTTGACGAATTTGCTCTCAAACTTCGTTGACATGGCCCAACTTCGCGTCCCAGGCAACAAATAAGTTAAAGGCATTGATTCTTAAAATCTAGGGAAGAGTTAGAACTTCTACTCCTTCCTCTGTCACAGCAACGGTATGCTCAAACTGAGCAGATAGTTTCTTGTCTTTTGTAATCACAGTCCAGCGATCCGCAAGAAATTTAAGATTACTCGTTCCTTCATTTAGCATCGGTTCAACCGTAAAGACCATTCCTGGACGCAGCTTTAACCCACTACCTCGTTTACCATAGTGAGGAATTTGAAATTCTGTATGCATCTGCCTACCAATGCCATGCCCAACCATGTCTCGAACAACTGAGAACCCTTTCGCCTCGGCATAGGCTTGAATTGCAGCACCAATGTCACCAACTCTTGCCCCTGGCTTGATTTCAGCAATGCCTCGCATCATCGATGCTTGAGTGGCTTCAACCAGCTTCCGAGCTGTTGCAGATACATTACCGACCAAAAATGTTCTAGACGTATCCCCATGATAACCGTCTAGGCGTGGTGTCACATCGATGTTGATAATATCCCCGTCTTTAAGAATTTGGTTTGGATTCGGAATTCCGTGACAAACTACTTCATTGACGCTGGTGCAAATTGAACCTGTAAAAGGGGGATAACCAGGAGGTGCGTAACCAAGCGTGGCACTGACGGCACCATGGGCTTGCATCCAACGCGCCGCCTCATCGTCTAAAGCTTGCGTACTCACTCCAGGTTGCACCATCGGCTCAAGATGCTTGAGGAGGTTGGCAGCAAGTCGTCCAACCCGGCGCATCTTGCCTAATTCTCTACTGGAAAGCAAAACCAGCCCTGGATGGGCTTGGGGTTGCACAAAATCTCCGACGATTGAAAGCAAATTTTGACGGTTCATGGATAAAACCTTGATTACTCGTGCTATGCCATGCTAGCACAGCATGGCATAGCACGACACGGGCTAGGCTATTGCTGGTATCTTGGATGTAAGAAAACCAGAAGTGAAACTCACATGGGCGGTAAAACAGACTTGGAGCGAGTGGTTGCTTACGTTCCTCCCGAGCTAAAACAAGAATTGGAGGAGTGGGCGCAGGCAGATGAACGATCTGTCTCTTGGCTGGTTGCAAAACTAATTGATAGGTCTTTGCGAGAACGTCGAAAGCAGCAAAGTGTTTCAGAAGTAGCCACTATGCGCTGAAACTAGAGTTTTGGAGAGCAGGTTGCTCTCATTGCACTTACACAGACAACCTGAGCGCCATCAGAAAAGCCACCCAGCTTCAAGCCCGAACCAAGCGATCGCAGCCCACTGTGACAACAGATGCCCTGGTGGATTGGACGATGGCCCAGGGACTGCCCTGGGATTTACTCTATTTCTATGGCCCAAGCCACCCCATTCCCAGCGGCTACGGCCCTCAGGACAAGCGGACTATTTGGGCGTTCACCGAACGGGGAACACCAATGCAGTACCATCCTGATTGGCACCTCTTTTGCTACGGCGGGTCACCGCTCCCCGGTAGCGTGAAGTGGAAGGTCGTGCCGCTGCCTAGCTGAGAGGTAGCCCACAGCCGACCACCGTGATTTCTCACAATTTTTTTGCAGTTGGCTAAGCCAATGCCTGTGCCTGAGTAGCTTTCAGCGGACTGAGTCCGTTGAAACATGTTGAAAATTTTATCGAGGTATTGGGCATCAATGCCAATGCCATTGTCGCTAACTTCAAGCAGCCACCAGTCTTCCTCCTGTAGCGCAGCAATTTCGATCTGTGGAACCACCCCCGGCTCCACAAATTTGATGGCATTGCAGATTAGATTTTGAAATAGCTGAATTAGCTGAGTCTCGTAGCCCATGACGGTAGGCAGCGAGGCGCAACCAAGGATAATCTGCTCTTGTTTGGCACTGCTGTCCAAGTTTTCTAGCACCTGGTTCAGCACAGCATTTAGATCGACGGCCTGCATTGCTTGACCCTGTAGGCCCGTTTTAGAGTAAGACAGCAAGTCTTGAATCAGCCGCTGCATGCGATCGCCGGAACCGTGGATTCGATTGAGAAAATCAAGGGCCTCTCGATCTAATTTGTCCTGGTATTTGATCAGCATCATCTTGGCAAAACCGGTGATACTCTGGAGCGGCTGCTGTAAATCGTGGGACACCACGTAGGCAAATTGCTCTAGCTCTTGATTGGAGCGAGCCAGTTCTTGGTTGTGCTCTAGCAACTGCTGTTTCAGCCGCTGGATGCAGAGCTGATGCTCAATACGGGCGAGCACTTCCATTTCCTGAAAGGGCTTGGTCACGTAGTCAACACCACCTACGGCAAAGGCTTTGACCTTATCTAAGGCATCGTCTAGGGCGCTGATAAAGATAACCGGAACGTCGCGGGTGTTGGGGTCAGATTTTAACTGTTGGCACACGCTATAGCCGTCCATGCCCGGCATTCTGATGTCCAGCAAGATTAGATCGGGCAGATCTGACTGCACCGACGCGATCGCCCGCTGCCCGCTCAGGGCTTTGCGCACCTCATAGCCCTGGTTGGTCAGCATAGCAGACAACACCCTCAGATTGTCTGGGGTATCGTCCACCAGCAAAATATCTTCTCGCAGACCACCTTTTGAATATTTATGCATACCGATATGACAAAGTTGTTATCAGGAAAAAAGAAAAACAGAAATTTATTTGATCAGCAGATTAAGCTAAAGCTAAATAGCGATCGCTCTAGGCCAGTTAAAGATTTGATCGGGTGAGCTGAATGATCTTATCAAAGTTGAAATCCTCCAGCCAGTGGGTCAATAGTTTGGCCAGGGGAGCATGGGTTTCAGGCAGCTGAGCCAGGAGATCGAGGATTGGGCGATCGGCCCCTTTCACCGCCAGATTGTGCAGCGTCTGAATCCACTCGGGCGACATCTCCGCCAGGATTGCTGAATCAACGGGATAGTCGACGGCTTTAGCCGCCTGGGCCGACGATTGATAGATATAGGTGAGGGATAAATGCTCAGCGAGTTTGCCCAGCAGCAGATCGGATTGAACCGGCTTGCGCAAAAAGTCGTCGCAGCCGATGGCGATGGCGTTGGCTTTAGTTTCTTCAAAGGGGCTAGCCGTGAGCGCAATAATTTTGGTGCGGCCTGAGGGACGCCCTAAAACGGGGGAGGCCGTAGCAGACAGACCAGAGGGGGAGCTTAACTGCCCCTGGGCTTTTGCCTGGTCGTATTCCAGGGAGCGGATTATTTGGGTGGCTTTTACCCCATCGACCACCGGCATCCGCAGATCCATCAGAATTAAGTGGGGGTGCCACTGTTGCCAAAGATTGATACCGGCTTTACCGTCCTTAGAGCAACAGAGTTCAAAGCCCAGAGGCGTCAGCAACTCCAGCAGCATCTGGCTGTTTTCCGGCTGGTCTTCAACAATGAGAATGCGGTAGGTGGGCTGATTGGGTGCCAGGGCGACGACTCGCCCTGGCGATTCACACAGAACCAGCGGCGGCGCTTCAGCGGGGGCAGCTTGGATATGAAATTTAAAGCGGCTGCCCTGGCCAGGGGTGCTCTGTACGGTGATATCTCCCCTCATCAGGCGCACAAATCGTCGGCTGATGGCCAGCCCAAGGCCGGTACCGGTCTCGGTGTGGTCACCGGCATTGATTTGAGTAAAGGGTTGAAACAGCTGACTGAGGCCAGCAGCAGCCATGCCGATGCCGGTGTCTTCGACCTCAAATACCAGGGTAATAGTACGGGAACGGTGCGGATCAAACAGCCGATGAACCCGCACGGTGACGCTGCCGGTCTCCGTGAATTTAATCGCGTTGCCGATTAGATTCAGCAAAATTTGCCTGAGTTTGCCCTCATCGGTGGCGATGTACTGGGGCAAATCGTCGGCGGGTTGAATCATCAGTTGCAGCCCCTTAGTCTGGGCCTTGGCCCGCACCATACTGTCTAAGTCGTCCAGCAGGTGGTAGAGATCGAAGGGTGTTTCGTTGAGCTGAATTCTGCCCGCCTCAATTTTTGACATCTCTAAGACGTCGTTGATCAGCCCTAGCAGATGCTGCCCGCTGCGGTTAATAATCTTGAGGTGGTTGCGGTGGTCGAGGTGGAGCGACTGGTCGTGACCCATCACTTGGGCAAACCCAAGAATAACGTTCAGCGGGGTGCGCAGCTCGTGGCTCATTTGGGCCAGAAAATCGCCCTTGGCTCGACTGGCTGCCGCGCTGCGCTGCGCCTCGCGCAGGGCAGCCTCTTTGGCTCGCTGCAGGGCAGCTTCAGCCTGTTTATGCTCGGTAATTTCTTCTAGAAGTAACAAGACGCCAGGGGAGGGAGGGGGAATGATAGGAGGGTTGAGGGGCACAGAGACGGGCAGGGGTTGCAGGCTGAGGTCAAACCAGCGGTTGCCCCGATGCAGGCCGCTGTATTGACTAGGATTCCCCATTTTGAGCTGCTCTAGACTGTTTTGCCACTGGTCGGCACTCAACCAGTGGGGCACTACTGCCGCCCCCATAGGACTCCCCACCTCAATGGCAAAGCACTGTTTGGCCACCGGATTACAAAACCAAACCAGACCGTCTGCATCGGCGGCTAGCAGACCGACGGGCAGGGTGCGGGCGATCGCAATTTGCATTGCCTGAGAGCGCCCCAGCTGCTGAGCCAGATCTGCCAGCTGGGCCACTTGGGGAATCGCGCCCTGGGGTCGAGGCAGCGGTGGAGCCGGTTGCCAAGCCACTCCGGTAGTGAGCGTGTAGCTGAGCAAGTCCTGGTGGTGCTCCCGCCAAAGCACGGTGACCTGACGCCGCAGCAGATAGTCTTCCCGCAGGCGATCGCTGAGGGCGGCCAGGGCGGCTGTGACGACAAAGAGGCTGATCGGGGCCGCCGTGGGCAACCAATAGTGGGCCTGAAACAGCAGCAGGCTGGCCACGGCCCAGCTGCTGCACAGCCCGGCGATGGTGGCGAGTTGTCGGGGAGTGTTCCATCCGGCCATCAGCCAGCTGAGGCCAGGGGCACTCAGCAGCAGCAGCCAGAGGTAGGGGCTGGCCAGGGGCCGCAGGGCGCTGTTTTGCAGCAGGTTGTGAATGGCCGTGGCGTGGAGGTAAACGCCGCTGGTGGGTGGGTTGCGATCAAACGGCGTGACCAGGGGATCGAGCCCCGTCGCGGTGGCTCCCACAACCACGATTTTGTGTCGCAGGGCGGACGCCGGCAGGCGGCCCTCCAGCACATCGACAAAGGAGTAGGTCTGAACGGCGGCGGCTGGGCCTGCCCAGTTCAACCACAGGGGCTGCCCCAGGTCAGGGAGATCGACCAGTTCAGACCTCAGGCTGTGGGCCTGAACCGCTGCGACCCCCAGGGCAGGCTGACCTCCCCACAGGGGGGTAATCTGGCGCACCAGCCCGTCCGGGTCTTCTCGCCGCATAATATGGCCTGTGGCGATCGCCGCCTGCTTGAGTTCCGGCACCGGCACCAGAGGGACATTCTCAGCGTCCCAGGCCTGGGCGAGTACCGTTGCCCCCTGTCGCCGTAGGGCCTTGGCCAACTCAGCGTCGTTGCCGCTGGGCTCTGACCAGAGCACCGTCATCACCACAATGCTGGCCTGCTGGCGGGTCAAATGGTCGAGGAGCTGCGTGTAGTAGTAGCGCGGCCAGGGAAATCGCCCCAGCTCCCGGAGGCTGGCATCGTCGATGGCAATGACCACCAGACGCTCATCTAGCGGTCTTGGCCCCCGGAGTTCAAATAGACGTTGGTAAGCCATCTGCTCTAGGGGTTGAAAGGCTTGCCTCTGCAAGAGCAGCCCGATCGCCACCGCCGCGATCGCCCCAGGGAGTAGCCGCCACAGATGTTCTCCTAGGCGCTTAGTCATGGCCAGCAGCCCTGGTCAATGCCAGAATTGGCTCACAGTGAAAATCCTGCGCCCACTGCCTGAGCGCTTGAATCAGGGTTTCCTGGGTTTTTGAGAGCTGCACCACCCGATGCAAAGAGCGGTGGCTCTCAGGCTCAATCACCACCGGGCAGGGCTGCTGCACCTGGCTGAGCTGGGTGACGGCCACGGCCACAGTGGCCGTGGCGACTATGGTAGGCACCGGAGGTTCGATCACCTCGTGGAGAGCATTATCCATAGGTTGACATCATCGGCTCCGGTCTACAACACGCTGGGTAATGGCAACAATTGGATCAAATTGAAAGTTTTTGTTCCAATCCGACAGCACCGTTGTCAAAGGCCGATAGACCTCGGGAATCTGTTTGATCAGCACTGTAATTTGCTGATCAAACCCCTGCATAGCCGCCCTGTGCAGCTGAATTGCCCAACTCAGGGGCAGCCCCTGCCCCAGGGCTTCGGCCATTAGAGCTTCAGCCGTCGCCAGGGTCATAGTCGAGACCGTCGGTGAGCCTTCGCCCAGCGGCTCGACCTCGGCCGAGGCACCCCTGGGCAAGGCCTTTGCGGCTACCGTTGCCAACTGAGTCGGGAGGAAGAACCTGGCCTTGGTACCCTGCCCAGGGGTGCTCGAGAGGCTGATTTGCCCCCCTAGGGCCTGGATGTACTGATGGCTGATGTAGAGGCCAAGGCCTAGACCTTGCCTGGGTCGCTGCTCCGACTCCGACTGACCAAAGGAGTGAAAGAGATGACTGACCTCGTGGTCAGCAATGCCGCAGCCAGTGTCGCCAACTTCAAAATACAGGATGGGAGCAGATTGTTGATCGTGCGGTTCTGGCGGTGCATCGGCGGCACAGCTTTGCCAATAGTTGTCCTCTAGATTTACCCGCAGATTGACCTGTCCCGCGCTGGTGAACTGAATGGCATTTTTGAGGAGCTGAATGAGAATCTGCCGCAGCTTGACGGCATCGGAGTGGATATATTTTGGCACCTGAGGGTCAATCAATAGATTAAACTGCAACCCCTGCTTCTCAGCCTGGGGACGCCAGTCACCTACAATTTCTTCCAGCAGCGAATGCAGGTCAAAATCCTGCTTTTTAAGCGTGATATGAGCGGACTCATCCCGAGTAATTGTGAGGACTTGATTGATCATTTTGAGGAGCTGACGGGCATTTTTATGAATGCCCGCAACATAGTCCTGGTGCTCTTCCGTGAGCAAGGAGTCGTCGATCATCAAGCCCGAGAAACCCAGAATACTGTTTAAGGGAGTTCTGAGTTCGTGGCTCATGCGGGCGATGAAATTGCTCTTAGCTCGGTTGGCAATTTCGGCAATTTCTTTGGCGTCTTGCAGAGCTGCGGCAGTGCGTTTGTGGGCCTCAATCTCTTTCTGAAGCTGCTGATTCTGTTCAGTTAGCTGATTTTGCAGACGCTGAATTGTTAGCTGATGAGCAATGCGTGCCAGAATCTCCCCGGTTTGGAAGGGTTTAGTGACATAGTCAGCACCGCCCAGTTCAAAAGCCCTGACCTTGTCCAGCACATCATCTAGAGCACTCAAAAAAATGATTGGAATGCCCTCGGTTTCTGGGGCAGATTTTAGCCGATGGCAGACCTCATAGCCGTCTAGGGCAGGCATGCGAATATCCAACAAGATCAGATCGGGGGGGTAGGATCTGACGCTGACCAGGGCCATTTCGCCATTGGTAACGCAGCGAACCTTGTAGCCCATGGTAGATAGGCTAGCCGACAAAATTCGCAGGTTGTCCGGTGAGTCATCTACGACAAGAATACTGCCTTTACAAACATTGGCTGGGGGTGAGTTCATCTCAGTCGAAATTGGGCTGATGCCGTGGTGTTGAAATATAGGCTGGCTATCGGGCTATATTTCCTGATATAGCAACCCAGAGTGAATGGCCGCAAAACGGGCAGGCAGTCCGTCTCAGCAGGGTCTCTGCCCCACCGACGATGGCAGGAGACAAGTATAGCAATACCGTCTATCTTGCAGTGTAGGCGAAGAATGTGACATTCCCGTGGCGGCCCCTACTTTGGAGCGTGAGCCTCGTCGGGGGCTAGCTAAGCGCTATTCACTGTCCCAGTGTAGGGCTAGGGCGATTTGATCGCCCAGCAGGCCGGGGTCAAAGGGTTTGCTCATGATGGCCTGGGCTCCCAGTTCAGCATACTGTTGCTCCGAGACAATTCCCCCTGTCGCCGTGAGCATAATGACCGGAATGAGCTGAGTTGCAGGCGTTTTCTTTAAAAGCTGGAGAGTTTGGAGCCCATCTACCCCAGGCATTAAGACATCCAGCAAAATAGCGTCGGGCTGAACCTGAGCCGCGATCGCCACCCCCTCTTCTCCAGAACCGGCGGTTAGCACCTGCCACTGCTTCAGAGTTTGCAGGCTGACTTTAGCTATTTCGCGAATATCATCTTCATCATCAATTACGAGAATTTGTTTCATACTCCCAGGGTGGCCATGGCACCAAGACTATTCTTTACAAAAAATTTAGACAGTGATATTAAGAAATGACATCAAAAAAATGACATTAGACGGTGACTTTTTGACTAAAATTGCGGCACTTAAAAATAGGGTTCCCAAACAACCTTAACTTTCAAAATTCAACTTTGTCGTCAAGTTATTGTCCACAAGAATTTCACATTCGTTCTCTATGCTATCTAACAAGTCAGCAAATTGGACAAGTGTTACCAATCTTTAGCCTCCCCCCGCTGCGTTCTCCACTTTTTTTGCCCCACAATGCACCCTCTAGTTATTCAAGAATCCCTGGTCTATCGCTTTCGCTACTGGAATGAGACCGTCCAAGAAGGCATGTACTTCAACAATGATCTGTATACATACTTCCAGGCCTTTCCAGTAGCCAGTCGGTTGACAGCCTACGCCACAGCCTACGAGCAGATTCAGCAGGGAAATAGCGTTTGTATCACGGTGTCAGAGAGCCGCTACATCCTCTGGCTCTGTCTGCGGACACCCACTGTGCAGGGCAGCGCTGTCGCACTTTCCTATGGCGAGGCGGGCAACCGTGCAACCCCCCAGCAAGAGGTCGGGGTAGATAGTTGCAGCAGTTGATTCAGCTATAGCTACCGCCAGTCTGGTTGAGACATTGCCCAGATAAACGGGCAAACGTTTGAACGTTTTAGACGATTTTGGATGTTCTAACCAACGTGACTGTGGCTACAGGACACTGGGGCAGGCAGTGCGGGTGCTATCTGAGGGAGGGTTTGCGCCAGGTGGCCAGAAGACGATGGCGTTCGATGCGGTTGAAGATGCGGGTGATCACTTCGGGTTCGGTAAAGGGTTTGGCCACGTAGTCGTCGGCTCCCGAACTGTAGAGTTTGAGCACGATGTCTGGTTCCCGCTGGGCGGTTAGAAATAGGATCGGTAAACCGTTCCAGGTATCGTGACTGCGGATGAGTTTGCAGAGGTCAATACCGTTCAGTCCGGGCATATCTACGTCTAGAATTAGCAGGTCGGGCACTTCCTGCTCTAAAACGCCCCACACCTGGAGGGGATCGCTCAGGGCTAGGGGCTCGATTCCCCACCGGGAGAGCATGGTTTGCAAGGTGGCCAGAATAGCCTCGTCGTCATCGACGGCGAGCACTTTGAGCGGGGCCAGGGCTAAAGTGGGAGGGCGGCTAGGCGGCTCTGGCTGGGCTGAGCCGCCCTCCGGCAGCGGTGGGGCTGGCCGTAGCGGTGGTTGTGACTCCCCCGGCAGTCGGGGGGGCTGCTGCAATTCTTGCCGCAGGGCCACGACTAGGGCCGACAGCTGACCCACCATTTCAGGGGCAGCGGTTTTTAAGCTCTGCTCGATCGCCTGGCTGAGCCGAGACCCTGCCGAAAAGCCAAACATGCCCAGGCAGCCCGATAGCTTGTGGGCATCCGCCAGGGCGCTCTGGCGCAGCGCCTCGGGCAACGCCCCCGAGCCCAGGGCGACTACCGCTTGCTCCAGGCTGGTCAACCGCTGGAGGGTGGGCTGCTTAAATTTTTCCCACAGGGCGATCGCAGCTTCCCGAGTCTCATCCCGCAGGGCTGCTTTTTGGGGGTCGGGGGGGGCCGCTTGGGGGGGCTGGAGCCGGTAGCCCATACCGTACACCGTATCGATGACGTCAACCGCCCCGGCCGCTCTGAGTTTTTGCCGCAGCCGTTTGATGTGAGTTCTGACGGTTTCCTCGCCGGGGGTGTCGCCAAAGCTCCAGAGGTGCTCCAGAATACTGGTGCCGCTAAAAATCCGCTGGGGATGCCGCAGAAATAGCTCCAGCAGGCTGTATTCCTTGGGGGACAGGGGCAGTGGTTTGCCCTGGTAAGTCACTTCACAGGTGCTGGGGTTGATGCACAGCTCCCCCGATCGCAGCACTGGACTTTTCAGAGTGCCAAGGCGACGTAGCAAGGCGCGGATGCGGGCAGACAGCTCGTTGAGGGTGCAGGGTTTGACTAGATAGTCGTCGGCACCGGCATCGAGACCAACCACTTTATCTGAGGTATCGCTCTGGGCCGTGAGCAGCAAAATGGGATTGCTATACCGGGCCTGGCGCAGTTTTTGGCAGAGGCGAATGCCGTCGAGCTTAGGCAAATTGATATCGAGCACGATCAGGTCATAATCGGCGGCCTGGGCGTAGTCCCAGCCGGCCTCGCCGTCTAGGGCCACATCTACGGCGTAGTGTTGCGACACCAAAAAATCCGCCAGCTGCTGGGTTAAAAGCTCATCATCATCTACCAGTAGAATGCGCATGGGCGGTCTCCTAGATCTCCAGTACCGGTTGAGGCGATCGCTACCTAAAATCCTATAGCCGTCCCGCTGGGTTGGGCCATTTCCCGGTTAGGCGAGGAGCAGAGGTTAAGCATGGGACTGAGACCTCTGAGGGCCAGGGGCTGACCACGGCCCAGAGCTGGCCCAGGCCTGGGTGAGCTGCATCAACACCTCAAACTTAAAGTCCCGGAGTAGCTGGGTAAGGCCGTCTATTAAAGCGCGGTGTTCGGGGGAAATTTGCTGAATCAGCTGGGCAGCTTCGGAGCCGTCGCACAGCACTGACGCCCGGTGCAGGGCGCGGATCCAGTCGGGAGGCATCACCTGGAGGGCGCTGGCCTCCAGGCGGCCACCGGACAATGGCTCAGGCTCCTGGTCGGCGTAGCGGTAGCGCAGGCCCAGGTGATCGGCCATCTTGGTGAGCAACAGATTGAGCTGAACGGGCTTGCTGACAAAGTCGTCACAGCCTGCGGCTAGGGCCTGGTCGCGCTGCTCGCGGGAGGCCTGGGCCGTCAGGGCAATGATCACCGGCCCAAACCCATCGCCGCGCTCCTGGGCCTCAGCGCGAATCCGACGGGTGACCTCGCAGCCGTCAAGGTCTGGCATCCGCAAATCCATCCAGATCAGGTGGGGGTGCCACTGTCGCCAGCGGGCGATCGCATCGGCCCCACTGCCAGCTTCCTGCACGGCTAGCCCCAGCTGGGAGAGGGCAGCCACCAAAAAGCAGCGGTTTTCGGACTGATCATCGACGACCAAAATGCGATAGGTGGGCTGCTCCGGCGCGAGGCCAACCACCGAGTCCAGGCTATCTACGGCGACCACATCTTCAGCCTTGGCCAGCCGCAGGGGCAGGGTAAATTGAAAGGTGCTCCCCTCCCCCAGGGTGCTCTCTACGGTGAGGGCTCCCCCCATCAGCTGCACCAGGCTGCGGCTAATGGCCAGTCCCAGCCCCGTCCCCTCAAGGGACACTTTACCGGCCCTGGCCTGGATAAAGGCGTCAAAGATGGCCGTGAGTTCGTCTGGGGCGATGCCCGTGCCGGTATCGGCAACGGCAAAGGCAAGCTGCGCCGAAGCGGCCCCCGCCTCCGCATCCGGCCTGGGGTCTGGCTCCCCGGGGGCCTGGAGGCTGACCCGCAGGGTAACACCACCGCCCTGGGTAAATTTGACGGCGTTGCCCAGCAAATTGATGAGCACCTGGCGCAGCCGGTTGGGGTCAGCCACAATGTACTGGGGCAAGTCTGGCGTCAAAGCCAGGGTAAAGTAGAGGTCTTTGTCTTCGGCCCGCTCCTGGAACATAGATTGGAGATCGTAGAGCAGGCTGAATAGATCGATGCTGGCGGGCTCCAGGGTGATGCGGCTGGCTTCAATTTTAGACAGGTCGAGAATGTCGTTGATCAGGTGCAGCAGATGGTCGCCGCTGCGCTGCATGATGCGAATGTACTCACGCTGCTGAGCTTGCAGGGAAGAGTCGGCGGACAACAGTTGGGCAAAGCCTAGGATGACGTTCAGGGGAGTGCGGAGTTCGTGGCTCATGTTGGCCAGAAACTCGTCTTTGAGCCGGGTGGCGTGGCTGAGTTCCCGGTTGGCGATCGCCAGTTTCTGGTTGGCGATCGCCAGTTTCTGGTTGCGATCGCTCAACTGCTGCTGCACCAGCTGGCGCTCGCCAAGCTCTTGCTGAAGCCGCTCAAAGGTGGCCACCTGCTGAATGGCGATCGCCAGCTGGTTGGCCAGCTGATGCCCCAGGTCTAGATCTGACTGAAGCCACTGGCGGGGGCCGCTGCACTGGTGAATGCACAGCAGGCCCCAGAGATTGTCGCCACAGAGCAAGGGCAGCACCAGGCTGGCCCGCACCTGAAACTGGGCCAAAATCTGAATGTGGCAGTCAGACATAGTCCCGCTGTAGATATCGTCGATGACAAAGTAGTCACCCTGGGTGTAGCGGTTGGCGTAGTTGGCCCCAAAGCAGCGATCGCTGACTCGCATCGCCAGCACTGAAGGCAGACCGTCGGCGCTGAATTCGGCGACAAATTCGCCATCGCTGTGGCCCGAGTCGGGATCAAACTTGAAGATACCCACCCGATCGGCATGGCAACAGGCACAGATCTCCTGGCAGGCGGTGCTAAAAATAGTTGGCAGATCGAGGGACTGGCGAATGCGCTGGGTAATTTCGCGCAGCAGGGTTTCTCGCATCGCCTGTTGGCGAACGATGTGCTCAGCCCGCTTGCGATCGCCAATATCGACGACCACGGCCAGGTTGCCCGCCACCTGGCCCGCCTCATCGCGCAGCACAGAGATGCTAATTTTGGTCCAAATCCAGTCACCGTTTCGGTGGCGATCGCGCTTCTCGTAATCCAGGTAGTCAATCTCGCCGCCCACAATGCGATCGATCTGGGGCCGGTGCCGCGCCAGATCCTCGGGATGAATGACATCGACAAAGGTGAGCTTCAGCAGTTCGTCTTTGGTGTAGCCCAGCAAATTGCAGTAGTACTGATTGGCCTCAACAAAGCGCCCCGAGGCGTCGATCTGGTTGATGCCTGCGGCCGCCTGCTCGAAGATAGCCCGAAAACGCCCTTCGCTGGCCCGCAGGGCCAGTTCGCTCTGCTTGCGATCGGTGATGTCCATGGCGACACCAAACATGCGCACGATGCGCTCTTCCCTGTATTCCAGCTCAATGCGGCCGTTGACGTAGCGCATTTCACCATCGGGTCTAAAAATACGAAAATCAAAGTTCTGGGGAATACCTTGATGGGCCTCGGCAAGCCGCTCTAGAAACAGGGGTTGATCGCCGGGGTGGAACTGCTCAAGATGCTCGCTAAAGGTAGGTTCATCCTGCTCTGGGGACATGCCAAAAATGCGAAAAACCTCGTCCGACCAGGAAATTTTTCGGGTCTTCAGGTCAAAGGACCAGTAACCCAAGTGGCTAATCTCCTGGGCTTTTTCCAGCTTTTCCCGGAGGTCGGCCAGGGCGATTTCAGTGAGCTTGCGCTCGGTAATATCGCGATTGACACCCACAAACCGGAGGGGCTTGTGGTGCTCATCCCACTCAACAATTTTTCCCTGGGCTAGATTCCACTTGTAGGTGCCGTCTTGGCAGCGGAGGCGATGCACGTTCTCATAAATCTCCGTCTCCCCCAGCAGGTGTTTGGCAATGTCCGTCCCAAGCTGAAGTCGATCGTCCGGGTGCACGCGACTTTCCCACTCGGCAACGGTATCGGCAGGGGTTTCATCGGCACCGTAGCCCACGAAAGCTTTCCAGTGCTTTTGGGAAAAAACCACCTGGTTGGTTTGCATGTTCCAGTCCCAGGTGCCGGTACCGCTGCTGTCTAGGGCCAGCTCAAGCCGCATCTGACTGGTCTGTAACGCCATTTCGCTCTGCTTGCGATCGGTGATATCTAAACAAGTGCCAAACAGCCGCGCAACTTTTCCGGTTTCATCGCGCCCGACTCCGCCGCGCCCCTCGTGGTAGCGAATACTGCCGTCGGGCAGCAAGGCTCGATAGTCAATCTGGTAAGGTGTACCCTGGGCAGCGGCCTGGTTAACGGCCCGCACCAGCTGGCTGCGATCGTCAGGGTGGATCATTTGCAGGTAGTCGTCGTAGGCGGGCTCACCGGCCGCTGGATCTAGGCCAAACATGCGAAACAGTTCCGGCGACCAGGTGATTGTCTGGCTGGCCAGGTCAAAGGCCCAGTTGCCAATGCGGGCAATGTGCTGGGCTTCCAGCAGGGCCGTTTGCAGGCTGGCAACATCTAGCTCAGCTTGTTTCTGGGTCGTCTTGTCTACCGCAATGCCGTGCCAGGCCACATCGCCATTGGGACGCCGTTCCGGCCGCGAATTGGCCTTGAGCCACTTGGTCTTACCCGACGGCGTAACAATTCGCCACTCGCAGAAAAAGGGAGCCATAGTCCGCAGGCTGTCGGCGTAGGCCGCTGAGTACCGCTCGCGGTCCTCAGGGTGCATCTGCCCAGAGATGAGCGCCCCATTTTGCATCAGGGTAGCCACCGGAATTTCGTGAATTTCTTCAGCCGCCGGGCTGATGTAGTCAAAGCGAACTATGCCCGCAGCGGTCTCAACGACGGTATAAATCACCGCTGGCGATGCGGCGGCTAACTGCTGAAACCGCGCTTCGCTGGCGGCAAGGGCCATCTCCGCCCGCTGGCGCTCTTCGATGTCGCGGCACACGCAGAGATAGACCGACTGCCCGTTCCAGAGGACGGGGCTGGCAGAAATCTCTACGGCATAGGTTGAGCCGTCTCGCCGCCGATGCCGCCGTTCAAAGCGATTTTGCCCCAGCCCAAATATCTCCCCCTGGTCACCGATCGCCCCTGGGGAGACGTCAAAGTCGGCCACGTTAAGGGCAGTGGTCTCGTCTAGGGAATAGCCCAGCATGGTGGCAAAGCTGGTGTTGGCCTCCAAAACATTGCCCGCCGGATCTAAGGTCACAATCCCATCTACGGATGACTCAACGAGGGCACGGCGGTACGACACCTCCTGGCTCAGCGCCGCCTCGGTTTGCTTGAGGGCTGTGATGTCGATCATTAAGCCATCCCACACCAGCCCGGCGGTAGTTACCTGGGGGCGAGAACGGCCCTGAAGCCAGCGCTGCTGCCCCGTGGCGGTGGTAAAGCGTCCTTCCCAAGCCCAGTCGGTGCGGTGTGCTACCGCCTGGGCCACCGAGGTTTGCAGCGAGGGCAGATCGTCGGGATGAATCAAATTCCAAACGGTGTTGGCGTCTCGCAGCAGCTGGTCTGGGTCTAACCCAAACAACTCATAGCAACCGGCACTGACGCAGGTAAAGGCACCGCCTGCGGCATCGGGCAAGTAGCGATAGACCATCCCTGGCACATTCGCCACCAGCACTTGATATCGAGCATCGCTCTCCTGCCGGGCGAGTTCAGCCTGCTTGCGATCGTCGATGTAGGTGGCAATGCCTAAACAGGAGACTGCGGCCCCAGGCTTGGCCGCAAAGGGCAATAGACTGATTGAGTACCAATAGTAGTGGCCGTCCCGGTGCAGGGCTCGCAGCTCCAGACTCCGACAGCTTACGCCCCCTAGGCAGTTCTGCACCGCCTCGCTACAGCGAACCCGATCGTCGGGATAGATAAAGTCTGCGTAGGGGCGATGCAGTAGCTCGTCTAGGTCATACCCGGTCAGCGAGGTCGTTGTGGAGCTGAGAAAGCTCAGGGTGCCATCGGGGGCAATCGTCAAGACCAGGCCGTTGATAGCATCGATCAGGCGGCGCAGCTTGTGCTCGCTCGCCTCCAGGGCCAGCCGGTTGTTTTTTTGACTGGTCACGTCTTGAATACAGCCGTACCAATGAACCAGGCCGTCTGCTTCTCGCTGGGGGGCAGCGTGTCCCTGAAGCCAGCGCAGTTGCCCATCTGGATGGTAAAACCGGTATTCGCAGGACCAGGACGTGAGCTGAGCGGCGGAACTCTGAATAGACTGAGCTAAACCAGCTCGATCGTCGGGATGAACGACGGCAAAGAAAGGCTCGGCATCCTCGCGTACCGCCTCAGGGGGAATGCCGCAGAGATCCAAAAGGCCAGTGCTGATGTAGGGGAAAGCCAGACGACCATCGGGGTATTGGACAAACTCATAGATCACACCGGGGATGTGGCGGGCGATGTTGTTCAGGCGATCGCGATCGACTGAGGGGGACGATGGGAACATGGCGACGGGGAGGTTAGGGCGAAACTTGCAGCTTCAGGCAAGAAATTTGAACGGGGTATTGACGATAGATAGCATAGTTTTCCCTAGCCAATGCCCCAGATTGTACTGCCCCCTTAAAACGCAAACATGAGACCGCCTGCCCCACTGGGCATCGCAACTAACCCGGATGTTGCCCGACAGGGCAATTGCGCTGTTGAAGCGACTGAGCGTCACCTCAAAGATTTTCGGCTAAGTGCCAGAGCCTCCTCAAAGAGCGGTATAAACGCAGCAACCGCCCCATTGTTTTGGCCCCCATTGCCATCCGCCTTAGGATCAGGGGTTTTGAGGCTCTCAGGCTCAGGAGTCAGATCCGGTTTTCTTAGGGAAAAGCGCATTTTAGTTACCCATCAACGTCACTCAACAGCAAAAGAGAAACCCACAGAATCCAAAGCACTTAGGCTTAGTTTGCGAGTTAGGGCAGCGCGATCGCTCCCACCGGCAAGACGCCTTTCACATTAGCTAAAACCCATAGAAAATCACCCTGATATTGACATACCTTTCAACCAGCTTTTAACAGCGGATAAACTTGCTCTGCCGTCAGCGGCTTACCAAAGTAAAAGCCTTGGCCATAGTCACATTTGAACGCCTTTAGCCAGGTTATGTGGCGAGCACACTCTATACCTTCAGCAATCACTTCAATACCCAGGTTGTGTGCCAAACTGATGATAGATTGAACAATCGTAAAGCTCGCGCTGGAGGCATCCTGATCGATACCGCTAATGAAAGATTGATCAATTTTAAGCGCATCAATGGGCAGTTCGTGAAGGTGATTAAGCGAAGAATAGCCAGTACCGAAATCATCAATCAAGACCGCCACGCCTAATTTGCTCAGGCATTTAACAATGTTAATGGAAGTCTGGATATCTTCCATAATAGTAGCCTCAGTGATTTCAAGTTTGAGATTAGAAGCGCTGATTTGATACTGTTCAATTAAATTCCGAAGCAGATTGATCAGATCTGAGTGGTAGAACTGGTGCTTGGAAACATTGACGCTCAAAACAATGGGAAACACTGACTCCGACTGCTGCTCCCATGCCTTTAGCTGGCGACAGGACTCTTGCAGTGTCCATTGACCGATGGAGTCCGTCAATCCAGTTTCCTCAGCCTGCCCAAGAAAATGCCTTGGCTCCAGTAATTTTCCCTTGGGATGAGCCCAGCGAATCAAAGCTTCTAAACCAATTAGCTTCTGGCTTTTAAGCTTAAAGATCGGCTGATACAAAAGCCTGAATTCCTGGCGCTCAATTGCTCGCTTTAGAGCGCTATCTAGCTGCAAGAATGTGAGGGATGGTTTAATTTTTTCTGGATCAAAAATAGTATATTTAGCCCGACCATCCGCCTTGGCCTGGTACATAGCTATATCAGCATCTTTGATCACCTGTTCCACACTGCTGTATTCATTGGTGCTGAAGGTAATGCCAATGCTAGCACTCGGAAAAATTTCTCTACCATCCAGCATCAGCGGAGCTGAAATCTTCTCCTGAAGTCGGTCAGCCACCTCCGTAGCATCCTCAAGTGACTGAATGTCGTGGAGCAAAATAGCAAACTCATCACCCCCCAAGCGGGCGACAAGGTCCTGGGGTCTAAGACAGGACTTTAGCCGAGCCGAAATCTCAACTAGCAGGCGATCGCCCGCCAAATGTCCCAAACTGTCGTTGACAATTTTGAAGCGATCCAGATCGACAAAGAGAACGGCAAACTTATAGGCCTTTCTGCGCTGCTTCAGGGCAACAGAGTGGGCCGTCTTTTCCAAAAAAATTGCCCGATTAGGCAATCCCGTCAAACTGTCATGGACAGCTTCGAGCATGAGCTTTCGCTCTAAAATTTTGCGCTGATTTATGTTGCGAACAATCACAACGCTGTGGGAATCGACGCCAGGAAAAACTCTCAGCTCACAAAACAAAAAATGACCATTCTGAGGTATAGAAACCTCAAAGGAGTGCAAAGTTTTGCTTTTTCCAACCTGCTGAATATGCTTAAACAGGTTGAGACAAAAATCGACCGGAAAGCATTCTGAAACTGTTTTTCCGAGCTGCGACAGCGACAATTTTGGCAGCTCAGGATCTGTCCCATTCTGGAAGCTTAAGATCCGGCCTTCAAAGTCAATTTTCATGAACAGATCAGGACAGTCGGAAAAAAGGCTGAAGTCGGCCTCATCCTTGACATCTAAGCGACTGTGATTGCGCCCAAAGTGCTTGACTTTTCCAGGCTCGACCAAATTTTCTAAGATCGTTTTTTCGTCTGCCGATACAAATGGATTTTCTTCTATTTCTCCGCTCACGTTCTTGCAAAAGACTATTTTGTCTCCGGCTTTTATAATCCCCTTTTTGATGGCTTTCCCATTCACAAAAACGCCGTTTCTGCTCAGCCGTCCGCCGGGCTCTCCATCGACAATGTGATAACTACCGCTGAGCCACATCAGGCTGGCATGGTAGCGCGATATACCCTGACAGAGCAGCTGGATATCTCTGTCTTGATCGCGTCCAATTGAGTAAAAATTTTTGCCTAGGGGTATGGTTAGGCTTCGAGCTTCGTCTTTTATCAAAAGTGTAAACTGGCTAGGATCTGGCTGGCTGAGTGGGTGAGCTTCTTTTCCCTGACTAAGTTTCATGTTTCCAGGCTGACGATAGTTTTTTATTTGGTCTTTTTTCTACACTGTTGCTGCGCAACTGCTGGCTTTAAAGAAATTAGATTTGTATTCTAGGTTTTTGTGGTTTAACAAAGCTGATATGCCGACGGGGTCGGTGGGTTTAGAAAAAAAATAGCCCTGCATTTTTCGGTATCCCAGCTGCCTAAGGACTATCAAATCTTCTAGACTTTCCACCCCTTCTACAATTACATCGAGCTTTAGCTTTTGGGCCAGCATAAAAATGGTTTCGCTCATCACCCAGTTCTTGTTGCGGACAAACGATTGATCAATTTTAAGCGTATTAAAGGGTAGTTCTTGAAGTCTGCCGAGGGAGGAGTATCCAGTGCCAAAATCGTCAATGTAGATTTGCACCCCAAGCTGCTGGAGCTTGACTAGCGTTTCCACGGCGGCAACTTCATCTTCAACCAGGGCACTCTCCGTAATTTCCAGCTTAAGGCTGCCGGGAGATAGGGAGTTTTGCAATAGAATTTGGCCAACCTGCTCCACAAGCTCTTCGTTTTGCAACTGTATGGCCGAGAGGTTTACACTCATGGTGAGCGGAGTGCTAAAGGGAAAGTCGGTTTGCCACTGGCGCAGCTGGCGACAGGCTTCATTTAGCAAAAAAAGGCCGATTTCGCCGATAAGGTTTGTCTTCTCGGCCAGGGGAATAAAAACCTGCGGCGGGATTTCTCCACGGCTGCCATGTCGCCATCTAGCCAGGGCCTCAAAGCCAATTATTTGGCTGGTCTCAAGACAAATAATTGGTTGATAGGCCAGGTAAAAATCTCGTTGCTTTGCCGCCTGATATAGATCGTTTTCTAGCTGAAGCAGCTCAATTTTTGCCGACGATAGCACCGTCAGCAAGGGAGTTGGTTCAACTTCGAGGGCATTGGTCAACCGGACTAGGCGATCGGCGTTATCGATGGCGATCGCTAACAGATGCTGAGCATCGTCGGGCAGAGAAGCCAGGTGCTGACAGTTCAACAGCTTGAGGGCTCCCTGAATAGAGGTCAACGGAGTTCTCAGCTCGTGGCAGAGGAGCAGAGAAGTATCCTGCATGGGATTGGTTGGACTCTTTAGCATTGAGTAGAAATTTTTAGAAAAAGTCTGTGGAGCAATGGACTGAGCAGAAATAGAGTGGGGAGAAGACAAGTCCCACGGCGGTTTTGCGCACAGATGACCGTCACCTGCAAGGCAAAACTCCCAGGCGCTAGGGCAAGTAAAGCCCGCTTGAGGGCTGCGGCTGCTACGCTTTGCCTCTGGAGGCTATGAGGCTACTGAACCGGTAACGACAGGGGACAGTCTCTTACTTGCTCGTCAAGGAATCCTGACTAGGTTCTGGGTTTAACTTTAGAAGACAAATGTGTCATTCCTGTGACCTCCGTTGGATTTGGGAACCGGGTGGGTTGTCTGCGGAGAACCTCCCCTGGGCGACGGCACTACCCTGAGGCAGCTGCAGGGTGTGGATGGGTGAATTTATAGAGCTTGTTTCAGGTCACATCCAGCCTGGTTCGCTTTTTAGCCATCAGCCGCTGCACTGCCACGCGATTGTCACAGTTCTCTTCCATGATGAAGCTGTTCCTGAAATTTCGATATTCCCTATGGGCAGGTGGGTCATGGCTGACTGCTCCGGCCCGGACGTTTCCGGTCCCCTTGGGCGATCGGCCATGTCGCCACCTTACTTCTGAATATCTCCATGCAAGCTTCTTCATCGCCTGTTCAAATTACGGTTCTGTCTGTTGCCTGTAGCCCGGCAAATTGCGATCGCTTTGAACGGTGGTTGGCCAACCACAGCCGCTACCACTGGATTCTGTGGGAGAGCGACGACAGTTTTACCCTAGACTCAACCCGACCACCCGACTTAATCTTGCTGGGGCATGGAGCCGGACTCGAGAGCCTGGCGGCTCTGGCAGCTCAGTGGCCCACGGCTAAGGTCATTGTGATCCTGGAGTCGGAGCAAGAAGCTGAGGCGAGTCTCTGGCTGAGTCGAGGGGTCGATGACTACTGGGTCAGCCCGCAGCTCTCGGAGATTCGCTTTTTGCATACCTTGCAGCGGTTGGCGGCCCCACCCTGCGCCACAGCGCAGCCCAGCGCCACCGATACCCCAATGCGCCGTCGCGCCGAGCGGGCAGCCGAAATGGCCAGTCGGGTCAACTACCAGCTGATGGCCGATCTCAGCCACGACTTACGAATCCCGCTCAATCGAATTTTGGGGTTCAGTCAATTGCTGCTGGAGGAGGCCAGCTTGACCCCCCAGCAGCAGGACACGCTGAGCACTATCTACACCAGCGGCGAGTATCTGCTGAAGCGGCTCAACAGTGTCCTGGCCATGACCCAGCCAGAACCTATGGCCCCGCTGGTGCGATCGGGCCACGGGGTTGTGGGACTAGCGCCGGGCTCTCCCTCCTACCGCATCTTGATCGTAGACGACGACTGGACCAGTCGCGTTCTGCTGCAAACCCTGTTGGCTCCCCTGGGGTTTGAGCTCCAGGTGGCAACCAACGGCCGCGACGGCATTATTCAGTGGGCGGACTGGCAGCCTCACCTGATCTGCATAGCTATGGCCATGGCCGACCTGGACGGCTACGAAACCGTTTACCACCTGCGCGCCATCGAGTGCAGACAGCTCCGCCCTGAGACAGCCCCGCAGCAGTTTGTCGCGACCCAGATCATTGCCCTGGCCAACAGCGACAAGGATGACGCCTTTCGGGTTAGGGCCGTTGGCTGCAATGACTGGGTGGAGAAACCGGTTCAGCCCAATGTCATGCTGGAGAAAATCGCCAAGTGTCTAGCGCTGAAGTATATCTACGCCAGGGAGCCAGGCTGGGGAGGGCCAGTTCAAGCTACGCCAAACTCCGCCGATCTGTGACGCCGACAGTCGCACCGGTTCCCGCTACAGACCATCCCTGAAATGCTGCTATGACTAGCCCTGAATTAGCCCCTGGTATGACTCACTGTGACCCTCCTGCAACCCGTGAGACCATCGCTGTTGTGGGCAATTCTGCCGGGGTCAGCGCGGTGGTTTACCCCCTCCGGCGGCAGGGCTATGGCGTGCACTGCATTGCCGGGGGGCCGACCGTTCTGAGCGAGCTTCTGACGCTGGCTCCTGAGCTGATTTTGCTCGATCTGTCTGAGCCGGATGTCGATGGTCACGCCCTGTGCCAGCAACTCCAGGCTAACCCGGTAACAGAAAGTATTCCAGTCATAGTGCTGGGCTCTTTAGACAATCGGGGTGGCCAGGTCAAAGCCCTCTCGCTGGGGGCGATCGACGATCTGAGCGAGCCCGTCGCCCCCGAGGCACTGCTGGTGAAGGTGGCGAACCATCTGCGGGTGTATCGACGGCAGCAGCGGTTAATGGCTGAAAATGACCGTTTGCGGCGGGAGCTTTGCGATCGCAATCGCGAAGGGCTCAGGCTGCAGAAAGCGTCAAAGCGCCTGTCGGCTCTGATTGAACACCTGACGACTCACCAGCAGACAGAGCGGCGGCTGGTGCAAAAGTCCGATGTGCTGCAACAGTTTAGCCGCAGCCTGAAAGAGCTGCATCGCCTCAGCCTGACCCGGTTTACCAGCTTTGAGGCCCTGCTGGCGGACTATCTTCAGACCGGCTGCCAGGTGTTGGGCTTTACCGGCGGCTTGGTGGGACAGGTGGAGGAGGGCGACTACATCGCCCAGGCCATGCTGAGCGCTCTACCGGGTCTGAAACCCAACCTGCGCTGTAGCCTAGACGACACCTTCTGCGGCCTGGCGATTCGTCAACAGCAGACCGTTTGCCTGGCCCACGTGGGAGCCGATGCCAACCTCCGCCAGCACCCGCTCTACCAGGCGCTAAAGCTGGAGTCGTACCTGGGCACACCGATCGTGGTAGACGGGACGGTATACGGCAGCCTCTGCTTTTTTGATACCGTCCCTCGGCCCCAGGGGTTTAAGCAGCACGAAAGAGAAATCATTGAGCTGATGGCCCAGAGCATCAGTAAGGTGATCAGTACCTACCGGCTGGAGCAAAACCAGCAGCGGGCCAAGGCCGAACTCCAGGCCAGCGAGGAGAAATTCCGCCAGCTGGCGGAATACATCGACAGCGTATTTTGGATCTACGAGCTGCCAGACCATCGAGTCAGCTACGTCTCCCCCGCCTACGAGAGCCTGTGGGGTCGCAGTCGAGACCAGCTGTACCAAAACCCCATGGCCTGGCTCGATGCGGTGCACCCCGGCGATCGCGATCGCATTTACCGCAGCCTGCCCCGCCTTGGCGACGCGGCGGCTTTGGCCAGCTTTACCTACGACCAGGAGTTTCGAGTCGCCCAGCCCCAGGGACAGCAAGCCTGGGTACGGGCGCGCGCCTTCCCCATTGGCAACGAGCAGGGGGAGGTCTACCGCCTGGTGGGAATCATCGAAGACCTGACCCAGGTCAAACACCAGGAAGAAGCGCTGCGGCTGATAGTGGAGGGTACCGCCGCCAAGACCGGCCAGGACTTTTTTGAATCGCTAGTGCGCTACCTGGCCGAGGTTCTGCGGGTGCGCCATGCCCTGGTCACCGAATGCCTGCCCTCTGGCAATCAGCGGGTTAGCAGCCTGGCCTTCTGGCAAAACGGACTGCTGTGCAAGCCCCAGGAGTACGACACGCTGGGCACCCCCTGCGAGCGAGTGGTGGCGGGGGAGGTGATCTACATCCCCGATCAAGTGCAGTCTCTCTACCCTGCCGATAGAGAGCTACGGCTGTTAGAGGCCGCCAGCTTTTTGGGCATTCCCCTGGTCGATCAGTCGGGAGAGGTCATTGGCCACCTGGCGGTGCTCGACGACAAACCCATGGTGGCCGATCCAACCCGCGAAATGATTTTGCGCATTTTTGCCGCCCGGGCCACCGCAGAACTAGAGCGGCAGCGGGTGGAGCAGGCCCTACAGCTGGCCCGCGCCACCGCCGATGCCGCCAACCAGGCCAAAAGCACCTTTCTATCTAACATGAGCCACGAGCTGCGCACCCCCCTCAACAGCATCATTGGGTTTGCCCAGCTGATCAACCGCGACTGCAATTTAGACGCCGAGACCGTAGGCTACTTAGAGATCATTCGCCACAGCGGCGAACACCTGCTGGCGCTGATCAACGATGTGCTCGAAATGTCTAAGATCGAGGCGGGGCGCGTCTCGGTGCAGGTTACCGGCTTCGATTTGGCTTACCTGCTGCTGGGCCTGGAGGCCATGCTGCTGCTGCAGGCAGAGGCCAAAGGCTTGGGGCTGACCTTTGACTGCGATCCGGCCATGCCGACCTACATCGCTACCGATGAAGGCAAACTGCGGCAGGTTTTAATCAACCTGCTGAGCAATGCCATCAAGTTTACCCCCTCGGGCTGGGTGATGCTGCGGGTGAGATGCCAACCGCCCCTGCCGGGGTCGCCAGCGACGGCCTCGTCCCAGACGCCCATGGCCCTGGAGTTTGCGGTCATCGACACCGGCCCCGGCATTGCCCCTGAAGACATCCACCAGCTGTTTGAGCCCTTTAGCCAGACCCATACCGGCCTGCGATCGCACCAGGGGAGCGGGCTAGGGCTCAGTATTAGCCAGCAGTTTGTTCGCCTGATGGGGGGCGACCTAACCGTGGAAACCCAGGTGGGCCAGGGCTCAGCGTTCAGGTTTACCCTGCCGGTAGCCAGGGTAGACGGTGCCGAGATTCCCCGCACCCCGGACCATGCCGCTGGTCTCAAGCTAGCTCCCGGCCAGCCTCCCTACCGCCTACTCGTGGTGGACGACCACCACGCCAATCGCCACTTGCTAGTGCGGTTGCTTCAGTCGGCGGGGTTTGAGGTGCGGGCCGCCGCCGATGGCCAAGCCGCCGTTGACCAGGCCCAGCAGTGGCGGCCCCACCTGATCTGGATGGCCATTCGCATGGCGGCTGTAGACGGCTACGAGGCCACCCGCCGGATCAGAGCCCTCAACCTTACCCCCAGCCCAGTGATCGTGGCGCTGACCTCCAGTCCCTTTGAAGAAGAGCGGTCTAAGATCTTGGCCGCCGGGTGCGACGACTTTGTGCCCAAGCCCTTCCGACTCAAAACAATTCTGCAAAAAGTGGCCACCCACCTGCCCGTGCACTACGCCGCCATAGCGTCGGACTCCGCAGACGCCGACCTGGCAGCACCGCTCCGCTGCACCGCCGCAGAGATCGCCCTGTGGCTTCAGACAATGCCCTCAAACTGGCAGCAAACCCTAGCCCAGGTGGCGGTAGCTGGCTCCGACCACCGTCTGATTCAACTGCTAGAGCAGACTGAAACCGTGCCCGCTGCGATCGCTCAAACCCTGACCATTTGGGCAAAAAACTTCGAGTTCGAGCGCATTTTGGCCTGCTTCCCTCCGGCCTCGCCGTAGTGCCTGGGCCGCTTCCCCGTAGCCCAGGCACCAGCTTGAGGTCCGCTCCCGCCCCACCGCCCCATCTGCACCTACCTACCCCGAGCCTGGCGATGGCAATACCTAGATTGCGCTTTAAACCTATCCGCTTGCTAGAGCAGCTACCGCTAGTCGTCGTCCTGGAGATTCCCTACCTGCTGCAAATGCTGACGGTGGTCGGTTTGGCCAGCTGGATGCTGGTGCAGTATCGGCGAGTGATCGTGACCGAGATCGCCACCGACCTGCAGGAGGAAACCACCGAGCGAGTTGCCGCCTACCTCGATTACCAGACCTCAATGGTGGCTCGGCTAAACGAAACCCACGTAGCGGCGGTAGAGACCCAGCTGCTCGATTTAAATAACTTTGAGCAGTTAGGACAGTTCTTTTGGCAGCAGATGCAGAGTTACCCCGTTGACTACATCAACTATGCCAACCCAGTCGGGGAGTTTCTGGGGGTAGAGCGGCTGGAAGACGGCACCCTGGTAATTAACGAAACCCGCCGGGATGACCTAGAGCACATGACTATTTACCAAACCGATGGCCGGGGGCAGCGCACCCAGGCGGTGGTGTCCCCGGCCCCCGAGCCCGTGCCAGAAGAGGAGTGGTACGCAGCGGCGGCCGCGGCGGGGCGGCCGCTGTGGAGCCCAATTTATGCCTGGCACGACCAGCCGGAGGTGCTCTCGATCTCGGCCAGCTATCCCCTCTACACCCCCCAGGGCGAGCTATTGGGCGTGATGGGGACAGACATGGTACTCACCCAGATGGGGCAGTTTCTACAGGCCATTCAGGTGAGCCCCTCGGCCCAAATTTTTATCGTGGAGCGCAGTGGTCTGCTGGTGGCCAGCTCCGACGGTGGCGTTTCCTTTGCGACGGTTGGCGGTGAAGCCCAACGCCTGCTGGCCACCGACAGCCCCAATCTTTTAGTGCAGGCCGCCGCCAAACAGTTGGTAGACACGGGCGGGCTAGAGCTCGCTGCCCCCACTACCCTAAGTCTGAATCTGCCCCAGGGGCGGCAGTTTGTCAGCGCGATGCCCTGGCAAGATGCCCTGGGGCTTGACTGGATTGTGGTAGTGGTGGTGCCTGAGGCCGACTTTTTGACGCAGCTCAATGCTTACCTGCACATCACCCTGCTGCTGGCGCTGTTGTCCTTAGCCATTGCGATGCTGATGGCGCTGCTGACCAACCGCTGGATCAATCGCCCGATTCAGCAACTAGCTGTGGCCAGTCGGGCGATCGCGGCGGGCGATCGCACCCACCCCCCCACCGGGCAGGGGCTGCGCGAGCTAACCATGCTATCGACGGCCTTTCATCAGATGGCGGGGCAGGTAGCCGATGCCCTAGACCAGCTAGAAAACCGGGTCGCAGAACGCACCGTTGCCCTGGCCCAGGCCAAGGGGGCAGCGGAGGCCGCCAACCGGTCTAAAAGTCTGTTTTTGGCCAACATGAGCCACCAGCTGCGGACACCGCTCAACATTATTTTGGGGTTTATTCAGGTGATGCAGCGCGATGGGGCGGTTGCCGAACCCCACCGCGAGGCCCTAGCCAGCATGTACCGCAGCGCTGACTACCTGCTGGTGCAAATTAACAATCTTCTGCTGGCCTCTAAACTCGACATCGATGAGGGGCCAGCCATCGTCTCCACCTGGGTAGATTTGGAACTGCTGCTGCACAATCTTCAGGCCCAGTTCTCGCCCCCCCTGCCCCATCTCGCCCATCCGCCAGTGGAATTCTGGGTAGAGGTGGAGGGGGCGGTGCCCCAAAACATCTGCATCGATGAGGCCAAGCTGTACCAGAGCCTGGCCAATCTGCTGGAAAATGCCTTTAGATTTACGGCCCATGGGCAGGTGATCCTGCGTTTAGCTGGGCAGCGGCAGGGGACGGCGGCCTCAACGCCCCCCTTTGCCCCGGAGGCCACGCCTCGACAGCAGTACCGCCTGACCTTTTCGGTCACCGACACCGGCCCCGGCATCGATCAAGACGAACTAGATGGTCTGTTTCGCCCCCTGGAGCAGACTGAGTCGGGGCAGCGATCGCAGCAGGGCAGCGGCCTCGGTCTGTTTATCTGCCAGGAGTACGTTCGCCTGCTGGGAGGACAGCTCCTGTGCCACAGCCAACCCGGCTGCGGCAGCTGTTTCGAGTTCACGGTGCCGCTGTCGGGCAGTGCCCAGACCCTAGGGGCGATCGCCGCTGCCCCCGGCAGGGCTCCCGTGGTTGCCCCCCTGCCGCCCCCTCCCCAGGCCAAACACCTGGCAATCATGCCCAAAGAGTGGTGCGACCAGCTGCTGCAAGCGGCAACCCTAGGAGACGACATTATGGTTCTAGGGTTGCTCCAGAGAATTCCCCCCGAGGGAGCGGAGCTGAGTAACTGGCTGCGTCGCTGGGCCACCGACTATCAATTCGACCACATCCTGGAGCTGTTTCAGCCGCCCCCCCCGCAGCCGGACGCAGCCCACTAGCCCAGAGGTCTGCCCCCGGCCCCCGCCGACAGGGCTGCCAGCCCCGATCTCCGGGTGCTCGAGGGCCGTTGCCCCATAGCCGTTGTCTCCAGGGGTTTAGCCGAGTACGGCACAGCATAAAAAACAGGGCGGATGATGGGGCTCGAACCCACGAATGGTGGAATCACAATCCACTGCCTTAACCACTTGGCTACACCCGCCATAATCGCGATACCTAATATAACACCGATACTTTACCCAATGCCACGCCTGGTGAAACTTTGTTTCGGGGCGCAGAGTCAGCCACCCCTGTGCGCAGCCTGCCTCGGAAAAGCCAGCCCTCGCAAGAGCCGTGATCCACCCTAGGGAGGTACCCCTACTGGCAGCCAAGCGGCAATGTTGTGCCGTATTACGCTTATTTGTTTGAGGGGCTTGTCATGGCGGTTTCGATCATTATCCCCACCTGGAATGAGGCGGCCTGTCTGGGCCGCACCCTCAACGGGTTGCAGGGACTCAACCCTGCCCCACGCGAGATTGTGCTGGTGGACGGGGGAAGCGGCGATCGCACCCTGGCGATCGCCCGTGCCTGGGCCGATCGCCTACCGCTGCGGGTGCTTCAGGCTCCCGCAGCGGGGCGAGCGGTGCAGATGAACTGGGGGGCCAGCACCGCCAGGGGCGACGTGCTGTGCTTTCTCCACGCCGATACCCTGGTACCCGACGATCTGGTGCCGCTGGTTGAGGGCACCCTGGCCAACCCATCGGTGGCGGGGGGCGGTTTTGTCTCCCTGATGAGCGGGCCGCACCAAACCCGCTGGGGTATTTCGCTGCACAACGCGCTCAAAACCTACTACGCACCGCTGCTGTTTCGCCCCCATCTGTTTGTGCGGGGGCTGCGGCTGCTGTTTGGCGACCAGGTGATGTTCTGTCGCCGAGCCGACTTTCTGGCCTGCGGCGGCTTTGACCCGGCCCTGCCGATTATGGAAGAAGCCGATCTGTGCCTGAAGCTGTGCCGCCGGGGTCGCCTCCGCCAGCTCAGCCGGGTGGTGCAATCCTCTGACCGACGGGTGGCCGCCTGGGGAACCCTCAAGGCCAACGCCATCTACTTGATGATCGGGGTGCTCTGGGGAATTGGGGTACCTGCGACTACCCTAAAACGTTTCTACGAAGAGGTTCGTTAGCCTGGTTTACCGCCGTGGTCAACTGGGTTAAGCCATTCAGCAACCCTAGGAAGGTTCCAACGTTTGAACGTTCAAACGTTTTTAAAGCTTCTGATCGTCTTGACCCAGGTGACTAGGGCCATAGGCGGCAGGCATTCAGATGCAAGGGCCAAGGACGGCGGCTGAGCGGAGTCGAAGCCACCGCCTTTAAGGGGTTTGATCGTTCAGCCGCCAGCTGTAGGGCAGGTAGCGCACCGCCGTCAGGGCCGAGAGGGGGGGAGTCGGGCTGAGGTAGGTGCCAATGTAGTCGGGCACCGAGGGGGCGACCCGCAAAAAGTCCTCGCCATACCACTTAAAGATTTTGCTGCAATAGAGTACTCCGGTGTCGGCGTCGTAGCGCACCTTGTCGGGGTTGTGGATAAAGCGGTGGGCGTCGGTTTCGAGCTGGGCCTCAACAATGTCGGGCCAGTAGGCCTCGTTGCGCAGAATGGGGCAGCCCCCTGAAGCACACACCAGGGCAAAGTGAATGCGGGGCTCTTTGAACTGGGGTCGCAGGAGGCCGTGCTCAATGCCGTTGAGGCTGGTGGGTTGGCCGTCGAGGGGGTAGAGAGAGCGGCTAAAGAACCGCCAGAAGGCCAGCCAGTTGGGCACCCCCAGCACCTTTGGCAAAATTGAGTCGGTGGGGTATCGCCGCAGCACCTGCTGAATGGCGAGGGCGTTGTAGAGATTGATCAGCAGAGCTAGCGATTCTTCAAGGGCCAGGTCGTTGCGGCTGTTGGGCAGAGAGGCCAACCAGGCGTCGAGATCGGGAACGGCCTGGCGCTGCCAGCGGGCGTAGTCTACCCGGCCCTGATCGTCCACATAGGTCTGGAGCAGCGTATTCCAGGGGGTAAAATTCAGCATTGATGTTCTCCTGCGCCTCGGTGGCGGTGCGTATTTCCCCGATGCCAACTCCCCTTGCCCCCGTCCTTAAACCCTGGCGAGCCTGCGCCTGGTGGGCCATTGACCGCTGGGTAAGGCAGGCATTCCCAGAAGTGCCGACCCTGACAACCCAGGATCTGGCCGCTTGGTTGAACGGAGACAAAGAGCCTTTACCCATTCTGCTCGATGTCCGCCGAGACGACGAGTTCGCGGTTAGCCATCTGCCTGCGGCCAGCCGTGCCGCCGACCTAGACACCGTCCTGGCCCTGGGGTTAGACCGCGATCGGCCCATCGTAGCTTACTGTTCGGTGGGCTACCGCTCAGCCCGGCTGGTGCACCAGCTCCAGGCCGAGGGCTACACCGAGGTATATAACCTGGCGGGGTCAATCTTTCAGTGGGCCAACCAGGGGCGATCGCTGGTGGGCCCGGGCCAACCTCAGGTACATCCCTACAACTCGCTCTGGGGCATGCTGCTCAAACCGGGGCTGGCCTCATCCACCAGCGAGGGCGGCAGACAATAGCTCGACGCCGCCCTAAAGCCCCCCGCTGACAATGCGCTCCCACTGGGGCAGGTCGGCGGGGGTGTCAATATCGGTGAGGGGGGGCAGCAGTTCTACGGCGAGCCCTCGGGCGGTGGCCGCCGCCAGGGTTTGCTCTAGCACCCGTTCGGTGCCCCAGGCAATGGTTTCAAATAGGGCGGGCTCTAGCTGCCGGAGGCCGATCAGGTAGTAGCCGCCGTCGGTGGCGGGACCAAGGGCCACCGCCCCCCGCTCTAGCGCCTGGAGGGCGGCCTCCAGGTGGTGGGCCCCCAGAGCCGGGCAGTCGCTGCCAACGGCGATCGCCCCTGGCCGACCCAGCTCAAAGCTCTGGCGGAAGGCGGCAACCAGGCGATCGCCGAGATCCCCCGAACTCTGAGCCCGGTAGGTGACTGTATCGCCCAGCCATTGCTGCATTTGGGCCACGCTGCCCCCGGCAAAATGAACTTCCACCGCCAGGGGCAGCGCCTGGGCCGCAGCGGTCACCTGGTGCAGCACATGCTCCGCCATCTGGCGCTGGAGAGTTGCCGCCCCCGCCGCTCCCAAGTGGGGAATCAGGCGGGTTTTGGTGCGCCCCGGCTCTGGGTAGCGGGTAAACATCAGCAGGCCAAAGGGCTGTTTGGGCAGCCCGGCGGCAGCCCTGGCCGGTGGTTGTGCCATGGCGAACCTTTTCCTTGCGGCGTCTGTGGTACCTATCATGGGTCAATGTCCGCCCGGCGACAACCCAGAGCTGCCCGCGCAGGTTCCAGCGGCTGGCCGGTGGGGCTAGCTAGACGGTAGAGGTCGGGTGAGGGCAATGGCGATGGCAGGTCAGGGGTAGGCTTTGGATTTTTCGGGCTGCTCAGACTCACCGCAGGTTGGAGCCACCGTTTGGGCATCCTAGAGCGCAATGGGTAAGCATCCTGGGTGCCACCGACTCGACACCATCCGCTATTTGAGCGCTACTTAAGCGCTATTTAAGGCTGTTCAGCCCTACCTGAGCCCGTTTATCCATGGCCTATTCGTCCTCCATCGATCCAATTCGGGTTGGCATTCTTCACTCCACCACCGGGGCAATGGCCGCCAGTGAAGCCCCCCTGGTGGAGGCGGCCCTCATGGCCATTGACGAAATCAATCAGGCGGGCGGCGTACTCAGTCGCCCCCTGCTACCGGTGGTGGCCGACGGGGCCTCAGCCCCCGAGCGGTTTGTGCAGGCCGCCCAGCATCTGCTGGCCGCCGATCAGGTGGCCACCGTCTTTGGCGGCTGGACGTCCATGAGCCGCAAGGCCGTGCTGCCGGTGCTCGAAGCCCACAATCGGCTGCTGTGGTACCCCGTTCACTACGAGGGGTTAGAGCAGTCGCCCTGGGTGTTTTACACCGGCTCGTGCCTCAACCAGCAGGTGGAACCCGCCCTCGACTGGCTGCTGAGCCAGGGCCGCCGTCGTCTGTTTTTAATTGGCTCTGATCATCTGTTTCCCCGAGTCACCAACAAGGTGATTCGAGGGCAGCTAAAGCATCGCCAGGGGACAGTGGTGGGCGAGGCCTACGTACCCCTGGGGGCCACTGACTTGAGCGACTTGACCAAGCGCCTTTGGCTGGCCCAGCCCGATGCAGTGGTTAACACCCTCAACGGGCCCAGCAATTTGCCCTTCTACACCCAGTGCCAGGCGCTGGGCCTGAGCGCCGATCGCATGCCGATTTTGACCGTCAGCATCGGCGAACTAGAACTGCGGCAGATGGGTGCAGCTGCCGCCGGGCACTACGCCTGCTGGAGCTATTTTCAAAGCCTGGAGACCCCCGCTAACCAGGCCTTTGTGGCCCGGTTTAAGCAGCGCTACGGCGGCGATCGCGTCACCACCGATGCCATTGAAGCGGCCTACGCCCAGGTATATCTGTGGCGGGCCGCTGTCACCGCCGCCCAGACCACCGCCACCAACCCGGTACGCCAGGCCGCCTACCACCAGCGCTGGGAGGCCCCCAGTGGCACCCTCTGCTGCGAGCCCAACCACCATCTGCAAAAGCGCTGCCACGTGGGCCAGGCCCAGGCCGACGGTCAGTTTCGCATTGTTTACTCCAGCCCCGGCTCAATTCGCCCGCTGCCCTGGCTGGGGATGGAACACCAGACGTTTTCGGCGGCGACTGTGGTGATTGAGATGCTGGGGGAAGTGTCGGACTGTGTGCAGTCGAGCTGGGAGCTAGAACAGCAGTCGCGGCGGCTGGCTCACGCCCTGACCCAGCTGCGCCAGGAGGTCAAACAGCGGCAGCTGGCCGAGGCCGCCCTGCGAACCGCCAACGCCGAAATTACCGCCCTCAACCAGTCCCTTCAGACCGACAACTCGCGCCTGAGTGCCGAACTGTCGGTGGCGCGTCAGCTCCAGCAGATGGTGCTGCCCCGACCGGAGGAACTGACGGCGATCGCCGATCTAGAGGTCGCCGCCGCCACGGTCACCGCCGCCGAGGTCGGGGGCGACTACTACGACCTGCTGAGTGCAGCCAAACCCGCCGCCGGGCATCCCCACACCACCCTGGCCATCGGCGATGTCACCGGCCACGGGCTCGAGAGCGGCGTGCTGATGATTATGACCCAAACCGCCGTGCGCACCCTGCAAGCCCTGGGGCTGGCCGACGGCGCGATCGCCCCGGCCCAGGCCCTGCAGGCCATCAACGCGGTGATCTACCAAAACCGGCAGCGCATGGGGTCGCACCGCCACCTCTCCCTGGCCCTGCTGGACTACCACCAGGGCACCCTCACCCTTACCGGCCAGCACGAAGAGGTGCTGGTGGTGCGGGCCAGCGGCACCGTAGAGCGAGTTGACACCGTCGATCTGGGCTACCCCGTGGGTCTGGTAGCCGATGTTGCTCCCTTTGTGGCCCAGCACACCATTGACCTGGCGGTCGGCGATGGGGTAGTACTCTACACCGACGGCATCACCGAGGCCGAAAACAGCCAGCGGCATCTCTACGGCGTCGATCGCCTGGTGGCAGCCGTGGGGCAGGCCTGGTCGGGCTCCGCCGAGGCCGTGCAGGCCGCCGTGATGGAGGACGTGCGATCGCATATCCAAGACCACACCGTTTTTGACGATATGACCCTGGTCGTGCTCAAGCGTCGCGTCTAGTCTTTCCCTCCCCCGCTACCCATGACCAGCCCCTCCGATGCATCCCCCGATACTGACCTCTGCCGAGCGCTCGACCAGCTGCGCCAGGAGAACCAGCGCCTGCGTCAGGAAAACGCTGATCTGCACATTGCCCTCTCGACTACCGCTGAGCACGGCGACCTGATTGAGGCCGATCTGCACACCGCCAACCAGCGGCTCCAGGCCGAGATGGTCGAGCGGCTGCGGGCCGAGGCCACCCTCAAAACCCTGATCGACTTAATCTCGCGCCAGAAGGCCGACCTCGAAATCATCATGCACACGATCATGGAGCACGGCGATACCCTCGACACCCAGTGGCATCAAAAGTTCTGCGCCGCCATGGTGCGGGCCGACATCGACGGGCTCACCCAGATCGCCAACCGCCGCCGCTTTGACGAATACCTGGTGCAGCAGTGGGAAAACCTGGCGGCAGAACAGCGGCCCCTGGCGATCGTGCTCTGCGACCTTGACGCATTTAAACTCTACAACGACACCTACGGCCACCCGGCGGGCGATACCTGCCTGGTGCAGGTGGCTACAGTGCTGCGCCACTGCCTACACCACCCCAACGACCTGGTGGCCCGCTACGGCGGCGAAGAATTTGTCGCCATCTTGCCCCGCACTACCCTGGCCGAAGCCCAGGTGGTAGCCCAGCGCTTTCAGCGGGAAGTCTTAGGGCTGCGGATTCCGCACCAGTATTCCACCGTGGCCCCGGTGGTAACCGTCAGCATTGGCGTGGCGGGCACTATTCCCCAGCCCCAGGTTAGCGCCGCTGAGCTGGTGCAACGGGCGGACGAACAGCTTTACCGGGCCAAACACCTGGGCAAAAACCAGATTTTTGCGGCCAGCCTCTAGTCTCTTTAACCTGATTTCTGCGGCTCTCTGCCACCTCTGACTCTATGATTGCAGCTCCTACTCCCAACCGCTTTGGTCGCTTTGTAAACTGTCTAGAAAACAGCAAAGAGTACCTGACTATCTGCTTCTCACCGTCGGCCTCGGCGCGGCAGCAGCGGTGGCGGAACTACGGCCTTTCGGCGGATTTTTTGGGGGACTACTTTGCCACCTTTTTTCCCGGCAACCCGGTCAAGGCCGGGGCTCCTGAAGACTTAATGCAGCGCGACACGGTGAAATCGGCCATCAGCTACATCGCCAATGAGCTGCTAGAAAACGCAATTAAGTACCACACCGATCGCGCCCCCGATCCCATCAGTATTTCGCTATTTTTGTACGAAGACTTTATCGTATTTCAGTCGGTCAATTTGGTTGAGCCTGCCTCAGCAGAGCAGTTTAAAGGGTTTATTCAAGATGTGCTCACCGCCAGCGACATCGACACAGTGTTTTCCCAACAGCTGGAAAAAACCGCCCTGGGGCAAGGCTCGCACATGGGCTTTTTGACAATGATGTGCGACTACGGTGTGGAGTTTGGCTGGGGATTTGAGCCCCCGCCCCAGCACCAAGAGCTGATTCAGGTGAATGTGCAGGCCTATCTCAGTCTAAAGGCCACCTTTTGAGCGGTGCGCGCACCGCTGGTTTAGGGTTGAGCTATCGCCGGTTGGTAGTCATAGCCCCGTTACGTTCCCCCACCACCGCCCCAGGCCACGATGCCTGACTCGACCATGCCCGACTCGACTATGATTGAAACCGAAGACTACCGCGTGTATTACCAGGCAGACAAGTCCACCGTTTTTTTGGAGGGTTTTCTGCGGCTCGACGGCATCGAAGCCTACCAACCAGTGATGGATTTGCTGCTGCTGGCGGCGGGCGACCAGTGCACAGTCGATCTGCACCAGCTGGAGTTTCTAAACAGCTCGGGCATCAGCATGCTGTCGATGTTTGTGGTTAAAGTGCGCGATCGCGGTATCACCCGGCTCAGCTTTCGCGGCTCAGAGGCGATTCTCTGGCAGACGCGATCGCTTAAAAATCTCAAGCGGCTGATGCCCGAGCTGACCATCGAAATGCTGAGCCCCTAGCCCAGCGCTGCCCGGCCTGAGGGGTTGAGCACCTAGAGATAGGCTTGGGCCTGCATAGCGGAGGCTTGAATGTGGCGCTGAGCCGTCCAGCGATCGCCGCTAGCAGCCCTGGCACCCTTTGTACCGGAGCCGTAGGCATGGCCTAAAGCATGGCTCATCTGCACCAGCTGCTCAGCAGTCCAGGTTTTGTCGGCTTGGGTGTTCATGGAATTCCTCCTTTTCAATACACATAAATAGTAACAAAACCGTATTTTCAGATACAAAATACAGCATACATGTCACCCATGAGCAGCTTTGATGGATAATCCACCCTGGGGCAGAGGCGGCTGGGTCTCTGCCCCGTCCATCGCCCGCATCGTGCCGGTCGGGCAGAAGGACAGGGAGATTGGCCAGGGCCGCTAAATCCCGCTCCACGGGCTACGGCCAGACCGGGGGTTGAGCCTTGGGTTCGCAAGAAAACCGCCCCCAGGGTAGGGGGCGATCTAAGGGGCGCGGTGCCACGGCCAGATTACGGCAGGTATAGCCAATCCGGTTGAGACATTTTCTAAATAAACAATAAACGTTTAAACGTTCCAGCGGAACTAGTCGCCAAAGCCAGAAATCAGGATTTTGGCGGCCTCGATTGCCTCCGTGAGCTGGGCACTGTGCTCCGTGAGCAGGGGGGCTGCCCCGGCGGGATCGGCGGCATCGATGGCGGCTGTGTCGTTGGTCAGACGCGCGATCGCCCCAGATACCTCAGCAAACGCCTGGGTCAGCTCATCAAACTTGCTGCCCAACTGGGTATCGATGGCCGCTTTGATCTGGGTGGGGGCAGCCTCCAGGGTGGACTTAAAGGTAGCCGTATCGGCCACCAGCGTATCAAAGGCAGTCGATGCGGTTTCTAAGGCAGCTTTGGAGCCTTCAATTTTGGGGCCGAGGGTAGTGGCGCTGACGGAGTCGGGGGCGGCGGCGGCCTTGCTGAGCTGCTTCGTCAGGTCTTTGGTGGCTGACTTGAGCGGCTTAAGCGCTTCGCTAAACGAATCCTCCAGGGCGTCTGAATAGTCATCCAAGATCGCTTCTACGTAGTCCTGGGCTGCCTTGGTCATTGTCAAATCCATGGTTTCACTCAGGGTGCCCTTGGGAGCCGCCAGCGCCTGGGAGGTCATTCCAGGCAGACCCCAGCACACCAGCGCGACAACCAACACCCCAGCTGCCATGGCTTGAAACACCCGAGCGGTGAGTTGATGCAGATAAGTCAGCATGAAATCATTCCTAAAATTCTAAAGAACCACAACACTCCAGCAGCTAGATTGAGCAGCGCGGGCGCGAGGAGCCCAAACGCAGTTGGCCAGCCAACGTTCGCCTGGCCAAAGGAGCAATCCAGCTCACCCCTGGGGATGTACGCCCCGAAAAACCCATCGCGATTAGTTCTCCCCGCCGCACACAAAAGTCAGTTCACCATAGCGAACAGCTGGCCTAAAAAGCGTAGCTGAGCCTACGGCTTAAAACGATTTTGATGCCCTGTACACAGTACACAATCGCTCTGCCTTTTTCAATCATTTCCCCGCAAACAAAAGGCGGTCTACAGGTTTGCCGTGGCATCTACGGACAGGGGCCGAGGGCAGACCGGCGAACGTCGCAGCGGAATCGCAAAATTGTGATCAGTTCCTAACCTTTGGCGCACTGATGCTGGGCTGGTGGCGATCGCCACCCCTCCGCCTGGCCCGGCTGCCGCCCTCGCGGGCTATGCAGGCCCTGATTAATGCTATGGTTAGACCTATAGATTTTTGTTGAGACAAGGAGTTTCGCTGTGGTTGAGCCTCTGCTGAGCGGCATTGTTCTCGGGTTTATTCCCGTCACCCTGGCCGGGCTTTTCGTCGCGGCCTACATGCAGTATCGCCGGGGCAATCAGTTCGATCTGTAGCCCCAGCGGCGGGGAGGGCGATGGCCTGCGCCCCAGATCCTAAGTACCCCAGATCCTAAGTACCCCAGTTCCTAAGTACCCCAGTTCCTAAGTAATAGTGCCCCCAGCCTGCGGCGGCCAGCCCAGGGCCAAGTAGGCACTCCCGACCGCCGCCTCCACCGAGGCGGCGTTTTTGATGGGCACCGGCAGCAGATCGGCCCGCAGCTGCCGCCAGGTCTCGTTGGCGGCCCCGCCCCCGGCGGTGAACACCTGCCGCAGGGGCGAAGCGCCGTGGCGGGTGAGCAGATCGTAGCCCCGCTGCTCAATGCGGGCTATACCCACTAGCAGGCCGTGCAAAAATGCGCCGTCATCCTCTGGGCGGGGGGAAAGACGCGGGGCCAAACCGGGGTCGTTGATGGGGAAGCGCTCCCCCGGCTGCGACAGGGGGTAATAGTCTAGGTCGGTGGGTACGGCAGGATCGATGCGCTGGCTCAGAGCGGCCAGCGTTGCGCGGTCAAAGAATTGCTCCAGCACAGCCCCGCCGCTGTTAGACGCACCGCCCACCAGCCAGTGGTTGCCCAGGCGGTGGCTGTAGATGCCGTATTCCCCTACGTCCACCCGCCGGTCGCTGAGCAGTTTGAGCACCAGGGTTGACCCCAGGGAGGTGACGCCATCGCCCGGTGCGCCAGCGCCGCTGGCCAAAAAGGCCGCAATGCTGTCGGTGGTGCCCGCCGCCACCTGACAGTGGGGAGACAGGCCAAACCGCTGGGCAACGGCTGCTGTCACAGTTCCCACCCGCTCCCCCGGTGCCAGCACCCGAGGTAGCACCCGGCTCCACGGCTGCCCCTGCATCCAATCGGGGTAGCCGAGCCGGCCCACGTCGTAGCCCAGCTTGAGACTGTTGTGGTAGTCGCTCAGGCCCCACTGGCCGTGGAGTTGGGCGCTGAGCCAGTCGGCCTGGTGCAGCAGGCAGGCGGCCTGGTGCCACAGAGGGGAAGGCAGCGCCCGGTGCCACCACACCAGCTTGGCCAGGCTGGAGGTGGCGCTGGCAGCAGGGCTATGGGCGGGGGCGATCGCCCGAATCGCCTCTAGGGAATCCCGGCAGGAATGGTTGTAGAGCAGCGGCGGCGTCAGAGATGCCCCGGCTCGGTCGCACAGCAGCACCGTTCCGGAGGTACCGTCAATGGCCACAGCGCCAATCTGCGGGGCGATCGCCCCGGGCAGCGCCGCCAGCAGCTCAAACAGCGCCTGCCGCCAGCCCCCAGGGGCGGGGCACTCGGGGTAAGCCTGGCGGTACTGCCAACACAAATGCCGCTGCGGATTGACCACAGCGGCCCGCACCCCAGAGGTGCCAAAATCTATGCCCAGAGCCAGGGAAAGAGCCGTCACCCTGCGCGCCCCACTCTCCCTGGCTGCGTTGCTAGATGCTGATCTCGCTCAGGGAACGAGTCATATAGTCGAAGGGGTAGTCTACGACGGCGGGGTCGGCCACGCCAGCTTCCTGCACCTTGGCCTTGACGATATCTTTCATCAGCTGGATACCCATAACCGTGGGGGCGATGGGCACACCCAGAGAATTGTAGGTTTCGCGCAGGCCGGTGAGCACCCGCTCGTCGAGCACGTCGGGGTTGCCCGCCACCAGGGCATAGCTGCCGTAGCGCAGGTAGTAGTCCATGTCGCGCAGGCAGGCGGCGTAGCGGCGGGTGGTGTAGGCATTGCCGCCGGGGCGAATCAGCTCGGGCACTTGGGCAAACAGCGTTACTCCCGCCTCTTTAACAATGCCAGCGGCATTGGCGCTGATTACCGCCGCCGCCTTGATGCGATCGAGACCGCTGTCAAAGTAGGACTTAATCGAGTCGAGGGCGCTGTTGTCGAGATAGCGTCCGGTGTTGTCGTAGGTCTTGATTAGCGTGGTGACAGCGTCCCGCATAGGTGGTTTCTCCCAACTCTCACTTGGCAAACAGCATTTTATAAATAGCGACGGGCCCTGGGGCGTCGCTCCCTGGCCCAAGGCTCTAATTCCAAAGGCTCGAGCCCTGATAAATACCAGGTTTTATCCTCGAAGAAGTCTACCACGGGGGCTTAACCCCTGGGTCGCTCAGACCCGTCAGAGCGGGGACTTTATGAGTGAATTGTTACAAAACCTCATGGTCTGACCCAGGGCTTTTGTGAGCTTTCCCTGACAAAAAGTAGTGGCTGATACAAACCGGGCCAACCCCTCTCCCTAGGATGATGCAGATGAGCTGATGCCTGTGGAACCAGCAGGGTCAGCGTGCCCGTGCCGGTCAGCCGGTGTTGCAAGGGCTTACCTGGCGCAGCCTTGCCAATTCGGCAGGGGAAGTAGGGCGGGGCCAGGGCATGGTTCACGACAAGTTAACGCGACAAGCTAAATCGGTTTCCCCAACGTTTAAATGCTAAACGAGGCTAAGGAGTAGTTCATGGCAACCCCAGCAGACATCCTGAAATGGATTGAGGATGACGGCATTGAGTTAATCGATCTGAAATTTATTGACATGCCCGGCATCTGGCAGCACCTCACCCTGCACAAGAGCCAGATTGACGAGGGCAGCTTTACCGATGGGGTAGCCTTCGACGGCTCCAGCATTCGGGGCTGGAAGGCTATCAACGAGTCAGACATGATGATGGTGCCCGATCCCGACACCGCCTGGATCGACCCCTTCATGGCGGAGCCGACCCTGAGCATGATCTGCACCATTAAAGAGCCCCGCACCGGGGAGCTATACTCCCGCTGCCCCCGGGCGATCGCCACCAAGGCGATCGAGTACCTCAAGTCCACGGGCATTGGCGACACCGCCTTCTTTGGCCCCGAGGCAGAATTCTTTATCTTTGACGACGTGCGCTTCGACCAGAACGAGCACTCGGCCTACTACTACGTCGATAGCGTCGAGGGCCGCTGGAACACGGGCCGCGAAGAGGTCGGCGGCAACCTGGCCTACAAGCCCCGCTACAAAGAGGGCTATTTCCCCGTTGCCCCCACCGATACCTCCCAGGACATGCGCAGCGAAATGCTGCTGACCATGGCCAAGCTGGGGGTGCCCATCGAGAAGCACCACCACGAAGTGGCGACCGGCGGTCAGTGCGAGCTGGGCATTCGCTTTGGTCGGCTGATTGAAGCCGCCGACTGGCTGATGATCTACAAGTACTGCATCAAGAACGTCGCCAAGAAGTGGGGCAAAACCGTCACCTTCATGCCCAAGCCCCTGTTTAACGACAACGGCTCCGGCATGCACACCCACCAGTCAATCTGGAACAACGGCGAGCCGCTGTTTGCGGGCGATCGCTACGCCGGTCTCAGCCAGACCGCCCTGTGGTACATCGGCGGCATTCTCAAGCACGCCCCCGCCCTGCTGGCGCTGACCAACCCCACCACCAACTCCTACAAGCGTCTGGTGCCTGGCTTCGAGGCTCCAGTGAACCTGGCCTACTCCCAGGGCAACCGCTCGGCGTCGGTGCGCATTCCCCTCTCCGGCGACAACCCCAAGGCCAAGCGCCTCGAGTTCCGCTGCCCCGACGCCACCTCGAACCCCTACCTGGCCTTTGCCGCCATGCTCTGCGCCGGCATCGACGGCATCAAAAACCAGATCGACCCCGGCGACCCGCTGGATGTGGACATCTACGACCTCAGCCCCGAAGAGCTGGCCAAGATTCCCTCCACCCCCGGCTCGCTGCTCGATGCCCTCAAGGCCCTCGAAGCTGACCACAGCTTCTTGACCAGCACCGGCGTCTTCACCGAAGACTTCATTAGCAACTGGATCGAGTACAAGCTCGACAACGAAGTCAACCCCATGCGCCTGCGGCCCCACCCCTACGAGCTAGCTCTCTACTACGATTGCTAGAGCGCCTGGGCTAGCCACGGTACAAGCGTATATTTTGGAAAAGGCCAGAGTTTGCATTCTGGCCTTTTTTGTATTTGGATTGGGGATGTTAGCCAGCGCTCAATATTCATGCAGTTGCCTAAGCCATTTAATATTTAATCAGCTTCGTCTTGCCCTGAGCTTCTGGGATTGTTGGATCGATACTTGCAACCATGGTTGGCCGTATTACGAAGGAATTACTAAAGCAGATTGGGTTCATCTAGCACGGCAGATTGTAAAAGATCTACAGCAGAACCGAGAAATAACCAACGGGCAAGTATTAAAGATCATTCTCTGACCAAATTATCAGAAGGCCCAACAGGTGCATGTTAAGGAAGGTTTAGCCTGGTCAAAGCCGCAAAAAATGATGAAAAGATAGTCCCATACCGTACGAGAGTAAAGAGTCACTATGGCTGTATTTTCGGTGCGCCGCTGGTTGATTGCGCCGCTGGCGCTGGGACTATTGTGCAGCGTTTTAATGGGGCGAGGGGCGATCGCCAGCGATCCGGCTGAATTGTTCAGCCTGTTTCAGCCCGTCCAGGTGAGCGTCAACGACAGCTTCATCAGCCCGCTCGTGGAGCTTTTTGGGGAGGTGTCGGTGGGGCGAGGGGTGTTTGTGGCGGGTAATACCGTCGTCAGGGCTGACCCTGAAACCCAGATCTGCATTGGCCACGAGACCAATCTTCAAGACAATATTTTGTTTTTAGCCCTGCACGACTCCCCGACACCGGCTGCGCCCTGCGGCCAGATCTCTGCCAGCACCGGAGAGCGCAACAGCATTGCCCACCAGGCAATCGTCAAAAACTCGCAGATCGGCAACTTTACCTTTGTGGGCTTCCACGCCCAGCTCAACAATGTGGTGCTGGAAGATGGTGCCTTTGTGTTGCACGGGGCACGGTTAGAAAATGTACGAATTAAGCGCGATCGCATCGTTCCCATTGGGGCAATCATTACCACTCAGGCCGAGGCCGATGCCCTACCGCTCAAAACAGAAGCCAATACCGAATTTCAAAATGAAGTTTTAGAAGTCAACGAAGAGTTTGCCGAACACTACCCCGAACTCTACGAATCTGAGGGATTTGCCGCCGTCAGCGGCGTGAGTGCGGCCCCCACAACCAGCTGGAATCCAACCCCTGTCTTCCCCACCTTAGGCGACGGCGTGCGGCTGGCCGAATTTGTCCGCATCATTGGCGATGTTCGCCTGGGCAGCAACAGCACTGTGGGTGAGCGGACATCGATTCGAGCCGATGAAGGAGCACCAATTGTGATTGGCGACAATGCTGCGATCGAAGATCGAGTGACTTTTCATGCCCTCAAAGGAACCAGTATTACTATTGGTTCCGACTTAAACACGAGCGACAATATTGTCTTTCACGGGCCGCTAGAAGTTGGCAATGGCCTAACTATTGAAGACGATGCTATTCTCTTTCGCTCTACGGTGGGCGACAACGTCACAATTGGCAGTAGAGCGATCGTAGTCGGTGTTACCCTGACCGATGGAACGGTCGTTCCCGCCGACAGCATGATTACCACCCAAGCGCAAGCCGATGCTCTTGGCAAGAGCTAGCACAGCACGGCAGAAATGCAGCCGCCGATGAACTAGGGATTCAATAGCTATAGCCACCCAGGTCAGGACAACGCGGTCATTCCCTTAGAAACGGGAATGACCGCGAGGGGGCGCTGTCAGCCAGACGTCCTCATAATGTTAGCCATGGCGTTGTTCAACACAGCAGCAAAGCGCCTACTGAACCTGCGCTCTGAGCACCCCGTGGGTGGCCTCATCGGCGGCAAACAAATGCTCCACCCGCAGCGACGCCAGGGTGATATCTTGCGGTGTGCCAAAAGTTGTAAACATACTAAAAAACGCGAGTTCGCCATACTCAGTGGCGTAGCGGGTCGTCAGCACGGGGGCTGTGGGTCGCGACCAGTTTACCTGGATATTCTCTTTGCCCAGGCGACGGTGCAGCATGGCTTCAAAAGCGTCTACCCTGGGCGCGATCGCCGGTTGCCCAGAGGCCTCGTGGCGCAGGTGCGCCAGCAGCGGGGGGCCGACCTCCTCTAAATTGACGATTGGTTTGGCAAACCCCTCCGGGTGAGACAACAGATCGAGCAAGTTGATGGGCTCGTCGTTGGGTAGGTCAGCGGCCCCGGGCATCAACACCGCCGCCAGCCACTGGCCGCCCCGGTTTAGACGCAGCAAGTTCCAGTACTCGTCGATCACCAGCGCGGGCATCGGGTCGTGGGCAGACAACAGCCGCTCCAGGGCCGAGTTGATTTGCTCCAGGGCTGGGTCATCCAGCAGCGCAGCGGTGTAGACCGGCGCGTAGCCCGCTTGCAGCATCACCTCATTGCGCACCACCAGAGGTGCATCTAGCTCTTGTAGCCAGGCCAGCAGCAGCTCGCGGCTGGGTTTGGCGCGGCCACTTTCGACAAAGCTCACGTGCCGCTGCGACACCCCCAGGCGTAGCGACAGCTCTAGCTGACTCAGCCGCCGCGCTTTACGCACCTGGCGCAGGGTGCCGGTTAGGGTTTGGGTAGACAAATCCATCGTCAAAGTGATTGGCGGCTATTGCACTGAATGGGATAGTTAGGACAGCTTCCTCGGCAACGTTCAAACATTCAAACGTTTCTGGGAGTTCTGATTGTCCTAGCCTAGGTACCAAGGCTGTAGTGCTGATTTTATTACCTTCAAGGTAATTGATTCTATAACGTAGACAGTCAATACTGAGCGTGTCATTTCTAACGAGGTTTAGTCATGCAGCGCAGTTTGATCGCCTTCACCCTGATTGTGTTTGGGGCACTGAGCGCCGTAGCGCTTTGGCAGTCTGGGTACTGGGGCATTCTTGCTCCCCACTTTCAAAGTTTCGCGGAAGGCCAAGTCTTGGCCGATTTGGTGATTGCCCTCAGCCTGGTCATGGTTTGGATGTGGCGAGATGCCAAAGCAACGGGCCGCAATCCCTGGCCATGGATCATCGCCACCTTAACCACAGGCTCGTTTGGGCCTTTGTTCTATCTGCTCACCCGCAAATCGGCAGCGGCTGAAAAAGTTGGGTAATACCTATTGTTCACAGCACAACGCCTTACCGCCATCAAAACTAGTCGGTGACTGCGAATCCGTTCAGCCACCGACTATAGTCATCATTCAATCGAGGTGAGCAGAGCGGTCCACGCCCACCGATTAACTTAGTGGTGACTAAGCATTCTCTTGCTTAACGAGCATCGCTACCGCCTTTTCTACCGCCATGAGTGCCTGCTGCACCTCATCGGCACTGACATTGAGCGGCGGCACAAAGCGCACCACCTGCGGCCCGGCTGGCACCAGCAGCAGGCCTTCATCCATCGCCGCCTTAACAATATCTACTGACTTGACGGTAGAGTCAGCCTGAAGCACCAGACCATTAATCAACCCCCAGCCGCGCACCTGCTCTAGCAGCGCTGGGTACTGCTGCACCAGGCGTTGCAGGCCAAAGCGCAGCTGCTCGCCGCGCAGCTTGACGTTGCCCAGCAGGTGCTCAGATTCCAGGGTTTCGCAGACGGTGAGGCCGACTTTGCAGGCAAAGGGGTTGCCGCCAAAGGTGCTGGCGTGATCGCCGGGTTCGAACACCGCACAGTGGGCCTTACACAGCAGCGCGCCGATCGGAATGCCGCCGCCGAGCCCCTTGGCTGAGGTGAAGATATCGGGTTCAATGCCCAAATTCTCAAAGCCCCACAGGGTGCCGGTGCGGCCCATGCCCACCTGCACCTCGTCGAGGATCAGCAGAATGCCCTTTTCGTCGCAGAGCTGGCGGATGCGCTGAAAGTAGGCGGCCTCGCCGGGGCACACGCCCCCTTCCCCTTGCAGGGCTTCGAGCAGGATGGCGGCGACCTGGGGGGTGTCGGCGTCGAGCTCGGCCACCAGCGACTCCAGGGCCGCGATGTCGTTGTAGGGGACGTAGGCAAACCCCGGCATCAGCGGATCAAAGTTCTTTTGGTACTTGGGCTGGCCGGTGGCGGTAACGGTGGCCAGGGTGCGCCCGTGGAAGCTGGCCTGGGCGGTAATAATCAGGGGATTGGCAATGCCCCGCTGGGTATGGGCGTACTTGCGGGCCAGCTTGATCGCGCCCTCGTTGGCCTCGGCCCCGGAGTTGCAGAAAAAGACGCGATCGCAGCAGGAATGCTCGACCAGCCAGTGGGCCAGCGCCCCCTGCTCAGGAATGTAGTAGAGGTTAGAGACGTGGTGCAGAGTTTGCATCTGCTGGGTCACAGCCTCGACCATCGCCGGGTGGGCGTGGCCCAGGGTGCAGGTGGCGATGCCCGCCACAAAGTCGAGGTAGCGACGACCCTGGTCATCCCAGACAACGCTGCCTCGGCCTTTAGTCAACGCGATCGGGAAGCGACCGTAGGTGGTCATCACGTCGGCGTCGAACTGAGCCGGGGAGAACTGGGGGTCGCTGGCCGAGGTGCTGAACGACTTGAGGGAGTTTTGGACGAGGGTTTTGAGAATCACGGCGAAGGGGGGGTATGGGGGGGTGATGGGGTAAAGAGGGGATGGGGGGTGATGGGTAGGGAATGCTTACTCCCTACTCCCTACATCTTCGATCGAGCATAGCGGAACCTTCAGGAAAATCAAGGCTCATCCTGAGCCAATTAGCGGCGAATTAACGGTTGGCGAGACCTGCCGCTCTGGCGAATGATCTGCAATTTTTTACCTAAGTAGTCGAGGTTTTGGGGTTCGCCGCCGTAGCGCCAGCGCACGTAGGCGTGGGTGATTTCGTTGGCGGCCTGGGCGCTCTGGGCTTTGGTCTGCTGGTAGAGGCGCTGGCCGTACTCGATGGGGGTTTCGGCGGGGGTTTTGCCGAGGCCCTGGTGGGCAAACCAGGTCAGCATTTGTTGATATAGCCGCTCGGTGGGGGCCAGCTGGCGCAGGCGTCGGTAGCGCCAGCCCCGGCGCAGGCCCAGGAACGCCAGCCAGGCAACAAACCCGAGGGCGGTGGCGATCGCAATCCCCAGCATAATGCCCACCCAGCCCAGGTTCAGCAGCCTATCAAAGGTGCGTATCAGGTACGCGATGCCGTCGCTCAGCAGGGTGACTAAACCATCGACAAAGCCCACCAGGGGAGAGGGCAGCCAGCCCGCCAGCCAGGCCCAAAGCCGGCGCACCGTGCTGAAGGTTTCAGACTCCCTCAGGCTGGGCGGAATCAGCTCGTGGCCGGGGATAGGATCGAAGCCAAACCAGCCGTATTGAGGAAAGTAGACCTCAGTGAGGGCATAGGCATCGGTGTTGCGCACCACGTAAAACCCCGTAAAGGGGTTAAACTCGCCCTCGCCAAACCCGGCCACCAGCCGCGCCGGAATGTCGATGGAGCGCAGCATGATGGTCAGCACCGTGGAGAAGTGGTCGGGGTAGCCGCCCTGGGTTTGAAACAGAAAGCTCTCGACTAGGTCTTGCTCGGCAACAAAAAAGGGCAGCTCGGGCTGAATCGTGTAGCGCTGTTTGAGAGCCTGGGCCAGGTAGAGAGCCTTTTCGTAGGCGTTGGTGAGGGGGATGGGGGAGGTGGCCAGCAGCTCCTCGGTTTTGGCCCGTACGGGTTCTAGAATTTCCTCGGGTACCTGGAGGTAATGGGAGCGAATGCCAGGAGGATAGATGGCACCGGCCTGCCCTAGCTGAGTGCGATCGCGAAAGGGCACCCGCGACACCACCGAATAGGTCATGCCCTCCTGCAAAATGACCGGCGATCGGAAGCTGCCCTCGGCATCCATCGCCACCTCGCGGGTGGGAAAGTACAGCTCCTTGGGTTGATACATGGCCGGAATCAGGTTGGGCAGTTCGCTGACCAGGGTATAGGTCTGCACCACTTCGCGGGTACTGGCCAGGGTGGGATCCATAGGTAGAAAGGTCTGGGCCGAAAATCGCGATCGCCGCAGCGTCTGTACATCGTCATTGCGGGAGATATCCCAGCCCTGGCCGGTGTAAGTGTCAAAGGCCAGCACCCGCCAAAAGCCCGGGGCCTGCGACCTGACCCGCATCACCACCTGGGGGGTCATGGTGCCCCGCAGGTTTTGGTTCATCCGCTGGTTAAAGCCGTAGTAGGAGATGGTATCGACCACACCAGGGCCGGTGGCCTTGCCCTGGCCCCGAATGGTGCCCGCCCCCTCCCCAAAGCCTTCCCCGTCATCGCCCTGGTTATTGCGGTAGGCCGAGTTGAGAATGTCTTCCCCAGAAAAGTCTCCTGGCGTATCGATTACCGAACTCACCGGAAAATTTTGAATCTGGTAGCCCGGCAGCCGGGGCAAAAAGATAAAAATCAGCAGCCCCAGGCCGACGATCAGCCCCATCAACCCCAAAAAACGACCCAGAGTAGGCCGCAGCTTCATTTCGCCCCAGGCGACGGGTTCTAGCCCCAGCCGCGACTGGTAGTCGAGCCGCAGCACCGGCACCGCCAGCGCCAAAAACAGCAGCAGCAGCGGCGCAAAAGCCAGGGTCTGGCTAATGGTGGCAGCCACCCCCAGCAAAATCAGGCCGATCATCATCGAGTAGCCCAGGTCTTTGCGGCGGGGCAGGTCAAAGCTGTGCAGCACCTGAAGCTGCACCAGCAGTTCAGCTAAAACAATGCGGGTGTCGCCGGGGGCTTCGAGCAGCCGGGCAAAGAACGCCGCCAGAGCCATCAGCATGCCAATGGCAATGAAAAATTTGATGGCAATGTTGCGATCGCGCCGCCGTTGCCAGCTAAAAGTCGCCCCCACCGCGCTCAGGGGAATGGCCAGCAGGTTCCACCAGGAGGCAGCGGTCACCCCAGCGGCGGCCACCACCACCGAGCCAATACCCACCGTTACCAGCCCCTGCACCAGCACCCGCAGCAGCCGCGAGTCTTCGATTTCATCGGCGGGGATAGGCCTGGCTAAAGGAGAAGAGGCCAGCCAGCGGGAAGCGACCATAGACAAACCAGAGTAGAATCGCCTCTATGCTAACCGCTGCGCTAGCCTCTGCCCAGACTGACTAGGCCTCAGCAATCATCACCTGAAAGCTCAGGGGAGCCACCTGGGCATCCCCCAGGCTGACATCCAGCCGATGCTCGGCACCGGGCTGGGTCGCCAACCGCAGCACCAGGTCTCCGGGGGTAGAGCGTTCAGAGCCAACGGTTTCGCCCAGGCTGGTCAGCTCCACGCTGCCACCCGTAGGCAGCACCGCCCTGACCTCCAGCTGCTCGTCGGGGCCGTAGGCGGCCTGTACGGTGAGCATCCCCGAGGTTGTCAGCCAGGCCTGGGCCTGGGTGGGGCTGCTCTCACCCACAGTCAGCGACAGCGCTTCAAAAATGCCCTGGGCGGCCAGCATAGCCAGCGCCACCTGCTGGGGCGTAGAGGCCGTGGCGTAGTCTACCTCCGCCAGGGCGTCGGTTTGAGCCGAGCGATAGGCGGGGCGAGCCACCAGGCCGGCAATGTACTCCAGGGTTTGCGGTTGGTCGGGGAACAGCCGTTCCACCGCCGCCACCAGTCGCCGACCGGTTTGGCGAATGTCTTGGGCCACCTGCTGGCACTGATTGAGCAGATCGGCCAGCACATCTTCAGGCACATCGCCGGGAACCGAAAGGTTTTTCAGGTGGTCTAACCAGATAGAGGCTGCGCCAGAACCCAGGACATCGGGATAGTCCTGAAGGTTTTTTTCCCACGGAAATAGAGGCGGGCGGTGGGCAATTTCTTGCCGCAGGCGGCGCTTCAAAAGGGCTTCAAAATGAGGTTGCACAGTGGATAGGTCTCCAGAGTCAAAGACAGGGGTGTAGTTGGGGTCGATCGCGTCATCCTCTGAAGCCGCTGGTGCTGGAGTAGATGTCTCAAAACCAGGGTAGGCCGTAGGGGAGAGCAAATCTGCTGCCCCCGCTGGCTCCGCCGTCTCAGCGTCAGCAGCCGGAAAAAAGCGCGTTCCTGATGGTGAGTCGTCCGCCGAAAGAGGCCCTAAAAGGAGCCTTAGTAAGAGGTCTTCGGGGATATCTGAGTCTCTATTCATGGCCTGCTGCGCTCTGTCCGGATGGATGTTTGACGGATACTAAACGTTACGTATTTCCCAGGCGTGCTCTAGCAGCTTAGTCCACTGTTTTTGGAATTGGGTAGCGGTTATACCCAAAATTTTAGCGGCTTCGCCGTCGGCTATGCCCTGCTGCTTGAGCGCCAGCAGCTTGGCCTGCTTAGCGCTGAGGTTGTCTTGCAGCTGCTGCCACTGCTGGGCAGTCAGGCCCAGATTAGTCTCTAGACCAGCCTCTAACCATTCGTGAACGAGTTCCCAGTGGTGGGACAGGGCAAAGCGCAGCAGGTGGTACTTAAATCGCTGCTGTAAGTAGTCGCGCTGACGGGGGGTCAACCCCAGCAGGGCCTCAATTTCGTGGGTGGGCAGATCGAGCAGCCGCAGGGTAAAGTAGTCGGCGCACTCGTCCTGATTGCGCTCCTTGAGGTAGGCCAGCAGCTCTTCGACCACCCGCCCCCGCAGGGAGTTTTCGGGCAGGTCGTCGGCCTGGGCGATCATTTCTTCGCGCACCCGCTGGTGAGAGGCCGCCGGGCGCACGTCGTCGCCCTCGCCGCCGTAGTCGGTGGCCTGCTCAATGTCGATGGCGACCTCGGGGGGCTGCTGCTTCGAGAAGGTCTGGGCCCGCAGAATAATCAGCTGCTGGCTGCGCCGACCGGGCAGAGGAATGCGCCGCTTGCCGTAGCGCTCGGAGAAGGCCATGAACTCGGCCAGCTCCAGCAGGGTGCGGGGCTGGTAGCGATCGCCCAGCTGATTTTCGCGCCGAAAGGCATTCAGCGCCTCAACGTAGAATCCCTGTAAAAAATCTTCGATCAGCGCCAGTCGAGCCGGATAGCTGGTCTGCACCTGGGGCGGTGTTATGTAGCGGTACACAACGGCGCTGAGAGTGCTGTGCAGCTCAACGCGGCCCTGGCGCGAACCCAGGTTGTAGTACTTAAAGCACTGATCTAAACGGTGCTTGCCCAGGGACTTGGCCCAGGCCTCGACATCGCCGGAGGACTGGATGCGATCGCTCTCATGGCAGATGCGCTGCACCTCGTTGGCCAGCCGCTGGGCCATAGCCCGGCACCCAGACTCTGGGGCCCCAGTGCCATTCTTTAGATCGTGGTAGAAAAGCTGGCTAAGCGAATCCACACTCAACGCACAGATACCCTGACTCAATCTGGCTATCCTCAAAAAGCTACACAGACCGTGGAGCGATATTCAGGTGTTTAGGAACGTGGTGGATGCGCCCGCTGCAATCTTGGCATGAGCTTTGGCTATCAGCTAGAAAGTCTAGCCCAGGCCCAGGGGTAGAAAAGTCTGGGTCTGATGAAATACCCAAGAATCACAAGCTACCCAGCAGTTTAACATCTGTCCGTAATTTTATGGATGAAGGGCCTGGCACCCCTCCCCCGGTAGCCCCCTACGGTAAAGTGATGCTAGATCGGGTGCGACCGCCCTCTGTATGGTTCCCGCCTAGCGCCCGGTCTGCCCATCCCAGGCGCTAGCTCTCAAAACCCCTCGGAAATTGCTATGGATCTTGACGCTCAGATTACATCCCTCCAGCAGAATGCCCCTAACGACGGGGTAACCGCTAACGCCATCACCACCATCGCGCCGACGCTCAAGGCGATCGCCGGTCAGCTCAAGCACGAGCAGTACTACGTGCTGCAAACCCTTGAGCAGGGCTGGATGATGACTACCCTCAGCAACCGCACCCAGCCCAACACCCAAAAGAATATTGTCTACGCCTACCCCACCCTACAGGATGCCGCCACTGGCCAGGCGGCCAATAAAGACCCCCAGGTGATGGCGCTGCCGGTGCCCGTAGTGCACATCCTGTTTCAGCTGCTCGCTATGCAGCCCATCGACAGCCTGATTTTCTTCGAAACCCCTGGCCAGATTGGCCAGGGTATTGAGATTCGCCGTCAGGACATGCAGGCGCTCATTCAGGCCCAGCTTCAGCAGGCCCAACAGGGCAGCCCTATCCCTCCCGATATGGCTTGACCCGAAAAATTTTCGCTAAATGGCCCCAGAAGATGTGCTATCTTAAAAAACCCGAGGGCGATTAGCACAGTGGTAGCGCGCTTCCTTCACACGGAAGAGGTCACTGGTTCGAAACCAGTATCGCCCATACAACCCAAAACCTCTGAACCCCTTGATTTAGAAGCCCTGAAAGCCTATAAATCAGGGGGTTTTCAGTTGCGGGATATTCCCGCCGAGAGAACTGGCCATGTAACATTTGGTCATTTTTGGGTGCATTTAGCTGCGGTTTGACTATCATTTGACTATCAGGGTAAGTACATTAGTTCGCTTCCATGTACCCCTTTCGAGCATTGCGCCATGTACAGCAAAAATTCAGGTAGAGCGCCTAAGGGATCTGTTGGCATTGAATCCTTTCGAGGCCGACTTCGGATACGCCTGCCCCGGCATCTCTATGACGGCAAGCAAAAGTACCTCTCCACCGATCTGGCAGATACAGACATTAATCGGAGAGTAGTCGATGCCAAAGCTAAACTCATTGAGTCAGACATAGCCTTGGAGCGATTTGATTACACCCTGGCAAAATACGGTAAGCCTAAGCCACCCCAGCTAACGGTGCTAGAGCCCCTCAAGCCTCAAAGCATGACGGTGATGGACCTCTGGGAACGGTATGCCGCTCACAAACTGCCCGGTCTAAAAGCCAAAACTCAGGAAAAATATGACAACCTCACCCGGCTGTATCGGAAGCTGGGCGATTTGACTATCGATGAGCCGCTGATAGTCAAACAAAAGCTGGAGCAGGTCACCACCATTTACCGCACCAAAGACGGGCTGATGTACCTAGCTGCTGCCTGCCGCTGGGGCAAAAAGCACAAGCTGGTTGCTGCCAACCCCTTTGAGGGAATGGCCCAAGAGCTACCCCAGTATCGCTATCAGGTGGATCCTAAACCCAATGCTTTTACGGAAGAAGAGCGAGACCGAGTGATCGCAGCATTTCAGAATGACAACCGCAAAGGCATGAACTACCGTCTCTACGCTCCTTTTGTGGAGTTCCTATTCTGTGTGGGCTGTAGACCCAGTGAGGCAATCGGGTTGCAGTGGCAACATATCTCAGAGGACTTCGGCACCATCAACTTTGAGGGGTCGTTGGTACAAATCGGCAATCGGCGTGTTCGCAGCAAAGGAAGCAAGAATAATAAAACGCGGCAAATTGCTGTTTCCCCGCGAGTACAAACCCTGCTGCAGTCTATAGCGCCTGAGAATCCAAACCCTACACAACTTGTTTTTCCGTCGCGGGACGGTGACTCGATCAGCTATCGGAATTTTTCCCGGAGAGGCTGGACAAAGATCACAACCCCCATCAAGCCGGACACAACCCCCTACTCCTGTAGGGATACATTTATCACTACCCAGCTGATTAAAGGGGTGCCAAGTGCGGTGATCGCCAAGTGGTGCGATACCTCCACCCAAATGATCGACAAAAACTATGCAGATAAGTTGAAGCTCTCCCAGCTTCGACCGAAAGACTAGGGCTTGCGCCGGGGGGACTGATTACTCAACAGTCCCCTCTGGTAGGTTTCAATGGCTTGGATGTGAGCGGCTGGATTGCCTCGGTTATGGAGCCAGTCTTGAATCAGCTCCAGGTTGTAGCGGACACAGCGACTGTTGATCCGCACCCAGTGAATGCCCTCAATCCATTCGCCCTGAAGGCGGTATTTCTTCAGCGTTGAACCGCTGAGGTTGAGCCGTTCTGAGGCCGTTCGTTTGTTAACAAAAAGAAGCATGGCACCCAACTCCTGGGTAAACGACAGGGCCAAGGCCCAAAGCAGAGTTGGTAGAGCGTTGTGGTGCAGCCCCTGATTGGTATGGCGGTTGCACTGTCCTGATGCTGTCATTCTAGGGGAGCCAGCAAGGGTTTAGCTGATACAATGCTGATTAATTTATAATGCTTATTAATAGATCAGCATAAGCAATTGCCCCATGAGAATTCCCCCCCTCCCCCCTCCCCCCTGGTGCTCCTGTTGAGGGCTAGGAAGCAATGGAGATGCAGAATCGGCACCCAGCTGTTATCCCTGGATGAGCCTTCCTTTAGTCATTGATGATGTCTGCGAGGTCGGGCTACGGATGTGAAGCTTGATAGGTGATTATCTATTGGGCTCAAGTTTTTGATAGAACTTCTTGCCCACCAACCTTTCTTGAGGTTGTTTGCTTACAACCGCCATGGCGACTCGGTCGGTGGACTCTATGATGATGGGGAATTGTGGAACCCTGTGATTGATGATTCAACGTTCCATAAAGCTTCTCAGTGGCCAGGGGCAAGTTGTCAACGGGCTGATTTGCACCATGCAGCAGCGCCACCAAGATGACTTTCAAACCATCTGGCAAGGCATTCTGAATGCGACGGGCCAACCCGATGCCGGGTGGATGTGGGACTATAAGCGTCGTCAGTCAGAGCAGGAGAACCGCTATGAGGCCTATGCGCTGGAAGCGGAGGCACTGACCCAGGGGCTTCTATTTCTCGAAACTCAATGGCGCCGCTCTCAGTTGCAGTCGCCCTCCCGCCTAGTTTATGTAGAGGCTCTGGCCTCGGCCCCCTGGAATCGGGGCAGCCTGGAGCAACCGCCTTTTTTCCGAGGGGTGGGGCGAACGCTCTTACTCTTTGCTCGCCAACGTAGCCTGGAATTGGGATACGAAGGGCGAGTCGGACTCCATGCCTTGCCCGAATCGGAAGCTTTTTACCGCCATATTCAGATGCCGGATTATGGGGCAGACTCAGAAAAAGAAGGCTTGGTATACTTCGAGTACGGCGCAATTCAACCCTGAACGGTTCAGTACCCTTGATTTCTCATATGGATGAGCGCAGACTAGCAGAACAATTTGCACAGACCGGCAACCTTATGGATCTGTGTGCTAATGAAGACTGGCTGAAGGAATCGGCCCAGGTTGAAGCGGATTGTGGCAGGAATGTCGAGGCTGGTTTGGCCTTGCGAGATTATGCTGCTCGCTCGGGCTCGCCGACAATAGAGCAGCTTCAGATGGTCAAGCTGCAATCTATTCTATTTTCAGAACTCCGCGCTTGGATGGAAGCTTGGGGGCTGGGCTTGAGTTTTGAGGCCACCTACACGGAAGCTCGTCGGCTCATTCGCTATCATCTTCAGCACCTCAGTCTAGAGCAACATGCCTGGGCCGAGACGGTACTTACTGCTTCAGAACAAGATCTGGCTTCCGATCAAGGGCCGGGTCGTTCCCAGGCGATCGCGATGTTGAGCGACCTATTAACCCAGGAAGACTGGCAAATTCTGGCCAACACGGCGGCGCAAGGAATGGCCGCTGGGGTTTTGCAAATGCGACAGCTTGATGTTGTGAGCGCGAAAGCCAGCTAAGCAAACGGGCTCATCTGGCTATGCTTAATCAGTGCAAGACCCGGATACCATCATGAATTCGGTGGCAGAACAGCAGATCATGTAAAGGACACCGGGCTGATCGCGCGAATTCAACCACTGACGATCGAGTCGTTTGTACAGCTGTTAAATTATGAACACACCATCAGACCAGGAAAGTGCCCGCAGTATGGCGACTTCGGTGTTGGAAAGGGGCAGACGGCAATGAAGCAGGAGATGGATGCTGCAGAGCAGGCGTTGAGTGCCATTTCGGATAAGTCTCAGGAAGCCCAGTCGCTGGGTGGGACCCAAGACGTGATGAAAAATTTGACGGATATGGTCAGTCATCAGAGTCAGCTGGAGTCGGGCAGTTATGAACAGTTGATGCAGTTGCGGCAGCAGTCGGCGACGGCGAATTTGATTGGGGCGAATATCTCGGAGGCGCTGGATGAGGGGAATCGGGCGAAGCATGCGGAGGAAATGGCTGGGGCGCAGCAGGTAGTGCAGGCGGCGGCGAATATGTATTTGCTGGGGGCAAAGCAATAGTGGGATTCAATTGCCTTTCAGTAGACTCTCTCGGACGACTGCCAACGCGGGTAACAATGGATTGGTATGGTGCGGCTTTTGATGACATACTCAATACTCTACAACTCCGTCCCAGCCTGTAATTTGTCGGACACACTTCTATGTTGAGAACAATCTACAGGTTCGACCATACTGTTGACTCGCAGTCCAACCGTAGCAAATAACTGGTGCTGTCGCGTCTAGACGATGCCCTAAAAACAGAGCAAGGTGGGATGGACCTGTATAGAACAGGTGAATCTCTTTACATTGCTTAGATTGTAAGGACTGAATAAGTAGCCTCTTTAAAGCACTAACGATCCAATTGATTTGCTGTGGAGAGATAACAGGTTGTTCTCCTTGAATGTTCAGCAGTGGTAGGTTAAGTAACTTAAGCTTTTCCAAATCAGCTTGTACTTGAAATAGAGTATTGCGATAGATATTGATGTTTACAACAAGTCGATTGCCCTGCCCTTCCACCAGATTATGAACCAGAGTATAGGCTGGAGTATCCCCTGTGAGGTGAGCATCAGTTGACCAAAGCTCACCCCGATATTCCATATCAATAGCGAAGCCTCGAACCGCAGAGAAGACAGATCCGATTGCCAAACATGCGGATAATCGTCGATTCCCCAAAAGCTTAATTCGTTTGGTATTACGGTGGTTCTCAATCCAGATTCTTGTTTCATGAAGGTCAGCTATAAGCTGATTCCACTGCTCAGGTGGAGCGATCGCGCGGGTTTCACCGCCAGAGAACCGAGTCCAATCGAAACGTAAGCCTGGATGGGTTGGGTTGTCATCAGGAGCAATAGCTGTGTAAATCTGAATGGGGTGGGGGGTGGGTCGCTGATGGGCTGGGATTTTCTCCCAAAGTTTGATTTCTAGCTCCTTACGAGATATGGGGCGGTTGCCGCTTCTTCTGATAAAGGTACTTAAGTGATTGTAGATATCATCAAGAACTCGCCCTGACAAATCCCTATATTCGTCCAAATGGTCAACCAGCGTTTGCTTAAAGACTGCTTCACCGTGAGATTTAGCCGTATTCCAATCCGTTTCAACGGTTACTTTTTCTAAAAGAAAGAGGGCATTTTGCTGTGTGCCCCCCTTATCCTCAAGCAGTCGAACATACTCCTGGACAGAATTTTTTTTGACAGTATCCTGTTCATCATAAAAATTCTGAGATCCCTGTACTCGCTGCAACCCATTGAGTATTGGCTGTAGTTCTTTCGATGCACCTGCTCCAATTAGGGTAAACCTACGGTAGGTGCCAGGACTACCGACATCTATTTCCTGGAATCGCTTGACCTCCTTCCAGAACTCAGCGGGTTGAAGCGTGTGGTCTTTAACCTCGATCAAGTTCTTGACAAAGCCCTGGCGGGGGACGAAGAACTTAGCTTCAACGTCACCCGTTGCTTCTTTAACCATTGCAGTAAAGCCCTCCTGCGCTAACCACTCAGGAAGTCGGGCAAGAATGACGTGATCCTGAAAAGAGAAACCACCCTCTGCTATATCCCCACCGCGAGACTGGGGTTCCAAGAGCGACGGAGTGAGGCGATCTCGGTCAGTCATACACTTGCTCCTGGCTCAGCTAACTTCATTGCCATCTTTATCAGGGTTAGCGTACCCTCCTCGAAGGTGGCGATCGGAGGCATGGGAAGACGGACCCAGCCATTTCCCTGTGTCGAGCCATAACTCATAGTAGTAGAGCCATAAAGCTGTCCAGGGAAGAATAGTTGTGGCAATGAGCATATCCTGTCGCCAGGGATTTTCCTTTGGGTAAAACAGGCAGAGGGTTCCATCACTCCAACGGTGTGGCGCTTTAGGCGGTAAAGTCGGAGTGATGATCCTTACAGTTGGGTAGCAGTGAAGCTTGTAGCTGATCACCACACGGTATTTCTGAGACAGCAGACGAGGCTGAAGGGTGCCTCGCCAAACTCCGACTCCACGTTCACGCCTATAAGTGAACCCTGGAAACCTATGCAGAATGTGTACGCTCTGGAGTGCCAGATTTACGGTCGGTCTCAGTTGAGAGTATTCAAACTTGGTCAATCCCATGAAACTTTGTTGATTGAGTTGCTGTGTACAAGCCAGAAGCAGGTCGATTCTCCAGAATCAATCCCGTTGAACTGACGAGAGCCTTGCCAGGGTTTGCGGCAGTAGCAAGATTAGAGGCTGCCGCTTCTACCTCAGATGGGAAGAACTCTTCACCAAAGACTTTTTGCCACTTAGTGATCGCCTCATCGCGATCGTCCGTATCAAGTGCCTCTGTCGCCCACTTTCGCCCCTTTCCAATCCAGCGCATGAAGGTTTCAAAGTGGGTGCGGCTCCAATTCCAGGAAATGTTGTGGTCTAGGACGGGATCGGGGATGTTGGGAGTAGCGGTATCACTGGTCCAGAGCAAGTGGTCGTATTGACAGTAGACTGCATCTAGCAGGTCACGGAACAACTCACCTAGACAGGCATCCATATTGAGGTTGCCTGTCTGAACGTGATATACCAGCAACGCACCTAGCCAGTAACTCTTAGGCTTACGATTCTTCATTTGGTGGTTGCGAAAGTGTTTGAGCAGCTTGCCCAATGGCTTAACCTTTTTGCTGTGCTGATTGTTCAGCTTATTAAGGAGGGCAATGTAACCGATTGGATGAGAAGTGATCCATTCGTTAAAGCCGCGATCTGGCACGTACAGAATGTTTTTGAAGCCTTTGGGAGCAATGCAAGGAACGAAATCCAGGTGAAAATCTTCGTCCTTGAAGTAGACGTGGATTGAGCGACGTGCCCGCTCAACTTCAATTTGAGCTTCGGCGTATCCTTCGTAGCCGAGGTAAGCTGGCAACCCGTCCAGTAACTTCTTCAAGTCTCGAATCAGTTGTTTTGCCTCAGGTTTATTCGCTTCTGGGTTACCTGAGACTCGAACTAAAGTGTCAACATCTTTCACCTCCCCAACTACTAAGCCCTGGGCGTAGGAGCCTGCGAGTCGGGTATGAGGAGTCATTGTGAGGAATGATTGGCTTGCCTTGATGTAATCACGGACTAAGCGAGGAAGGCGTTGAGCCATTTTGATGCGATCTTCAGGAGGCTGAATATTCTTGAGTAGTTCCTCAAAATGTGTATTCAGCGGAAAATTTGGAGTCATTTACTTGTTAGTGCGAGGAAAAATTTCTTGATCCAGTGTAGCCACTATCATCCAAAATAGTGATTGAGGAAATCTAAAGATTTCTATACGTTCGTATTGCAAACACTGTAATGTTATTATTACAAACAGTTTTTATTAATGACATTGCGAGTAGCATAGCAGTGAATTTACTACGACTCCATAGAGAGCATGGCGGATAACCAAGCGTTTTATCAGGAGGTAGGGCGGCGGATCAGAGATGCCCGAAAGAAGGGGCACTTAACCCAGGAAGCCTTGGCAACAAAGATTTCTCTAACGCGAACAACCGTGACAAACATTGAAAAGGGGAGGCAGCAGCTTTTGGTTCACACGTTGATAGAAATCGCTGACGCACTGAGTGTCGCACCAGAATCGCTTTTACCTGAACGGCAGTCCCCATCGATCGACAAACTGTTGACGGCAGAATCCCCCTACACGCAGGAGTGGATTCGGAGAATCGTTGATATGGCGGATAGAGACTAGCGATGGCGATCCGACGTAAACATATCCGTAATCTGGTTGAGCAACTGTTGGAAGATCACAGGATTGAAGTGGCTCCAGTTCCCATAGAAGAGGTCGCCCCCTCCTTAGGCATTCGTGTCCAGTACGAACCTGCTGAGGATGAACTTTCAGGTTTTCTTCTGCGAGATCTTAGCCGCCAGAAGGCAATTATTGGGGTTAACGATCGCCATTCCAAAAATCGACAGCGGTTCACGATCGCTCATGAATTAGGACACTACCTTTTACATGAGCAGGAAAAACTACACGTCGATCGACGATTCCAGATTCAGCTACGGGATGGAAATTCCAGCAAAGGTGAGAGCGAAGAGGAGAAGGAGGCAAATCTGTTTGCGGCAGAGTTACTGATGCCAGTCAGCTTCATTCGGCAGGATTTAGCGGAAGTTGAGGGGTTAGACCTAGAAGATGATGCTACGGTCTCTGGTCTGGCAGAGAAGTACAGTGTGAGTACCCAAGCAATGACTTTTCGGCTGGCTTACCTTGGCTATCTTCAACTATGACTTTTTTCTTCCATCTCCCAGTCATATCTGCTCCCTAGCCTGAGGTGATATCACTCACCCTCGCTCTGCGTTGGCGGAGCCTCTCCTAAGGAGAAACACCCTATGACCCCTCCCCCCTACCCCTGACTCGCCGTCACAGGCGCAACCCAGATCCTCCAACAAGAGCTCGACACCTCCCAAAGCATCGCCCAATCCTGAGATACGAAGAAAAACCAACCCTTCTGGTGATTCAGTCGAGAGGCGTCAACCGTTTAGTGACCAAGTCATGCTAATATCCATCAAGCCTCTGGTGCTGACGTCAGTAGCAATCTTAAGGCGTGGCGAACATAGAACGTCCAGGATTCTGAAGCGGGCGGGAAAATCAGAGCGTACAGCATGATGCCGCTCATGGTGTCGAACACCAGCCCCGGATCTAAATCTGTCGGCACCTCCTGTCGGGCTCTGGCTCGTTCAATCACCACAGCAAAGGCTTCTCGGCGAGGCTGGAGATACTTGTCCCAGTAAATCTGAGCAAAATTTGAATTGCTGGCCGCACTGCTGATAATCATCGCCACGGTTTGTCGTCCCAGCGGCGTCAGCGAAATCTGGGCGGCGTTTTCGATCAGCGCCTCCATATCCGCCCAGAGACTGCCGTTATCCGGAATCACCACCTCTTCTCGCAGACTCTCAATCGCATCGGCCACCAGTTCCTCTTTGCTGCTGTAGCGACGGTAGATGGTGGTTTTACCGACCCTAGCACGGGCCGCGATCGCCTCAATACTCATCGCCTCAAACCCCATTTCCGCCAACAGCTCCAGTGCTGCCTGCAACATCTTTCGATGAGCAGCAGCACTACGTGGTCGTCCGGGAGATTTTTTCTGAGCATCAGTCATGGGAACGATTATAATTTACGCAACAGTATCGTATCGAAATAGCCATGAGCCAGAATCCTCTGTATATGGATATGGGTAGTACCCAAACCCTGCGGGAAGGGTTGGCAGAGTACTATGCCCTCAATCCCCACGTCACCGACCCAGCTACACAACCACCGGATTTCGCCGAGATCCTGCGTGCCCACGATGTCGGCCACGTCATCTATGGCTGCGACACGGGTATGCACGACGAACTCAAAATCCTGCCTTTGTTCTGGTGGACGAGTGAGTGTACGTTTCAGACCTACCTAGAGATGAAAAACTCTCCCGCTGTGGATGTGATGTACGCTGACATGATCAAGGAGAAGGGAGCGCTCTGGCTGTACAGTTCCATTTTGCGGGTGCTGCCAGAGGTGATTCTGGAGCTGATCCCAATTTGGTTTAAGACTCGAAAGCGCTCAAAACTCGTGCCATTTCTGGAGTATGAGCCTTTACTGGAGCGATCGCTGCTAGAGCTTCGCCAAGAGTTTGATTTACTACCATTGATGAAATAATTCATGGAGCAACCAGCCCATCAGCCAGACGTCTCCACTCATTCTACGAACCGTCATAGTTACGCGTGTTGGGATAGCCTAGCAGGTACTTCAAGAGGGGTTAATCCCAACTGGCGGCTCAACTCCCGGCAAATTAGGAATTTCTGTTCTCAGAATTTCTAGAAAGCTCCGTAGCCGACGGGGTTGATACGATTTTGACAGGGACGCCACATGAATCGGCAATTTTGGTGCACGCCACTGGGGCAACAGGTCGATGAGTCGTCCATGGTTTAAGTCCTCTTCGATGAACCAGCGCGGCAATACGGCAATACCCAAACCTGCTAGCACCGCTCGATGCAGGGCGAAGATATTATTCGTCACCAGCCGTACTGAGAGTGACACCACGATCGTCTTGCCTGATGATTTAGATAGAGGAATACGCCCACCTTCGAAGGGTTCAAGGGCCACACAAGGCCATATCTCTAGATCACTAGGTGACTTAGGTTGACGATAGGCCTCTAGCAATTCAGGTGCCGCCACCATTAGTCGCTCCACTCGCCCCAACGGTTCTATGGTGAGTGACTCATCGGGAACGGAGCCGATCTTAATCCAGCAGTCACAACCGACTTCAGCAAAGCGGATATTGCGGTCTTCCAGCTGCCAGGACAGGGATAGGAGGGGATGTTGTTTTTGAAACTGAAAAGCAATATTCGCTAGGTAAAGCTGCCCTAAAGCTATGGGAGCGACGACCTTGAGTTGGCCGCGTAGCGCGTCTTCTGTTTCTAAGTGCTTCTCCTCCAAAGCTTCCCAGCTGTCGAGCAGGCGTCGTGCATCCGCCAGCAGTTCGGCTCCAACGGGTGTGAGAGACAAATCATGGGTAGTGCGCCGCATGAGCTGAGCGTTGAATCGCGATTCTAACTCGGCTAGCTGACGACTGACGGACGGTTGAGACAAGCCCAAGTCTCGCGCCGCCGCACTGATGCTGCCAGCATCCGCAATCCGCACAAACGTTTGCAGTAAGGTTAGGCGATCTAAAGACTTACTCATACGTAAAGAGGATAACAGCTATTTTTGTCACTCGTCTACCAAATATCTGGCGATGCTGCAATAGTAGATTCAGACGCAGCCAAGGAGTTAAAGATGAGCCAGAAAAAAGCGCTTGTTGTTGGTGCTTCAGGCGGTATTGGCCAGAATCTAATTCAGTATTTGTCTGAGTTGGGCGAGTGGGAGATTGTGGGTCTCTCTAGACGCAAACCCAGCTTCAAAAGTAATGCTCAGTTCATCTCGGTAGATTTGCTCAACCAGGATGATGTGCAGGCCAAGCTGGGAGAACTGACTGACATCACCCATATCTTCTACACCGCTTTCTATGGAGGGCCAACTTTCTCAGGCCCGGTGGCAGAAAATCTGGCCATGCTGACCAATGTAGTAGGAACGGTGGAGCCGATCGCACCTCTACTGGAGCGCGTCGTACTAATTCAAGGCGGCAAGGTGTATGGCCGACAGCTAGGACCATTCAAGACCCCTGCGAAAGAGTCAGACCCGCGTCACATGCCGCCAAACTTTTACTTTGACCAGGAAGACTTTTTGACGGCTAGAAGCGCTGACAAAAACTGGAGTTGGGCTGCTTTGCGGGCAGAAGCCTTCTGTAGCGAGATTGTCGGCATTCCAAGCTTGCCGTTACTGATCGCAGTGTATGCGACTATCTCCAAAGAACTCGGACTACCGCTACGATTTCCGGGTACGCAGGCGGCTTATGATGCCCTCGTTCAGGTAACGGATGCTGGGCTGCTGGCAGAGGCGATGACGTGGGCAGCAACCTCCCCTGGAGCGGCGGATGAAGCGTTCAACCTAACCAATGGCGATGCGTTTCGTTGGTCAAACCTCTGGCCACAGTTCGCCAAATTCTTTGACATGGAGTACGCCTCGCCTCAAGATATTTCGCTGGTCGAGGTGATGGCCGACAAAGAGCCTTTGTGGGAACGCATCGTCGAAAGATATAGGCTCGAAGCTCATTCACTGCAAGAGCTAGCCGTCTGGCAGTTGGGTGATTTTCTCTTTCACTGCGATTGGGATGTGCTACTGAGTGCGACCAAAGTTCAGCAAGCTGGGTTTCACCAGGTTGTAGATAGCGAATTGATGTTCATGTCACTGTTTCAGAGATTCCGCGATCGCCACATCATTCCCTAATTGAGAACCCAAATGGGAAATCATCGACTTGCAACATGCCCTGGCTAAACCGATGCTTTTGCCCCTGGCTTTACTCGTAGCAGATCAGCAGCTATCTCAAAGTACAAACTTGATACTTATGGAGACAACCAAATTATGAATGCTTCATTACAGACTGCACCCCCAAAGACATTTCAACTCGGCGGTGAACTTGAAGTCAACCGGCTCGGCTATGGGGCCATGCGGCTGACCGGGCAACCCGGCAATTTTGGGCCTTACCCGCAGTGGCAGCAGGGAGTCGAACTACTACAACGAGCGGTTGAACTCGAGGTGAATTTGTTTGATTCAGCCCGAGCCTACGGTCCCCAATGGGCTGACAAACTCGTCGGCGAAGCGCTGTCTTCCTATGCCGATCAGGTGGTGATTGCGACTAAAGGCGGCATTGACAAGGCTGCTCCCGATCGCATTGTGGTTGACGGTTCCCCCGCTACCCTGAGCCAGCAGATCGACGAAGCCCTGACTAATCTGAAGGTTGAGCGCATCGATCTGTTCCAGCTACATCGAGTCGATCCGCAGGTTCCGATCGAGGAATCGGTTGCTGCCCTCCGAACGGCACAGGTGGCTGGCAAGATTCGCTTTATTGGCCTTTCTAATGTTGACCAAGCGCAGCTAGAGCGGGCACTGGCGATCGCACCTATTGCCTCAGTGCAAAACCGCTTCAACCTGGCAGAGCAGCAACAGGATGCGCTTGTAGACTTCACCGCTGAGCGCGGTATTGCGTTCATCCCCTACGGACCGTTAGGGGCACACCCGATGCGTCAGGGGGCAGCCTTGCCGACTCAAACAGCCCTGGCCTGGCTCCTGCGCCGCTCACCCAACATCATCGTGATTCCTGGGACAACGTCCATCGCTCACCTGGAAGAAAACATGGCAACTTGGGACGTTATCGAAGCTGAAACGGCCAACCCGCTAACGGCCTGACGCCTATCAGTCTGTTCCCCGATCGCTCTCTAGATAAGGAAACCACTGTGATTAATCAACACATTAGACCAACACTTTTGGCTTCCATGGCGCTGGCTGCCTTGGCAACAGCCTATCCTATGGCTACTTTAGCCAACAGTCCTGAACCTCAGTTCACGGCTGAGTCGATCCCCACCGATCATCAAAGGCCTGATCCACTGGCTCAGATTCGGGCGGAGCATGTCATGATTTCGACTGGCGATTATGACGGCACGATTGCCTGGTATCGTGACAAGCTGGGCTTTCAAATTCTTCAAGAATGGACGGTGCCTGAGTTCGCCGACGTACAGCTCGCCTATTTACAACTCAATGGCTTCATCATTGAGGTCGTTAGCACACCCAATGCTTTTCAAGCGGAGCAAATTCCGGCTGATTTGGTAACCGCTTTAAGCGATCGCGGCTTTGGCCACCTGGCCTTCCTCGCGGCTGATGTGGATGCTGTCGCAGCAGAACTAGTTGCCCGAGGCGTGCCACTGGTTGTGCCGCCTACGAGCTTTCCAGACGCTGGGCGCAGGTTAATTTTCATTCAGGACAACAACGGCAACTACATTGAGTTTCTGACACCGCTATCTGCCTATGAAAACCATGGCCCTGTGCAGTAGCTGTCTTGACTGGAGCCTCAAGGACATCCATCAACCTATCTAATAGGCTTATAGGGTCCATTTCAGAACCGATCCCGCAGTTTTGCCACCATTTCCGTCCGGGCCGTCACCTCTAGCTTGCGGAACATTCGCTTCAACGCCTGCTTAACTGAGTTTTGCGTAATCCACAGCTCCGCGCCGATTTCAGCATTGGTCAGGCCTTGAGCTACCAGACTGGCGATTTGTCGCTCTCGGGGGGTGAGCCGTTTCGTGAGGGAATCGGATAGGAAGGAGGGCGATCGCCGCAGCTCCGCCAGACAGGCCGAAACGTGACTGCACACCGCGCCCAAATTCGCCAAATCCATTTCGCTAAACGCCGGAGTCTCCCCCACCCGGGCAAAGTGAATTGTCCCAATCAGCTGCCCCCGGCCCACAATTGGCCCGGTCATGATGTGCGCGTGGTCGTATTCCGAACAGCACCACTGATAGAGATCGGTATGCTTCCACTGGCCCGGTGGCACCACCAGCTCTTCGTGAGCCGGAGCGTGGTTTTCCATCACGTAGCGCATGACGGGATCGACCGCTCGGCCAAACTTTTCATAGCGCTCGACAAAGGCATCCGAAACGCCCACGACATCGAATCCAGCCAGGTTCTGGTGCTCATCCAGCAGATAAATGCCCCAGCGCTGCACTCCAAACAGCTCGCTGAGGCCATCCATGACCCGGAGGCGCAGGGCTTGCTCGGTGGGGGCAGTGGCGATGCTGTAAAACAACGAATGCAGAGAATTCACCATAGAATTGCCGAAAGAGTACCCAGTTGAGGACTATCCAGGGCTAGAAGCGCTGCCTACAATCGTTCCACGCTAAACGATTTCAAACAACTTAAGTAGTGGTTTGGATGTTTCGTAGGGTGTGTTGTGGCGTTAGCCCAACGCACCGAATCTCTTCAACGGTGCGTCACGTAAACGATCACGCACCTTACAGCTACAGGCAAAACTATGGATCAAATTCAGATTGGCTTTCTCATTTATCCCGGCGTGATTCAACTCGACGTGATGGGGGCCTATCAGGTGCTGGCTTTTCCGCCCAATACCGACGTCCATTTAATTGGGAAGACCCTGACCCCCATCGTCAGCAACGAGGGTGTTACTCTGACTCCCACTGTCACGCTGGAAACCTGTCCACCCCTAGATGTAATCTGCGTGCCCGGCGGCGGCATGGGTCAGGTGGAGGCAATGAAAGACCCGGAAATCCTGGATTTCCTCAAACAGCAAAGCGTCACCGCCCAGTACGTCACTGGCATTTGCACCGGCTCGATGATTCTGGCGGCGGCGGGATTGTTGCAGGGCTACAAAGCCACCTGTCACTGGGCGTTTCGCGACCAGCTCGCCGCCCTTGGGGTAGACGTGGTGCCCAAACGGGTGGTGATTGACCGAAACCGCATCACCGGAGCTGGCGTCACCTCTGGCATAGACTTTGGGCTGACGCTCTTAGGTTTGCTCTGCGGTGAGCCGGTCGCCCAAATGACTCAGTTAATGATGGAATACACCCCTGAACCGCCGTTTGACGCAGGCACCCCTGAAACCGCAGGCGAGGAGGTTGTGGCAGCGTTGCTCCAGGCTGGAAAGCCTCTGGTCAATGCTTTCTGGACGCAAACCCAGGCATCGGCAGCTCACCTGAGATGATGTAATCAATGACTAACCAGGATATTGTGCTTCAGTTCTACCAGGCCTTCGACGATCGCCAGATTGAGCAGGCCGTAGACCTGTTAGCTCCTAACTTTGTTGGCCACTTGGCGGGAATGCCTGCGCCGCTGGATAAGGCGCGGTTCCAGCAGTTTGGTCTGTCGTTTGACATGGCCTTCAGTCAAGGGAAACACTGCTTTGATCAGGTAATTGTGGCTGATGACAACGTGGTGACCTGCGGCATGTTTACCGCTATCCACAGTGGAAACTTTCAGGGGCTTCCACCCACGGGCAAGCCCATCAGCCTGTCGATTATGCATATCGATCGGGTTGAGAATGGTCAAATTGTGGAGCACTGGGGCCAGGGGGATGCCCTGGGGCTGATGCAGCAGTTGGGGATTGTCTTTCTGCCAGGGCCGAAGTTGTTGCTCCCGGTTCTGAAGAATACTACCGCTAAGCTGTTCAAAACATCTCCCCAGAGTTAGCGTAGAATTCTTTCCAGTAGTGCCGATGGGGTTGCCACGGTTTGCTGTGGAGATTGTTTCAGAAGTGGGACGATAAAACATGGCTCTGTTTGATCCCAATCGACACTATCCTCTCGCCCCAATGGCATGGGATGCCGACGAGGCGCGCCGGGCCACTGCTGCGATCGCATCCGAAACCATCTCCCAACTCCAAAGCAGCCCGCTACTGGCCGGACACCCCCTGGACGATCAGTCATTCGGCAGCGATCTGTACTTTGGCAAAGCCGGGGTGCTCTGGGCGATCGATTATTTGCAAACTGTGGGGGCGATCGACACCACCTTTGATGTCGCCGCTCACCTGAATGCCACGCTGGAACAAAACCGCCAGCGCTATCCCAAATTCAGCCCCTATCCCGAGCAGTCGTCGTACCTGTTCGGCGAACTGCCGCTGCTGTTGTTGCAGTACAAGCTGACTCCTTCCGAAGAGACCGCTGAGAAGCTCTTTCAGGCGATTCACAAAAATGACACTCAGCCCATTCGAGAGCTGATGTGGGGCATCGCAGGCTCCATGCTGGCGGCCTATTTCATGCACCAGTGGACCCAGGAACCGCGATGGCGGGAGGTTTTCCAAACCCAGGCAGACCAACTGTTGCAGGAGTGGCAACCCGTTGAGGGCGCGGGTTATTTGTGGACGATAGATCTGTACGGCAGTCAGCAGCAGTGGCTGGGGCCGGTGCATGGGTTTGCCAGCAACCTGACGCCGCTGCTGGTTGGGCAATCTTTACTGAGCGAGGATGCTTTCCAAGACATCGCGACCAAAGCGATGACCACGCTGGTGCAGACAGCCCAAACGGAGGATGGCATGGCCAACTGGCCAGCGGTTTACGACCCTGAAACGCTGGGCCAAAAGCCGATGCTGGTGCAGTACTGCCACGGCGCACCGGGTATGGTGACAGCGCTGGCCATTCTTCCCTTGGGAGTGAACGGCCAGTTCGATCGCATGCTGGAGCAGGGGGGCGAACTCACCTGGCAGGCAGGGCCGCTGCGAAAGGGCTCGAACCTGTGCCACGGCACGGGCGGCAATGGCTATGCCTTTCTGAAGCTGTTTGTGCGCACGGGCGATGAGATGTGGCTCGATCGCGCCAGAGTCTTTGCTATGGAGGCGATCGAGCAGTACCAGCTCTCGCAACAGCTCTACCGACAGCTGCGCTACCCGCTGTGGACGGGAGATCTAGGGCTGACCGTTTACCTGTGGGACTGCCTCCAGGCCCAGGCAAAATTTCCCACTATCGATGTGTTTTGAGCCTGTTGTGAGCGGCGACCAGGGAAAAGCAAACCTGGCAGATTAATGGAATGTCTGCTAAGCGTCGGCTTTAATACCTGCCAGCACTAGGGCGATCGCAGATTCAGTAAACCGCTCGATCGCCTCCGGCGTAAACCACTCAAATTCAGGCCGCACGTTTCGCATATTGGGCTGAGCATTGAAGTAAAACGTGCAAATCCCCATCGTGTGGTTCACCACCAGCCAGGGATCGACCGGACGAAACCTGCCATCTTCAATGCCCCGCTCCACGAGCGCTACCACCCGATTGATGGGGTTATCCCACCCTGTCAGGTGAAAGTACTTCCCCTGGTTCTCCATCGCCTCGTGCAGCAAGATTCGACCGTAGTAGGGATGGCTCATTTCGTGGGCGATCGCCACCCGAATCACGGTCTTCAGCGCCTCTTCCGGGGGCAGGTGCTCCAGGTCTAGGTCTCCAAAGGCGTTGGCAAAATCTGCGGCGGGTCGTTCTAGCACCGCCTTGTACAGCTCGTCTTTACTGCCAAAGTAGTAGTAGATCATGGCCTTGGTGACGCCGGTGCGGGCCGCGATCGCATCCGTTTTGGCTCCTGCAAACCCGAAGCGGGCGAACTCCTCTTCTGCCGCCGCCAAAATTTCCGCTTTGGTCGCCTCGGCATCTCGGGTCTGCCGAACTGAAGATTGCCCCTTTGTCGCCAATGTCGCTTCATCCCGCCAATCTACCCACTCAGGATACCGCCCGGCCCAGCCCAGCGACCACCGCAACAGAAAAAGGAGAAGGCGCTAAAGCTGGTAAATCAGCAGGACCTTTAGCGTGGGTTAGGCCCTCCTTTGGCCTGGCCGAAGTCAAACCCATCGGGCTAAGGGCGTAACCCACAGGCGAGCGTTTTGCATCAGAAAGCGATCGGCGTCGGAAGAGTTCACAAGCCTTATTTCGGGGCAATTCCGGATTTTGAACACAGTAATGCAGCCAACTAACAAGTTAGTTAATTGTTGACACGACGAAGTCCTCGCGCTAAATTAACTAACAAGTTAGTTAGTGACGCTTCTGGCGTTACACCTGGCTCACCTGTTTCAGCCAACTTTCGCTTCTCAATGTCAGGCGTTGTGAGTAGTAGAAAACTGATTTTGAACGCCTGAAGAATCGAAGTTTGGCTGAAACAGACAAATTTTGCTGTTTTTTAACGATTATCCCTATGACAACTCTCTTGCAGCGGCGCGACAGCGCCAGTCTGTGGGAGCAGTTTTGCAGCTGGGTCGTCAGCACCGAAAACCGCCTCTACGTGGGCTGGTTCGGCGTGCTGATGATTCCCACCCTGCTGACTGCGACCACCTGTTTTGTCCTTGCCTTCATTGCCGCCCCGCCAGTGGATATCGACGGCATTCGCGAGCCTGTGGCAGGCTCCTTGATGTATGGCAACAACATCATTTCGGGGGCGGTGGTGCCTTCCTCTAACGCCATTGGCCTGCACTTTTACCCAGTTTGGGAAGCGGCTTCGCTGGATGAATGGCTCTACAACGGCGGCCCCTACCAGCTGATCATCTTCCACTTTTTGCTGGGGGTGTTTGCCTACATGGGCCGCGAGTGGGAACTCAGCTATCGCCTGGGCATGCGCCCCTGGATCTGTGTGGCCTACTCTGCCCCGGTGGCGGCGGCGACGGCAGTGTTTCTGGTCTATCCCCTGGGTCAGGGCTCGTTTTCGGACGGCATGCCCCTGGGCATTTCTGGCACCTTCAATTTCATGCTGGTGTTTCAGGCCGAGCACAACATTCTGATGCACCCGTTCCATATGCTGGGGGTGGCCGGAGTGTTTGGCGGAGCGCTGTTCTCCGCCATGCATGGCTCGCTGGTGACCTCCAGTTTGGTGCGGGAGACCACCGAAATCGAGTCCCAAAACTACGGCTACAAATTCGGTCAGGAAGAAGAAACCTACAACATCATCGCCGCCCACGGCTACTTTGGCCGGTTGGTGGGACGCACCAATGAGGTCATCCTCGGCGTCAACGCCAACAGCCGCAGCCTGCACTTTTTGCTGGCGGCCTGGCCAGTAATCGGCATCTGGTTTACCGCACTGGGCATCAGCACGATGGCGTTTAACCTGAATGGGTTTAACTTCAACCAGTCGGTGCTAGATTCTCAAGGGCGAGTGATTGCCACCTGGGCCGATGTGATCAACCGGGCAAACCTGGGCATGGAGGTAATGCACGAGCGCAACGCCCACAACTTCCCGCTGGATCTGGCTTTTGGTGAGGCAACCCCTGTGGCACTGAGCCAGGTGGATGTGATTCGCTAGTCCGAATCTGGTTTTTATAGAATGATTGCTGTGCGCCTGCGATCGCGGGCGCACGCTTCAATAAGGGGAATTCATCCAGCCCTATGACGAGCCCCAACTCATCAGATATCATTCTCATTGGTCCGATTGGTACAGGAAAGTCTACGGTTGGCTCACGGCTGGCGGCCCGGCTGAATCTTCCTCAATGCTCAATGGATGAGTATCGATGGAGCTATTATCAAGAGATTGGCTATGACGAAGAATTAGCTAATCACAAGCGGCAAACGGAAGGTTTCTGGGGAATCTATCAGTACTGGAAACCTTTTGAAGCGTACGCAGTTAAGAGATTGCTGTCGGAACACAAAAACTGTGTAATTGATTATGGGGCGGGGCATTCTGTTTATGAGGATGATGCCCTATTTCAAGACATTCAACAGGTTCTAGCGCCTTATTCAAACATTATCCTTTTATTGCCTTCGCCAGACTTAGATGAATCAATACAAATTTTGAATGAGCGAAATCAGTATGTATCTGACGGCAGCTTGAATATTAACGAGCATTTTGTGAGACATCCTTCAAACTATAGGCTCGCGAAGTTTACGGTGTACACAAAAGCAAAAGCACCTGAAGAAACTTGCAGGGAGATTTTAGAACTGGTGGGCGTCGCATAGCCATAATTTACTGCCACAGGCGTTGTTAGCCTAGAAATTTCGGTGGCGATCGCAGTTACAGGTTTCAGTAGATACAAGGAACCGAAAATAGTTAACATGCTAAGGATTAGCGCGTTAGCCAACTCCTCCCCGAATGCCCGAGCCTTCTGCCAATGCTGATTTTCTTGCCCAGTGGCGATTTGCCCTGGCCCCGTATAACCTGGGCTACAAAGTCAAACTCACTTCTCAGCTCATGTATCGGGCATTCCAGGAACGGCTGGAACCCCACGGGCTAACCCCCTTTCACTACCTGGTGCTGTGCTGCCTGTGGGAAGAGGACGGCCTCTCCACCTCGGGCATTGCCGACAAGCTCAAGCAACTGGGCGCAACCCTCACGGGCGTTGTCGATCGCATGGAAAGCCGTAACCTGGTCTACCGCGAACGGGACCCCAGCGATCGCCGCATTGTCCGGATCTGGCTCACCGAGGAAGGCAGGCAGCTGATGCAGGTGCTGCTACCCCTGGGGGCGGAGGTGATCGAGCAAGCCACGGCAAATCTCTCAAAGCCAGACCAGGAAACCCTTTTGCGGCTGTTAGACCAGGTGGCTCAAAACCTGTTGTGATGGGTTGCTGGCGTGGGGATTGCGATTGCGACAAATACTTAATACATTGACTATTAACGCATTGAATAGATTTAGGGCGACCCCTGAACGCTTCCCAGGCTCAGGGGTCTGCGACTCACAACGGCGATACTTCAAGGAGACTAGCGATGCCCAAGCTCAGCATTCGGCAGAAAAACTGGCTGCTATCGGCCCATATTGGCTTTGCCGCCCTGTGGACGGGCACGGTTTTGAGCATGTTTCTGCTGTCGCTGCGGAATGCGCAAACGGCAGACCCAGGAGCACTCTATGCCCTCAACTCGGCTATCAACCTGCTGGATGACTACATCGTGATTCCATCGGCGATCGGCTCGGTGCTGACGGCGACATTTCTGTGCTGGACCACCAACTACGGCTTCACCAAGTTCTACTGGGTGATTACCAAATGGATTTTGACCACCGGACTGATTATTTTTGGCACATTCTGGCTGTTTCCCTGGGGCAACACTGCCGAAGCTATCTCTGCCCAGGAAGGCTTGGCCGCATTTCAGAACCCCCTCTACACCTTCGATGCCAGGGGCGTACTCATTGGCGGCGGCATTCAGGCATTTCTGCTGCTGGTAATCATCGGTATCTCGGTACTCAAGCCCTGGGGCAGACGACCTACCCAGGCTAAAATGAACGCCAGCATCGATGGCTAACAGAAAATCCCGATTCAAAAAAATTGGCGTCGCAGAATTGAGGTATGAATTTGGATAGGGGCACCGGCGCAGCCTAGCCGCAGGCTCTATGGCATTTGCCCTTGCGAGAGGCGTTAATTTTTTGATTTATCCCTGTTCTTAACCATCCCAAACAATCATGCAGGATAGAGCGCACTACTTGCTGGGTTTAGTCAAACGAAGCGTCAAACCCTACGTGGCCAATCCGAAAACTAGAGCAGTAATGGTGACTGGCTCGGTAGCAGAAGGGCTGTGCGATGAGTATTCCGACTGCGACGTAATGTTCTACTACGACGAATTGCCCACTGAGGCGGAACTGGCGCGATCGCGTCAGCAAAATCCAGGCGCAGAATTAGTTGACATTTTGGGCAACCCTACCGAAGGAGCCGTTGGCGAAACCCTCTGCATCGACGGGGTAGAATGCCAGTTTGCCCATGCAACCATTGCCCAGTGGGAGCGAGAAATCGCCAGCATTCTGGAAGCCTTTGACATCACCTCCCCCATCATGAAAGGCATGAGCGGCACCTTGAACGGCATTCCGCTCTATGGCGAACTGCTGATTCAGCAGTGGAAAGCGCGCATCACTGACTACCCCGATGGCCTGGCGCAGAAAATGGTGGAGCATTACTTAACCTTCGTCCCAGTGTGGGGCATGCAGGAAAAGCTGGCGAGACGGGATACCACTCTCTGGTATCACCAGATTTTGGTGGAATCAGCTCAGAACATTCTGGGGGTCTTGTCGGGCCTGAACCGCCTGTATTTCTCAGCCTTTCAGTTTAAGCGGATGGGGCGCTTTGTTGAGCAGATGGCGATCGCTCCCGCAGACCTTTCGGCTCGCCTCGAAGGCTTGTTTCTCCAAGAACCTCCGGTTGCAGCCCGTGAGCTTGAAGGTCTGGTGCGAGAAACGACAGAATTAGTGAACATTCACATGCCTCAGGTGGATACTGCATTGGCGAAGCGAAAACTTGGGTGGAGACAGCAACCATGGATACCAGCGCCCCATTAAGACCCACGGACCCTGAAATCGAAGCCCATATTCGTGACCAGGAAGCGCGACTGTATGCCGCCATGCTGGCCTCAGATGTGGCCGAGCTAGATGCGCTGGTTGCCGACGATCTGCTGTTTGTGGGGCCAACCGGGGATTTGGCCACCAAGGAGATGGATCTGGACCTGCACCGCACCGGAGGCACTCGGTTTCACGAGTTCGTGCCCAAATCGTTAGACATTCGCGTTTGGAGCGACCACTTCGCCTTCGCCACCGCCAAAATCTACTTGAAAGGCGAGTTCTTAGGCAATGCCTTCGCCGGAGACTATTGCTACACGAGGGTCTGGCGCAACGGAGACAAGGGCTGGCAGATTGCGGGGGGCAGCGTCAGTGCCGTGGGCTGACGCGACGGTTTAACGGCAAATACAAGGATGCAGACCACTTGACAATCACAAATTACGGGTTATATGTATATACATGCTTACGAATCACGCTTCTGACGACGCTAGCCATGCGATCGCTACTCAAGTCCCGCCAACCTGTATGGGGTGGCATATTCGTCGGGCTTCGCGAATTTTGACCCAGACGTACGACACGGCACTGCGCCCCACGAGCCTGGTGGTCAACCAGTTTACGCTGCTTGTGGCCATTCAGCTATGTGAACCGCTGTCTATCACCCAGCTGGCTGAGGCGCTGTTTGCGGACCAAACGACGACGACGCGAAATGTGAAGCTGCTAGAAAAACAGGGATTCGTGGCGATCGCCCCCGGGGGCGATCGTCGGGTCAAGCTGGTTTCTCTGACGGCGAAAGGAAACACCGTTCTGACGGAGGCATTACCCCTGTGGGAGCAGGTACAAGCAGACCTCAGACAACGCTTTGGCGACGAGAAATGGCAGACCCTGCTCTCCCTGCTATCGGAGGTGACCACCCTGGCTTGAGCTAAAAATTTTTGCGGAAAATATGTATATACATGTAAATTGGGAGGCTTAAAAATATGGCGACGGTGAATCATTTCCCCAAAATTCTGGTGACGGGGGCGACGGGTAAAACGGGCAGCGCGGTGGTGGCCCAACTGTGTGAAAACGGTTGGCCGGTACGGGCCATGGTGCGGGCGCGAGATGCTCGCAGCCAACGACTTGAGAGCCTGGGTGCAGAAACGGTCGTTGCCGATATGTTCGATCCCAATCAGGTGCTCGACGCTATGCAGGGAACCCGGCGCGCCTACTATTGCCCACCGTTACACCCGTACATGATTCAAAGTGCGGCTGCATTCGTAGCGGCGGCCCGCCAGTCAAAGCTCGAAGCGATTGTGGGGCTGAGCCAGTGGCTGGCCAGTCCGAATCATCCCTCGCTGCACACGCGCCAGCTGTGGCTGGTTGAGCAAATGCTGTCTGATCTTCCTGGTGTCGCCCATGTGACGCTCAATCCGGGTTACTTTGCCGATAACTATTTGCGACTGCTCGACTTCGCCGCCTTGCTGGGGGTCTTCCCCATTTTGACCGGCCACAGCCGCAATGCCCCGCCCTCCAACGAAGATATTGCCCGCGTAGCCGTTGCTCTGCTGATGGACCCCGAAGGTCATGCTGGCCGCAGCTATCGCCCCACAGGCCCCCAGCTGATCTCGGCCTACGAGATGGTTCCCATCATCCGAAAGGTGCTGAGAAGTCCGGTCTTGGCGATCAACCTGCCGCTGTGGATGTTCTTGAGAACGGCCCGCTTGCAGGGAGTTTCTGCTTTTGAGCTGAGCAGTTTTCGCTACTACCTCGAAGACCACAAGCAAGGGGCCTTTGAGCTGGGGGCACCGACGGATGTGGTCCAAACCCTGACGGGGCAACCCCCAGAGACGTTCGAAACCACGGTGCGGCGCTATGCGGCATTGCCCTTTGCCCGCAGGACCTTTGCCAATCGGCTGCGCGCCTTCATCAACTTCAACCGGGTTCCCTTCACGCCTGGGTACAACCTGGATCGCTTTGAGCGAGAGCAGTTTCATCCCAGACCTCCTGTACCGCAGTTGGCCATGGGAGATCTCCAGTGGCAGGCCAGCCACAGCTCGTAGTTTCCACCGGAATCAGCTTGGGCGGTGTTTCGAGAGACAGATCTATCCGGATACCAATCCACTTGTAGGAGACGGCAATGGCTCAATTTGACCATCACCCGACCGTTAGACGGTGGCGCGAACAGGCCGCAGATGTCCCGTCTACCCCAACTGTCCCGCTAAATTCAGAGGCGTTGCGATCGCTCTGCCTAGAGGCGGGGGCCGATGATGTGGGTTTCGTGGAGCTTGACCGACCGGCCATGGCCGATCAGCGGGCCGACATTTTGAGAGCCTTTCCAGCCACCCAGACCCTGATTAGTTTTGTTACCCAAATGAATCGGGAAAATATTCGCACACCGGTTCGCTCTGCGGCCAATTTGAAATTCCATGCCAACTACGACCACGCCAATGAGGTGGCCCGCAAGATTGTCAAAATGCTGGAGTCTACTGGCATTCGGGGCATGATTCCGGGGGCCAGTTTTCCAATGGAAATGGATCAATTTCCGGGCAAGATTTGGGTGGTGTCCCATAAGCCGGTCGCCGTTGCCGCCGGATTGGGACACATGGGCATTCATCGGCTGGTGATTCATCCCAAGTTTGGCAATTTCATCGCCCTGGGCACCATTTTGATCGATGCGGCGGTGACGGAATGCACCTACCCAATTGACTACAATCCCTGCCTGGAGTGCAAGCTATGCGTGGCGGCCTGTCCTGTTGGGGCGATTGGGGCAGATGGCCACTTTAATTTCTCCGCCTGTTACACCCATAACTACCGGGAATTTATGAGCGGATTCACCAGCTGGGCAGAAACGGTTGCGGATAGTAAAAGCGCCTCTGCCTATCGGCAAAAGGTGAACGATTCAGAATCGGCGTCCATGTGGCAAAGTTTGTCGTTTAATGCCCAGTATAAAGCGGCCTACTGTATGGCCGCCTGCCCCGCTGGGGAGGATGTGATTGCTCCATTTTTGCGCGATCGCAAAGCGTTTGTTCGCGAGGTCGTAAAACCGCTGCAAGATAAAGCAGAAACCATCTATGTAGTACCTGGCTCAGATGCCGAAACCTATGTGCCAAAACGCTTTCCTCACAAAAGAGTAAAACGGGTGAGTAGCGGCATTCGCTCAACGTCCATTCAGGGGTTTTTGTTTGGCCTTCCCCTGCTCTTTCAGCGCCATCAGTCAGAGGGGCTGAACGCGGTATATCACTTTACGTTTACAGGAGCTGAACCCCGTCAAGCTACCGTAGTGATTCAACATAAAACACTACGTGTTGAAGAGGGGCATCTTGGCCAAGCCAGTCTTTCGGTCATCGCCGACAGTCAAACCTGGCTGAGGTTTCTGGCAAAGGAGCAGAATATCGTTTTGGCGCTCGTGCGGCGCAAAATCCGGATTCGGGGTCCGCTGAAATTGCTTCAAGCCTTTGGCCGGTGTTTCCCCTCATAGAGCACACCTGCAATCAGCGCCTCCAGCATCACGTCGTAGCTCTCGTCAACCGATCGCCCCAGCGTCATCAATCCCTTCTGCTCAATGGCGATGAACCCATAAATTGCCGCATTGAACATTCGCATTACGTCAATGAGCTGCGTTTCAGTTAAATCGTAGGCGCTCAAAGCTCGCTGCAAAAAGCCCAGCAAATCTCGAATCACCGCTCCTGCCTTGGGGTCGCTGGGGCTTAGCTGCACCTGCATCATCACCTGGTAGCGGGCGGGGTGGGCTTTGGCAAAGTCGCGGGTGAAGTGGCCGATCTGTTTGAGCAGATCGGTGGTGATGGGGCGATCGCCCATCACCCGATCGCAGTCCACCAGGTACTGTCGCCAGAGTTCGATGGCTGTCTCCTGCTGCAGGGCGGCCCCACTCTCCAGGTGCTTGTAGATCGCTGGCGGCTTGATGCCCAGCGATCGCGCCACCCGGCTCACCCCCAGGGCATCGGCTCCATCCTGATCAATGCAGCGGATAGCGGCGGCGACTACAGCCTGCCGGGATAACGACTTTTCTTTTGGCGGACGGCCCATAATGGAAATTAGTTAACAACCTTAACTAAAAGTGAATATGATTAACTTTAGCAAGGGATAGTGCTGTCGCTGAGGGAAATGAACCCATGAGTGATTTGGTATTTCGACCCGCCCATGAACTGGCGCAGATGATTCGCGATCACGAAATCTCCGCCGTTGAAGTGCTCGACGCCTACCTCATGCAGATTGCTCGACACAATTCAAAGCTGCACGCCATCTGCACCCTGGACGAAGACAAGGCCCGCACCCGTGCCCGGCAAGCCGACGAAGCCCTGGCCAGTGGCGAACGTTGGGGGCCGCTACACGGCGTTCCCGTCACCATTAAAGACATTTTTGAAACCGCCGGACTCCGCACCACCGCAGGCTACATTCCCCTGAAGAACTATGTGCCAAAGGAAGATGCTACTGCTGTTGCACGACTGCGGAATGCTGGAGCCGCCATCCTGGGCAAAACCAACATGGCGGAACTGGCGGGAGATTACCAGAGCACCAATTCGCTGTTCCCTCGCGTCAACAATCCCTGGAACGTAGACTACACCCCTGGCGGCAGCTCTGGCGGGAGTGCGGCAGCCGTCGCCGCTGGCCTCTCGCCCCTGGACCTCGGCAACGACATCGCCGGGTCCGTGCGGCAACCCGCCCACTTTTGCGGCGTGTACGGACTGAAACCGACGCATCGCCGCATTTCCACGGCTGGCACCATTCCCGAAGTGCCGGGAATGCCCCACTGTCTCAGGCAGATGATGACAGTGGGTTGTTTTGCGCGATCGCTCGATGACATTCGGCTGTGCTTTTCACTGATCGCTGGAGCCGACCATCGCCGCCCTGAGGTTCCTCCGGTGCCGTTGGATGTGCCTTCAGGGAAAGAGTTGCAGCAGCTCAAAATCGCCTGGATCGATCAGTGGCCAGAAGTCCTGGTTAACGAGGAAATTCGCAGTCGGATGCACGCCGTGGCGCAGAACCTGGAGAACGCCGGGGCTCAGATCGAATCCTGGATGCCCCAAGACTTTGACCTCTCCCAGATTCTTAACTTGTATGGAAAACTGGCGGCCTATATCAACCTTTATGCACAGCCCGTCGATCGCTACAACATTCGCCGTAGCTTTACGCAAATCTGGCGCACAGCAACTCAGGGCGATCGCACGCTCCGCCGATTAGGCGACTTCAGCCGCCTGCTGCCCGAGTTGCTGAATCCCAGCTTGAAAGGGTATTTTGAGGTGCTGACGGAGCGCGATCGCTTCACCGTCCAGCTCGATGCCGCCCTAGAACCGTGGGATGTCTGGCTGACTCCGGTGGCAGCAACGGTCGCTTTTACCCATCGCCCCGCCTGGAGTGCGGTTGAAGTAGACGGTACCCCCTATCCCCATGCCGTGGCGAATGGAGCCTATGCCATGCCCTTTAATCTGAGTGGTCATCCGGCGGTGGTGATTCCGGTTGGTCAAACTCAAGCGGGCTTGCCCATTGGATTGCAGATTGTGGGGAAACGATGGCGCGAGATGGAGTTGTTGGCGATCGCTCAGCAGCTTGACCGTATTGTTGGTGAATTTCGGCTCCCGCCCAGCTGTTAAAGCGTCGGGCACATCCAACACTCTGGGTTCTCGCTCTTAGGTTTGGGTATAGGCTGTTATGTGAGCAGGCCGCTGATGCTGATGATGTGGTCACCAATCCGCCATTTGTGTTTGTTATGGCGCTCGCATTCCAACCCCAAATGCGCCGCCGTATCCTCTAAAGCTGCTCCCCGCACCTCATCGGCAACTTCTTACAGCGTCAGCTCATAAACAGGTTTTATGGGCTTGGCCGGGATAGATCCTGGGATGGCGCAGGCACTGCTGTCACTGGCTCCTGTTGTTACAGGGGATCTGGGCCAGGTGTGACGCTAGGCCTTTAATTATTGAGGATGTCTCCGAGGTCGCCTAGCTCATTACCATCCATCGCTACCCCCTGCTCAATATCCATCTGTGCTCGTGCAGGGGATGGAGACGCAATCGCCCCTCCGCCTCTAACAACCGCCACTAACTCCTCCAAGATTGTTTCCAGGCGAGCAGTGCTACCCAGTTGACCTAGAGCACTGAAATTAGTCGTAACTGGATTGGCAATATGGTAGCGATCGCACAAATCAGCAATCTGCTTCGCCAAGCGCTCTACACAGTGCCGCGCCATTTCCTGAATCTCCGAGACTGACAACTCACCGTGGAACTCCTCAGCCAGGGGGCGATAGAAGGCCATCATGGCATCCATCCCCTGCTGTCGGCCTTGGCGACCGGTGAAATGCGGATTGTTCAGCAGGTAATTCAGCACGACTGCTGTCGCTGCCGGGAACTGGGCATTGTAGATGAACTTGACTCGATCCGGCTTCGGGTGAATATTTTGATTCATGCTCCCACCCGCAGTCGATTGACATCACCGAGTAATGCCTGGAACAGGCCAAAGCCATCAGTCATCCGCATCGGCAGAGACGGCATTTCCACCGCTTCCGGCAGCTGAGCCTTGACCAACTGAGTCAAGGCTTCCTGGTGCTCCCAGGCCAACGACAGACGAGACGCAAAACCACGTTCATCAAAGAACTGTCGCAACGGTTCCCTCATCAGGTAAGCGGCTCCGCCCGCTAGCACTACATCCCCTTTGCCCGTCGCCAGACTGGGCAGCAGGTGATCAGTAAAGTGAGACTCCAAGCTGGCCAGATATGCCGCCGCAACCTGGGCGATCGCCGCCGAGAAATCTACTGCCGTTCCCTTCGCCACCGAATACTGCTGCGCCTGCCTCGTCTCCAGCGCCCTCAGCAGCACATCGTATTCCGTGACCGATACCCCCGCCGCATTAGCAGCTTTCTCAAACGACTCCCAGAAGCCCGGAAACTTGGAAGTCGATTTGGCCGAGTTCAACGTCCCTGTTTCAAAAGCCAGTTGGGTACCGTTGCGGTGGCCCAGCATCTCAATCCAGGTTGTGCGTTGGGCGATAGACAACCCCGCCTGCTGGAGCTGAGCTTTGCGTTGGACGTAGATGCCATAACCCTCGGGGCGAAAATTGAGGGTCAGATTGACCCGATACTCAACCTCATCTTGAAACCGAAAACCTTGACCCAGCGCCATCAATCGAGATGAGATCTGCTGACGGGTAGCTAATTCATTGATGGGCAACAGTACCCAGACCACCGCATCGAAGCGGCTGGGAAGTCCCTCGGTTTTCGCGATCGCCCCCAACGCCCCCACGATCCGCTCTGGAGCCTTCAGGCTCTTGTCTTCCTTGAAGCTGTTGTAGTCGAGAAACCGCTGAGCGGCCTTGCCCACAAACGTCAACACCTCACCATTGCGGTACCAGGCACAATCTTGGGGACGGCCCCCAGGGCTCATCGATTCGACACCGGAGGCTTCTCGTTGAGCCACTTCCGCCTCCATCCAAAGGGCGTGAGTCTGGCCGTGGAGCAGCTTGTAGAAGAACTTGCCACCTGATTTACCTAAGTCACAGGCCAATAAAAGCATCGGAGCATAAGAATTCATAGGAACATCTCCCAATCACTGGCCTATTTATCAGCACTTGTTCAGCCTAATCCGTGCAACTTTGTGAAACTTTGCGAAAAGCGCTGATTTTCACCAAGAGCAATGTGAATTTCTGGGATGCTTGCCCACAATGCTGATTTATTGGAATATAATCTGGTGTATCAGGATGCTGCGCCCCTATTGGGGGCTTCGCGGAGAGGCCACACAGTACGCCAGGGTTTTGGCAAAAACCGGGCAACGGCTCTCCGCACAGGGTTTCTACCGCTTTTGAAGACGCTGCCGCTTTCACCTCAGGGTGGCGTCGTATTTTTAACCCAGCTTCTCCATGCTTTCCACGAGCAACCTCTCTGCTGCTCAAGCGGAGACCTACTATACCCACGAGGACTATTACTCCTCAGAAAAAGCGGCTCACCCGACCAAGTGGGTGGGTAAGGGGGCTGCGACTTTAGGGTTGGCTGGCGTTGTCAATCAGCAGGAGTTCAGCCAGATGCTCGCAGGGCAGGCTCCCGATGGGCGATCGCTGACGGGAAAAGTGGTTGATCCAGAAAAGCGACGGGCCGCGACCGACTTTACCTTTAGTGCCCCGAAAAGCGTTAGCGTTGCGGCTTTGGTACAGCAAGACGCACGGGTGGTGGAGGCGCATCACCAGGCAGTGGCCCAAGCGCTGTCGGTACTGGAAGAGCGGTATGCCCAAACGCGAATCTCAACTGAGGCCGGGCGAACGAAAGTCACGACGGGGAATATTGCGGCGGCGGTGTTCACCCATTCCACCAGTCGGGAGGCGGAACCGCAGCTGCACAGCCATTGTGTGGTGATGAACGCAACGCAGTTGGACGATGGGCGGTGGTTTAGCTTGACCAATGAAGGGGCGATCGCCAACCAGAAGCTCCTGGGCCAGATTTACCAAAATGAGCTAGCGATAGCGCTGAAGCAGCAGGGCTACCAGATCGAACCCAAGACCCACGGACAATTTGAACTGGCGGGGTATTCCCCAGAACTGCTCAAGGCATTTTCGACCCGCAGACAGCAGATTTTGAAGCTGATCGAGGAATGGGAAGCGACGGGCTCGGAGAACAACCGGGCGATGCGGGAGACGGCGACGCTGGTATCGCGGAAGCGAAAGCCCAAGGAGGTGGACGAGGGGCTCTTGCAGCGAGGGTGGAATGCCCTGATTCAGTTGAAAGGATTGGAGCTACCAGACTTACCAGAGAGCGTCACCCAGACAGTTAGCGATCAGCCATCAGCCACCTTACTAATTGACGCCGCAGTCCAGCACTGTGGTGAGCGGGAATCAGTGTTTCGCAGGACGACGCTGGAGCGATTTGTGTTTGAACATGAGCTGGGGATGCAGGGGTTTGAGGCGATTGAGGGAGCGATCGCCCACAGCCCGGAACTCATCCGAGTCGCCGATGGCAAATTCACGACCCAAACCGCACTCAATCTGGAACTCAACACGATCCGCTTAATGCAGCAGGGACGGGGGCAGGTGGGTGCGATCGTCCCCAGTAGTACCCAGTTGGGTAGTCTAATGAGCCGCTCTCTGAATCCAGAACAGCAAAATGCCGTGGAGATAGCAGCGACCACGCCGGACACTGTGATGGCGTGGCAGGGGGTAGCTGGGGCAGGTAAGACCTATGCCTTAAGTGTGTTGAAGGACTTGGCTCAGGGGCAGGGCTACATGATTCGAGGCTTAGCCCCTAGTGCTGAAGCCGCCCATGTCTTGGGAGAGTCTTTGGCGATTGAGACCACAACCGTAGCCGGACTCTTGGTGTCCCAGCTGTTGGATGAACCACCCCAACCCACGCTGTGGATCGTCGATGAGGCGGGGCTGCTAAGCATGAAGGATGCTCATGCCTTGTTGCGGCGGGCGGCACTGGAGCAAGCTAGGGTGTTGTTGATTGGCGATACCCGCCAGCTTTCGGCAGTAGAAGCAGGCAATCCCTTCAAGAGTTTGCAGGCGGGGGGGATGGCGACGGCGTATCTGGAGACCCATCGGCGGCAGGAGAACGGGGTACTGCGATCAGCGGTAGAGTTGGTAGCCCAGGGGCAGGTCAGTGAAGGCATTGAGCTATTGGCCCAGGCCGGGTGTGTGAAGGAAGGATCTCAAGCTCAAGATCGGATTCAGCAGGTTGCCGCTGATTATTTGGCGCTAGCGGCAGGGGAGCGGGAGAGCACGCTAGTGCTGGCGGGAACGAATATTGAGCGATTGGCTCTGACTCAGGCGATGCGAGCGGGGTTACAGAATGAAGGGGCTTTGGGCACAGATGGCTTTGAGTTGCAGAGCTTGCACCGCAAGGATTTGACCACAGCTCAGGCCAGTTATCTCAAGGCTTATGCGCCAGGGGATGTGCTGGTGCCGATTCAGGATTATCGGAAGCAGGGGTTGATCAGAGGCGAGCAGTACCGAGTGATTGCGGTGAATGTCGAGGCCCAGCAGGTGGTGCTGGAGACGCCGAGTGGATCAGTACTGTCGGTCGATCCGGCAGCGTGCCCTCGTAAGACGGTGTACACGACGCAATCGATTCCGGTGGCGGTGGGCGATCGCCTCAAATGGACACGCAACAACCCCAAAGCCGGAATTCGCAACGGACAGGGGTTCGTGGTGGAAGAGCTTGAGCCCGATGGGACAGCGATGATTCGAGATGGGACGGGAAAACCCTCCACCATCAACCTCAGCGGCAATCAGTATGTGGACTACGCCTGGGTGAGCACGACCTACAGCAGCCAGGGCAAGACGGCAGAGCGGGTGCTGGCGCTGCTAGGCGAAATGACGAATCGAGAAGCCTTTTATGTGGCGATATCTAGAGCTAAGCGAGCGGTGACCTTGTACACCACCAGCCAGGCCGACTTGGTGCGACTGGCCCAGGTGTCGCGGGCCAAGGAGAACGTGAGTGACTACATGCCCTTAACTCAACAGGTGATGACCTATGGACAGCATGAACAACGACAACAGGAACGGCAATCAGAACTCATCCCTGGCTTTGACCCCAGAGCAGTGGGAGAGCGTATTGGAAACCGTGTTGCAGAGCAGCTTAGAGCCGCTACGGGCCGAGATTTGCGTCAACACGCAGCGGGTGCTGCACCTCGAAGACCAAATTCAGACCTTGGGGGAAGATTTAGCGATGTGGCCGCAGCACTGGAACCAGAGCTTGGGGCTCTTGGTCGCGCAATTGCAGCGTATCGTCAGCGACGAGACCTCCTCCGATGCACAGGCGACCTTGCAGGAGCAGTTGCGGCTGTTAATTGCGGCCTTGAGCAGTTGGAACGGTCAGCTCAAGACCGAGTTGGTCTTGCAGCAGCAGTTGATCGCGTCGTTGGAGCGATGGGAAGAGCGGTTGGACGAGAGCCGCAAAAGCTAGATGCCCCGGAACCGCCAAAGGTAAATTCGAGGGAGCAGTTTTTAGCGAGGTGGGAGCGCTACTCAGCGGGGTTACCATCAGCAAGTCTGGAGCTGCGGGTAGCCCAGCGGGCACTGCGGGATGGGTATTCGCCTAAGGAGGTAACGCTGATGCTGGTGGCGGGGAGTGAGACGGTGAGGTTGATCCATGACAAACAGGGGAAGAAGGAGGCTATGAACTATGCGGCCCATGTAGTTCGGATGGCTGGGCAGCAGCAGATGCCGTCTTCTAAACGGAAAGGCTGGGCTATGGAAATAGGAGATTAGCAGGATCGTGGCTATTAGGCCACTGCGAGAAACCTAAAGAAAACCCGGAATTCTAAGGAGTAGCCCCACAAGGCAAGCAAGCTCTGAAGAGTATTACGCTGCTTGGGTTATGTATAGCAGCCGAGGGTTTCAGTCCATTCAAGAACAACTGACGGGATTGCCGTGACGCCTGTTTCTTTAGTGATCACCAGCTATGACCGCGATCGCTACCTAGCTGCTGCGATCCAGAGCGTTTTGGCTCAAACGCACTCAAACTTTGAGCTTTTAATCTGGGATGACGGCTCAACGGATGGCTCTGTAGCGGTAGCTCAGGCCTACGCCCAACAAGATTCTCGAATTCGAGTGATCGCGGCACCGCATCAGGGGCTTTCGATGTCGCTCAGTCAGGCGATCGCCTCAACGACCCATCATCCCTACCTGGGCTGGGTGGATAGCGACGACCAGCTAGCTCCCACTGCCCTGGCCGAAACCGTTGCCATTTTGGATGCGCAGCCCCAGACGGGCATGGTCTACACCGACTACCGCATCATTGATGCTGAGGGAGAGTTGCGGGGCAAAGGACGCCATTGCCAGATCCCGTATTCGCCGCAGCGGCTGCTGGTAGAGTTCATGACCTTCCACTTTCGCCTGCTGCGGCGATCGCGCTACGAGCAGGTCGGTGGCATTGATCCCACCTTTGAACGGGCCGAAGATTACGATCTGTGCCTGCGGCTTTCTGAGGTGACAGACATTGTTCACCTGCCGCGTCCCCTGTACTTTTATCGCCAGCACGAGGGCAACGTTACCCATGACGACCTGGAGATGCTGCGTTGGACCCATCGCGCTAGCACCCAAGCTCTTCATCGACGGGGTCTGGCGGATCGCTACGAGATTCGGGTGCGCAGCGAATTGATGCTGCAACTCAAGCCTGAGGCGTTGCCACTGGTGTCGATTATCATCCCCTGCTACAACGCCGAAACGACAATCGAGACCTGCTTAAAAAGCTGCTTTGAGCAGAGCTATCCCCGCCTCGAAATTGTGGTGGTCAATAACAACTCAACTGATGGCACCGCAGCTCAGCTAGCCCAGCAGCAAGCCGTAGCTCCCTATCCACTGCGCATAATTGATTGCTCCACCCAAGGAGCCAATCCTGCTCGCATTGAGGGTTTACGACAAGCCCAAGGCGACTATATTCAATGGCTGGATGCCGATGACCAGCTCGCGCCAGATAAGATTCAGCGACAGGTGATGGCGTTAGAGCGAGAGTCCCGCTATGACCTGGCCTATGGCGATTGGCAGTGGTGTGTGTATGCTCAGCAGCGCTTGGTTTACCGGCAGATGTTCGTTGGTGAGCCCTACACCGATTGGCTCTTGCAATGCCTGATGGATAACTGGCAGCCGCCCCATACCTATCTTTGGCGGCGGCAGGCGGCAGACAGATTGCAAACGCTCTCGGCTTGGCATCCGCAAACGCCAGTGGCGATGGACAGAGAATACGCTACGCGGGCGGCTTTGGCTGGGATGCAGCCGCTGTATGTGCCGGAGTCGCTGGTAGCTTATAACACGGGGCTGTCTCCCAGCCAGATTACGCGATCGACGCCCTATGCGGTGCGGGTGCAAAGCTTGCGTAAGATGTTCGAGCGCTTTCGGCAGCAGGCGGCACAGCATGACGAGTTGGAACTGGCTCATCGGTTTTTGCTGAACCAGAGCTGGGATCTGTGGCAGCCCAACTTTGAGCTGATTGGGCAGGCGGAGCAGGTGTGCTGGCTACGGCATCACGAGACTGAGGCCACGATGATGCTGCGGGATGCGGCGGCGCGGATTGTGCAAACCTGGTTGACCTTACCAGGTGCTTACACTCTGGAAGATCAGGCGAGGCGGATCGTGCTGCAATTGTGGCAAGACACCGTGGTGAGTATTCAACAGACGAGCGGCCTCAAGGCAGCGTTAGATGCCAAGGGGGTTGCCCATGCTTTAGCGCAGGTCGTGGGGCTTGTCGCTGGGGTAAGTGAGCATCCTCCGGTCGCCAAAACCGATCTGCACCTGGAGCCGGAGCTAGTGGCACTGATGCAGGGTTGCCCGCTCTACACACCGCTGTTTGGCGAGCACCGCTTGAAGGTACACACCGTCCTGGATTCGCTGCGGCAACAGGGTTGGTTAAAGCGGCCACAAGACGCTGAGGCATTGCGGTCATCCGCTGCTCAATCGGTTGAGTAATTCTGATACCGTCCTGGGGCAGTGCCGCCAGCCTTACTTTCCAGACAGGTGCGCCTCTGCTTGGCGAATCAGGTCTTCGGCATATTGCTGTTCTGCGGGCGTGGGATGGTTGGCTAGGGCTTGCTCAGCATACTCAATTACTCCTGGCATATTGCCGTGGTAGGCGGCTTGCACGGCACCCAAGATCAGATAGGAGGGCGTATTGGGCTGCAAGTCAATGGACTGCAAGGCCAAGGTTTCGGCCTGCCGATAGCGCTGTTGATCGTAAGCCGCTGCCGCCAGTTCATATAAGGCCGCTGCCCGTCCGGTGTGGTAGTGCTCCAGCGATCGCCACGGGGTACCACGGGTCCAGCGATCACCGATGATTTCAAACTGCTCGGCGGCTACCGGCCACTGCTGCGCCATAGCGGCGTCATAGGCGTAGTAGTAGCGCATGCGTTGGTTGTCGGGGTAGGCGGCAAAGATGCGGGCATAGGTCGCTTCGACCTGGGGCCACACATCCGGCTGCTGCAAATAACCGGGGATATCGCCATCAATTTCGCGATGAATGTAGAGGGCAATGGTCCCCAACATCGGCTTGTTGGCTGATTTGGAGCGACGATCAACCTCATCAGCAAAGGCCCGCAGACGAGCCTCGCTGCCTTGCCACTGGGGCAAGAGACTCATGGCTTTCATACCCCAGAGTTCGATGTGGGCTGGGTTCGCTGCCAGACCGCGATTGTAATAGTCTTGCCAGATCGATTCGGGCTGTCCCAGTCCCCGCGCGACCAGCAGCAGTGCAGCCCACACGTTGGGGTCTTGAGGATTCAGCTGTGCAGCGGTCTCTAGCTCTACCTGGGCTTGTTGGATGAGTTCACGAAAGGGTGCCCAGGCTTCTGGCGGAACTCTGCTGGCGACGCTTTCGCCCCGATGCTCCCAAGCTTGATGGATCAGCAGCTGACCGCGAATCAGGTGGGGAATATGGGAGCTAGGATAGGCGGTGCTCCACTGATCCAGCACTTGCATACTGTGGTCAAACTGCTCCTGGTCGGCGGCGGTCAGAGTTTTATCGTCGTGGGCAGGTGGTTCGCCCAGGTCGCGGTAAAGGCGGCTGAGGTAGGCCGAGGCGAGTTCGTCAGTGCGTTCGCGCTGTAGGCTTTGATTGATGAAGGTCTCGAGTTTGGCGAAGTCGCGATCGCCATACAGTAGGGTATTCCAGCTTTCGGTGTCTTCTACAATGCTGTAGCGGGCTAGTAATGCTGGCGCGGTCGAGGACTCAACGGCTACGTGCTGTGCTACGGTCGCTTGGGCTGGGTTGAAGACTCCTATTTGGGCCAGTTTGGTTAAACTACAGCCGGGGAGAAGAAGCAGGGTGCCCAAAAGGAAGACGGGCGCTAGAGACCGTTGCTGCGGCATGGATTGGTGGTAGAGATGGCTGCACTAGCTTAGCCACGCCTACAGGCTGAAACCTTGAGTGATGTTACCGGAGTTGTGGCAGATCCACGGCTACTTAATTCATCCACCATAGCGACCAGTCGGCCACGGGCATCGTAGATCGACTGGGTAGCCTGCCCATTGGCGTCGCGGCGGCTCACCGGGTTGTTATCAAAATCATAGCGGGTGAGCTGTTCAGTGCCATCGGGGAGGATGGTTTTGACCAGGCGGTTGCGGCTGTCGTAGAGATAGCGGGTTTGGCGACCGATGGGGTCAGTGGTAGCAACTAAGTTGCCTGCTTTGTCGTAGGTCTGGGTTGAAATCGGCGAGGTGAGTAGCCCTGCGCCATCGGGGTCGGCCTCTGTGGTTTGAACGGCCCGGTTCATGGAGTCATAGATAAAGAAGGCAAAGGATTCAGTTGCTACTTCCAAGATACTCTTGTCAATGATGACGGTTTGTCTCGATATGACTTGAGCATTTAAACAAATGAACTTTGCAGACAACTAAAAACCAGACCAACTATTCCAGACGAGATGCCTGGCAATGCAACTAGTTTGGTAGTGAAATAATTTCAGGTGACGTATTTTAACCTCAGTTCGGGATAAGGAAAGGAGGGGCTCTGTAAGCTGAAATCACCTAAACGATTCAGCAGGCCCCCCTATGGACAGTCTAGAAGAGCTGTTTTGCCATATCGATGATTTCTGCTGTCAGTTCGAGCCGAAATGGCACTCCTTGCTGCTGGGTGAAGGCGTTCAGCACCGTCAGCGCCAGCGATCACTAAGCTTGAGCGAGATCATGACAATCTTGGTGAGCTTCCATCAGCAGCACTATCGAAACTTCAAAGCGTTCTACTGCAAGCATGTCTGTGTGCACTGGCGAGAGGCCTTTCCTAGCCTGGTCAGCTACAACCGCTTTGTGGAATGGATGCCGTCGGCTCTGCTGCCCTTGTGCGTGTACCTGAAGCACTGTTTTGGTGCTTGTAGCGGCATCAGCTTCATCGATAGCAGTAGTCTCAAGGTGTGCCATAACCGTCGGATTCGACGCCACAAGGTGTTTCGTGGCTTGGCGGCCCAGGGCAAAACCTCAGTTGACTGGTTCTTTGGCTTCAAGCTCCACCTAGTGGTCAATGACCAAGGGGAGTTGCTCAACATCCAAATCACGCCGGGCAATACCGACGACCGCAAGCCTGTCGAAGACTTGCTTCAAGGCCTCTATGGCAAGGTCTTTGCTGACCGGGGCTATGTCTCCAAAGCACTCGCACAACGGCTCTTGGAGACCTGTGGCATCGAGTTCTTTGCCAAACCCAGACGCAACATGAAAAACCACTTGATGCGGCTCACCGACAAATTACTGGCTCGCAAGCGAGCCATCGTCGAAACCGTCATTGACCAGCTCAAGAACATCTCCCAGATTGAGCATTCTAGGCATCGCAGCCCCACCAACTTCATGGTCAACGTCATCTGTGGCTTGATTGCCTACTGCCATCAGCCCAAGAAGCCCTCGCTCAATCTTGACTTCGCTCTTCCACCAGCGGCTTAACCCGAACTCAGGTTATTTTAATTATGCAAGCATTAGACGAGAAAATTATTTTATTTGAATTTTGAGATTTCTGCTATGTATGTCATAACATCATCAATCTGACTTGTTTCCAACAAAGCTTGCTCTTTCGAGAAGATTCCTTCAAATGAACTACAAGTCAAATCCAGGGCTTCAGAATAATCCCTCCAGTCTTGAGGATCTTCAAAAAAAGTCAACACAAATGCTTTCTTTGTCAATGGATAAATATGCTTTGCAGATTCTTTTATTTTTTCGATATCCAAATTATTTTGAACGATAATTTGGCTCGATAAAATGGTCTTCCAGTAAAGGCCAGGCACTTTTCTAAAAGGATTTCGACCAACCCATGACTCAATTATATTCTTACCCATCACTCTATTCACTTTGTTCCTATGAATTCTCTCTTCTTCCTCGCAAATACATCCAAAATAAATGCTTACTTCGGATATTCTTTCTATCAAAGCATCTATTGTAGAATTGAATGGAAAAGTAAAATTATCAACATAGAGGACAGCATAGTCTTCTCTAAGTAGAATATGGTATCGGCAAATATTTGATGATAGAAAGTATTTCTGAGGTGGTTGGCTTAGTATAAGTTCAACACTTTCTTCATCAAAAGCAATTATTTCTTTTGATTCAGGCTCTTCTTCCTCACTGTAAAAAACAGGCTTGAAGGGAGCAGGCAATGCGCAGACAAAATTAATAATCTCCTCAACCTGACCTTTCGTAAAATAAAATAAAGCAATTAGCATAAACACCTCCTTAATTACTGCGGACCCAGATCCGAACGTCGAATGATTTGGTCGAATGATTCTTGAGCACTTCTCGATACGCGGGTGTTTTCTCCAGTTATCAAAATGGAAGTCCTGCCTGATACTCGCGCCGCATCAGTTTGTATTCGTATCTGCTGTGTATTAGAAACTCTTTGTGTATCTTTGATTTCGACCGAGATGTCATCTGTTAGAGCATCAGGAACTGAATAGCCTTCTGGAGAAGCGACTCTCTGAGTGTTTTTTGTCAAGCCAAGCTCATCTAAGATTCTAGCTTCTGAAGCTTGTCCACGCTGCAAATCCGCTGCACTTTCAAAAAATGGCTGCGATAACCAATCGGGAGCATCACTCGGTATCCCAGGAAGAAAGCCATCGACATCAGGCTGTGCGCCTTCTCCAAACCCATCAGGGAATAAGTCTCTAATATCAATAGGTGGAGCCTGTAAAACCTCATCCCAATCCAGCGATGGAAGAGGAAGCTTGTTCCAGATGGGGCTATTGGAATCTAAATCTGGATTATAACCACTGGTGACGGTTGCAAGACACTGTTGGAAAAAGTCCTCAGCGCCATTGATAAGACTCCTGTAGTCATCGTCCGTTAGGCGCGTCTCCTTTGGTTGTAATACGCTGTAGCCTACAATCGCAGCTACTCCAACAACGGCAAGAGGAATTGCATAAGCAACTGCGAGCTGTCCATCGGGGTCAGTAAAGTTTGTCGGACTATTAAAGACATAACGGTAAAGGTTGGCATCCCCTGCCTCAAAGCCCAGGGGGTCTTCCCCAACAAACGTGCCGACTGCCGGGTCGTAGTACCGAGCCCGGTACTGCATCAACCCCGACTCCTCATCCAACTCCCGCCCGGTATAGCCAAAGCGGAAGTCAAGAGCCGGATTGCTCTCCCCCGTCACCTTCCCAAAACTGTCATAAGTAGTGTGGTTGAGCACCGTGCCCGTGTTGTTGATCACATCGCGCACGCTACCTTGATGATCGCCCAACGCCCAGCGCGTTTGACCAACGGTCTCCTCCGCTAACACCTGGTCAATCTGCGGCCCGTGGAAATAGCGATGGGTGAGGTTGCCCGCTCCGTCAAACACCAGAGCAATATGGCTGCCGTCATAGACGAAGTGCTCCTTATTAGCCGCGCCAGCCCCGGCTCCATCGGCATCCATGACGCTGCTCAGACGACGATTGTAGACATCGTAGGCATAGAGCACCGTCTGAGTAACCGTGCCTGCCCCATCCTTCGAGACCACCCCGGTCAATCGATTGCGGTAGTCCCAGGTGTACTCTGTCGCCTCGCCCGTGGCTACCTCTACCCGCCGGGTGCGATTGCCCTCGTTGTCATACTCATAGCTGTAGGTACCATCACTCAGCAGCCGGTTATGATCACCCGTGGTATAACTCGTGCGATTGCCTGTCGCGTCGTAGTTATAGGCTTCATCACTCTGGTAGCTATGGTCGCTGTTGGTCAGCTCGTAGCGATCGTTGTAGCTGTAGTTGCTCGTGCCATCAGGAGTTGTGAGCTGCGTCAGCCGGTTCGCCGCATCGTAGGTGAAGCCATAGTCAGCAATGACGATAGCCCCACGCTGATGGGTCAAATCCGTCAACCGCCCCGCCAAATCGTAGCCGTAGCTCGTCCCTGCAATCACCTGAGTGCCCGTCAGGCTACCGTATCGGCTGAGCCCTGTCATCTGGCTGGCGGCATCGTAAGCCATCTCCACCCGTTTCGCGGCCACACCAGCCCCGCTTTGGGTCATCTTGGTCACTCGGTTGAGCGCATCGTAGCTCGCGGTCTCAGTCCCCGCCTGAACACCGTTAATCGTGTCGGTGACCGTCGTCAGGTTATTGACGGCATCGTAGCCGTAGCTCAGCACCACGCTGGGTACTCCGGGTGTCCCAGCGTTGGTTACGCTGGTCAATCGACCGGCTAGATCATAGGTGTAGGCATAGGTAGAGACTGGGTCACTAGCTGCCGTCAGTTGGCTGGCGGCATCGTAGGTCAAGGTTTGGGCACGCAGTAAATTGCCCTGCCCGTCTAGCCATTGCTCCTGGGTTTGCCGGTTGAGCGCGTCGTAGGTGAAGGCCTGCTTGCGCCCATTGCGGTCAATCAGACTCGTCACATTGCTGGTGGCATCGTAGCCATAGCGGCGGGTCAAGGCTTGGCCATCAACCGTAATCGTCTCTGTCTCCAGACGCTCTAGCGCATCGTAGGTAAACGTGGTCAGGTTGCCCGACGCATCGCTGAGGCTAGCTAGATTGCCCACCCCGTCATAGGTCATTTGGGTAGTTTCTCCCAAGGCATCAATGACCTGAGTTTGGCGGTAGAGAGCGTCGTAGCCATACTGAGTGGTGTTGCCCAGGGCATCGCTCTCCGCACTCAGGTTCCCAATCACGTCGTAGGCCCGGCTGGTACTGTGCCCGAGGGGATCGATAATCTGAGTGAGCAGATTGCGATTGTCGTAGCGGAACGTTGTGGTGCGGTTCAGTTCATCGGTGACTGCCGTGATGTTGCCCTCGGCATCGTAGGTAGTGGTGCTGTCATCGCCCAGGGCATTGACCATAGTGACCTGCCGGTTCAGCGGGTCATAGGCGTAGGTCGTGGTGCGGTTGAGGGCATCGGTGACGCGGGTTAGGTTGTCATTGGCGTCGTAGCCAAAGATGGTGCTGTGGTTGAGCGGGTCGGTGGTCTGAACGAGGCGATTTAGTGCATCGTAGTTATAGGTCGTGGTGCGGTTGAGTTCATCGGTGGTGCTGAGGCGATTGTTGGCCCCATCGTAGGTGTAGGTGGTAGTGCCCCCCATCGCATCGGTAATCTGGGTTAGGCGATTCCGCGCATCGTAGGCAAAGGCCGTGGGGTTGCCGCGCTCGTCGAGACGGCTGGTGAGGTTATTGGCTTTGTCATAGCCAAAGGTGGCGACCCCATCTAAGGCATCGGTGGTCTGGGTGAGGCGATTGAGGTCATCGTAGGCGTAGCGCGTGGCATGGTCATTTTGGTTGGTAACCCGAGTCAGGTTGTTGACGGCGTCGTAGCGGTATTGTGTGCTTTGCTCTAGCGCGTCAATTTGGCGAGTTAAGCGGTTACGACTGTCGTAGACAAACGTGGTGCGTTGGTCCAGTGGGTCAATGGTGGCAATGACGTTATTGTCGAAGTCGTATTGGAACCGAGTTTTGTTGCCCTCGGCATCAAAGAACGCGATCTGGCGATTGCGACTGTCGTACTGGTATTGAACCTGACGCCCCAGGCGATCTACAACGCTGATCAGATTCCCTGACAAATCGTAGTTATATTTGGTGCGGTTATTTTTGGCGTCAACCGTTTCAGCTAAGCGGTTTTGCTTGTCATAAACGTATTGAGTCAGGTTGCCACGGGCATCGGTCATAGTCGCCAAGTTGCCCCTGGCATCGTAGGTAAAGCTAGTGACTGGGGCGGTTAGCAGACCGGCTCCATCGGGGTCAGGTTCAGTAATTTGAACAACCCGGTTCAACGTGTCATAGACGTATTGAGTTCGATGTCCATTCTCATCAAGAAAGGCTGTTAGGTTGCCCGCCACATCATATTCAAACTGCCGCTGAGCCTCCACATTGTTAACACCCACCGCAAAGGTAATACGAGTCACCAAGCCCTGGGCGTTGTAGTCGTAGTCAATGACATTGCTTAAAGGATTTGTGATGGTATCGACCAGACCATTCGAGGTATAGGTATAGCTCGTCACCACATCATCGGTTTCTCCATTGGCCGCCGAGTCAACCGCCCCCACCACCTGGGTCATCGCCAACCGATTCCCCGTCGTCCCATCTACCGCATAGAGCGTCTGCCGCCCCAGCTCATCCGTCATGCTGGTGAGCTGGTTAAATACCGCATCGTAGGTATAGCGCCGCGCCCCCACCTGCGGAGCCGCATCCACCCCTACCGCATTACTCAGACGCACAAACAGCTCTGACGAGCTGGCCTCTGCCAGATCGGCATCGCCATCTAAATCTAAATCCGCCAAAAACACCGCGCCATTGCTAAAGGCAAGTGGTCTGTAGTCAGCCCGATTCTGCGGCTTAAACGTACCATCCGCCTCGCCCAGCAGCAGCAGCGTGCGGTTAGACGCATTGACCACCACATCAAGCTGGCCATCCGCATTCACATCTCCTAGGTTGAGCTTAGACGACGAGTCGTAGAGCCCTGGAGAATCTACCCTCACCGCAGGAGCGCCAGCTTGGGCCAAAAAGACTGACACATAACCACGATCCAGGTCGGTTCCCTGATGTCGAATATTCAAACTTTGAGTTACAACTACGTCTTGCCGACCATCCTGATTGAGATCAACTACCTGCGCGGCAGCAATACTGCCACTAAAGCTGTCGAGCTGACTATACTCCGAGCCACCGTCGAGGTCATACTCAGCCACTACCGCCACACTGCCATCAGGTCGCAGCGAAAACGCAGACAGATATTTGAACTCTCGTTCATCAACCGTCTCGGTGCGCTCCCAGATAAACTCGTCGCGGCCATCGTTATTGACATCACCTACGGCCAGCAAATTACTGTAGAAGGGGAGATTAGTGAGATTAACCTGGGTGAACGCCCCCGTACCCGCCGCGTTATTGAGCAGCAGCTTAGACGAGGAGCTGTTGTTCAAGAGAACGTCTAGCTTGCCATCGCCGTTGAAATCTCCGAGCGCTAAACGGTCAACAAAGATACCCGCATCGATCGACTCCAGCGTGCCCAAGTCAGCAGTGCCATCGCCTTTGAGAATCCACAGTTTAAGGTGAGGGCTGCCCAAGGTGGCAAAGCGGGCAGCAAAAACAATATCCTGGAAGCCATCGCCGTTGATATCACCAATTTCTATATCAGCCCCATCGGGGCCAATGATACTGCGAACTAACGGGGGTACAAAGGTGCCGCCGCCGCCATAGGCAATGGATAGATCACCATTGTTTTGAAATCCAACAAAATCTAGCAGGCCGTCGCCATTGAGATCAGCCAACGTTTTTGCTCGCTCTGAGAAGGCCGAGTTGACCGCCAAGACAGAATCAGCCTGGGAAGAACCGCTGAACTTAGCCTCTAGCCGCCCATCAATATTTTCCAAAAAGATGTTGTTTTCACCGGCACTAATAGCGTCGAGTTGGCCATCTTGATTAACGTCACCGATGGCAATAGCCGCGGGATTTTGCCCCGACTGATAGTCAACCCGGTTAGAGAACGTGCCATCGCCATCGTTGTAGAGCACCGTAACGGTGTTGTCGCCATAGCTGGTGTTAACAATGTCGATCGCGCCATTGCCGTCAATATCAGCTGTTTTGAGACTGGCAATCCCTAGTTTGTAGAGATCGATATTGTCAGAGTCATAGACGGAGGAGCTATAATCCCCGACATCGTACAGCGCTGCTGCACTGAATCCACTCTGGCCATTGGATAGAGAAACCGCGACTTGATCGGTGGCTTCATCAATAGCAATTACATCCTTCTGACCATCGCTATTAACATCTTCAAAGAGAACTTGAGAGTCGGAGATATCGACACCTAGGCTATAACGTGCAGGAGTTAAAAAAGTACCATCTCCAGCGCTTAGATGAACCTCAAACGCCTCGTTGTTTGGAATACTTCCATTGAGCAACAGCACGTCGTCATTGCCATCTTGGTTGACATCAAACGACCAAACTGGCGATTGGGGCAAGCCATAGTAGGTATTTGTGTTTAGGGCAATATTGGGTGTACCAAACGTGTTATTGCCTGTGTACAAAAAGGTTTGAATAATCGGCGCTCCTGCTCCATCAAAGCCGTATTGGACAATGGCATCCAAATCGCCATCGCCATCGAGGTCGCCGAGCTGAATTTCGCTGCGATAATATTCAGGCCCCGTCACCAAAACAGCCTCAGCAAAGGTGCGGTTGCCTTGGTTAAAGAGCGCTTTGACCTGCTCTTGATAGCTCCCTCCGGCAGCAATCACGTAGTCTTTGACCAACAGATCGTCATCGCCATCGCCATCAATGTCGCCCTGGCTGAGCAGGCTGTAGTCATCATAGGGTCTTGATTTGCGATGGCTGAGGGGCGAGCGATCAAAGCCGCCATTGCCATCGCCCCACAGTATATTGACCGATGGATTAGCAGCAAGATAGCCGTAGCCCCGCTCCAGCACAATGAGATCGGTATTACCGTCGCGATCTAAATCGGTTGTTTTAACACTGCTACCGGCCTCCAAACCAAAAATTGGCTGTCCGCCACTGAAGTTGCCTTGTCCATCACCATAAAAGATAGACAGGCTGCCATTCTCTCTACTGTCATTAGTGGTGATGTAGTCAAGCTTGCCGTCGTTGTTGATATCAGCGGTAACCACACTGGAGGGATTATTAGAGCGCGTAATCCGTCCGGTGAAGAAGTCGCTCCTAGGCGTGTTAGCGCGAGAAACCTCGTCGTCTACGCTCAGCAGATTACCCCGCTCATCGTAGGTATAGAGGGTTTCTTGCCCCCGACCACCAAGTCGTCGAGTCACAAGATTGCTGCTGTTGCGCTCTATTGAGCCTTGGAAGCCACCACCGTCGATGGCCGAGATCATCTGCCCAGCAGCATCTAGGGAGGATTGGGACACACTGCCATTACCATCCGCGTAGGTTGTTACCGCTGGGTCGCCGATGGAGGCTATAGCATTGCCATTGGGGTTAGCGGTCTGCTCCGGTCGATAAAGCCCTTGGGCTAAGGAAGGTGCTACTCGCACCACTGAACCATCTTTTTGCACAGCATGGGTAGCACGGCCAAAGGCATCGTAGAATGCCTGCTCGCGATTTCCCCGCTGATCGATCTCTCCGGTCATGTGATGCTCGGTATCGTACTCAAAGGTGCGCTGGGATGCATCAGGATCGGTAATTTTAGTCAGGTTGCCAGCGCCGTCGTACTGAAACCGTGTAATCCGGCTAGCCGGGTCTGTAATCGTCTCTACTTTCCCCAATCCGTTGTAGGTAAAGACGGTTTCTAGATTCGCTGGATCAATGATCTTTTCAAGCTGAGCCGCAGCGTTGTAGATGTGCTGGGTACGATTGCCATTTCGGTCCACGACTGAGATGAGCCGGTTGCTGCTATCAAAGGTGTATACCGTCTGGTCTTTAGTCGTGCGTTGGAACGTACCATCACCTAACTTCTCAAAAACGGTGAAGTCCCCAGGCGGAGATTGATAGTGTTCTCCAGCACGGGTCGGAGCCTTAAAGAGCAGCTCAGAGCCATCTCCATCAATTAGCAAAAGGGAGCCATCGGCATTTTCGACAATCTGCTGCACGCCAGCAATGCCCCATCCGCTGCCAAAAGCACTATTGACCGTATTCACATGGATGAGCTGCCCTGTTTGAGCCTTAGAGCTGCCTACAAACTGTATATCGAGGGAATTTAGATAAATCCCGGCAGATAGGTCAAATTTGTATATCCCTGATGCTATATCTCGTAAATCCGCCTGTAGGCTCCCGGTAACTGGCCCTGTCTGATTAGGAATACGCCAGAAATGCTCGCCTCCGTCTAGGCCCAAACCACCGCTGTAACCAGGCACGGTGTAACCCAAACCGTTGATGTCAAGGGTCATTTCGGCAATGAGCCGGAGACGTTCAGTAAAGCCTGGAGCTAGGGCATTAGCATCTACCTCACCAAAACCAACCTGTACGATCGGTCTTGCATCAGCTCGCAAGGAATCATAAACCAGCTGCACCCCTCGATCTTCGCCAAGAGATTGATAACTTGCCAAAGCGTGGGTTTCAATAACGGCTCCTGTTTGGAACTCAACTTCAGAGTTGAAGCCACCCGTTTGTGTACAAGAGTTGCAGCTCTGCTCTGCGAAGAGAACTTCGAACTCATCTGGCACTCGCGCAAAGAAGTGCCAGGAGCTGTTGCGGATACCGCCTTCAACGGTTTCAACAATGCTGCCATCCACCGAGACCCGCCCAGTGCCGACAACTTCGAAGTCTCCAGTATTGAGATTGATCGACCACAAATCCATCTCCGTTCCCGGTGCCCAGCCCGCGCGATTAGGCAAACTCAAGGGTGCAGGCTGAGTAAACACCATATCCCCAGGCTGAATAGTCACGACCAAATCTGGCGATAACCCCTCTGGCAGAGCCGCTGGGGTAAAGTCGGGGGGCACTTCGGTGATGCTGAGGCTGCCGGTGAAGACAGTACCCTCTCGGCTTTCTAATGTATTGGCTGCGACAAAAACAGATGCGCTCAGAACGCTGTTGGTAACAGTCGTGTTGCCGTTAGCATCAGTTGTTTGGCTGTTGCTGGCTAAATCGAGCGCTGGCAGGTAGATTGGACGCTCAATGACGTTGTCAACGCCAGCATAGACCTCGCGACCGAGCAGCAGGTTCAGCTTTTCGGCCACGAAGGGATAATCGCCGCTGGTCAGTTCATCGCCAAAGACCTTTAACGTATCGGCGGAACCGGCTGGGGTAAAGCTCAAATCGTGGCTCATGAACTGCCCCCAGATCAGCATGAAGCCTGTCATGCCGTTGGGGTCGGGGATGGAGGTGTCTTGGGCAAAAATCGTGTTGCTAATGACGCGGGCATTGGGGCGGTCTGCCCCACCGGGAGTACGAATGCCATCGCCATATTCCTGGGTGTAGTTAACTCCCATAAGACTGCCGACGGTACCTGGGGTAGCCGCATTGTGGCCGCTGCCGTCAATGGGGGCATAGTCGGTGACCGTAGCGGCGGCAGTCGTGCCGCCTGCCGTAGGGGCGATCGGGCTGATCAGTGAAGAAAAGACGTAGTTGGGCAGGTCGGTAATATCGGTATTGCGCTCAACCAGTGTCGCCAGCGTTGTCCCCCGAATGAACGCTAGCTCTGCTGTTGTAAACTGACCATTCTCATACCAATACTTATCCCCGTCCCGCAGGCGAATGAACTGATCGGCGATGACCGCCTGGAGCAGCTCACCGACAAGCGCACCCGGTAGGGCTTCTTCCGCTAGGCCACCGACAAAAACATCAATATTGTTGACATCGCCGTAGAGATTGGCCAGAGCCGATTGAATAGTGGTATCAGAGGTAATATCGGCAAAGCTGGTGACGGGGGCCAAGCCAAAGTCAATGCGAGCTTGGTTGTAGTCTGGCAACCCAAGCTCTCGCCCCCGCTGAATGTTGACGGCATCCAGGTCGATACCGCCTGAGCCGGGAGGGCCAAACAGCGTGTTGCGAAGCTCGTTAATGACTTTGGTATCAATCTTTTGGGTCTGCTGCTCGTATAGACCGCGCAAAATGCTGTCTATGCCATTTTGTTGAACTAGCCTTGGGTTAAACGTGGCTTCTCGTACAGAAACCCCAGTCACTTGGCCAATGTCATCCTTGAGCAAAAATTCGCTAAAAGCTTGGGTATGACCAAAGCGAAAACTGGATGCTGCGAACAAGTGGCTGACACTGGCATCCAGCGTATTGTTGTGACCGGTGTAGGTGGGTATCGTCGCATTACCCAGCAGCAGCGGCAGATACTCAGCATAGGTAATGTGTTGAATTTGAGCCGTGACGAGTTTGCGAGCCTGCTCATAAATATCGTTGTCGCTCAAGCCGGGGTTGGCCAGAGCAATTTCATCCGCCAGCCGGTTATGCTCCCGCACAAAGACGGTATGCATCGACATGAGCGCAATATTTTCATTGGCTCGCTCATCCCCAGTGGCGAATAGCATACCTGGGTCGTCCAGGCTGCGGTTCTCGTTAGCAAGGGGGCCATTGGGGAAATAGGCCGCGTTGTTGAGCGGCAGCAGATCGTTGGGGCTCACTTTCAGCCGACCGGTGCCATCCAGGGTGCGCAGGGCATTGGCTCGGTTGGCATTGCTACCGTAGACAACGCCGCCATCTAAAAAGCTGGTGACCAGGTTGGGGTGCCGCAGGGGATTGGTCGTTGAGGTGCCGGTGGTGCCATCGAAGGTGGTGCGGCGCAGGTCGATAAACTGTTTACCAGTAAAGAAGGGGTCAAACGCAGGATCCCCCAAGGGCACGGTGATATCAATTTCTTCGGTCGGGAAACTGCTATTCGGCAGGGTGAAGGTAAAGTACCCGCCCGCATCGGTCACGGTTTGCAGGCGACCCAGCTCAAGGGGAAGGTTGACGAGGGGATTGCCGTTGGTATCGAGAATCTGCCCCGAAATGCGGGTGGTTGTGACGGGGTCAGGTTCGACGGTCAAACTGACCGTCTGGGTTGTCTCTAACACACCATCGCTAGCCACTAGCGTAAATTCGTAGCTGCCGACCTGCCCTGGGGTGGGTTCAAAGATGAGATTGCCAGCTCCGTCTAACTGCCCCTTCGGTAAAGGGTCGTTGCTTCGCAGGGAGAAGGTGACAGAATCGCCATCGGCATCTGTAGCGGTCAAAGGCATAGTAAGTTTTGCCCCTGGGCGTACCGTGAGCGGATCGATCGATGGCAGCACGGGGGCTTGATTGGGGCCGCCGCTGAGGACGGTGGCACTGAGCGCCAGCCGGGCTAGATTTGGGTTGCTGAACGTTAGCTCGACGGCATCGGAGAGGGCATTAGCCAAAAGGCCCCCAGGGGCGATCGCAGGAGCCAGCGTAATGTAAGGATTACCATTGCCATCGCTGCCGCTGGCGTTAGTCAAACTAACCCCTGCCGGTAAGTTTTGCAGTACTACGGCGACCTGACGATTGATAGCATCGCCCTGATTCTTAACCCGCAGTTCTGCGATGTAGTTGCCGGTGACGTTATTGAAGCGAATGTTGCTAAGCTGTACAGCCACAGCCGGGTTGACCGTTAAAGTCGATAAATCAATCGCGTCACCCACGGGTGTCAGGTTGGGTTTGACCGGAAACAGCGGCGACTCTACACCATCGGGATCAACACTGTTGGTCAGGTTGCTAATTCTGACGTAGCTACCGGTATCCGTATCGTGATTGAGCAGCTGAAAGACCAGTTGCCCCTGATTTAACGCCTTCAAACTGCTGAGGTCAATTTCAACGCTGCGTCCGTCGTAGCGCACTAAACCCGGCGTATAGTCGGCCTTGTTGCCAGCTAGCGAGAATAGAGCTGTGCCAGGCTGACCATTGCCTAAAAGCGTTTGGGTTGGATTGCTGGGATCAACCAGGTAGACCAACAGCTGATCTTCTGCCAGGCGGCTGGTATCGCTCGTGTCGAATCGAGGGTCGAGGTCAAAGCGTAGCGTTCGAGAGCCTGCGCTTTGACCCAGATCGATATCCAGGGTAGTGGCGGTTACAAAACTGTTTTCTTCGCCAATCAATATCGTTTCGGCGGTTTCTGCCACCCATCCCTGACTGCCAGTCGGCCCAAGGATGAAATCGTTCGCCACTTGAAAGTCAATGGTTTGAGTGGTAGCGTTGCCCGCTTTGTCGGCAAAGTTTAAGACTAGCTGATGGTTGCCTACCGTCAGGCCGTTAGTGTTTAGAGCCTGGCTAAACTGTTTGTCACTGCCCACCTGTACGGTGGTACTTTGCCCATCGACAATGGCTTGTGCAATTCCAAGCCCTGAGCCAGTCTCCTGCACCTCACCAATCAAACGCGCTGTGGTGCTGTGATCGCCCCCTTCTAGCGGCGTCAGTAAGGTTACCCCCGGAGCAATGGTGTCCAGGGTGAACGCTACCGTGAAAGGATTTGAAACATTGCCTCGATTGTCTGCGGCAATGAATTTTAGAGTGTGGGCTCCATCGGCTAATTGCCCCCCTGCAATGGCGTTAATCCGGCTAGCTGTGAGGTTAAAGCGTCGATCCGATTGCAAGGTATCGAGGATACTGACGTACTGCCCTACTGGGGCATTGTCGAGGCCCACGTCAAACCGAACAATGGTGTTGTAGTCAATAACAGTGCCGCTGATGCTGGCATCGTTCGTGATTTTATCGCTACCGCTGATGCCGCTATCGGTGGTGAGAGACGCATTAAGTCGTGGCGCGTAGATATCGAGCAGCCTTTCCAGCAATAGAATACTATCTTCGACAATCCCGCCAATGCTTGACAATGCAACCGCAGAATCCGGCGAAACTACTAGCGATTGACCGATTAGCTCGTCCTCACCAGTCGTGCTACCTGTCAAGGATGGCAATGCCGGGGCATCAGCAGAGAAAGCTGTAGTGGGATTGATGGGATTTACCAAAAACCCTTCTGTTTCAATAGGCGAAGGTGTCAGGGGTAAAACCTGTGGTGTGACGGGTAGCAGCCGTGCTGTATTTGATTGGGCTGATAGACCTAAAGACGTCAGATCAGTCTCGTTAATTCCGAGTCCTGATGAATCATGGCTAGAGGGCGCGCCAAAAGAAGCCCCTGATGAGGGGTTGAGCGATTCGTTGCCATTCATAGTAGATGTACCCTAGGTCAACACAGCACGTTAAGAAGCCGCACCACAGGTGCCCTCACCTACGCAAAGTGATGAAGGCGGCTGCTATACAACTCACCGAACTTGGTCTTAAGCAGGAACTCTAAAAACAGGAACTCAAAAAGCTGAAGCGTTCATGAAGAACACTGATTCGCGTCAATCTTAGGCATTGGCTGAATCTAATGGGTTGCGTAGGATTACGGATATTGCTTTTTGGGTAGAGAAAAATTCTGCGAATTCTTACGGACACCACCAGAAGTTTTCATGAAAAGTCCTACTATTTCAAGGGTTTTCACAGGCATTGCTTTACTAAATAATTGATGGCTTCTTTTCGTTATCGCACGCAAGCACGAGGATTGGTGAATTTGGTTGTAACCAAATCTGTAGAATGTGCGAAGTTGTGTAGCGTCTTCTTAAGGCTTGAGTTGTCTAACTACCTATTTCGTAATGTCCTGGTCGGCAGCGTTCTCTAGTGAGGTTGGAGTGAAGGTTACTCTCGCCAGCTTTTAAGTTTTGATTTATATCTTTAGTCATAGCGTCTTTTGCGTTGCTGGATAGCCCATTCCCCTTCACCACTTCCCTGGCCACTTCCGTAATTCTGCTCAAGTACCCCTCTGATCTCCCTAGCGCCACCGCTGCTCCGTGCCACTGCCACAACTTCGACAGCTCCGGGTGACTCTGTTGCCATCCATTCCCTGCCCCCTCTGGATTGATCAGCACCTCATTCCAGTCCTTCCCCTGGTTCGGTGTCAGCCGTTCCACTCCCGGTACCTGCTGTGCCACCCGCCAGGCCATGGTCTCCCCCGCCACATCCGCATCAAACGCCGCCGCCACCAGCCCCCCATTCCGCAGCACCGTCTTCAGTGCCTCCACTGGCACCCCTCCAGATCCATCCGTCGAGAGGTAAATTGAAACCCCCTCCGGCCCCCGCTGCGCCCGATCCAGCACCGCTAGCGACATTGCATCAATCGGCGATTCTACTAGCAACACTCGGTTCACCGGCCCCTGCCCCGTGCCAATCCAAAACCATCCCTGGTCTCTAGCCGAGCCTGGCGCTAACCCATGGAAATGGTTCGCATCGCCCCACGTCCCCCGCAAACTGGCCCCTATGACCTCACCCCGGCTCCAAGTTTGGGCCTGCAACTGGTGGCGCAGAAATACGGCATTCTGATGGTCATCGGCAAAGATCAGGCCCCGCTCATTGAGCCGATCCACCAGCACTGCCGGTAGCTTGCGCCCCTCCACCAAATACTCCCGCACCCCTGCCCAGCGATGTTCATTTGCAGCAGGCACCTCCAATGTTCTGGGTTCTCGCTCTTCAGTTTGGGCATAGGTCGCTACGTGAGCAGGCCCTTGAGAAAAATCCTGCCCTGATAACCACTCCACCGCCTGCTTAAACTCCACCCCCTGCACATGCATCACCAGGTCGATTGCCCCACGCCCCCCGGCATCGTCGAGCCAGTCCATAAACAGCGGCCCGCTGATACTGATGATGTGGTCGCCATTGCGCCACTTGTGCTTGTCGTGGCGATCGCATTCCAGCCCCAAATGCGCCGCCACATCCTCTAAATCCGCTCCCCGCACCTCATCAGCAATCTCTTGCAGCGTTGGCCCTTGAGCAGGTTTTATGGGTTTGGGCTGGGGCAGATCGGGAGATGGTGAATCCTGCGCGGGTACCGCTGTCGCTTGCTCCTGCTGCCATAGCGGATCTGGGCCAGGTTGTGGTCCTAGGCCAGCAGGTTGCCCTGTCCGAAAGGGTTCTACATCAAACAAGCTCTGCACCTGAAATTCAGGCTCCTCAACGCTTGGGGTATCAACCACAGCTTCGGGTTCAGGCGGTGATGCTTCCTCCACAGCGATGGCTAGCGGTTGATGGGGGTGAACGGCGATCGCCCCCTCTCCATCAGCAATCACCACCTCTCCATGCCCGGTCAGTTTGTCCAAGTACTTGTGCAAACTCTGCACCGGGAACCCTGCCACTCGTACCCGTCCAAGTTCCTTGACCCCAGACTCCATACTGGTACCAATCATCTCCAGATGCTCAATCAAGGGCCAAGCGCCTTCAAAAAACGCCTCATAGAACCGCTGATCCGGCGACTTCACCAGCACGATCGCATCGGGATACTGCTCTTTCACCTCCAGGTATTGCCGCATGTCGCTGGGCATCTGCGATCGCTCATCCTCCGGTTCTTGCGGGGACACTTCGGGCTCCACCTGAGCCTGAATCTGAACCTGGGCTGCTTCGGCGAACCCCTGCTGCACAATGTTTTTGGAAAAAATCTGAGCAAAAGCGCGGTCTGGAATTCGCGACTCCCCGCCCTGCAAACTCTGCACCGCCGTCTCCTTAAACTCGATCTGACCTTCGCCGCGCACCCGAAACACCATCTCCGAGTCGATGAACATATCCCCGTTTTGAGTCAGGTAGTGGGTCAGGTACAGCTCATCGCCCTGCCGCTCGACCACCAGCGGAATAAACGGCTCATTCTCAATCCGCAGGTGAAACTCCTGGGAGGTCATCACGTCCTGCTCAATCCCCGCATTTCTCAAAAATCGTAGAATCCGTTTTTCCAGTTGGCCCATCGGGGGCGGATTGGGCACAACCGGGGACACCAAATCCTCTGCTGGTTCTACCGGTTCTGGGCTGGGTTGACTTGCGATCGCGGGCGCAACCGGCTGAGAAACAATCGGTGGCTTCACCTCCTGTATCTCCACCTTCTCCAAGGTCGGCAACGACACCCCCATTAACTGCCGCGCCACCTCCTTAAACTCAAACGCCGCCAGAGTGTAGTTCCGCTGCTGCATCACTACCCCCAACACCCGCTCCAAACGTTCTGGCGGGATGACGACTTCCATGCGATCGGCGACCGAGTAAAAATCCGACCCCGCTGCCACAATCAGCGCCTCATCTAGGTAGTACCGCCCGCCTGATTCCTTCGACTTGGGCGCTTGCAGAATGAACCCCTGCCCCGCCTGCTGCGGCTTCAGCAGCAACAACTCATCCAGGGTCTTCACCGTCCCCTGCCGATTGGTCAGATCGGTCAAGAACCGAAACACCTGCTGCGGCTCCTTCAACGCCACCGGCTCCTTGGTCAGCTCCGACTCAATATCAAAGCCCTTGGGCATAATCAGCCCTTGGCAGACCTCGCCCCGGTAGTCGGTATAGTTCACCAGCTTGCCGTTGGAGTATTTCTCAAACGCCTTGATCAAGTTGCCCGTGAAGATCTGCCGGTTGACCCGCCCTGCCTCCTGTTGCCTGTCGAACAGCGAGTACACGCTATTGCCGAACCAGTCCTCGGTTTGCACCGTGGCGTCGAGCGAGCCGCTTCGCCCGGTGTTGAACTTCGACAACGGCACCGTAATCTGCCTGGCCGAATCTGCCACCAAAATCCTCAACTTCCAGCGGTTCGGTGCCGCCGGGCTCCCAGATCGCTTTTTGGCATCGGCCCCTGCCACCACCCCATAGAGAATCGTCTTGCTAGCCGGGGTTACCAACCGCAGTGGTGTCCCCGGCACAAAGGTTTCTAGCACGCCAGAGACATGCATGAACTGCTGCTCAATGCGATCGCTGAGCTTCTCAATGGCCTTACTGTCTTGCTTTTGGGCGATCGTCGCCTGCCGATACTGGGCTGTTTCTGATTCCAACTGGCTAATTGTCGCCGCCACCTGTTGCCTCGCCTGGGTGGCCAGAGTATCTGGGTCGTGGGCTTCTACCGACGTTACCTCCGTCAACCCCACCGACTCGCGCACCGCATTGATCGCCTGAAGCTGGGTCAAGGGCTTACTCTCACTCTTAGCCTCCACCAACTCCAGATACACCGGCCCCGTGAACTCGCTGGCCGTCTCGCTGTCATCGGCCATCACCTCCATTCGCGCTAGGGGACGAGCATCGAGATCCAGCTGATCCGCCTCCAGAATGTTCTCTCCCATCGCCCTGGCCTGATCCACCAGATCGCGGTATTCCGACTCAATCAGGCTGTAGACCGCTTCTTGTTCGACAATGGGCAACAGCGGAATCCGCCCGGTCACCTTCTTGATCAGGGCAATATCTGAGCCCCCGCTATCCCCTTGGGCCGACGGGAAGTCCAGCTTGGCATTCAGGTCTGGATCATCCGCCAGCAGTTCCGTCACCACCTGCTCCCCGTAAGGGTTCATAAAATCCACCACGGTGTTGAGGGAAATATCCGTCTCTCTCGCCGCCGTGGTGTTGGCATTCAGACTGGCCATCTTCCGGCAGAGGATTGCCCCCGGTCGCTTTTCTGCCGGAAGGTCTCCCATCAACAGCGTGTAGTTCGGTAGTGCCACCTGCCCAGTGCGATGCACCCGGCCCAGCATCTGCATAAACACATTGATGTCCCGCTCCGCCTGAGCCACAATCATGTGGCGAGGCCGCTGGTCAGCAAATTTCTCTGAGGCATGGAGCGAAATCCCCGTGGAGCCCGAGCAGTTCAGCAGAATGACGTCCGCATCGCCCGCATTAAACCGGGCTACGGCATCGATCCTGCCCTTAGCTGTCTTTTCCTCACTTAGTCGAACCTTGTAGGCCATAGCGCCATCAGCTCCGTACTCGATGCCCGCCTTGCGCCCGGTGACTTCGGTAACCTGGTAGCCAGAGCGCTCTAGCTGCTGCTCAATGTAGTCAATCGGGCTGATGGGAATGCCCGTGAAATCGGACTCGCGAATACAGTCCAGCGCTTCCTCGTAGGCTAGAACCGCCTCGGCTCCAAGTTGGTCATCGCTGAGTCGCAACCGGGTGGAGTGGCCCTGGTAGTCTGTCACCACCACGTCCCTAGATCGCTCCAAATACCGCTCCAGCAGATCTCCAAAGGAGAGGCTCATGGCATCCCCAGGGCTCAAATCCTGGGACTCGGCATAGGCTTCGATGAAGCTGCCCATGGTATTGGCCACCGTAATCACGGGCTTCTCACCTCGGTTCAGTGCCGCAATGGCCTCTTCTACCGTCGCATCCGCCTTTTGGGCCAGCAATCCCTGCTCAATGCAGTTGTGCATCAGCGAGGTAAAGTTGGTACTCCTGGCTCCCAGATCGCCAATCGCTCTATCCTGCCCCAGGGCCTTCGCTTCTGCCTTAGCCTGATCACTAATCGCCTTCACCGCCTTCTGCTTAGCCCGGTCAAAGTCCTTAATCGCTCGCATCGCCGCCGAGAAGTCGTCCGCCACCTCCCGATCTACTGGCACCGTCTTGGCCTGAAACGAAATGCCCTCGTAAGACCGCTCTCGCCTGAGCATCTGCCCCGAGGCGACAAACTTGCTGGCGACAATCTGCTGGAGGGGCACGCCTCCACGGGTAAGGATATTCTCCAGCGCCGTCATGCTGCTAACCCCTAGCCTCAGGTCAGTGCGCCGGGCATACAAATCCATCACATCGGCCCGTTTGGCGTAGGTCGCCGACGAGTAAAACACCCCTGATGACAGGTCGATCAACTCCCGCACAAAGTCTGCTCGATCCGGTGGCCCCGCTTCCTTCCACCCGCCCTTGCTGCCCCCCGCCTGGTGAGCCTCATCGAGGATCAAAATGGCATTAGGAGCCATCCGCCTCAGGAACGTGCGCCGTAACGGTTCCTTTTTCCCTACCGTTTGGAGCTGGCTGTAGGTGGTAAACACAGCGCTGTAGCGGCCCAGGTTGCCCCGTTGAATCATTGCCTGCATTTCCGCCTGTTGCTTGGCGGCCACGGCAGTCTTTAACGACGCGCCATTGGCCAGGGGAATCTCGGTGCCGCTATCGGTAATGAAGGGCGTAAACCGCTGCATTCCGATGTCGCCCACATCCCGCATCATGTCGGCGTAGAGGGGTTTGTCCTTAGTGATGAACAACGCGATCTTCCCCTGCTGCTGGGCGTAGCGCATAATGCTGGCGCAGATCCGGCCCTTGCCAATGCCGGTCTGATCGCCCGTAATGAAACCCGCTCCCTGCTCAATATTGCTGATCGCCAGGGCTGAGGCATCGACTTGCTCAGCGCTGAAGTAGCCGTGCAGTTCAGAAACGGAACCATAGCCCAGTCGGGTAGCCAGGTATGTATCAATGTCGCCGTGGTGCTGCTCAAAACGCTCCAGCGCCTGCTGGGCCGCGCTGGCCATGTTGAAGGGAATCAGAGTTTGGGTTGAAAAGCCCTTGCTCTTGGGCACATAGGCCACCTGCCGGGGCTGGACATCATAGGTGTCTGCCGACGGTGCCACAGCCTCGCCAGTTGAAAGAGGAGTATTCATAATCAGGTCTGGGTGAAGGGTTACAGACTCAGTTCGGCCAGCCACGCCTCTAGCGTGGTCTCGTCGTGCAGGCTGATCCAGTCCAGATAGTCCAGGTAGCTGGGGGTTACGGGCGTTACCGGAAAGATCCCCCCGTAATAGCCCAGTCGTTCCTGAAACCGCCAGTTGCTCCGAATCAAGGTCTCCGCCCACTGCTGCCGCCAATACTCCAGGGCGAAGTCTGGGTTGTCCTCCGGATCCAGTATCGGCGTGTGCTGAACCGGGTCTAATTCGCTGAGGGTGGTGGCCAGCCCTTGTTGGGTCTCGATCTGAGAGGTTTCCGAGACGGAGGCCTGAATCATTCTGTCCAACCGAGTTTGCATTAGCTGTAGGTAAGTCGCTTCGCTCAGGTGATCCAGTTCGGGCGGCACCTTGACGATGAACAGTGTTCCCAGGCCCTCCAACGTCCAGAGGTTGGGAAAGCTGGGATACTGGCTGGTCATGAACGGGTACGTCCAGGGGGATACGGGCCTGGTGGATAGGTTCATGGGGAAGTAGCTCCTTTAATTCGGTAAACGATGTGTAGATGGTCGGCACCTCAGCGGCAGGCAGGGGGCGACTTGATTTACCCCGCCCCTCAATCACAATCACGTCGATAGGAAACCCAGCGCCCTGCTTGCGGTACAGGTCACCCCAGATAGATAGGTGCTGGGTGACCCGGTAATTCGCATAAAGCAGATAGTAAAAGGCACGACTCTCACGGCTGTTGTAGCGCTCAGAGCGGTGTTCGTCTTCACGACCTTGCTTACCTCCTAAAATCAGCACTCCGCGACCGCCCTCTTTCATCACCGTCAGCGCCTTTAGGGCGATCACCTGATCGATCTGAGTTGTCCAAGTATCAGCAATGGGGAAGCGGCGGGTGTGGCGCTGCGCGTCTTTGACCACTCCAAAAGGTGGGTTACAGATGACAACATCCACCTGGGTAGCGGGCTTGTAAATCAGGGCATCGGCCTGGGTGAGCTGGCGAAAGCTTCGGGTTTGGAGTTCAGCCCAGCGATCACCATTTAGCTCATTAGCGATCACGTTCTCTGGGTTAGCCCCAATCAGCAGCGCTCCATTCCCAGCGGTGGGTTCATAGACTGTCTTGTCAGCATCGATCTCACCCAAAACCGAGGCCAGATAAGCGATCGGAATCGGCGTACTGTAGGCCTGCTGCAACACTGAAGTGGATGACCGCACGCTCAAATTGGGCTGTCGTTGGAGCAAATCCACCAGGCGATCGTAGGCCTCGTGGGTAGTCTGAGCATCCATGGCGATCTGCCGACCGGCTCGCACCACCGCTGCTTCAATGGATTCATCGACAACCTTGGCCAGCGCAGTCCCCGGCTGTACGGGGTCATCAAGAACAGACGCTGCAAACCGCCTGGCTTCGACAATAGAACCAAAGCCCTGACCCGATAGGAAATAGGACGCATAGGCCTCAGCCAACTGAGGATGGCCCATGGTGGTAATCTCCGGGAATGGATGGTCGAGGTAGATGCCGGAGAATCCCTGATTGCTGTAGTGGCTCAGCCCAGCTCCATCTGGGCCTTGGGTTGGTGCTGGGCCTGCTGTTTCACCAACTGCATCCGCTGCTCCAATCGCTCAAAGTGGAGCAAATCCTGCTGGTTCAGCCGGGAGACGACGTTGCTGTGATGTCGCTCAAAAACGACACCCCGACCCCACTTGTCAGTGACGCGCAGCAGGTCGTCGGTGCCCACTTCCAGCTTGAACTGGCCCCCTTCCTTATTCCAGGTATTGGCGTAGACGTGGCTCTGGAGGAAGCCCCGAACGGTATGTTCGACTCTGCGGGTGCGAGCGGCATAGACGGTTTCCACGTCCAGCTTGCCCTGGGGTATGGCCGCTCGGTTGTGGCGCAATTGGGTCAACTCCTGCCGCTGAAAATCGCTGACCCGCTCTGCTACCGATACCACCTCAATACTTCTACCCAGCCCGACGGATTTCGTTACCAGCACCTGCATGAGCTCCCCCTGCTGGTCTCGCAGGCTGTAATCGCCAGCGGATTTGCGGCTGAGGTTGTAGTCCCCAATCTGATACAGGTTTTCTCCCGTGCGTTCGTGGCCCCGCTGAAATAGCTCCACCACCGCTCGCGCCATCTGGTGGTTGCGCCGGTTCTCCAGGTGTTGGCTCAGCCACTGGGTGATGCGAACATCGAGAGTTGGTCGTTGCCAGTTCTCCGTCGTCGCCTTCAGCAGGGTTTTGGTCGGACTATTTTCCGATCGCTCCACTTCCCGATTCAGGACGGCGATCGCTGGTGGGGTCGAACCATTGCGGGATAGTTCTGGCTGAGCTGCCTCTGTTGCAACGGCTGGAGAGAGCCGAGTCTCCAACTCCAGGAATGCGGCCCGATCAGTGTCCTGCAACTGGTTGGACACGACGGCCCCGTCACGAACCACCAAAAGCACCTGATTATCCCGACTGATGCTCAGATGGTGACCACTCTGTTTGATGCGGTAGTCACCAACGGCTACGGCATCATAAATGGGCTGGGCCTCGTTGAGAGGATTAATCAGCCGGGCTGCGATCTGAGCTACACCCTCTGAGTCAACTGCCAAATCTGGCGATGGAGCCGCAGGGGTTTTCCCGTTGCGGCCATTTACGACTGGACTGGGAACGGCAGGCTCGAATTTCTCCGTAGCCTCCCCAATCTGCATCTGAATCTGGTTAACGGTTACAGTTCCGTCCCGCTCTTCGCGAAATAGCACCGTGCCGCGATCGCGGATCTCAATCGCCGGGACTTTGCCCCGATACGCGTCTGGATCAACGCCTGGGGTAACCGGTTGCTGAATGGCATCGAGAATCACCTTCAAGCTGTTGGGGTTCAGCTCTCGCCGAATCGTGCCATCGGCTAGTTGACCGTAAACCACCCGCTGACCCAGCTGAATCCGTAGGTCATCCTGACCCGCTCGGGGGAGTGTCGGAGACTGCTGGAAGGTCATCGCTAGCCGCTGACTCACCTGAGTTAGGGCCATCACCAGCTGCACCTCATCTTCTTGAATGGCCTGGGCTTCCTGGGGACTAATCACAAAGGGATTCATGCCACCCTCCCCTGCACCAGCGCCAGACCACCCAACCGATCAATCACCACCTCACCACCGACTTGGAAAAAGGCCAACTGGTCATCCAGGCGATATTCCACGCAGCCGGGCTGGTAGTCGGGCAGGCAGTCTCTGGAGAAGATCAGCACTCCGCCGACCGACCGCAGGTAGGGTACATCGTCAAACAACACCTCCACCACCTGAGGCACATAACCAGGGGGTAACGGAGGTAAAGCTTTTGCTTCAGCCAGGGCGGGTAGCTGCTCTGGATGCTGACTCAAGTACGACGTAGCTCCTGGGGAAAGGCCCCAAGTTGTAATGTCCTGGTTCATCGAAATGCCTCATCGAATTCGTCTTCGGTAATGTCGGAATCGGCGGATAGCCTTGATAGCTTTTGCCCGTCACTCAAGGGCAAAGGAAATAAGCACTCGGCGATTTCCTTGCGCTTTTGGTTCTCGTCATCTAAATCCGTCAGCGTCTGCTGCTTTTGGCAACGGGCAATGAGTTTTGGCTGCACAGTGCTGTGCCAGAGCGCTTCACTTCTGGCTTGAGTGGCCTGCTCTTTTTTGGAAATCTTCACCCGTACCCGCAGCGGCACCGAAGCCTCGCCCCCACCCCGGTAGGCCGGGTTGATAAACACGCATTCCCCCTGATCCAGCTTGAGGATTTGATCCGCCGTCATCAGCGGCACTCGCTGGCACTGCTCCGAACGGCTATTGCTGCCATAGCGACCCTGGCTGCGCGATCGGGTGTAGATGCGCACGTCCTTTTCGCCCAAATAGCCCGAGAATTCTTGAGCCGTCTCCCGGTCTTTAGGGTTGAAAAATACCTTGGTGCCACAGGCAGCAAATAATGCCCTGGACAGATCGCGCCCATAGATGTGCTGGAGTTGGGCAAAGTTCTGGTAGCCCAGCAATCCCACAAAGCCGTAGGAGCGAAACTCGTTGATCCACTTGGGTAGATCCGGCAGGTAAAGCGTCGGCAGTTCATCCAGGGCGATCACCAGCGGTTCAGATCGAGGCCGCGCAAAGTTGCGGGTGACGATCAGGTGGAGGATAGCTGCTAGAAGGGGACTGACGGCATCGCGCTTCTGGATATCCACCTGCAAGAACAAGATGCGCTTGCCAGTCATATCCAGTGGAATCGTGGTCTGGCCGCAGAAGCTAGAGACTAACTGCTTGCCCGTAAACGTTTTGAAGGTGCGCTGAGCTGTCGCGACAATCCCCGCGATCTGCTTATCGGCTTCTTCCGAGGCAATCAGCTGGCTAAAACTCTCCATCGTCCAGGGCGGAATCCATCCCGACTCCCCGGCCTGCCGGATGCGCCCCGGCAGGTTGGAAAGGTTCAAGATTTTGCTCGCCATCAGCAGGTCTGGGTAGGGGGTGCGCTTGGCGAGTAGCATCACCGCCTCGACCAGGTTGGTACCGGCACTGTTGAAGAAGTCATTATCCCGATAGCTGCCGTCCCGCTGGGTGTTCTTTTGCAGCACGGCAGCGAGCTGTGACGCCATCAGGGCATCAGTTTCGTCTTCAAGGAAATCGAGGGGGTTGCAGATGCCGGTGTAGGGTTGCCCCGGCGCAAACACATCGACTTGATAGCCCTGACTCGCCGCCCAGGCGGCATGAGCCGCGAGCTGACTGCCCTTAAAATCGTAGACCACGATGGAAAATCCCTGGGCGATCGCTGAGCGAATCGCCGGATCAATGATGCTGTAGGTCTTCCCTGAGTCCGGGGCTCCGGCTACTACAATGCTCTGCTGGGCTTGAGGAATATCAAGATCTCCAGCTTTGAGCGGCACCTTGGCTGGATGTTTTTGTTTTTGCTGCTTTCGCCCCAGGGCCGTCGCCCGTCGCCGTTCGGCCTTCCCCGCAAATCGCCCCGTCGCCAGCTTGTTCTTGTTGGTGCTGTTGCCAAACAAGCTCATCCCCACCCACAGCACCACTAGTCCGAGCAGCAGAGTACCCATGCCGGAGTCCAGGAAGGGTTGAGCCATGTCCCGTAGGATGCTGAGATCCAGAGGGCGTTGGGGTTGAGAGGATGTCGTCATGATCTGGCCAAGGTGTCGATTTGCTGAATCTCGTAGACTTCACCGTTAAAGCCCAGGGTGTATTGCTGGAAGCTTTCAGTGCCCAGCTGATTCACAATGAGCTGAGGTAGCCCGTTGTCCACCGTTGTTGTCGGCTCAATCAGGTCACGGCCTGGCGGTACATGGGGATTGAGGTAGGTCGCCAGCACCCGCTGAAAGCTATTGTCCTGAGGGATGTAACCGAAGAACGCACAGCCAATCGCCCCACAAAGCGGCTGCCTCTCGCTGCCCTCCACTCGCGAATCCACTAGATACAGTGGCTGGTGTTGACCTGCCACCTGCACCTTCCACATCTGCATCTGACCCGGATCGACCGGAAAAGTAGGGCTGAGGTTGTCCTGCATCATCTGACTGAGCAAACGCAGAGGGGCCACCTCTTGAGCTAAGCGCCAGCCGGTATGGGATGGCCGAGGCCAGAGCCAAATAGCCAGAGCTAAAAGCATCACCAGACAGACCAGAAGAGGTTTAACACGCAAGACTCGTTTCATCCCTGGCCACCTCCTTGAGCCAAACAGCCTTGGGCCTGGCCATAGATCTGGCTCAGCGAAGTGGTTTGAGGATTGAGAAAGACCTGGCCTTGAATGTCAGCCACCGTACCTTCGGTCGGTACTCCTGGGCCACCAAAGTAGTGCTGGCCAATCCGCTCAATTAGAGCAGCATCGGATAGTTTTTCCATCTGGGCCTTTTCAGCAATGGCTTGCAAGGTTTCCTTAACCAGATGGGTTTGGGTGGCTGTTGGCAAGAAGCGCTCTACCTGATCAGCATTAATCTCAGCCCCGGACTCAACTCGCTTGAGAAACTCCTGGCCTCCAGGCTGCGCCGCAATCGTGGCCTGCACCTCTGGTTGATAGCTCATCAGAGGGTACTGGCCTAACCGACGACCGCAGTGACCTTGGGTATCGCAACCATAGGGGCCAATGGCGGTGGGATAGCGGCTGAGGGTAGCAATGGCCGTTGAGAGTGACCCCAGATCAAGCCCGCCCTTGCCAGGTTCACAGGGTTGGAGATTGCTCAGATCAACTGCTTGTGGTTGCGCTGTTTGCAAAGCTGACTGACCCAACGCTCCAGAAGACGCCGATACCATAGGCAAACTCGAAGCCGTTTGGCCACCACTGCCACCCTCCACAGCGCCTACCAGCATGAAATCGGTTTCTCGGTAGGTCATAAACGGCACCGGGCCAATAAAGTAGGGCGTACAACCCAGATCCGGGGTCAAGAATCCCCCCCGCTGACACATCCGGAAAAACAGGGCGGTGCTGACCGTGCCCGAGGACTCATCCACATCCCATAGCGCCACCTTGAACGCCTCACCAAAGGGATGCCGCCCGGTAGGCTCCTGCCCGCCATTGACAAACGACAGAAACCCTTCGCCACCTTGCACTTGTTGCACCTGCCCTGAAATCCACTGCCTGCCGTGTAGTCCTGGGATGCCTGCAAACTCCACATGGGCGCAGGAGTCTGCGCAAGGCACCTGAAAACCCGCCTGTTTACTGCCTGAAATGGTTGCCTGCCGCTGGGTTTCGGCCTGGCCGTAGACCATATCAATTTGGCCAATCGCCCCGGCCCCCGAGAGCGGATTAAGCATCTGATCCAACGGCACTGAGGCCAGCCCTGGCACCCCGCCGATAGTGCTATTGCCCCAGTCGCGAAAGTTTTGCAATGAGATACTGGTTAGGCCAGGAATATCGGTGAGGGCAAACGAATTGAGTTGCTCGCCCAGTTGACCCAGGCTCAGTTGACCCAGGTCTGGAAACTCCGCCAGCAGGTTAGAAAGGGTGAAATCGTTTCTATTGAGTCCCTGGAGACTCGACATCGGTAACACTTCGGCAATGAGAGCCTCTAGTGGCGGCACCTGCTCCAACCGCAGGTTGCCTAAGCCTGGAATCGCTGAGACCAAATCCTCAACCCTCTGCCAGCCGACCATCTCCAAAGCGCTCATGGCCACCTGACTCAGGTCAATTTGACCCATCTGAGCCAGAGTCTGGAGGTTAAACAGTTGAGGATAGAGACTGGTCTGAAAATCGCCCAGCTTCAGCACCTCAGCCACCGACTGCCCGGCTTGCCACATGCGAGACGGGTCGTAGCCTAGGCTGCTGACCAGATCGCCTGGTATGTCAACAGCTCCACCAGACAGTAGCGGCGGCAAATTGCTAAAGGTCAGTTGCGACCAATCGGGTACCCGCGCGTAGTGTTTATCCCATTGCACGGGTACGGTAGGAATCCAAGGTTCTGTAGCCGCTTGCGGGGCAGGTCTCAACCAGACCAGACCTGCTGTGAGCAGGCCCAGAGTCACTAGTCCTAGGCGTTGAAGGTGTCGTCGAAATCGTTTGTTCATGGGTTATCTCCCTTGGGTGATTCCAGAGTCAGATCGGCCCAGTTCCGCCAGTCGCACCACCAGCGCTTCGGATACTCCAGCGGTTTGCGCGGCTTCCCTCAAAGGTCGGCCCTGCCTAAGTTGCTCTAGCAGAGCTTGAATGCGCTCCCAGAGCGGATCTCCGGTTGCCAACAGGTTGCGGCGTTGAGCTTCGAACAGCCCTTGCTCCACCCACCGCACCCCAGCAGGGCTAGCAATTTGTGTTGTCAAAATGGCGATGGCGTAGGGCGATGGAGCATCGGGTTGAATGGCTAGAATGCTGTAGGCGGGTGCGCCTGAATTTGGGAAGGCCAGTTGAAAGGTATAGAGGTCGCGATCAGTTACGACCGTCAGCGTGGTTGTCGCTGTAGCAGGTAGACCTGGAAACACCAGGGGCTGAATCCGCCGCAGGTGAATCACCGTGGCAGCGCACTCCCCCAGTGCTGCGACTATCGCACAGCGAGTATCGTCAAAATCCAGCGTGACCTGAGAGGGATCATCGAGCCAGGCGCGACGGACAACCACTCCTACCGGACGAAAGTTGAGCGTGACCCCGTGACCCGGATAAAGTTCAAAGGTGACCGGGGCATGATCACCTCTGGCCGCTCGGTTTGAAATAGAGCGGGTGGCCTGTGCCCAGGCTGGATAAGAGACACTTCCCAGTGCCAATGACAGAGCCAGCATCTTCAGATGTCGAATCATTCTTCTGTCCTCAAATCGGCATCTGCATCGATTGATTGACGAACACCTGCACAGGCCGACCGGCCTCGATGTAGGCAATGCGGGGTCGCTGCTCCAATTCTTCAATTGCCCGCTGATTGCGCTCAGTAATGGTTTCCAGAATGGCGTCGGTGCCTCCCTCCAATACTCCAGCCAACACATTTGGAGCCGGATTTTCGGTAGTCGCAACGGTTGTGCCATTACCGGTTTCGACCCGAGTATTGGGGCGAGTGTAGAGTTCACTGGCGCGACGGATGGAGCCCAAAGCAAACTGTCCGGCATCCATGGCGGCAATGCCGGGGCCGATGTCGTCATAGGATTCGGCCTGAAGCGGTGCCCCGCCCTGCCCCCGAATCTGGATCACGCCTTGGGGCAGCATCAGTTCGCGGGACTGACCCTGGTCATTCCAGATCGCCTGAGTAGCGGAGAGCTGCACCAGCCCGTTATCAGAAACCGCTTCTACCTGTACCACCAGCTCTCCACCCGCCGGAATTGCCACCTGGCCCTCGCTATCAACCAGCGGTTCTGAAAGTACGACCAACAGATTGTTGCCCTCAGCCGTGCTATCCAAGATGACCGGCGTTGTTAGAGAACCGTTGGATTGAGTCCCTGCGACTAGAGAGGCTGGGATTGAGGGCGGTTGAAGAATACGCTCTTCAGCCGTGGTGAGAATAGCAGGTGGAGACAGCTCCTCAGGATTAGCTACCCCTTCCAAGTCAGAAACCTCACCGGTTGAAAATTCAGGAGCTGCCCCAGCTGGTATGGATTCTGGCAGACTCACGGGAGCGAGTGCAGGAGGTAGGGTCGTGACATAGGTAAATTGCGCTTGAGCTACACGCTCAGGCACCGAAGCAGGTTCAGCGGATTCCTCTGATAGGGGTAAACTCCCATAGCTGCCAACCTGAGCCAGCTGCTGCCAGCGTTCGGCAGGATCAACCGCCGGGGCTGCTGCCGATGTTGAGGCCGCAGAAATCGTTGTCGGGCGCGAGACTACAGGGGTAGTTGTCGCCGCTGGTTGCAAGCGAGGTGTTGGAGCTGGATAACTGACAGCTGGGGAAGTCGGTCTTGCGGAAACGGTAGGTGGAGGAGCTGATCCGACGGGTTGAGACGTTGGTCTGGGCGGCGCTGTCACTGACGTGGGAGACGGCGGTGCAGGCGTTGTAGCCGGACGAAGCGGTGCTCCCGAGGTTGTCGTCTGTACCGTCCCCTGATCTTCCAGCGCCATCTGAGCTTTGAGGGCAGCAATCTCTGCTCTAGCTTCCTCCAGCTCTGCTTCCACCGTTTGGGGTTGAGTCTCAGCCTGATCAGGTTCGGCTGTAGTTGTCGTCGTACCGGGCGCATCATCCTGACGACTGCCCGCAATGAAAACACCCGCTAAGGCAAAGACCGGCACCAGGGCCGAACCAATCAACACGAGCTTGGGCACCGGCAGCTTCCACAGGGGCCGCTCAGACTGCACAGGTTCTGTGAAAGCCTCTTCAGCCACCAGCGGTTCTGCAAGATCCGGTGCGCCCATCATCTCGCGCAGCATCTCCAGGTCAGGTTCTGGGAGGGAACTCATCGGCTGACGTCCTCCGGTTGAATGGGTCGAATCGCTTCAATCTGCACCCCGCTCTCCAGCAGGCGGTAGGCAATGGTCTGGTACTCCGACGCATCGGGAATCAGGGACTTGCCGGTGGGCTCGACAGCTCGTACTGTCAGGCGGCGGTTGAAAGTCAGGGTGGTCCCAGCCGGGTTGCTGGCTTCAAACACCACGCGGGTGGCCACTAAATCCACCTGCCAGCGGCCTTCGCCAATCGCCTGGGGCGGGGAGATGTGCTGGGGAATCAAGACCGCTGACACCTGCCCGTCAAAAACACCCTCGGGAATCACCTCGGTGGCCAGGGTTTGCAGGAAGGCATCGCGGAAGTCAGGGGCCAAGAGAAACGAGGCTTCCCAAGCTGCCTTTGAGACCCGATCGCGCCCAGCAACCTGAACCCCCTCATCGACGGCTTTCTCGCCCTCGCCCGGCAGCTTGCCCCAGGTGAAGGTCATCACCGCCCAGGTCGAGACCACTTGACGGATCACCTCCGGTTCCCGGTGGCGATAGTCGGCAGGGCGCACCGAGAAGGTACGACCATCCACCTGCTGAACCAGAGTCGGCGGCTTCTGGTTCGCTAGCCGTGCCACCGAAACCGATAGCCAGAGAAGAGATAGTGCAAACACCAGCACGCCGACTGACAGCCCCGCAAAGGCCAGGGGCAGGATGTCGCTGGAATGGATACGAGGCCGTTTCACCTTACGGCTGAGTTCAAGCAGTTCCATCACTTACCTCGGAATAGGAATTGCAGAGGTGCCGACCGCAATCAGTCGGGTCACCCCACCGGAAACACCGCGAAAGACCGCCATCCCAGCCCCTCCAGCAATGGCCAGGGCTAAGACGGGGGCCAGGATGCTGATCAACAGCAGAAAGCCAAAATCGCTAGAGGTCTGGGCATTGGCCGCAACTACGACCGTGGCGGCCAGACCGACGATGACGTTGTAGGAAAACTTGGCCATTCCCAGGCTGAAAAAGCCCACCAGCCAGGACCACAGGGGCCGACCCTGGAGCGGCACGACGGAGCCCGCGACCGCAATGGGGCCAATCAGCCCCGTCAGCAGCATCGCCATTTCCAGCAGATTGGCGAAAGCCCACTGCCAGCCCTTGAGGAACTGCTCTGCCAGCGCCTGGCTACTGGTTTGCAGCACGGTTCCAACCAGAATGTCGGCCAGGGGATTGCCGCCTACGGGAGCCTCGCCAGACTGGTAGATCTGCTCCACCTGCTGGCTAATCTGCTGCACTCGACTCCAGAGCCGTTGCAGGCCAGCACTCCAAAACCCTCGGGACCGGTATTCCTGCTCCAGCCGCTGCTGAGCGCGTTCTCCGGCTCGAACGAAACAGTCCACCTGTTCCTGACCCGTTTGAGCATTGCAGGCGGCATATTCCTGCTGAATCACGGCCTTGGCCTGCTGGGACAAAATCACGTCGTTAAGGGCTTCGAGCATCGACACTTCGCCCACCTGCACCTGGAGCACCGTTTGGGTTTGGGCGTTGATCAGGTTGCGAATGCCGAGGGTGGCAGACCCTAGCAAAGCGCCGTTGTTAAAGAGCAGTACGGCGATGGTCAACACCCAGAGCACATTCGGCAGGGCGGGGAAGATGCCGCGTTCAATGGCTTCTTTGACCCAGCCCACGGCAAAGAAGAGGAAGGCACCGACCAGAATGATCGAGGCAAACTGGTTGATGCCCAGATACAGCCCACTTGAGGAAGCGAAGATGTCTTGCCAGCGGGCATCCCAGGCCTGCTGCACCGCCTCAAGTTGCTGCACGCTATCGTCAATGATGCCGACCCCGCCTGTGACCTGGGCTAGGGGAAGGATGCTTGATGGTAGGAGAGCGTTGAGCATTGGTCTCAGTTTCCAGAGGTGTCAGTACCCAGGGCACCGGGGATATAAATCGGAGCCTGGGCGGAGCCGGAGATCGAAATTTGGCGCTCCACCCGTTCGCGCCGATTGGCCTCGTCAATGCCTTCGCTAGTGTTGGCGGCAAGCTGAGTCAGCATCCCCTGGAGTTGGTGGAGCTGCGTCAGGGTGGTGTTGTTTTCAGCGGTGAGCTGGGTTTGCTCGTGGAGTAGGGCCGCAACGGACGCCTGAATCTGGGCGTTTTGCTTCATCACGTTTTGGGTGACGCTCATGCCCTGGGCGGCTTCAGCCATGGATTGCGCTTGCTGGGTGCGGGCCTGACTATCTTCTAAAAGAGCTGTGGTTTGCTCAGCCTGGGTCGAGAGTCGGGCTTGGCCTTGGTCGCCCAGCCAGGGCGAGGCCATCGAGCGAGCCACTTCCTGGTCATAGCGGTTGGCCAGCTCGCGCTGTTGGGTGGTGGGGTCAGTGCCGAGGATGCTTTGAATCGGCACTACCTCGTCCATCCGTACCCGGCTAGGGTCGGGCAGGTTGCTGCCCAAGGCCGTTTTCAAAGATTCCCACTGGTCACCCAGTACGGACTGCAAGGTTTCTTCAGCCAGGGCTGTCGTTTCCTCAATTTGAGCCAGGATGTCTTCTAAAGGATTAGACAAGTTCTCTGTGGCCCAGTCCTGCCACTGCTGCCCCCAGCCGCCGGGCTGGAGGGAGGCGCTAGCGGTGCCGATGCCGAGCAGACCCAGGCCAAGACTGGTACTGAGAATTAGGCGATACCGAATTCGTCGGCGTTTTGATTGAGTCGTCATGATGACCTCCAAGGAGTTGCAGATTGGGGCTGATGACCGTTAGGAGCTAACTCAGTCGCTGAGTGGATCAGTTCAAACTGAGGGGTACTCGCCGCAATGGTGTCGAGCGATTGACCACTGCGCAGCGCCTGAACGTAAGCCTTGGCAAAGGCGGCATACCCGGCAAACTTATTAGGATGCTGAGCCAGCACCCGCTGGCGGGCTCGCTGCTCCTTGGGGTTGTTGGCCACTGCCCCCAACAATTCAGGAGAGGGATAGTGGGCGCAGGGCGTGAGCCGAGCGTCGGCATCGAGTAGCCAGTGGGAGCAAAGCCGACCAGGACTGATACGGAAAGATTCTTCGGTGTTGGGCCGCAGGAGACTGGGGTCGTAGCCGAATAGCTTCTGGTAGGAGGGCAGTGCGTTGGGCTGAATAGCCCCCACCAGGCGTGTGTTGAGGTTTTGTAGAATCTGTGACCCGGCGACCGATTGAGCGATGGTGTCGGGATCTTGACCGATAATCAGGGGGCGAATACCGGACTTGGCCCCGTTGGCGCAGACCTGGCCGATGATCTGGGCGATGCCGTTGTACTTAAACAGAATCGGGCTTTCATCAATGGCCAGCAAAGAATCGGAGACTTCTAGCGCTCGCCGGAAGGCCATGGATTGAGCCGAGAGCGCCAGCACTGCCGCCTCGATGTTGTCGCCGACGTTGCGCAAGGCAAAGACGGTGAGTCGGGCATCGGTGCGAATGGTCGAAGGTTGGGAGATGGCTTTGCCGACCCGGCTGGAGAGCCAGCCCCGCAGCTCTAGCAGGATGGTGGCGACGGCTTCATTAAGTAGGGCCGATTCCACCTCCAAATCTAGATTAGCGACAGTCTCGACAAAGTCCGCCAAGGTTGGCATCTGTTGCCAGTCGGGGCTACCAAATCCAGATTCAAATGCCGCTTCATAGCGGCTCAGAATCTGAGGATTGTCGAAGAACGTGGCTAGACCTTGCCAAAGCACCGTGTGAACTCGCTTGCCCAACTGGTTGTCGGTCTCAGTACCCATCACCATGGTGTCGAGGGCTTTGACCAGAAACTCCTTGTAGTCGTCCAGGCGCTCTTGCCGCTGGTTGTCTGGCAGGTTACGCAGATCGGGGATCTGGAAGAGATTGTTGCTCTCAGAACCAATATCGAAGTAAGCGCCCTGGTCACCAAAGAACTTCACCAGGTCGGTATAGGTGGTGGTGCCATCAGGTTTGGGATAGTCGAGGGAGATGACGTTCATCCCGTTGGCGATCGCCCACACGAAGATCTCCGCCGCTAGCACCGACTTGCCGCTGCGAGTCTCCCCGAAAATCAACATCCCCCGGTGCTGGTTCACAAAGTCCAGATAGATCGGCATCTGGCCATCGCGGGTAATCAGCTCAATGCCCTGGTTGTCGATAGTGCGAGGGCAGGCTACCGGTATTAGCCCAGGAGCTTCGTTGGTCAGGTACATCTGCCTGCGCCCATCGTCGATCAGGCGATCGCCCACAATCGGCAACGATCTGAGCCAAAGCTGCCAGGCAATCTCGGTTTCGCGAATGAAGTCGCCCTGATGGAAGGCATTGGTCAGCTTTAGGCAGGCTTCAGCCAAGGATTCTGGGGTATCCCGGTGGAGCAGCACCAAACCACTGACCCAGATGGGGAGAGCCCCTTCATAGATCCGCTCCTGGGCTTCCACCCCCTGCTTCATCCGCATTTGAGAAGCCACATCGACATCCCGCAGCAGATTGGCGCGGAACGTAGCGGTGACACTTTGCTTAGTCAGCCGTTGCAGCGTAACGCGGGTCATCATCCGATCTGCGGCGGCCAGTTCGCAGACGCACTCGCAGTCGGGGAACTGGGCCAGGGCTTGCCACAGGTAATAGAGCTGATGCTCAGGCGTCGTGAATCCAGCGGGTTTGGATTCCATCACCACGGCCCCAACGAATTTGCCTTTCACCTGCACCCACTGGCGGTCTGCCTTAGGATGGCTGGGTTGCCCGTTCTCCCCACGAATTAGGCGAGAGGTGGCGTGCAGTGGATCATGGATCAGTTCACTGAGTTTGACCTCGCCGTCAGCATCACTCAATTCCAGGCATTGCGGAACAGGGGGAACTGTCGTTGAGTTGAACTGAGTCCAGAGGTAGTGCCACAGATCCTCGGTACTCATTGCGATCACCTGGAGCCCCATGCGGGCATTGAGCTGCTGCTCCCAATGCAGGTAGCCATCGGTAAAGCCCTGGGTCAGAAGCTGCACGTAGGACTGTTGTTGGTTTTGCTCCTTCAATCCTTTGAACGTGTCGTACTGCGCCACCACCAAGGCCAGGAGCTTTTCGACGTGATCAGCGCTCTGCTCTTGTCCCGACCCCAGGGGGTAGCTGGCAAACAAATAGAGCTGTTTAGGTTGGCGCTGCTTTTCGGTAGTGAGATCTCGGGTAGCGCGTTGTTGCGCCAGCAGCAGGAATTGGCTTTCCAAAGTAGCGGTGGTCTGGATCAGAGTTTCGAGGGACTGTTGACGCTCCCTGTCATCGGCAAACGATCGCCAATGAATCCGCAATCGGTCTCCAGGCCGAAATCCCTTCAACCCATCTTCGAGTCGTTTCAACGTCGGTTCTGCCTGCCCCGGTTGCAGCTGGGTGTGAATACCCCGACTGCGAAAGCCAAACACCAGGCTGTACTGCCGCTGGTGCTTGAGCAAATAGGCTCCGACGTTGCGTCCCCGCAGGTTCAAGCGGCAGAGGCATTCCAGGTGCGATTCATCTTCAAACGGGCGAAAGCGGTAGCGCTGTGTTCCAAGCCTTGGTTTACTCATGGTGGTTGGGTAAATGACGCTGATAGGGCACATGGCCCCGTTTCCAATCGGGCACGGGCATGAATTTGTGGGTAAAAAGCCAGGTCTTTTCGCCGACCACCACCCACCAGGTGGAAATGCCCCAGGTGCTGAGCAGCAGAAATGGGACAAACCCCAGGCCAAGTACAACTTCAATCAGGATGTAGAAGCCGACGAAGATGCCGCCCGAGGGGGCGAGCAGGTTAGCTGGAATAGGGCCAAGAGACGGTTGACGGCCCAGGCTGGGATTGACCGGGCAGTACAGGCGCGAGTCGGAGTCGCTCATCTCAGGCTCCGAAGAACAGGCGGCTCAGACCTTCGACAATGACGACGGCGGCAATGATGATGAAGGCATTTTGCAGCAGGGGTTGCCACTGTTCGCCCCGCTGGGCCTGGTAGACCGCAAAGAACACAAAGCCGACAGCTGACACCCACACCACCAGGCGCAGGAGACCGAACATGAAGCTGATGATGTCACCGTCCAGATATTGGCCAAAGATGTTCTGGGCCTCACCTTCGACAGTATCGAAGAGCTGGGCCATCGCCGGATTGGCGTGGCTGGTGATGCTGATGAATAGCAGGATTCCAGTAACGATGCCCAGCAGCGTCCAGCCGCTCAGACCACGGAATTTGAAATGGGCGAGCTGACATCCAGCTCTAGAAAAAGTTTTACGGCTGCGCTGAACTAGAGGCCGTAGATGCCCCAAGCGGTTAGACACAAGATTCATATCTCCTACTCCAAGTGATGCGGACGTAGGTAGATCGCTCCCTGAACAGATTGAGTAGGACGATTTTCAGCGATGGGTGGCAGATCGTTGGTCTCGCCACCCGTAGGTCAAGCACGGAACTTCATCAGGAACTCAAGATTGATGACTCAATCTTCGTTGTACTTTCATGTTGAAAGTGTTATGGCTCATATTGGAGTAGTACTTCTGAAAAGTAAAGCAGGCTTTAGATTTTGTTTACAAACGGGAATTTGCCATACCTAAAGGGAGCCAAAAATGTCCAAAAATGCTTAAAGTCTCCTGAAGGCAGTGCTTTACGTTGTTTGAAGACGTACAAATGTGTAGGCTGAGGTACAACGGGTCTATGTCAGATATCAGTAATGGCAACTAGTAGAGTGCGAGGCTTCCTGAGCTAAGGTGATGTAAAGCGGAGGAAGGCTTATATCTGTCAACCTCAGGTTTCTGTAAAGCTGTGGCACTACGATGTTTCGTTCATTCAGTGGGGAGGCTAGGATAGCGGCAGTTGGTCTCACCCCTGTCACTCCTATGGTCAAGTCCTCTGTGCCCCAAGACAAATCGCCATCCGACTCCTCAGATGTAGGATGTCGTCCTACGTTTTACATGACGGCGGAACTGCTGGAGGCACTGGAGGCACAATGTGCGGTGGAAGGGAATCGAAAGCGATCGCCTTTCCTGGCTGAAATCTTGGAACTTCTGCTGACAAGTGACGTGGGTCAAACTCTGCGAGAGAGTGCTCAAAAGCACCGCCGTCCGTTGCTCCACGAATTGGAGGCTAACTTGATTCTGTTCAACGAACACATTCCAACAGAACGGATTGTAGAGTTGGCAGAAGCGAGTCAGCGCAATCCCGATCAAATGCTGGTACGTCTGGTGCTTCTGGGTTTGCGGATTTATGAGCGAGCTGTCTCGCTGATGGAATCAGATATTGAAGGCCGTCAGAGTTAATTTCGTAAACCTCGTCACCCTTTTACTTTTTCTTCCGGATTTAGTGCGGCGACTCAGTACATATCTTGTACTGGTGATATTTGCTACTCATTTTATACGTAGCGTAGTGAAGCTCTGTTTGCCCCCAGATAGGTGCAATTCACACCACCAGGCCACCGTTGTTTTCAGGATCGTTGGGCTGGAATGAAGAGATTTTTGAGTGGACGCCTTGGGGGCAAGGCAGTGGGGAATAGTCCTTATCCCGTTGCCGCTGGTGCAAGTGGGCCGGCAGCGGGGTAGGGGCATCATGGCTCGATTTTTGACGCGCCGCTATGTGGCGGTGACTTGGACTGAGGCGATTCGTCTGGCTGAGTTAGACAAGACACCCTGGTCAGAGATTCGGCAGGCTGAGGAGGTGCAGTTGCTGCACCGGGAGGAGTGGTGGGCCTGGTGGTCGGATGAGCAGTTGACAACGGCGATTGGGCTGCCGGAATCGCTGTGTCCCCAGAGCCTTTCGCTTGATGCGATTGGGCTGATTTCGGAAGTGTGGGAGGGCTATGCTGGTGTTCCGTCCTGTGGGTGGGCAACGCTGGCAAGGGTAGAGCAAGTATTGGGCCGAGAGCGACAGCCTCGCCCTGAGAATACGGATGGCTATGATTGGGTAACCCTAGAGCGGCTCAACGTGCGGTTTACGGATGGCTCAGAGGGTACTTTTCAGTGCTTGTACAAGGGATATGGTGAGGGCTTTGAATGCCAGATTGAACGGATTGCCTAACTTTTGGAGGAACATGGGTTGGTCTGCGGATCGCTCCCTAGCTCTTAACCCTTTCCGTATCCAGCAGTCATGCCCCGAAACAGCTTCTCATCCACATCGCGAAAGACCTTGGCTGCCACCCCGTCAGGTTGAAAGGTTATTGGGTGCGATTGGTATGAAAGTCCGTATCAGCTGTATTGGGCGATTCTAAAGCCCAGTCCTTCATAGAATTCTCTGCGTTCCGTGCATTGGCCTATAGAAAATGTAAACACTTACATCAGGCTGCTCCGGCCTATCGGCGTCAGCGATGTAATAAGGAACAAGCGGAGAAATTTGCCTCCTAGGCTGCGTTAGCTAGCTCCATGGGAATGCTCTTAAGAGAGCCTGCCCTCACGCTCTCAACAAGATGGCTGATTCCCGTTGCTCCATGCCAAAGCCCTTTTCCCATGCTGCCAACTGTCTTTGATACCTGCGTCCCCAGGGATGAGATTCGCTCTGGTGACCTCTCCCTCGACTTGTTCGCAGCCAAGCTTCGGCCTGTGGTGGAGGGCAAAGCTCCCCAGATCTACCAGCAGCCTGCGGTTTTTCTGGCCAACACCTTTCCGACTGACGGCCTGAAAACCCTGATTACCGAGGTATTTGGGCGGCTGACCGGGCGGTTAATTGGCTCCCCAGTCATTCGGTTAGAGACCAGCTTTGGGGGCGGCAAAACCCACGACGAGATTGCCCTGTGGCACATGGCCAAGCAAGGGCGACAGATCGATGGGCTCAATCGCTTTGTAGATGATATTTCGCTGATTCCAGATCGGCCCATTCAGGTGGCGGCGGTGGATGGCCGGGATCTAGACCCAGAGGCGGGGGTGTACCACTCAGAAACGGGCATCACCACTTACACCCTGTGGGGCGAAATTGCCTACCAAATCGGCGGCATTGATGGCTACCAATTGCTGCGAGGGGCAGACGAAAACCGCATTAGCCCCGGCACGTCGGTAATCGATCGCCTGATTGGCCCAGAACCAACGCTGATTATTCTCGATGAGATTGCGCGTCACCTGCGGGCCGCCAAGGCGAAAACTATTGGGCAGAGCAATCTAGCTGAGCAGGTGGTGGCCTTTTTGTTCTCGCTGATGGATCAGGCGGCTTCCTGCAACAACCTGGTGTTTGTCTATTCCTTAGCCTCAGAGTCCGACACCTTTGCCAAGGAAACGGCGGAGATTCAGCAGGAGCTGATTCGGGCCTCGGCCCGGCAGGAGCGGGTGCTGAGCCCCAGTACCGACATCGAGGTTTACAACATTGTGCGGCAACGGCTGTTTGCCAGCATCAGCGCCGAGGCAGCGGAGAAAGCCGCTGAGGACTATCTCCAGGCCTTTCGGGCTAGCCGGGTGAACTTACCCGACGGCTGTAAAGATGCCACCTACGCTCGGGCGATCGCTAACAGCTACCCCTTCCATCCTGAGCTATTCAACCTGCTGACCAAAAAGATTGCCTCGATCCCTGAGTTTCAGCGCACGCGAGGAGCCCTGCGTCTGTTTGCGCGGGTGGTGCGCTACCTGTGGCAGCACCAGGATGCTCGGATGCCGATGATTCATCCTCACCATCTGCCCGTAGGGCTAGAAGATGAAATTACCAATGATCTGACCTCTCGGCTCCAGCGGCCCCTAATGCGCCTGCCGATCGCCGCCGATATCTACAACCCCAATGGCCGCGAGGCTCATGCCCAACTGCAAGACCAGGAGTGGATTACCGCTGGCAAGCCGCCCTTTTCTACCTGGGTAGGCCGCACGGTGTTTCTGCACTCCCTTACCCAGGGCATCTCGTCGGGCATTCGCCGCGCCGAGCTAAACCTGTCGCTGCTGACTCCAGGTGTGGATATCAGCTTTGTAGACCGCGCCCTAGAACGGCTGAGCGGGGTGGCCTGGTATTTGGATGTGGACCCCATCACCTCCGTGGCCCGGTTCAAAGAAGAGCCCTCCATCAACAAAATCATCGCCGAGGAGAAAGAGCAGGTCGGCATCACCGAGGCCAAGGAAGAACTCCGCACCCGGCGCGACACCATCTTTGCCAACAAGTTCTTTCAGCTGGTGGCTGGCCCCGAGGGTGCCCACGATGTGGACGATGACCCTAACACCCTAGCCCTGTGCATCATCGACTTTAACGAGGCGAAGATCGGCAGCTCCACCGACGGCCCACCAACGCTGATTGAGCAAATTTTCAACAACACGGGCGAGTCGGGCAAGTTTCGCACCTTCCGCAATCGGCTGCTGTTTTTGCTGGCCAATGACCAGGAGCTAGACCGGGCGATCGACATCACCCGCGAGTTCAAGGCGGTGAGGGCCATTCTGCGCAGCCAAAACCGCATGGATGACCTCTCCCAAAGCCAGCAGGATCAGATCAAACAAAAGGAAGGGGAGCTAGATCTGGCGGTGCGGGTGGCCTTAACCAATGCCTACCGGCACTTGTTCTACCCGGCCAATGACCCGGTGAAAGCAGCTAAGGGGTTGATGCACTATCCCCTACCTGCTCAGGATGCCAGCACCGTGAAGGGCAACCGCAACCAGCAGGATGTGGTGCTGAAGGCGCTGAAGGACTGCGGTAAGGTGCGGGGGGAAGATGCGGCCCCCTATGCCCCGGCTTACCTGCTGCAAAAAGTCTGGCCCACGGGGCTCGACCACTGGACGACGCGCCAACTGCGGGAGCAGTTTGCTAAGGACTTGGCCCTGAATATGCTGCTGGATGCGGAAGTGGCCAAGCTGCGGGACACGATCCGTAAGGGCCTGAGCGAAGGGCAGTGGGATCTCAAGGTGGGGGAGCAGCTCTACATCAAAACCGATGGGGCGACGGTGGGGACGCCTACCACGATCGAGTTTTCTGACAGAGCGGAGCTTTATCGGCGAGGTTTGTTAAAGCCCCCTGAGCCGAAGGTGGTGGAGCTGAATGCTCAACTGTTGGCCGGAGGTGGTGACGAGCGGACGGTGCAGGTGCGCTGGCGGGCCAAAGAGGCGTTGAAGGTCAGCCTGTACCAGGATGGTAGCCTGGTGGGTGACCAGTTTTTGCCCTCGGATGGGTACCAGGGGCAGATCGCTAAGACGACTGAGTTCAAAGTAGTGGCTGACTACGGTACGGGGGAGATGGGCGAGGCGGTACAGACCGTAGTGCTGTACCCAGCGGGGGGTACCAAGTCAACCAATGGCGGCGAAGGGGGTGGTGGGTATGGAACTCTGCCGTTGTTGGAGAAGCCTACTGAAAAAGACTTTGAGGGCAGTCCTACCAAGGTCTTCAACGACTTGGCGGATTGGCTGAGGGATCATCAGCCGAAAGCGATCGCGGCTCTAGACTTTTCAGTGAGCGATGTGACGGACTACCGCAAGCTGGGCACAACTCTGCCCCTGCTGGCCCGCTACTCGTTTGATATTGAGCAGTTTGTCACCGTACAAACGGGGCAGCAGTTTGTGCGGCTAGAGTACCAGGGAGATGTGCGCGGGTTCCAGAGCTTTTTTAGCACGCTGAATGGCATGCTGAACCTGCCCGAGACCCAGGCAAGCCTGACGCTGACTGTGAGGCTCAAGCTAGATGTACCTATGGCTCCAGAGGGGTCGGAGATCCAGGGGCTTCAGCAGGCACTAACCCGAAACCCAGTCGATAGGATGAATCTGAGAGTCAGAGTAGAATACTAGACCTGACGTCTTCTTCCCGGTTTGTGGGGTTCACGACACCATGCAAGAGTTCCAGCTTCGCGTTGTACCCCTAAGCAACAATGATTTTGCCCTGGAGCTGTACCAGTGCGCCTACAAAAAGGCAGGGGAAAAGAAGCGCCCGGCGGCGAAGCGAGTGGGGCGGCTGAAGGGGAAGCCACTGGTGCAGGCGCGGCAGGCGATTTACCAGGCGCTGAAGGCGAATAACTATGACCCCAAGACGCTGAGCTATAAGCGGCAGGCTCCCTATGTGCTCAGTGAGGCGTCGGGGGTGAATCTAGCACTGCTGTTTCAGGCGTTGCAGCCGTTGTCGAAGCCAGAGCGGATTGCCAATGTGACGGAGGGTATTGCGGCGATGAGTAACGAGGAGGCGCATTACTGGTTTGGGAAGGTGAGTAATGGCAAGAAGCGCCCCGCCCTAAAAGCTATGCGGGTTTTATTGGGAGATTAGCACCCATATAGAATGTTATGGCTATACTTAGTACATCTGAATTGACTAAGTATAGTATTTTCGTAGCCGTGCCTAAGAAAATAGGAAAGCGCGACATTACCGGGCAAAAAGGAATCAATGTCATTGAGGAAATCGTTCTTGAAATGGGTTTCCTCTGGTATCCATCTGGAAGTGTAGAAGCTGGAATTGATGGATATATTGAAATTCGAGATAGTGAGACTGAAGAAGTCTCAAATTTAATTATTCAGGTTCAGAGTAAGGCAACTGCAAAGGCAAAAACTCTTGGCGAGGACGATTCTAAACTTGAATATCGATGTGACCAGCGTGATCTAGAGTACTGGTTGCAGGGCAACGCTCCTGTCATCTTAGTGCTCGTCAAGGTCGAGATACGAGAGGCTTATTGGATTTCGATAAAAGATTATTTCCAAGATCCAGAAAAACGGCGATCTAGAAAAGTTGTTTTCAACAAAGTCAAAGATCGTTTTGATGTTAATGCCAAAAATGATTTGACTAATCTTGCGATTCCTCGAAATTCTGGCATTTACCTTGCACCTAGGCCAAAAAAAGAGAAGCTATATTCTAACCTCCTAAAGATATCTGGCTTTGGAGAAAGACTTTACACCGGCTATGCCTCTACCGAAGATCAATCTAAAGCTCACTCTAGACTGTCCAAAATAGGTCAAAGCCTAGGCCAGGAATGGCTTCTGGTGGACAATCTAATCTTAAGCTTTCATGACTTGCGTCAGGATCCTTGGTCAACAATTTGTGATTTTGGTACTGTCGAAGAGCATGATGTAGAAGAGTGGGCACAGTCTCATATATTAGAACGCCAACGCCAGTTCGTCTGGCTGCTGAACAAAGCATTACGTGAAAAAGTCAAAAATGAATTGCTATTCGACCAGAAAAAGAAATGCTATTACTTCAAGCCTACGCAAGACTTGACGACACGAAAATATAATTATCATAGTCTTTTAAAGAAAGCTAGTCGGGATGTTTTCTTGTCTTACGATAAGAAAACATCTAAAGGGATAGCCTATTATAGGCATTCTGCCTTTGAGGGTCAGTTTCTTAAAATCGAGTCTGACTGGTTTCTTGAGGTTAAACCAACTTACTTCTTCACACGAGATGGTTTTACCAGAGATAAATATGATTGGGATCATTTATCTGGAATCAAGCGTATTGAAAAAAACGCAGCAGTTTTTGGCCAGCTTATAATGTGGGCTGAATACTTGATTACCCCAGTCCAAGGCAACTTGTTCTTTTCTCCTTATCCATTTCTTCTATTTGATAGGCTAGAGGAATTCGAGGTTGATGTCGGCATTGATGACTCAACTTGGGTGCGCAATGAAGAGTCTGATGTTGCTGGCCTAATAGAAGACTCTGTTAACGAACTACCACTCTTTAAGCTAAGTCATGAAAATTGATTTTTTATCTGAGCCCGAATTAGAGTTTGGGAATGGAGGTCGGCACATCGACATTCGATTTGGCATGATGCACCATAAACCTCTTGATTATGGTCTTTCCTCTGCTCCAAAGGATATTAAACTAGGCATAGTCGGCTCCTCGGAGACAATTGAGGGTCTACAGGCTTGGCTAGAAAAATGTAAGCAAGGAATCGAGGCTAAACGAAGTAAGCAGCCCTATCTATTCCCAGATTTTCCTGGCTATGGTGAAACAGATACTTTGCCTACGGATATAAGTTCGGATTCGAGGAGAAATGCAACCATTTCAAATAGAGAACTAGAAAAACTGATTCAACAAGAAGATCGAAATACTCTTGTTCGTGAAACCGTAAATTTTCTAATACAAGAATTAAAATATATAGATGAAAAAACAGGCCCAGATGTTTTAGTTTGCGCTCTACCTGTAAATCTATTGGAAAAGATGGAATTGCAGGATGAGGGCGAGGGAAGTAGCTCAAAGCCATCTAGGCAAGCTAAAAGAATGGAAGTTGAATTGGATTTTCATGATTTGTTTAAGGCTAAGGCGATGAGTTTGCGTAAGCCGACCCAAATTATTTGGCCTGATACCTTCAACCTTGGGAAAATTTCACGAGAAAGAAAGAGTAGGAGAAAAACCAGAACTCTTCAGGATGAAGCGACTCGTGCTTGGAATTTTTACACTGCTCTTTACTATAAAACATTAGGAACTCCTTGGCGCTTGATTCGAGATGCAAGAGAGCTTACAACTTGCTACATTGGCATTAGCTTCTATAAATCCCTTGATCGATCAACGTTACAGACCAGTACAGCTCAGATCTTTAATGAACGCGGTGAAGGTGTCATCCTTCGTGGAGGGCAGGCTGATATTACTAAAGATGATCGGCAGCCTTATCTTCACGCCGCAGACGCCGCAGACTTACTCTCCAACGCTTTATCGTTGTATCGTCGAGAACATCGCACTCTACCTGCAAGAGTTGTTTTACATAAGACCTCTCGATATATTCCAGAAGAATTTGATGGATTTCAGGATGCACTCGACAAACATGGAATTGACACAGCGGAGTTTATTAGCTTTGACCATCGCTCTGGCACCCGTCTATTTCGATATGGAAAATATCCTCCTCTACGTGGAACGTTATTGAGTCTAGATGAGCATACTTGTATCCTCTACACACGCGGAAGTGTTGATTTTTTCTCCACTTATCCAGGGATGTATATTCCAAGGCCCCTCAAGTTCCGCTGCGAAAGTACTGAGGAAACTCCTAGAGCCTTGGCACAGGAGATTTTAGCTTTAACCAAGATGAACTGGAACAATACACAATTTGATAGAGGTGAGCCAATCACTATTCGAGCAGCAAGGCAAGTTGGGCGCATCTTAAAATATGTTGACAAGGATGATCTTGTAGAGTCTCACTACCGTTTCTACATGTAAAACTTAATTTTCCTACATTTTTAAAAGGCAGTCGCATTGAACTGGAAACATGTTAAGTGTCAGGGTTTTATAACAACTATTAGCTAAGCCAGCCTTGGGTTCTGAGGTGGTTCCAGGCCATAGTCAGATGCTGGGGCTTGAAGAGGTTCTTCTTACGATCGCTCCATTCCTGCACCCGCTCGATCGCCACCTCGCAATTAACAGCAGCTTGAGGGTCTTCCTGAGTCACCCAATGCAGGGTTGCCAGCATTTCCATGCCGTAGGGAGTTTCAAACCCTTCGATGAGCTGGCTAACACGTTCTAAATAGGGGTCAGCATTTTGGCCCTCAGCCAAGAAACTTTGGGCCGCCTCGTGCCCTTCGGGCAAAACCTGAATCTGGGCACGACCGCTGCCATCACCATACCCACGAATGTAGTGGCCCTCCATGCCTTGCAGAGCGTGGCCCAGGTTGTGGGCATAGGGGCCATAGTGAAAACGTTGGAACGCTAAGCTTTGCAGCGTGGGCTCTCCAGCTACCTTAAGGAAATACGCCAGCTTTTGAATTTCGATGCGGCTGGCGCTATACCCCGGTAGCCCGTAGAGTTCTAAGATCCGAATCAGGGCGGCTCTAAAGGCCGTCATTGGGGGTTTTGAGGTGGCGATCGCCATCGCTTCGACCGGCGGTGCCCCGGCAGGTTCAAACACAATTACCTCAACATTGGGCAGCGGTTTGAAGGCTTCTAAAATCAGCGGTTTGACCTCGGCCCAGTCTAACCCCCCATTGCCACAGCCCAGGGGGGGAATGGCAATCGATCGAATCTCCAACCGTTGAACTTCTTCGACTAAAGCGGCTAGCCCAGCCTTGATATCGTCAAGCTGGGAGGGTTGCCGCCAGTGGCGTTTGGTGGGGAAGTTGATGATATACCGGGGATTTAGCAGCGAGTCGATGGCGACGGTAAACATGCGCCCTGGCTCGACCTCATTGTTTTTGCACGCCTTTTGATACTGCTTAAAGTTGTCTGGAAACGCCCGCTTAAATTGCAGCGCTACTCCTTTGCCCATGACACCCACGCAGTTGACGGTGTTCACCAGGGCTTCTGTTTTTTCGTCTAGGAGGTTGCCACGCTTTAGCTTTAGCATTGTGCCGTCATGTTATTAGTTCAATTGTACTGAATAGAGGAGTTGGGTTCAAGATCCTTCAGGGGTGGTTGAGTCGCCTGCATTTTACGTGTAATACCACTGGGGGCGTAGACGGGCTGTCATCGTTTGCTCAAATTGTCGCAAAATTTGGTTCACCTCGGCAGCGATCGCCTCATCCATCACTCCAATGCCGCGAATCAAGGGCCAGGGCACCGCTTGGTGTACTAAGAATTCGGCCTGGCGGCGGCGCTTGCGATCGCCATCCTCTTCGGTATCTCGCCAATACCTGGTTTGCATGATCTCCCAATCGATGGCGGTGTCGATGTCGTTGAGGTCGTCGTAGAAGCTGGTGTAGCCCATGACAGCATGGCCATCGCTAAACACAAACCCTAGACCGGCCTCTGCAATCGCTTCGGCGGTGGTGACCAGGTGCAAGATAGACTGTTGGCCGCTGGTGTAGCCGGTGACGTTGCCGATGTGGATTGCCCCGAGCATGGGTGAGCGGGGGGCAAAGTAGAAGGGTACGTAGTCGTGCAGCACGCCGCCAGGGCCGCAGGGCACCGCTTTGGAGTAGCGCCGGTCTTGAATATGCTCGTAGGCAATGGAGGTGTAGTCGGCCTCGCTGGCTTGCAGCCGGTTTTTGGCCAGCAGGGTACCGGCCTGCACAATGGTGGCCAGGTTGCTGATGGGGGTGATGTGGTATAGCCAAACGGCCATGCTAGGTCAGTCAACAATCAAATGCTCCCTAGCGTAGCAGCGAGGTATACCTGCTGGATGCTGAAGGCAACAGCATCTGCACTACGAAGCTGATCCTTCCTGCTCCTTCAAAGCCCTTAAACGCGCCCTTTCCTGTTTCCCAGGTCGTTTTCGGCCACGTTCCCGTTTTCTTTCTTGCCTAATCTCTTTTGAACTCATGCGGGCATATTTGCAACGCCTGATATGCTCTTCCAATCTGAAGGCGATTTGATCTTGACGACAGTGGGAACAGGGTGCTAGCTCAAATCCGAGGGAGTCGAAACGGCCCGAAGGTGATGGGGGCGGGTTTATCGCCACGATTTTGAGTTCATTCTCATCAGGAATCCCAAGAACCTGAATTCCTTTTGCGGAAGCAAGGTAGAGATGACCAAACTCTTGTTTAAGTTGTTCAACAGAGAATCCCAACTTTCGAGCAACGGTTGTCTCGTTGACAGGGTATTGCCCAGCCTCACCCAAATTTGCTCCACATATACGGTGAATCGCCCCCAAGAGCAGCAGACGTTGGTGATGCATCTGCCGATTGACCAGTCTCAGGTTTTGTAAGACGCGCCTACGGTCTTGTTCTGTCTGCCAGTGACGTTGCCAACAAGGGTGTACCTGCCAGGGATACCCCAGCCGGTCGAAGTAGACTGAGTCTCCATTTCCGTTGGTGTGGTAATAGACGTGATCACGACACCAGGGACAACGGGTTAAATATGTTTCGACACCGTTAATATCAGTACTGGGCCGACGATGCCTATTGCTGTTCGCTCCCGTTCCGGACGGGCGACATTGGTGCCGTCTATCTCTATCCCATGGTTGCCAGTTCCCAGGGGATAGCTCTGACATGGTAATGAGCTGTGAGCAGCGATTGCAGACTCTGGTATAAGCCGACATTTTAAGCGACTAAAATTCTTGAGGGGTAAAATTTTTAACATCCTACAGGCTCTATCTCGTAATGGCAACTCTTGTTGACTTGCCCTATAGAGGCGATTTAAGGAACTCTTGGTTACTCAGTTTTGCCGCCTTTGTGTATTGAGGTATACAAAAGCGCCTGCTGTGAGTAAATACAGAAGGCGCTTATCAACGTCTAGAAATTAGCGACTAACCACTGCCCCCTCAGCGACTATCTTGCCGCCATTTTCCTCAATAGCGGTGTAGACGATTTGCCGCACTTCATTCAAGAATTCACGGGCAACCTCAGTCATTACCGTCCCCAGTTCTGGGGCTGCAACGCTGTAGAGCATCTGGATATCCTCAGCTCGTTTGAAGGTTGAGCCTCGGCCAGAATGCTTGAAGGCATCTCGCCAACGCTTGAGGGGTTCATCGGCAATGCGAGATTGCGACAATTTACGTAGCTCTAAATCTACGCTTTGCTTGATGGCGTCGATCACCGCATCTTCCTCTTCGTCGTTTTTGGGTGGCTTGGTCCAGTCGGCGGGTTTACTCAAGAAGGTAGTGGTACCTTCATTGAGTCGAGCCAGCAGGTCAGCCACGGGGCGTAGAGAGTCGTACTCAATGTCGATCTGTTCTGCCATACGGCGATTCAGTGCCCAAATTCTTGTCCAGTGCTCTTTAGACACGCCGTCTAGCTTTCCCAGGCCGAGCAGTGCATCCCAGCGCTGGCGGAAGTCATTGGTGGCAGATTGCAGGGCATACATGAGGAATGCAGGATCATAAATGGGGCGCGCTTCAACGTAGAGCCCTTCCTCGATGGCATCCTGGCAGTAGTCCAGCAAGCGCTCTAACTCATCCCGGTTGGTTTGCCGTTTCTTGCTGATAGCGGCCTCAAGGGAGCGGTCTAGCCCGCCGATCATAAAGCAACGCTGGTCGAGGTTGCGCTCAATGGCCCGGACGGTTTTGTTGCCAAGGGCATCGCTGAGGGAGTTGAGTCCGTTGACTAACGAGGCCAGCACATGGTCTTTTTTCTCATTAAAACCAGGCAGGTTCGCGCCTTTGACTTGGTCGAAGTGGGTAAAGGCGATCGCCAGCTTTTTCTGATAACCACTGGCGGCAACAGAGCGAATCACCGATAGGGGAGCCGCCTGCATGGGTTGCTTGGCATTATCCACCAGCAGGATGAGGTCTACATCCTTAAACCTCTCGGTGATGTGGGTCGTCACAGAACTCGCAGAATCTGGGGTGTGGCCCAGACCCTGGCCATCCATAAAGACCAGCTTGCGATCGGTATCTGCAAAAACGGGGGCAAACGGTCCACTCACCCGCACCCCTTCAACGATGGGGGTCAAGAGGCGACCAAAGTATTTGGCGAAGTTGCTGGAGAGCAGCCGCACCTTGGCAATGAATTCATCCCGATCTTCGTTTTCGTAGGTCCATACTTCGGGCCAGCCACTGCCTCGTTTGCGCAAGGTACCGCCGGTCAGGTAATCAAAGCGCTTTTGTACCTCATCCATAATGTCGTTAATGAGGTCGCTAACATCGTCTCGCTGTCGAACGATGTCGCCGAACAGTTCTTCAATAATGTCGGGATCTTCTTCCTGGAGGTCAATACCACCCAAGGCCTCGGGAAGTTCATCCAATGCCGATATGGTAATTTGGCGAATGCGCTTCACGTAGTCCTCCAGAGCGGCCTGCATTTGAGCTTTCTCGGCCAGGGTAGGCATCACCCCTTCGTTCTCTAGCGCATCCGAATCTTCGGCAGTGCTGTCGTCATCGTTCCATTCGTCTTCGTCATCACTCCACTCATCCCCAGAGCTAGCTTGGCTAATACGAGGGTTCCACAGACCCAGGGTGTATCCCAGGCGGAACCGCTGGGCAGGGTGGTTCAACAGGCTGTTAACGATCTTGCTATCGTCGGCTTCGGCCTCGCCATCGCTGGTGATGGCTTTGTCGAGTTCGGCTTTGGCTTTCAGGCAGGCTTCTACCACGCATTCGTGAATGTTGGTGCGCACGGAGGCTTCAGAGAAAAAGGTAACCACTGACCGGTAGGGCGCATCCGCCACGACGATTTCGGTATCGGCGATGGTGGTTTTAGCGGTTGATGTAGAGGGAAAGCGGTCTTTATCAGGATCAGACCCGATCAGGTGGCGCAAGAGCGAGGTTTTGCCAGCGCCGGTGGTGCCGACAAAGAGTACCCTGGAGTATCCGTCTTCAGAAGTGGGTAGTGGCAGGTAGCGCTCTCGCAGTTCCCAATTGTTGTCTACGGGAGTTTCCAGATCGTCGTAGAAAGCTTTGGTGACAACGTTCGAAAATTTACGTTCAGCTTCGGATTGCATGGAGATACTGTGGAAGCTCTCGTCGCTGAGAAGCGCATTCATTTCGGCCACCAGGGCATCGGCTTCAACGGCGTCAGATGTGCCGAGCCCTCGGCGGATCTTAAGCCCCTGACCGGTTTTGGCATCTCTACGCAAGGGATGCCGAAAGTTAATCACGTAAGAAGAGCGCCCTTTGGGAAGGGATTTAGAGGCGGTGTAGCGCGGTGCTGCCATAGTGTTCCTGGTTGTTCCTGTAACGTTGATGTATCAAAACTAACTCATGAGTTTCTGGGTGTCAAGCCTTCTGGGAACACTCAGGAACAACAAGGCTTAAGCTTCTTTGTATGGATGCTGAAGAGTTAGGCGGGAAGACTGGTACAGAGGTTATCGTTAACCCACCGCTGTCTACAGAATTCCCATCTATGACCGACCCTAAACCCACTCGCCCTGCGGTGTTCATCGAGAAGATTTTTCCGGTGACGCTGCTGAATAAGCAGGTGTATTACGAGCATGGGGGCAACCCGTTTAAGGGGCTGCATCGGTGGTATTCGCGGAAGCCGCTGTCGTTTAGTCGGGCGAGTGTGTTGGGCTCGCTGCTGCCGGATACGGTGACGATGGAGGAGTTTGAGTATCTGCTGGGGCTGAACCGGCGGGTGGCGGGGCACCCGGACAGCACGACGAAGCTATATAAGACGCCGCCGAGCCCGGAGCGGATTAAGCAGGTGCATGACCTGTGTGAGCAGACCTGGGGCATGCGCACGCCGACGGTGCTGGATGCGTTTGCGGGGGGTGGCAGCATTCCGTTTGAGGCGGTGCGGTATGGGCTGACTGTGCTGGCGAGCGATCTGAACCCGGTGGCGGTGGTGACGATGAAGGCGGCGATGGAGTATCCGCTAAAGTTTGGGCCAGATTTGCAGCATGAGATTGACAAGTGGGTGAAGTGGGTTGGCGATGAGGCGGAAAAGCGGTTAGGGGAGTTTTTTCCGTCGCAGGAAGGGGAGACAGTTCAAAATTATTTTTGGGCTCACACGGTTATTTGTCCGAAGTGTCAGTCCGTTGCACCACTATCTTCAGGGTGGTGGCTAGATAAATCATCTAGCGCAGTCAAGAACAAAAAAGCTTGCTCGGCTCGGCCAATTCCTGATTTAGAAAACAAAAATGTGTTGTTTGAAGTAATCCAAGGCGAAGTGAAAAATGGAGCAATGAAGGCTGCTTCTTCAGAATACTTTCCCGACCTCAACACTTCTATGAACAATGGAACCGGGAAATGTTTAAATTGTGGAGAAATTTTGTTAGATGAATTGATTTATCAACAAGGTAGAGAAGGGTTGATGGATCATCAGATTTATGCTGTAGCTTATCGAAAAGGCCAAGGGAGCCTAAAATTTAGATCTCCAACAGAAATAGATTTTGCAGGCTTTCGAAAATCTAAGATTTTTCTTGAAGATAATTTTAGCGAATGGAAAAGCTTAGGAATGGTTCCTGACGTTGAAATACCACACGGGCATCAATTTGCGGAAAGAAGTTCTTTGCTTCAACAAGGAATAGACAATTGGACTAAAGCTTTCAACACTCGTCAACTTTTAACTCTAGTACTGCTAGCTGATATTATTAATCAGGCTAAGAGCAAAATTGATCAAGAATATACTCCGGATAAAAGTCAGGCTCTATCTGTCTATCTATCACTTATGTTTGATAGATGTGTAGACATTAACAGCCGATTTACTCATTTGAACCCCTCTGGAACCTGGGGTATTCAGATGTCTTCTGCGCAACATGCTCTCAATTTAATGTGGAACTATGTAGAAGCTTCTGGGAGTGAGAAGCTTTGGCCCATCTATTCTAAAACCGTCAAAAATGGATACCCAAAAATATGTGAATATTTAGGGATAGAAGCTAATTCCACAAAAATACCTGGCCTTCTTGAGAGTTGCATCAAAACTATTCAAATAGAATCTGGATCGGCAGACAATTTGTCACATATTTCCGACAAGGAAATCTTTTGTATTGTTACAGATCCTCCTTACTATGCATCAATCCAATATGCAGAAATCTCAGATTTTTTCTACGTTTGGCAAAAACGGACTCTAGGCGATATTTTCCCAGAATTCTACTTCTCTGAACTAACAGACAAAGACCGCGAAGCCGTTGCTAACCCTTCCCGCTTCCGTAATATGGGCAAAAGCCCCGAAGAACTCGCCAACCGCGACTACGAAGCCAAAATGGCCCTCGCCTTTGCCGAATACTTCCGCGTCCTCCGCGACGACGGCGTCATGACCGTCCAGTTCAACCACAAAGACTCCGGTGCCTGGGACGTGCTCGCCAAATCCCTCATCGACGCAGGCTTTGAAATCACCGCCAGTTGGGCCGTCAGCACCGAGAACCCGCAAAACCTGCACCAGGCCCAGAAAAACTCCGTCTCTAGCACCGTGCTCCTCGTCTGCCGCAAGCGCGACCCCAACGCCGGTTCCGCCTGGTGGGATGACCTGCGCCCCGAACTCGCCAACCTCGTCGAGCAACGCGCCCCCGAATTTGAAGCCAACGACATCGGCGGCATCGACCTCTACCTCAGCGCCTTTGGCCCCGCCCTCAACGTCTTTAGCCGCGCCTGGCCCGTGCTCGACAGCTCCGGCGTCGAAATGCGTCCCGAAGTGGCCTTTGGGGAAGCACGTAAAGCCATAGCAAACTACCGCTTCCGCAAACTGCTCAAAGCCGACACCGCCGGGTTCGACCCCCTTACCCAGTGGTACATTCTCGCCTGGGATGCCTTCCGCGCCCGCGAGTTCCCCTTCGATGAAGCGCGACAGCTCGCCCTCGCGGTCGGCGGCTTCAACGTCAGTGACCTGGCCAAAACCCACAAGCTAATCGACTCCGCCAGCGGCACCTGCAAACTGCTCACCCCCCAGCAGCGCCTCAAAAAACGCGCCTTCTCCACCAACCCCGACGAATTTACCGCGATCGCCCTCGTCGATGGCCTCCACGCCATCATCGCCCTCTACCTCGAAGAACAAAGCATCGACCCCGTCCGCCGCTTCCTCAAAACCACCGGCCTACTCAGCAACGACCTGTTCATGCGCGCCTGGGAAGTCGCCCTCAAGGCGATCCCCCACATCGGCGATGAGCGCAAACGCATGGTGGAAGAGAAAGCGCTAGCCGACCTGTGGCTGGCGATGGACGAGATTCAGGCCAAGGTGCTCTACGTGCAGCCAGAGCTAGCGTTTGAAGAAGGGCAAATGGGGTTGTTTTAGAGATTCATCTACCCATAGAGGTTGGTACAGCGATGAAAGAAGCCGTTGTTTTTGTTTCCGGGTTTGATGCCCAGTGTCAAAACTATTATCTCGATAACTATTTGAGCCAAGGGCTGCTAACCCAGCTCGAAGATATTGACATTAAGCTTGACCCTGAGGATGTCAAAATTCCTGGGCAAACCGGCAAGCGGTTTCACTGTCAGTTTGACGACACTGAGAAGACCATCGACATTTACGAAGTCTACTGGAATGATTTGGTTGATCGCTTAAGCGCAAAAAGCGCTACTCAAAAGTTTGGTCGAGGTATCAGCATGTTCTTTCACTGGTTTAGCCACGGCTGGAAGATCATGAAAATATCGCCCGTTTTCTTTATGCAAACCAGTACTGTTTTGCTGCTGGTGCTGCTTTGGTACTATGGCGTTTTGGTGCTGGTTTTAGCAGCCCTCGCAGAACAGCCAGCGCTGTCTGCTGTTCCCTTTCTACAAACCTTTTTAGAGCAAGTTTCGGGATGGGCTACCACGGGTTGGGGATGGCAGATTTGGTTAGTAGTTAGCGCTCTACTCGCGTTGCTGCCTGTGTCTATCAGTCTCATCATTGATTTGACAGATTTCTTTGTTAGCTACCTGCAAAACCAATCGCATAAAGGTAAACCCCCGATCAGAGCACTCCTCCGCAGTCGGGTTAAGCAGGCTCTAGACAACGTCGTTAGCGAAGACTCCTACGATCGCGTTACAGTGCTTGCCCATAGTCTAGGTGGTTTAATCGCCACTGATTTTTTGGCCGACTATCGCGATCGCCAGGGCAGACAGTTTCGTTATATTACCTGGGGTAGTGCTCTCGAAAGCTCTTCTTCCGCAACCGATTGGGTAGAGTCAGAGATTAAGAAGTGCCTCGATAGCCCGCACATTGAAAAATGGGAAGACTTTTACTCTAACCAAGACTGGTTTTGCTCTAAGGTGCCGGTACCCAGCAACCAATCTGAAACCAAACTGGTTTCTAAAGAAGTCTCTTTCAAGGTGTCATTCTTTAAGCAGCTAAGTGGGGAGTCTCACATGGAGTACTTTTTTGATCCAAAGGTGCTCCGACACTTTGTTATGGGTTAAGCGAGCCAGAGGCTTATGCGACAGGCGAGGATTGAAGCTAGAGTTTATTAGGGACAAGCATTATGGCAGGTACACCGGCTAAAGTTCCAAAATCTAAAAAGAAGAATTTTTCTAGTTTTAGCTACGCCGAAGCCTTCAAACAGCTCAACTTAAATGATCTTATCTCTTGGGAATTAGACGCTTCCCCGCTGGAACCCAGCGCCTTTTTTCAAGAGCGGCTGCACCGACTGGAGCAAACCTTTGACCTGGAAGGCTACGAAGAATCGAAAAAGCTGCTGATTGATGCCATTTGCGAAGAGGCGATCGCCAGCACCGACCACCTCAAAATCTGGAAGGGAGCACAACTCGAAGGCGACACCGCCGCAGGCTACGTCGATTATCTGATCGCCGAGCGAAAGCGGTATTTAGACATTCCTCTACTGTGCATCATCGAAGCTAAAAAGGATGACTTTGAGAAAGGGCTTGCCCAATGCCTTGTCGAGATGCAGGCCTGCCAGTGGCAAAACCAGCAGGCCGGTCGCGAAATCGATGTCTACGGCATCGTCACCAATGGCCGAGCCTGGCAGTTTTACCGCATGAGCCCAGAGGGTACCGTCTACGAAACTCCCGTCTATTCCACAGGGGATATGGATCTGTTGCTGGGGCGATTGCGCTATGTCTTCCAGCTATGTGAGCAAAATTTGGGCTAGAAGCGCCATTAAAGCCTAATGGCTATGGCTAGACCCCCGTGGTTTAAAGCCCATCGCAGTTAACATGACACCTCAGACCCACATGCAGTACATAGTATAATTGTTCTATCTGCCCTGATAGACTTCTCGGTCATGTCATCCCTCTCTGCTAAAACCCAGGCTTGCCTAGACTGGATTGAGGCGTATGTTGCCCAGCACCAGACCACACCAAGCTATCGTCAAATCATGCAGGGCATGGGGTATAAGTCAATATCAGCCGTGCAGCATCATCTAGATCGGCTAGAAGAGGCAGGCTTTATTGCCAGAGATCCTGGCCTAGCCAGAACTATTCGACTGCTGAGAAAGACTCCCGTAGGGATACCGATCTATGGTGCGATCGCCGCCAGTAGCTTTGTAGAAGTCTTTCCCGACCAAGAGGTTGAATACATCGAGCCTTGCATCCTGCTGAGCAGTGATGGAGGTGCCCAGCGCTTTGCCCTGAGAGTCAGAGGCGACAGCATGATTGGAGCACTGATTGACCAGGGCGATATCGTAGTTCTCGAAAGGCCCAAGGATCCGAAATGGGTCAAGAACGACACCATCGTAGCCGCCCGAGTAGAAGGTAAAACGACTCTCAAACGCTGGCACCGTGAAGGCAACACCGTCTTCCTAAAACCCGAAAATCCTAACTACCCAGTAATGGAAGTGAGCCTTGACGAGGTCGTTGTCGAGGGAGTCTACCGAGGAATCATTCGGGGACTGGTATAACCTAGTGTCAATTAATACACTAGTCCGCTACAGGTCGGCTATAAATAGGTAGGACACACTTACTACCCAAGCCAATGACACCCGCCACAGATTCGCCTTGGCAGCATCTTCCCAAGACCTGGTTTGATAAAGGCACAGCCCTTGAGGTGATTAGCACCTGCTTTCAGTCGGCGGTTCAAGATATTCGGATTGCCTCTGGCTTCTTCACCATTCGAGGCTGGGGATTTATTCGGCGGTACACCTCTGACAAGCAGGTCTACCTGCTAGTGGGCATAGAAGACCCCGGTGAAGATCGAGCCCGCAAAGCTTTGATTCAAGAAATCATGCGGGATCTGAGAACGGGGCTAGATCGCGATCGTCGTCAGGCCGTTATTGACCTGGTTGCCAAAATGCAGGCGGGCCAGTTCAAACTGCTCGATGCTCGCGCCCTAAATCATCATGCCAAGATTTATCTTGTCGATCATGCTGTCGGTATTATCGGCTCATCGAACACCACTGGCAGAGGACTACTTGAACAAATTGAGTCTGGGGCTCTGGTTACAGATACCCAAGAGATTTCCGATAGAATCCAAGACTTTGAAACCTACTTTGCCCTTGCCAAAGATCTTACTCAAGAGCTGCTAGATGCCCTCATGCGCTGGCTGAAGTTGGCTACCCCTTGGGATATTTACCTCAAGACGATGCTGGCTCTTGAAGATCTTCAGCCCATTAAAATGACCTATAAAAAGCAGCCTGTAAGTTATCAGGTTGATATGATTGCACAGGCACTGCGGCAAATCAGAGACTACGAAGGCTCAATGCTAGTTGCTTCGACAGGTTTAGGCAAGACGATTGTAGCTATTCATGTTGCGCTTCATCTAAAACAAGAAGGTTTGATTGATTCAGTCGTCGTTATTGGCCCAAAAGCAGTTAAGAAAACTTGGGAAAAGGAGTTGCGGGCAGCAAGCTTGCATAATGAATACTTTGTTCGCCAGATTCTTGACAAACAGAGTTCGGCCCAGGCTAGGGATCTAGAAGTTTTTGAAGAAGTTGTCGAAAGCGCTAAAGATAAGAGATGGCTTTTAGTTATTGATGAAAGTCATGAACTACGCAACCGATACCCCAAAAACTTCAACAATCTGAGAACCCGAAAGCGTCAGAGACAAGCCTTTGAACGGTTGACCTCCATGATAAAGACAGGTAACGTCAAGGTATTACTACTCAGCGGATCTCCCTATGCAAAAGATATTGAAAATCTCAACAATCAGCTTTATCTGCTACCTCACCATGCTGAAAACCGTAGTCTTCTAAAAGAATCAGAATTTTTAGAAAAAGACTGGAGAATTTCAGAGACTGATGAGTTCATTCAACTGCCAGTAGCTTCTCAGCTGACAACTCCCCACGTTGCTCGTTACTATGGCCGTCATGACGAGCAGGGAACCTATATTCAATATGGCGATGAACGCCGATATATTCCCAAGGTCAAGCTTGTTTCTGTCGATTTCCCTTTAATGTTTCACGATGAGATGGCGGAACTTATCCGTCAGGGTTATTTCGATATGAAAGCAAAACATATGGGCAGGAAAAATATTGAACGTTTGGTCAGAGTTGCTTGGACAAGTTCACCATTAGCACTTAAAAGTATACTTGAGAGAGTATTCGATACTCCTGGGGGCGATAACGCATTTAAGTTCTCAAAAGAAGACAGAGGTGAATTTTCTGTCTCTCAAGCAGAACGTCAAGCAAGCCTGCAACCCATTATTGATAAAGTTGGCGATGATTTTTACACTAAGGATTCTAAGCTTTTATTGCTAACCAAAATTCTTAGGGAGCAAGCAGAGACTACAAAAACTATCATTTTTTGTGAGCGTAGGGCGACAGTTGCCTATCTTGCAAATAAACTCCCGAAACTCCTACCCGAATTTAATGTTGCTGCTACTATCAGTGACAACGGTTCAGACTTTGAGATGAAAGAGGCGAGTGAAATAGAACAGCTGATTAAAGATTTTGCACCTATCGCTAACGAGGTTAAAAATGAGACTGGAATAGTCTGGGACATTTTTGTTTCTACAGATGCCCATGGTGTTGGCGTTAATATGCAGGATGCTTCTGTCGTTATCAACTATGACCTGGATTGGACACCTATTGCACCAATCCAAAGGGCTGGTAGAATTCTGCGTCTTTGGAAAGATCCTCGTATTATTAGCGTTTATACGTTTGTTCCGCTGCTTCCAGAAAAACAATCTATAGATGAATTGAGAGTTATTAGAAATCGCTGGAATCAGCTTCTTGATAGACACAAGGCTTCTACTCAAATTACGGATATACCCGTCTTAACAGATAGCCAAAGCCAAGATTTATCCATGCTAGATTTGGCATCTCGACCTACCATTCGCTCTGTTGATTTAGATTTGCAGGAGGTGGAAGGCTTAGAGACATCCCCATATTATAAACACACAGCAAAGTTACAGCTCTATCGAGAGTATGCAAAGGTATTGCCCAATGATCTAGTTAGCGCAAGAACTTATTCAGGCTCTCATCCGATTCTTTATGTCTTGATTAAAATTGACAAAGAATACAAAGGCATTCTCTATAGACCACACAATAAAGAGATGAGCAGTCCAGACTCTGTCCACATTCTCGATCTAATTGCATGTGAAGAAGATACTCCTATCGCAATTGTTGACCCTGAAGAAATAGAGCAATTAGCAGATGATTGCATAAACGGCTGGTGTGAGCAAAACAGAATCAATGCTGAGGATGTCTTGCGTGAATGCATTTTGTATTTAAAGCCCCACCACTTAGAGGATGAGTTACAGGAGATTTTAGTTGACCAGCCATAATAGGGAAGACTAGCCATTAAGGGTTTGAGCTCAGTTTTTCTCTGTCACTGGGTGATTAATGCAGCGTTTACACGACTACCCCTGGCGCATTAGCTACGCCAGCGACACCAGCAACCCCGTCGCCGACTTCTACATCCCCGCCCTCGAACGCTCCACCCAGTACGATCGCAAATCCGGCTTCTTCAACAGCACCATCCTCAGCCAGGTCGCTGGGGGGCTGGGGGCTTTCCTCCAAAACGAAGGCCGCATTCGGCTGATCATGAGCTGCCACCTCAGCAAAACCGACCTCCAGGCCATCCAACAAGGCTATGCCCTCCGCGATGCCGTCGCCGCTCGCCTTGATGCCAACCTCACCCCACCTACCAACTTTGCCCAGCTCAAACGCCTCGAAATTCTCAGCTGGCTGATTCAGAGCGATCGCCTCGACATCCGCATCGCCATCCCCCTGCGCCACGACGGTCAGCCCCTTGACCCCGACGAGGCCATCAACACCCACTACATTTACCACGAGAAAGTCTGCCTCTTCACCGACGCTGACGGCAACCAAATCACCACCACCGGCTCTAACAACGAGTCCAGTGGCGGCTGGAACTTCAACGTCGAATCGTTCCATGTCTTTTGCTCCTGGGAGGGCGATCGCGACCTGGCCCGTGTACAGGAAGAAACCCTACGCTTCGAGCAGCACTGGCACAACCAAATCCCCAGCGTCCGCGTGTTTGAGGTGCCCGAAGCCGTCAAGCGCAAGCTGATCCACTATGCCCCACCCCAAAAGCCTCTCTGGACAGCCGACGACGAATTCAACCAGCGCCCCCTCACCCGGCTGGAGCGTGAACAGCTAGCGGTTCCTGACCCAGCGCCCATTCAGGAAGATGAGCTAGAGGCCCAGATCGATGAGGCCGCCCTGGAGAAAGAACGGGAGATGTTTCGGGCGATCGCCAACATCCACCAAGACCCCGGCTGCCTCAGCGCCTGCCTCAGCTCCATCCCCATCCATCCCTGGCCCCACCAGATCAAAATCCTCAAACGCGCCGCCGCCGAATTTCCCCGCAGCTTCCTAATTGCCGATGAAGTGGGTCTGGGCAAAACCATCGAGACCGGGCTGATCCTCCGCTACCTGCTGGTCTCCCAAAAGGTGAAGCGCGTTCTGGTGCTGGCCCCCGCCAGCGTCCAGCTTCAATGGCACGAAGAACTGCGCGAAAAGTTCAACCTCCACTTCTGGAGCTACACCCAGGGCGAATTCAAAGACCCCTACGGTCACACCACTCAGCCCTCCGGCAACCCCTGGAACAGCAAAAACCTGATTCTGGCCTCCAGCCACCTGGTACGCCGCCGCGATCGCATGCAAGAATTACTCGATGCCGACCCCTGGGATCTAGTCATTCTCGACGAGGCCCACCATGCCCGCCGCAAATCGCCCCAGGCCCGCAAAGATACCCCCAACCGCCTGCTACAACTGCTAGAGCAACTACGCGACAAAACTAAAGCGCTGATTTTGCTCTCAGCCACCCCCATGCAGATCGACCCCATCGAAGTCTTCGACCTGCTGCATGTGCTGGGGCTAAAGGGCCACTGGGCCTACGGCGACACCTTCTGCGATTACTTCTCATCGCTGGATAGCAAGCCCGATCGCCACCTGCTGAACTTCTGGCAAACGATGTCTGCCGACTACTTTACCCGTGGCGGCCAGCCCTGCCCCCGGCTCCAGCAGCACCTCCACCAGCAAGACCGGATGCTAGCCAGCCGAGTGGAAGATGCTTGGCGGGGGCGGCTGAAAATAACCATCAACGAGCGCTCCTACCTACAAGACGAAGCCTTTATCGCCGCCTCCCTCCAGTTCCTCTCCACCAATACTCCCCTCAAAGACATGATGTTCCGCCACACGCGGGATACCCTGCGGGAGTACTACCGCCTCGGCCTGCTGGAAAAAGACGTGCCCCGCCGCGAGGTGCGCGACAACGCCATTACCCTCGAACCCACCCGCGAAGCCGACCTCTACCGCCAGGTGAGCGACTACGTGCGCCACTTCTACCGCCTGGCGCAGAAAGAACAGCGCAAAGCCCTGGGCTTTTTGATGACCCTCTACCGCAAGCGGTTGACCAGCTCCTTCTACGCCATCCAACAATCCCTCCAGCGACGACTGGAGTCCCTGCTCACCCAACAGGGCAGCGGCCTCACTGCCGACGACCTGGCGGATCTAGACGATGCCGACGATGCGGTGATCGAAGGGCTAGAGGGCTATATGAAGCCCGTAGATCCTAGAGAAATTGAGCACCTACAAGCCCTGCTGCGGCAGTTTGAGAACACCGGGGAAGATACCAAGTTGGCCCATTTCATCAGCACCCTGCGCCAAGAGTTGGTGAACCGGGAAAGCGCGATCGCCTTCACCCAGTACACCGACACCATGGACTTCCTGCGGGAGCAACTGCGAGGACTCTACGGCAGCCAGGTGGCCTGCTACTCTGGGCGCGGCGGCGAACTGTGGCGCGATGGCCAGTGGGCGATCGTGCCCAAGGAACTTATCAAAACCCGGTTTCGCGATGGCGAGATCAAAATTCTGCTCTGTACCGAATCTGCCAGCGAGGGCCTGAACCTGCAAACCTGCGGGGTGCTGTTTAACTACGACTTGCCCTGGAACCCTATGCGGGTGGAGCAGCGCATTGGTCGCATCGACCGGATTGGCCAGCGATACCCTACCGTCACTATTCACAACTTCTACTACGACGGCACGGTGGAAGCGAAGGTGTATCGGAAATTGCGCGATCGCATTGGGGCCTTTGAATCTGTGGTCGGCAACCTCCAGCCCATCCTAGCCCAAGTGCCCACTTTCATCGAACGGGCCACCATGAGCGTCGATGCCGAGGAAGAAGACGTGCTGCTCTCCGAGTTTGACAACGTCCTGGCGGCTCCAACCCAGCGTCCAGCTCTAGATGATATGGTGAAGCGCGATGTAGAAGCTGACCTGCAAGACATTCGGCGACCGCTGCCTCCCACCGCCATTAACCCAGAGGCGATCGAAGAGACCTTCACTCAATCAGTCCTCCTACAAACAAAGGGAGTTCACTTTACGCCTGTAGAATCTGGAATCTGGCAGATGAGTTATGGCCAATGGGCCAACACGGTGACCTTTCAGCCAGCCATCTTTGCCGACAAACCCTCTCTGCGGCTAATGACCTGGGGCGATCCGCTCTTTCACCAACTCCTGACCCAGGTGCTCTAAAGACACTAACGTTATGTCCGCTGAAAATACTTCACCAGCATTTTCATTAACTCTCCAGGCTGACATCGCAGGGGCCTTTCAGGGGTAGGCGCTGGCATGAAATCAGTCCACTCAAAGATTTCGGCAAAACCACATAGGTGCATCTGCTGAAGCATCGCCTGAATCGCCTCCCGAGACCCGATCGCCAAGAGTTTCACCGGCTCTCGGTCGGGCCTGGGGTAGTTACTCAACTTTTGCCTGATCTCTACGCTGACTAAAAGGTCGTGCTCTGTACCGCCAACCTCCGATCCAACAAATCCTTGGGGAGCCAACATGATGTAAGCCTCAAAACGTCCTATCGCCATCTTAGTGTCCATATATGTGTGCGTCAACATATATGGATTCGCTTGCCCACCACTCCTCTGAAATGATGAGGACATGGGCAAAGCAGGTTACGTTCTTAAACAAGTGCTGGAGCAGTACGGCATCACACAGTATCGGTTTGCGGCCACCATGGGGGTTGGGCGCAACAGCGTTTACCGCTGGTGCAGCGGTAAAATTGACCCCACTGGCGACACCATTCTGGAAATCGTCCGTGTCCTCAAAACTATGAGCCCAGAAGCCGCTGAAGCCTTCGTCAATCAGTACATCAGCAGCGAACTCGACGAATAACGTCCCAGCAGTGGCCAAAACTTAGCGCTCCAAGTTCCTGCTGCGAAGTGGCATCCGCTGTGATTGCCCCACCTGGAGCGCCTGAATCGCCTGCACCTGGGCTACCGTCCCTCGGGCATACTGCTCAATCGTGGGCGGGGCCACCCCCTGCAAATCTTGCTGAAAACGGGCATACGGCCCCTGGTGCAGTAACGCCGCCACGGCCTCCCCCGATTCCCCGGCTCCCAGTGCTGCCGCCGTCACCTTTTGGTCGAGCTGAATCGCGGAGAGATCACTGCTCACATAATCTCGGTAGAGATCAGGGTAGCTCTGAATTTTCCCCGTCACTGAGCAGGCGTATTCCAGGTACCGCTGCTGCTGTAGGCTATCTACGGTCTTTTGGGCGTACTGGAGCAGCTTGGGTAGTGCTTCCTTCTTCTCATCCTCAGACATTCCCAAAATTTGCTGCTGGGTAAACGGCCCCTGGGCTAGCAGTTGAATCACCTGTCGGGGAGTCTTGCCGGTCTGAAGCGCAGCTCTAGCCACTTCCTGATCCAACCCCTGGGCAGACGTAGGGTTATTGCTATAGCGGGTGTAGAGGCTGTCGTAGTCTTTAGCGTCCTTGAGCGAAGCTTTGGCCAATGCCAGGTACTGCTGGCGCATCAACCGCCCTTTCTCCGTCTCTGGCTCCTTCGGCAACAGAGGTTCACTCATAGGGCATCGGTGAACTCGTCGAGCAAGTCAGCCGGAGCTGCAACCGTTACGGGCTGTACCAAAGCGGATCCACTAATCATCTCGGTCTGCAAGTTCTCCGCCTCAGGCCCGCCCACCAGTTCAGCCATGTCAGGCCGAGCCAGGCCCAGCTCAAATTCCTCGCGCAGGTGTTGAATCTGGGCTTCCATCTGCCAGATGGACTGCTGAGCCAAGTCACGCAACTCGGCCTCGGAGTAATTGCCGGAGTGTCGGTAAGCGAAGGGTAGCCAGAAAGCACGGGTAGCGGTGGCCGCTTTCTCTTTGCCGTTGTAGGTGTCGTGGATCAACCAGGAGTAGGTGATGCCGTTGGGAGAGGTGCGATCGGGCTCAAAGATGAAGCGCACTCTGGGTTTATTACCAGGGTTGACGGACTGATCGTCTGTGGATCCACGAGGTCGCCTGGGCATATACGCGGCACCTTTGAAGGTAAAGTGGGCTCAAAAAACAGCAGTCAAATTAGATCACACCCTGGCTGTAGTCCAATTTTAACTCAGCATCCAGCTCAAGGCTGAGCTTATGCTGGAAGTTTTTCTAGCGTCGGCCCTCCCAGAAACTGGTGCTGACACACCGCTGAAGAAATCTCCTGCTCAGTCCCAATTAGCTCAACTGGGATTCAATTCCCCACAATTGCCTACCGCAACCGTTGAAGGTGTTGGGTCTAGATAAAGGAGGTGATCCGCTGTTAGAAGCAGCGATCGCGCGGCCTATCCAAACACGACTTATCCAAAAAAGACCAATCTCGCCCAAACTCCCTCAAACCCTTCCCCAGCAAAGCTTTCGGGATTTGACTATCGCGCTAGGTTGACTATCATTTGACTATCACTAAAAAATTAAAAATTTTAAACCCTTGCCAAATAAGCTTTTCAGGCCTGTCAAACACTTCCTTCACACGGAAGAGGTCACTGGTTCGAAACCAGTATCGCCCATACTTTAAGAAAATCCTGTTCTCCTCAATTTGGAGGTTCTGACAGCCTAAAATTCAGGGGTTTTTTCCAACGTCAGCGGTGAGTTAACTGGCCCAGGTCACTTCCCTGGTGGCTAAGTTGCTAGCCAAGCCCGCAAACGCGGCCTAGTCCTCCGGGCAACACTCGACCCGGAACCGAATTCAACAGGGGATGCCTATAGGCCGGGGGCAAGAGCCGCCGGGAGCTGGTGGCGGCTGCTGTCGATGAGAATGTTGCCTCCCGGCTAGATCGGCAGGCAGGGAAAGGTGCGACGCACGTAGCGGGCCGTGATGAACACCATCTGGGGCTGACACCCCAGGGGAACCCGAGGGCGTACGGTTGCTCAACAAATGCGAGGGAGCTGTTCGCCGCTTAAAAAATCGAGCAGGCGCTGGGTGCCCAGGGGGCTGTGCACTATCACCTGGGTGGGTCGATCGCCAGTGACGGTACCAATGCGTTGCGCAGCCGGGTTGTATTGCCGCAAACAGGCGATCGCGGCGGCGGCGGCGGGAGCAGGCACAAAGGCCACAAAGCGGCCCTCATTGGCGACGTATAGCGGATCGAGCCCCAGCAGCTCGCAGACGCCCTGCACCTCTGGCTGCACGGCGATCGCCGCCGATTCTAGGTGAATCGCCAGATTGGTGGCCAGGGCCAGCTCATTGATGGCGCTGGCGAGGCCGCCTCGGGTGAGGTCGCGCAGGCAGTGAACGGGCACCTGGCGGCACAGGTCGAGGGCAGCGGTCGCCACCGGAGCCGCATCGCTCTCGATGGTGGTCTCAAACTCGAACCCGGCCCGGGCCGACAGAATAGCAATGCCGTGGCGGCCCACATCGCCGCTGAGCAGCACCACATCCCCCGGCTGGATGGCCGAGGGGCCGAGGGCGCTGTCCTGCTCGCGGGTGCCGAGGCCCGCTGTGTTGATAAACAGCCCGTCCCCCTTCCCGCGCTCGACGACCTTAGTATCGCCCGTCACGATTCGCACCTGGGCCTGCTCGGCGGCGGATTGAATTGAGCACACGACTCGCCACAGGGTCTCCATGGGCAGCCCCTCCTCCAGAATGAAGCTGAGACTGAGATAGTGGGGGGTGGCCCCGGCCATCGCCAGGTCGTTGACGGTGCCGTAGACCGCCAGCGACCCAATATCCCCGCCGGGGAAAAATAGCGGCGTCACCACGTAGGAGTCGGTGGTAAATGCCAGACGATCGCTGGATAGCTCCAGGCTGGCGGCATCGTGACGCCAGGCCACCTCCGGCTGAAATACCGCCAGCAACAGGGTCTCCACCAGCTGGTGCATAAGGCGACCGCCGCCGCCGTGGGCCAGCAGCACCCGAGGGTACTGGTCGAGGGGGATGGGACAGTTCAAGGCAGACCGGCTCCAGGTTGTTGAGTCGCTAGGGAAGGCAAAGGAGCCGATGACGCCGGGCGATAGCGGTAGTAGGCGGCGCAGGCTCCTTCGGTGGATACCATTGGGGCTCCGAGGGGGTGTTCTGGGCGGCAGCGAGTGCCAAAGGCGGGGCAGTCGGGAGGCTGCTTTCGCCCCTGCAAGACCAGGCCGCCGATGCAGAGGCTTTCTGGAGAAGCCACCTGCACCCCACCCCGCAGCCGATCGCAAAATCGCACCTGGGCATCTAGATGGCGGTAGGCATCCCGCAGGCCCAGGCCGCTCTGGGGCAGGGTTCCCCACCCCCGCCACCCGCGCGGCACCACCTGAAAGATCTGCGCCATCAGCTGCTGAGCCAGCTGGTTTCCTGGCCTGCTTACCAATCGCGCGTACTGATTTTCGACCTCGGCCAGACCGGCTTCGAGCTGCCGCAGGCAGCGATAAACCCCCTGCAAAATATCGACGGGTTCAAAGCCGGTGACCACGATGGGAACCTGGTATCTGGCGGCGATCGCCAAATACCGGTCATAACCTGTCACCGCGCACACGTGGCCCGCCGCTAAAACCCCCTGCACCCGGCAGTCGGGGGCGGCCAGAATTGCCTCTATGGCGGGGGGCACCAGCACGTGGGCGACCAGCACCGAAAAGTTGTCGATCTGCTGTTGCGCCGCCCGGTGAACAGCCATCGCCGTGGCGGGGGCGGTGGTCTCAAAGCCAACGGCAAAGAACACCACCTGACGGTCGCGGTGGCGGCGAGCCAGAGCCAGGGCCTCGAGGGGCGAATAGACCAGGCGCACATCGCCCCCCTGGGCCTTGACGCTGAGTAAATCGGTGGCAGTGCCCGGCACGCGCACCATGTCGCCGTAGGTGCAAAACACCACATCGGGCTGGGCAGCCAGGGTCAGCGCCTGGTCGATCAGGGCGGCATCGGTGACGCAGACCGGGCAGCCGGGGCCGTGGATTAGCGCGACGTCGGCGGGCAGCAGCTGATCGAGGCCGTACTTGACGATGGTGTGGGTCTGGCCGCCGCAGATCTCCATCAGGGTCCAGGGCCGGGTGACGAGGGCGGCGATCGCCGCCCCGTAGTCGTGAACCAGTCCCCGATCGCGATACTCGCTGATGTACTTCATGGTGTCTAACCGGCGGAGGGCGCAGGGCTGATACCAGAGTTAGCCCCAGGGGCAAATCACCCCGGCCATCCCGAGTCCCTGGGCAGAGGATGGGGTAATCGGCGATCGCAGAAAGGCAAAGCGGCGATCGCTGACCTCTGGGCTTTAGCCTAGGGAGAAACTCTGAGGAAGTTGTGAGGGGTCAGGCCAGCAGCCTGACAGAGGTGGGAAAAGGCCTGAAACTTGGTCATCCGAACCTGATGGACTGCTGCAACAGAGCCTGATTCACAGCAGTCCCCTTTGCTGGCAGCGCAGCGCCTTGCTGTCATTAGCACAGTTCCACTACTGCGGCTAAATACTCGTCGCGAAAGTAGCGGAGGGTGCTCAACACCGGGTTGGGCGCAGCCTGGCCGAGGCCGCAGAGGCTGGTGTGCTGAACCATATCGCAGAGGGCTTCGAGCTGGGCGAGATCGCCGGGGGTGGCGCGGCGGTGTTTAAACTTGGTCAGGAGCTGGTAAAGCTGAACGGTGCCAGCGCGACAGGGAATGCACTTACCACAGGATTCCTCCATGCAAAACTCCATAAAAAACTGGGCTACCTCCACCATGGAGGTGTGTTCATCCATCACAATCATGCCGCCGGAACCCATAATGGAGCCCAGTGCTTTTAAGGACTCGTAGTCTACTGGGGTATCAAAAGCCTCGGCGGGAATGCAGCCCCCCGACGGCCCGCCGGTCTGCACGGCTTTGATCGGGGTGCCGTCCGGGGTGCCCTGGCCCATGGCTTCGACAATTTCCCGCAGGGTAATGCCCATCGGCACTTCGATCAGCCCAGCATTTTGCACGTGGCCCGTCAGCGAAAAGACCTTGGTGCCCCGGCTGTGGGCGGTGCCGATGGCGGCAAACCAGTCGGCCCCGTTGCGAAGAATGGGGGCAATGTTGGCAAAGGTTTCGACGTTGTTGATCAGGGTGGGGCAGCCCCACAGCCCCGACTCCGCCGGGTAGGGGGGGCGGGGGCGCGGCAGGCCCCGCTTCCCTTCGATGGAGGCGATCAGCGCCGTCTCTTCGCCGCAGACAAACGCCCCTGCGCCGATGCGTAGATCGACGCGAAAGTCGAAGGGGGAGTCGAAGATCTGGCTGCCCAGCACCCCGTGGCGCTTGGCCTGCCCCAGGGCGGTCTGGAGATGGCGATTGGCCAGGGGATACTCTCCCCGCACGTAGATGTAGCCCTGGTTGGCCCCCACGGCGTAGGCGGCGATCGCCATACCCTCCAGCACCCGGTGGGGGTCGCTCTCCAGCACGCTGCGATCCATATAGGCCCCCGGATCGCCCTCGTCGGCGTTGCACACCACATACTTTTGGCCCGGCGGCATTTTGGCTACGGTGGCCCACTTCAGCCCGGTGGGGTAGCCAGCGCCCCCCCGGCCCCGCAGACCGCTGCGGGTGATGGTGTCGATCACGGTCTCCGGCTCCAGGTCCCGCAGACAGCGGTGCAGGGCCTCGTAGCCCTGAGCGGCGAGGTAGTCTTCGATGCGCTCGGGGTCGATCAGGCCGCTGTTTTCGAGCACGATGCGGTGCTGGCGGGTGAAGAAGGGGAGGGTGGAGGGATGGAGGGGTGGAGGGGTGGCAGAGTGGGAAGGTGGGAGGGTGGGAGGGGGGGGATGGCTCAGGGTGGCGAGGATGGGGGCGGCGTGGGCGGGGGTGACGTGGGTGTAGAGGTCGCCTGCGGGATCGATTTGGACGAGGGGGGCCTGGCCGCACAGGCCGAGGCAGCCGACGCTTGCGACGGTCACCTGATCCTCCAGGCCGGCGGCGGTGACGGCGGTTTGGAATTGGGCTTTGACGGCCAGGGCGTTGGCGGCGAGGCAGCCGCCGACGGTGCAGCAGCGGATGCGGCAGGGTTGGGGGGTTGGGGTTGGGGTCTGGCGCTGGTCTGGCGTCATGGCGCAGGGGTGCCCGAGAGGCAGGTGTGGAGGCGATCGCGCACGGTTTCTGGGGTCTGGTGGCCTGCAAGCTGGTCGTCGAACACGACGGCGGGGGCAACGCCGCAGGCCCCCAGGCAGCGGGCGGTGCTGAGGGAAAACTGGCGATCGCCGGAGGTTTCTCCGGCCTGGAGGTGGGTGGCTCGCTCCAGGGTGCGGAGCAACTGCGCCGCTCCGTTGATAAAGCAGGCTGTCCCCATGCAGACCACGCAGCGATGCACCCCCTTGGGTTCCAGGGAGAAGACGTGATAGAAGGTGGCTACGCCGTAGACCTGGCTGGGGGGGAGCCGCAGGCGGTGGGCAATGGGCAGCAGCAGCTCGGGCTCTAAATAGCCAAACAGCTCCTGGGCCGTGTGCAGTACCTCGATCAGGGCATCGGGGCGATATTGGTGGCGCTTCATCGCGGCCGCCAGCTGCCGCTGGCGGGGGTCTGGGGTAAGGGCAGAGCTACTCTCCCCACTGGCCGGAGAAACATGAGTCATTGTTCTTTCGCCGTCGTTAGATTAGCCGTGTCAACCGTTGCCGCAGACAGCGTCTTCCCATCAATGACCAGCACCGAGCACGGCGCGTGGTGCATCACATAGTTGCTGACACTGCCGAGAAACAACTCGCTGAATCCTGGCCGCCCGTGGCTGCCGACCACAATCAAATCGGCCCCCCAGGTTCTGGCTCAGGTACAGATCGCTATCTATCCAGCCAGCTCCCTGGAGCTACTTCACTGGCAGATATAGATCAAAAGTTTGAGGAAACTATGAGGGCCGATCGCAAGTTGCCGCAATCCGGTACCGCGAATGGTCAAATGCCACCTCGTTCCTCACAACTTCCTCAAGGTATTTTCCTAGGCTGATGGGGAGGGAAGGGTCTAAGTGTCGGGTGTCGGGTTCATGACCTGCCCAAAGCCCGACACCCAAAATCCAAAATCCAACTCCGTCCAGTCATGTCGGTCCATACCCTCACCATCGACCATCGGCTCGTCAGCGCCCGCCAGGGAGAAACTGTGCTGGATGCGGCCACTGCGGCGGGGATCGCCATCCCCACCCTCTGCCACCTGAACGGGATCTCTCCGGTCGGGGCCTGTCGCCTCTGCCTGGTGGAGGTGGAGGGGCAGGGCAAACTGCTGCCCGCCTGCGTCACGGCGGCGGCGGCGGGAATGGTGGTACAGACCCACAGCGATCGCCTCCAGCGCTACCGCCGCACCATCGTGGAACTCCTACTGGCCGAGGGGAACCACATCTGCGCGATCTGTGTCGCCAACGGCCACTGCGAACTGCAAGACCTGGCGGTAGCGCTGGGGATCGACCATGTAGAGCTGGCCTACCAGTTTCCCCAGCGCCCGGTGGATATTTCCCACCCCCGGTTTGGACTCGACCACAACCGCTGTGTGCTCTGCACGCGCTGCATTCGAGCCTGCGATGAACTGGAGGGGGTGCACACCTGGGATATGGCGGGGCGCGGTCGCGACTCCCACCTGGTCAGCGATCTCAACCAGCCCTGGGGGGAGGCGACCAGCTGCACCGCCTGCGGCAAGTGCGTCCAGGCCTGCCCCACGGGCGCTCTGTTTTACCGGGGCTCCACGGTGGGAGAAATGGAGCGCGATCGCGATCGAATTGGGTTTATTGCCAATGCGCAGAAAAGGCGAATAGCCGGACTTTTGCCATGAATGTCAGCCGGGCAAAAGCAGAGACTTTAAAAGTATCAAAAGTTCAAGTTTTGTCTAAAAGTGGATCGATCTTCCGGATAAATTATTTTGATGAATGCTAATGCAGTAATATTAAATTGGTGGAGGAGGTAGATCGAAAATTAAATATCTGACTGAGGGGGTGATAGTAATGTTGCCAAAATGGTTGGTCAGGAAAGTTTCAAAGATTCTCGCTCCGATTTCAGCTATGGCTTTGGCTGCTTTTATAAGCCATCCTTTCTCACCCTTTGAGAACAAGCTATCTAGCACTCAAGCAAGTGAAACACCTCTTGTATCATTAGATCGCAATTCTCAAATAGGTGCTGAGTTCACGCCAGATCTGTCTGACTCTCCAGCTTTTACTCACGTTTCTGATGTTTTACTTCCAGGGGAGTTCCTCTTGCTGTCCACGCCACCAGAAGACCTTGTCGTCAGCAATCTCAGATATCCTCTCCCGTCTTCCGATTATCATTCGGTATCCATTGAGGAGCCCGAACTTGCCCATGGCGTGAGAGGTGGTGACAAAGAGTTTGCTGTTCAGCGACTTGAGTTTACTGCTCGGCTACCTGAGTGGGGGGTTTCAGAAACGTAGATTCTAGGCCGATTTCAGGCCATTTCCCCTTGTTCTGTCATCTGAGAGCAAGGGGATAATATCAGCTTTATCTGCGCTTTCCAACTCTCAACTTCTGAGTTTTCGCTGGTCATTTACCCAATTTTAGAACACTGCCAAAAGCCAAAGATTTGATAGCCGTCATCACCATCTTGAGCTTTTGATCCGTCAGTAATCTGTTAGTACCCGAGAGGCTCCATGACCCGCATCCAGCTCGCTACGGTTTGGCTCGGCGGTTGCTCGGGCTGCCACATGTCGTTTCTCGATTTAGACGAGTGGCTGTTTGAGCTGGCCCGGCAGGTCGATCTGGTCTACAGCCCCCTAGCCGATGTCAAGGTCTACCCCGCCGGGGTGGATGTGGCCCTGGTGGAGGGGGCAGTCGCCAACCAAGATCACCTCGATCTGATTCGCCAGGTGCGCGATCGCACCCACTTTCTAATTTCCTTTGGCGACTGCGCCGTCACCGGCAATGTCCCCGCCCTGCGCAACATTCTGGGCAGAGCAGAACCCGTGCTCACCCGCGCCTACCTGGAGGCCGCCGATGTTGGAGCGCAGATTCCGGCGGGGGATCTGGTGCCGCCGCTGCTAGAGGCGGTCGTGCCGGTTCATGCCGTGGTGCCCGTGGACTGTTACCTGCCCGGCTGCCCGCCCAGTGCCGAGCGAATTAGAGCTGTTTTGGAGCCGCTGCTGCGGGGCGATCGACCTAACTTATCTGGCTCGACCATAATTCAATTTGGCTAGTTAAGACTTAGCTCTTGAATATATTAAAGAATCATCTACAAGTGGATGGTTTTGTTAAAAGAAAACTTTCGATAGCCAGAGTTCGCCTAATATTTAGAAGGATAGGAATTGTCTTTTATTGGCAGTAAAATTAGAAGCCTTAAGCCATAGGTTTGACAACGAGCTTGATCGTTCCCACAAATTCCCCAAGCTGTTGCTCTAAAACTGACCTATCCACCGGAGCGCAGGCCGCCAGCACGCACTAAGCAGGGAGGGCTACCATGCTAACCGCTAAAGACATTATGACCAAACCCGTGGTCGTCATTCGCAGTTCTGCCACCGTGCAGAATGCCATTCTGCTGATGCGGGCCAAACGGGTGCGATCGCTGATTGTCGAAAAAACTGACACCACACCCTACGGCATTGTCACCGAAAAAGACATTGTCTTTCAGGTGATTGCCCCAGGGGAAAATCCAGACTTTGTGCGTGTCCAAGACGTCATGAGCCAGCCCTGCATCCAGATACACCCCCAGGCCCCCGTCCAGGCGGTGGCCCAAATTCTGGCCGAGGCAGGCATTCACCGCGCCCCGGTGATTGACCAGGGCGAGCTGTTGGGCATCGTCTCGGTCACCGATATTTTGTGCAAAGGGCATCCCGGTGCACCCCCCCGCGATGAGTTGGCCCAACGCATTCAGGCGGCCCTGCAGCAGGCCCGCATTGTTGAGGATGAGGACGAGGCGATCGACCAAGAGTGCGACCTGGCCTGGCAAATCTACGAGGAGATGTCGCCCCTATGGCCCAGCGAATCGTCATTGACCCCGTCAGCCGTATAGAGGGGCACGCCAAAATCTCCATCTACCTCGACGAGCAGGGGGAGGTGGCCGACGCCCGGTTTCACGTTGCCGAGTTTCGCGGGTTTGAGACCTTTTGCCAGGGGCGACCCTTTTGGGAAATGCCCGCCATCACCGCCCGCATCTGCGGCATTTGCCCGGTCAGCCATCTATTGGCCTCGGCCAAGGCGGGCGATCGCCTGCTGGCGGTGCAGATTCCCCCCGCCACCGCCAAACTGCGCCGCCTGATGAATCTGGGGCAAATCGTCCAGTCCCACGCCCTCAGCTTCTTTCACCTCAGCAGCCCCGATTTACTGCTCGGTTGGGAGAGCGACCCGGCCCAGCGCAACGTTTTTGGCCTGATGGCTGCCGAGCCCGAGCTGGCCCGGGGCGGCATTCGCCTGCGCCAGTTTGGCCAGACGGTGATCGAACATCTGGGGGGGCGCAAGGTGCATCCCGCCTGGGCGGTGCCCGGCGGCGTGCGATCGGGGCTGTCAGAGGCCGCCAAAGCCGATATTCGCGATCGCCTCCCCGCCGCCAAAGTTACCAGCCTCACCACCCTGGAGCGATTTAAGCGGCAGCTGGAAGGACTGCGGCAGGAAGCCCATATTTTCGGCAACTTCCCCAGCCTGTTTATGGGGCTGGTGGCCCCCGACGGCACCTGGGAGCACTACGACGGCCACCTGCGCGTTGTCGATAGCGGTGGCAACATCATTGCCGATCGCCTCGATGCGAGCGACTATCAGACCTTCATTGGCGAGGCCGTGCAGCCCGACTCCTACCTCAAATCGCCCTACTACAAGCCCCTGGGCTATCCCGACCAGGCCGAGCACTGTCGGCTGGAGAGCGGGCTGTATCGGGTGGGGCCCCTGGCGCGGCTGAATATCTGCGATCGCATCGGCACCCCCCTGGCCGAGGCCGAGCTGCGCCTGTTTCGCCAGCACGGCACCGTTAACGGGACGGTCAATAGCTCGTTTTTCTACCACTACGCCCGGCTGATCGAAATTGTGACCTGCATCGAGCGCATTGAAGCTGCCCTGGAGGACCCGGACTTGCAGAGCGATCGCCTGCGGGCGCAGGCCGATGTCAACCAACAGTCGGCGGTCGGCGTTAGCGAAGCCCCCCGTGGCACCCTCTTCCACCACTACCAAATTGACAAAAACGGCCTGCTCACCCAGGTCAATCTGATCATCGCCACCGGCCACAATAACCTGGCCATGAACCGCACCGTGGCCCAGATCGCCCGCCACTACATTCACGGGCCAGAAATCCCTGAGCCCCTGCTCAACCGGGTTGAGGCGGGCATTCGCGCCTTTGACCCCTGCCTCAGCTGCTCGACCCACGCCGCCGGCCAAATGCCCCTGCACCTCCAGCTAGTCAGCGCCCAGGGCGAAGTGCTCCATGAACGCTACCGATGATCCCCTATTTCCCCTGCCCCAATCCTCACAAGATCCTCAACCCAACAACCTATTGTCAAAGTGAAGCCCCCCACCCTTCACCCCCCCACCCCTTCACCCCCTCACCCCCTCACCCCCTCACCCCCTTCACTGCCATGACTCCCGCCCCCCCGGTTCCCCATCCCTGCACCTTTCTGATTATTGGCTACGGCAACTCCCTGCGCGGCGATGACGGCGTCGGCCCCCAGGTGGCCCAGACAGTTTCAGACTGGCGACTGCCGTCGGTCAAAGCCCTCTCGGTGCCACAGCTGCTGCCGGAACTTGTCGTCGAAATGAGAGCTGCCGACTACGTAATCTTTGTGGATGCCTGGGGCAAATGCGGGGCCTCTACCCCTTACCTGGAGCCCGTTGTCGCCACCCCGGCGGCCCTGGCCCACGGCACCATCCCTGCCCTCAACCATGTCTGTGATCCAGCGGTGCTGGTAGCGCTCACCCAGCGGCTCTACGGTCACCATCCCCAGGCCTGGCTGCTGCAAATTCCCACGGAGCGCTGCGACCTGGGTGGGGCCTTTTCGAAGACGGCAAAGCACGGGGTCGATAGCGCCCTGCGCATCATTGAGCAGTTTTTGACCACCTACCTGCGGCCCGTCTTTACCCCGCTGGCACCATGCACGAAGTCAGCTTGATGCAGGCGGCGCTGGCGATCGCCCTGGAGCAGGCCGCCGCCCAGGGGGCCAGCAAAATTCACGCCCTGGAGCTGCATGTGGGGCAGCAGTCGGGGGTGGTGCCCGCTGCCCTGGCCTTTGCCTTTGAGGTGGTCAGCGCAGACACGGCGGCGGCGGGGGCCGAGCTGAGGCTCAAGTCGATTCCGGTGCGGTGCTACTGCCCCCGCTGCCAGCGAGAGTTTCAGCCCGCCGACTGGGTCTATGAATGCCCTGTCTGTCACGGCCTCAGCACCGACATTCGCCAGGGCCAAACCCTAGAACTCGCATCGCTGGAGGTGTCGTGATATGTGTGGAACCTGCGGTTGTCAGCGCGACCTGGAAGTACCGCCCCTGGCCAAGGCCCCAGCTCAGGTCTTGGAGCTGCACCAAAACCTGCTGAGCCACAACGATCGCCAGGCCCAGCGCAATCGCGCCCTCTTTCGTCACCTGCTGGCGATCAATATTTTGGCATCGCCGGGGGCGGGCAAGACCACCCTGGTGCAGCGGCTGCTGCGTGATCGCGCCCTGATTGCCGGAGCCGATCCCTTGCACAGCCACCTGACGCCGCTGCGGGCGGGGGTAATAGTGGGCGATCTGGCCAGCGATCGCGATGCCCAGCGGCTGCGCCAGACGGGGGCTCCGGTGGTACAGATCAACACGGGCGAGCTCTGCCACCTGGAGGCCGACAGCGTGGCCCAGGCTGCCCAACAGCTCGATTTGGATCAGCTCGATCTGCTGATTATCGAAAACGTGGGCAACCTGGTCTGCCCCGCCGCCTTTGACCTGGGGGAAGACCTGCGCCTGGTGCTGATGTCGGTGACGGAGGGGGAAGACAAACCGCTGAAGTACCCCACCGCCTTCAAGTCGGCCCACGCGGTCATCCTCAGCAAAATTGACCTGGCCGAGGTGGTGGGGTTTAACCGCGCAGAGGCGCTGCACTACCTGCACCTGATTGCCCCCCAGGCGCTGATCTTCGAGCTATCGGCCACCACCGGGGCCGGGTTGGCGAGCTTCTATGCCTATCTGGGGCAGGCGATTTTTCAGCGCCCCGACAAGGCAATGGTATGAGGTACACCGTCCATGACCACGACCCATCCCATTCAGCAGCGCATGGCCTTAACCGTGCAGGGCACCGTGCAGGGCGTCGGGTTTCGCCCCTTTGTGTACCAGCTGGCGATCGCCCTGGGGTTGACCGGCGGCGTCCGCAATACGCCCCAGGGCGTGATGATCGATGTAGAAGGCTGCGAGGACGCTCTGCAACAGTTTGCGAGATTACTCCAGCGGGAACTCCCGCCGCCCGCCGCCATCGCAGCTCTGACGCAACAAACCCTCCCCCTCCAGGGATTTGATCACTTTGAAATCTGGCTCTCCGAGCGGGCCGGGGCCGCCGCCGCCCACATTCTGCCGGATCTGGCCCCCTGCCCAGCCTGCCTGCAAGATGTTCTTGACCCCCACAACCGCCGCTACCGCTATCCCTTCACCAGCTGTACCCACTGCGGCCCCCGCTTCAGCATTATCACGGCCCTGCCCTACGATCGCCCCCGCACCACCATGGCTGGCTTCGAGCTGTGTCCGGCCTGCGCCGCCGAGTACAGCCATCCGCGCGATCGCCGCTTCCATGCCCAGCCCAATGCCTGCCCCCGCTGCGGCCCCCGGCTAGAATTTTGGCCGACGGGGGAGCCAGCGGCGACGGCACCGCTGGAGCAGGCGATCGCGGCTCTGCGGCAGGGGCACATTGTCGCCCTCAAGGGGCTGGGCGGCTTTCAGCTGCTGGCGGATGCTCAGAACGGCGCGGCGGTAGAGCGCCTCCGCCAGCGCAAGCAGCGCCCCGACAAACCCCTGGCCCTGATGTATGCAACCCTGGCCCAGGTGCGCCGCGACTGCGAGGTTTCCGAGGCCGCCGCCCACCTGCTGACCGCCGCCCCGGCCCCAATTGTGCTGGTGCCCAAGCGGGCAGGGCAGTCGGTATTGGCGGCGGCGATCGCGCCCCACACCACCCACCTGGGGGTAATGCTGCCCACCACGCCGCTGCACCACCTGCTGCTGCGGCAGTATGGTTCGCCGCTAGTGGCCACCAGCGGCAACCGCTCGGGTGAGCCGCTGTGCACCGACAGCCCAGAAGCTCACCGGCAGCTCGGCGCGATCGCCGACGGCTTTTTAGTCCACAACCGCCCCATCCAGCGGCCCGTGGATGACTCGGTGGTGCAGATTGTGCAGGGGCAGCCCCAAATTCTGCGCCATGCCCGTGGCTACGCCCCCCAGGCCATTCCCCTGGCCCCCGGCGAGAATGCAGACCAGCGCATTCTCGCCCTCGGTGCCCACCTCAAGAGCGCGATCGCCCTGTCCCTGGGCACCCAGGTGGTGCTCAGCCAGCACATCGGCGACCTGGAGACTGCCCAGGCGATCGCCCGCCTGGAGCACACCGTGACCGATTGGCTAACGCTCTACCGCTGTCAGCCGACCGCCATCACCTGCGATCTGCACCCCGACTACGGCTCCACTCGCCTGGGGCAGTCCCTGGCCCAACGATGGCAGATTCCGCTGATTGCAGTGCAGCACCACTATGCCCACGGGCTGGCCGCCATGGCCGAGCACCGGCTGGCTGCCCCCGTGCTGGCCGTAGCCTGGGATGGTGCAGGCTACGGCCTCGACCAAACCATCTGGGGCGGAGAATTTTTGCAGATTACCGAACAGGGGTTTGAGCGGCTGGCCTACCTGCGGCCCTTTGCCCTGCCGGGGGGCGATCGGTGCAGTCGAGAACCCCGGCGCACGGCGATCGCGCTGCTCTATGGCTGCTACGGCGACCGGGCCTTTGCTATGACTGACTTGGCCCCCATTCAGGCCTTTTTAGCACCCCAGCGGAAGGTGCTGCGGCAAATGCTCACGGGTGGATTTAACAGCCCCATGACTTCTAGCATGGGGCGACTGTTCGACGGCGTGGCGGCCCTGATCGGCCTGCCCCAGAGGGTGAGTTTTGAGGGACAGGCGGCGATCGCCCTGGAGGGGTTGGCCGCCGAATACTCGACGCCGAAAGGCTATCCGTTTGCGGTCTCGGTCACCCGACCCGCTGAGATCGACTGGCGACCGGTGGTGCGGGCAGTGGTCTGCGATCGGCGCGACGGTGTGGCGTCGGACATCATCGCCGCCAGGTTCCATCGCACCCTGGTGGAGATGGTGGGGGCGATCGCCCGGCGGACTGGCCTGACCCAGGTCGTGCTCACGGGCGGATGCTTTCAGAACCGCATCCTCAGTGAGCAGGTCATTCAACACCTGCGCGATCGGGGCTTTGTGCCTTACTGGCACCAGCGAGTGCCCCCCAACGATGGCGGCCTGGCGGTGGGTCAGGTTCTCGCCGCGCTGCGCCACCTTTCCCTGAGCAGAGGTTAATCCATGTGCCTTGCCATCCCCGGACAGATTCTCAGCACCGCAGGCAACGACCTGGAGCGGACGGGTCGGGTCAGCTTTGGTGGGGTGGTGAGTGAGGTCAGCCTGGCCTACGTGCCCCAGGCGCAGGTGGGGGATTACGTGGTGGTGCACGTCGGCTTTGCCATCAGCCAGCTCGATCTTCACGAGGCCGAGCAGACGCTGCACTACCTGGAGCAAATGCAGCTGAGGGAGAGGGTGGACGGGCGGTAGGGGTGGCAGTTGGCATTACCTTCTAGATGAGCGGCTATGGGCCAAGGCGCTACTCTAGCTACGGTCAGCCGGAACAACAGTCGGAAGATATACAGTTTTTTACCGCCTATTTACCCCTGGGAAGGCTATTATGCAGATTATTCGCCGCCTATCTACCCTAGGGGAGTGATTAGGCTGCAAATAATCTGACTATCTACCCTGTAGAGGCAATGAGGCAGATAAGGACGCTCCAATAAATTGTTAGCTGGCTTAGATGGTCGGTGGAGACACTGCCGAAAAGGTTTCTGTCAGTCTTCAAAATTGCTCTCTTAGATACCCAGAAACCCACATTCCCGCTGAAATTCTTTCGTCTGAATAATTTATGACGAGCTGAGCGTCATCCTATTTGTCAACAGTTGCCATGTCCGAATCATATTCTGTATTAATTGACTTCAGTGAAGCAGGTCTGGAGCTAGATCGCGCTGATCTGGAGAGCTTTTTGTTAACTATCGCTGACGAAATGGAGTCTGGCGACTTGGTGCAAGATGTTCGCCTGGCGCGTGATGAGGATATTCCAGAGGCAGCAAAGTCTGGGGTGGCAGCGTTTTTTATCGGGATCCTGACGGCTGAGATCAACCGAGAGAACCTAGGCAAGGTAATGGATTACTTGGGGAACCTGCGCTATGGCAAGACCCTAACGCTTTCTTTTGAGGTGGATGGCATGACCTCCACCATTGAGTATCGCAACAACCAAGAGTTGGATCAGGCGTTGAACGCCACCGAGCGGTTGGCAAATTTGCGGGTTAAGATACGGGAACAGCAGACTCAGTCTGAAAACTAGCCATAGCACTCTAAATCCAACTCAATGGGAAAGTATGCACTCTTAATCGGCATTGATACCTATGGGGAAGGGCTACAACCACTACCTGCCGCTTCTAAAGATGTAGCGGCTCTACGAGAAGTGTTGCTGAACCCTCAGATGGGTGGGTTTGATGAAGTGAAACCGTTGATCAACCCCACCCAGCCAGAGATGGCGCGGGAAATCGAGCTTTGGTTTCAGGATCGGCGTCCAGAAGATTTGGTGCTGATGTTCTTCTCGGGGCACGGAGTTAAGGACGATCGTCGCGATCTCTACTTCGCTGCTACTGACACCGAGAAGCAACGCGATCGCCTGCTCAAATCCACTGCGATCTCTGCCAGGTCTCTTCATGAGCGTGTTCGGGACTGCAAAGCCAAATATCAGGTGCTTATCCTCGACTGCTGCTTTAGCGGAGCCTTTGGTGAGTTTGTGGCTCGGGATGATGGTGAAGTTGCTCTGAAGGAACAGCTAGGAGCTGAAGGGCGAGTGGTACTGACATCTACTAGTGCAGTGGACTATTCCTTTGAAGAAAAGGGTTCAGATTTATCCATTTATACCCGTTACCTAGTGGAAGGCATTGCTACTGGCGCAGCAGATGAAGATGGGGATGGGGTGATCACTATTGACGAACTGCACTGCTATGCCGGACGTAAGGTGAAGGAAACCTCTCCAGCCATGAGTCCTGAAATGATTACGCTCAAGGGTGAGGGTTTTCGGATTCAGATTGCACGATCGCCCCAAGATGACCCTAAGCTGAAATACCGCAAAGAGGCAGAAAGCAAAGCAGCGGGAGGGAGGTTCACAATCCCAGCCAAACAAAAATTGATGGCGCTTCGTGCTGAGCTGGGACTTTCGGATGAAGAGGCTGAGGAGATCGAAATTGAGGTAATCAAGCCTCATCAGGAGTATCAAAGAAAGCTAGAAGAATACTATGATGTTCTCCGAAGATGTCTAGATGAGGAAAGAATACTCGGCCCGAAAGTTATCGAAGATCTTATTGATCTTCGAGATCATTTGAAGTTGCGAAAGGAAGATGTTGCTCCTGTTGAACGGGCATGTCTGAATGGTCGCGATTTGGAAGGATATGTTGCAGGGCTAGAACGCCAGCGAGAGGAAGCAGAACGGCAAAAACAAGCTTCTGCTAATCAACCCCAACCAGAGACAGATAACCTGAGTTCAGAGCGGTTTGGAGCCAACTACTATGCTAAACTGCGCGACCTACTAGCTGCCCAAGACTGGAGAGCCGCCGACCAGGAAACTCTTGATCGCATGCGGGAGGTGATGAGTAGGCAAAACGAAGGCTGGCTCCGAATTGAAGATATCAAAAAATTTCCCTGTCTGGATTTAGGCAATATTGATCAATTGTGGGTGAAATATAGCAAGGGGAAATTTGGCTTTAGTGTGCAAAGAGACATTTGGTATAACTGCGATAGACCAGCCGAATATGAAACGGCTTGGAACAAGTTTACCGTAGCTGTGGGCTGGCGAACTAAGGGCGTTTTAGGCATGGGATCGAAATGGTTGAAACATTCGCAGCTTACTTTTGACTTCACTGCACCGAAGGGACACCTCCCAAGTGAGCGTGTTGGTAGTTGTCGGCATTGGCTTGAGGGTAACTCGCGGCACTCTCTATTTTCTCGCTATGGGGATTGTAGGCTTAACACTTAACGCATTCTTCTTCTAAGCCCGCTGACTATATAAATGTAGGTTCTTTCAGCATTTTTTACCTTGCGCTGGAATGCTTGTCGCTCCCTACACATGGGCATTTAGAGTCGCGGAGCCAGCTAACAAGTCGTTGGAGCGGCAATTTGAAGATTTTTCGCTTCGTTCCAGTTCTCTCGTCGCCGCTTAACTTGGTCTTATATGGCAATTCGAATTGATTTGTGGAAGTAGGATGTACATCTTGCCCGTGCAGGCGAGACACCTGCTATAGGAATTTTCACGTTTCACGCAGGATGGCTATACTGCTCAATTAGATAGCCTAGTTAACTTAATTTAAGAGCAGCAATAGCCTGCACTGCGGCTTTCATGCAGCAAGAGAATTCATAAATCCTGACTACACAGCGATCGCTCAACGAGCAAATCATCGTTGTTCGAGGTGATCGACCGCTGCTGACCAAATCGTTGTTGCCCCCCCTGCCACCCTAGAGGCGTAACCCCATGACCACTCCCGATGGACTAGATCGCATTCTGGCATTTATGCCAATTTTTGAGCGGCCCGCTGTAACCCTGTACGAGGTGCGCCCAGACTTGAGTATGGTGGATCCCTACGTCTACGCTCCAGAGTTTACGCAGTTTATTCAGGCGCTTTACCGCGAAAATCTGGTGGTTGATTTCAACTGGGTTGCATGGAAAGATGAGGCTGCCAGGTATCTTGAAAATCCCCACCAGATTGAGTCAGCGAATCTAGAGACTCTACAGAAACTGATCACGACTCACGTTCGCGCGGAGCGGTTCAACAGCGGGCATCTGGCTGAGATGGTTGACAATGGCCAAATTTTGAAGATACTGAAACGCTTAGCAATGCTTCGCGGGCAAATGGAAACGCTTCGTTCAGATCCAATACGGCGAATTCGAGTTGTCCAGGGCGATATTACTCGCCAAGCTGTGGATGCGATCGTCAATGCAGCCAAAGAGTCGCTGTTGGGCGGCGGTGGTGTGGATGGTGCTATCCACCGGGCGGCGGGGCCTGGGCTGTTGGCAGAATGTCGAACGCTGGGGGGCTGCCCCACTGGAGAGGCCAAACTTACCCAGGGGTATAATCTGCCTACTCGATGGGTGATTCACACCGTGGGGCCGATCTGGCAAGGTGGGCACCACAGGGAGGATGAGCTGTTGGCCTGCTGCTACCGCAACAGCCTGGCCTTGGCGGTTGCCCATGAAATTCGCACCTTGGCATTTCCCGCTATCAGTACAGGGGTCTATGGGTTTCCGTTAGAGCGGGCTACAGGCATTGCCATGGCTGAAGTAGCTGCTTTTCTGAGCCGTTCAGCTTCTGTTGAGGAAGTTAGGTTTACCTGCTTTAGCGACACAGCTTATCGGGTTTACCAGGCAGCGCTATCGACGCTGTAAGCGGCCAAGAGACGCAGCGTTAGCGGTAGCGTTCAACCCGGCACAAAGAGCAGTCTTGCAGTCCCAAAGACTGTCTCAGGTTTAGCCAAGCCAGGATACAGAGGAAAGCCGGATATGACACGATAGATTAGTATGAGGTGCTAAGTTCGGCGTACAGCGGGCCACATCACTAAGGTGACAGGGGCATAGTCGGCTGGCTGTTTACTTTCTGGATAACGACATCATTATCCAGGTGTCTGCCTAGCTAGCGTTTGAAGAAAGGCAAATGGGGTTGTTTTAGCGATTCATCTACCCATGGAGTCGAGTATAGCGATGAAAGAAGCCGTTGTTTTTGTTTCAGGGTTTGATGCCCAGTGTCAAAACTATTATCTCGACAACTACTTGGGTCAGGGGCTGCTAACCCAGCTCGAAGATGTTGACATTAAGCTTGCCCCTGAGGATGTCAAAATTTTGGGACAAACGGGCAAGCGGTTTCACTGCCAATTTGACGACACCGAAAAAACTATCGACATCTACGAAGTCTATTGGAATGATCTAGTCGATCGCCTAAGCGCAAAAAGCACTATCAAAAAGTTTGGCCGGGGTATTGGCATGTTCTTTCACTGGTTTAGCCAGGGCTGGAAGATCATGAAGATATCTCCCGTTTTCTTTGTACAGGCCAGCACTATTTTGCTGTTAGTTTTGCTTTGGTACTATGGCATTGTTGTGCTGGTTTTGGCGGCCCTTGCAGAGCAACCAGCGCTGGCTTCAATTCCATTTTTGCAAAGCTTTTTGGGACAACTATCTGGGTGGGCTACCACTGGCTGGGGTTGGCAGATTTGGCTAGTGGTCAGTGCTTTACTCGCTTTGTTGCCTGTGTCAATCAGTCTCATCATCGATTTGACAGATTTCTTTGTTAGCTACCTTCAAAATGAGTCGCATAAAGGCAAACCTCCAGTTAGAGCACTTCTCCGCAATCGGGTTAAGCAGGCTGTAGATAACGTCGTTAGCGAAGGTTCCTACGATCGCATTACAGTACTTGCCCACAGCCTAGGTGGCTTGATTGCTACCGATTTCCTAGCGGACTATCGCGATCGGCAGGGTAGACAGTTTCGCTACATCACCTGGGGCAGCGCCCTCGAAAGCTCCTCCTCAGCAACCGATTGGATCGAGTCAGAGATTAAGAAGTGCCTGGATAGCCCCCACATTGAGAAGTGGGAAGATTTTTACTCTAGCCAAGACTGGTTTTGCTCAAAGGTGCCCGTTCCTGGCAAAGAGCCTGCACCTAAACTGGTCTCTAAAGAAGTCTTCTTTAAGGTGTCCTTGGTTAAGCAGGTTACTGGAGAGTCCCATATGGAGTATTTTTTTGATCCAAAAGTGCTCAGACACTTTGTGATGGGTTGAGCAAGCCAAAGGCTGGCGCGACGGCGATCGCCCCCGTCTGTGCTGGATGGATTTGCCCAGCAGGAGAGGGGACGTTCGGGATTAAAGCGGTAACCGCTGCCATAGACGGTTTCCAATCAACGGCAGCGACGTCTTTGAGACAGCGCAGGCCTTTGATGTGGCTTTGACGCTGTTTTCGAAGGGTGGGGGCAAGGGTGAGCTTGAGGGGGTATCGGTGAGCTGGCAGAGGGCAGGGGCTAACCGCAGTAATAAATATTCGTGAATATCCTGGTTGCCCGAGGCACCGGGACAGGGATGATCGGTAACCGACAGCCCGCCCAGCAAACCAGCACAAGCCGCCCTACCCCATGGCTCGAACCTACCGCTATAGTCCCCCCGCATCTCCCGAGGAGGCTGCCGCTGGGGCCGCCATCATGGCCCAGAGCTTTGCCGCCACCGTCGAGCAGGAAAAGACCTACATCGATACCCTGGGCCACGACAATCTGCGGCTGGTACGCCACGGGGACGAAATTCTGGGCGGGCTGGTGTTCTTGCCCATGGGGCAGTGGTTTGGCGGTCAGCGGGTGGCAATGAGCGGCGTGGGGTCGGTGGCCATTGCTCCCCAGGCGCGAGGGCAGGGGGCCGCCAGGTTTCTCATGGGCTCAGCAGTGCAGGAGATGGCCCAGGCTGGGGTGGCCATTTCCACGCTGTACCCGGCAGTGCAACGGCTCTACCACCAGGTGGGCTACGGGCCGGGGGGCACCTACGGTCTGTGGGACATCGCCACCGCCCAGATCCCAGAGCAGCGCTCTAGTCTGGAGCTGTACCCGATCGCCCTGGCCCCCCATCAACTGCTCGAGGCTGACCGGCAGCAGGCCTGGGGGCAGACCTATGCCGGTGGCCTCGATCGCCATCCATTTTTGTGGCAGCGCCTGGTTAACCCTGCTGAGGGCGTCAGTTTTGCCTACGGTCTGGGGTCTGACCAGTCGCCCCAGGGCTATGTGATCTACCGGCAAAACCGCGATCGCAGCGGCCAAACCATTCTAACGATCCAGGCCTGGGCAGCGGCCTCCCAAACGGCGATCGCCAGTCTATGGACATTTTTCGCCCAGCACCGCTCCCAGATCGATCGCATTCAGTGGAGCGGGGGGGTGGTCGATCCCCTGGCGATGGCGCTGCCAGAACAGCGGGCCAGCCTGCGCTCCCTGACCCAGTGGATGACCCGAATTGTGACGGTAGAGGCGGCCCTGACCCAGCGGGGCTATCCCCACGGTGTAGCGGCAGAGTTGCATCTGGACATTCAAGATCCGCTGGTGGCGACCAACCAGGGGCGGTTTGTGCTGACTGTGGAGGAGGGGCAAGGCCAGATTACCCCAGGGGGCCGGGGCGATCTGGTGGTGCCCATTGACGCCCTGGCCACCCTGTTTACGGGCCTCAGGTCGGCCCAGACCCTGCGAGCCCTGGGGCTGATCGAGGCCACCCCAGAGGTCGCCACCCTAACTACCGCCCTGTTTGCGGTTGACTCCCCCTGGATGGCCGACTTTTTTTAACCCTCAGCAGAACCGCCCTTTATAGCCGTAGTTACCTGGGTTAGGACAATCAGAAGCGTTAGAAACGTTTGAACGCTCAAACGTTTTTAGGGACGCTGCGGCTAGCTAACTTTGATCAGCAGCTTCAGCAGCGCCTTGGTGCGGGGGGTCAGCAGGGTGCGGCGGTAGGCATCGGCGGCTTTTTTAATCGCCTCCGCCTGGGTGGGGTAGGGATGAATCACCCCCGACAGAGCGCTCAGCCCCTGCCCCGTGACCATCGCCGTGGTGATCTCGCTGATCATCTCCCCGGCGTGGCGGGCGACGATGGTAGCCCCCAAAATTTTGTCGGAGCCTTTTCTATGAAGAATTTTCAAAAATCCCTCGCTTTCACCATCGGCCAGGGCGCGATCGACCGAGGAAAAGGAAATTTCAATGGTGTTAATCTCAATGCCCTGCTGCTTGGCCTCGTGGGCGTAGAGCCCCACGTGGGCAACTTCGGGGTCGGTGTAGGTGACCCAGGGCATGACCAGGTCGCTGAGCTTGCTGCGGCCCAGGCCAAAGGGGGCAAACAGGGCGTTTTTAATCACAATTCGAGCAGCGGCATCGGCGGCGTGGGTAAATTTCCAGTCCATGCAGATGTCGCCAGCGGCAAAGATGTTGGGGTTGGTGGTTTGCAGATAGTCGTTGACCACCACGCCCCGGCGGCGATCGTACTCGACCCCCGCCGCTTCCAGGTTGAGACCATCGACATTGGGCACGCGCCCCGCCCCCACCAGGATTTCATCAACCTCCACCGTCTGGAGCGCTGAGGAACCCTTCTGGCTGTAGTGCAGCACCTTGCCCGTAGCAGTCGTTTCCACCCGCTCCAGCTTCGCCTCCACCACCAGATTGAGCTGTTCTTTAATCAGCTGCCGCTGCACAATTTCGGCGGCATCGGCGTCTTCGCGGTTGAGCAGGTGGCCGTGGTTGTGCAGCAGGGTCACCTCGCTGCCCAGCCGCTGAAAGGCCTGGGCCAGCTCGCAGCCGATGGGGCCACCGCCAATCACCGCCAGGCGGCGGGGCCGCTCGGTGAGAGAAAACACGGTTTCGTTGGTGAGAAAGCCGGCCTCGGCCAGCCCCGGCACCGAGGGTCGGTGGGCGCGGGCTCCGGTGGCGATCGCCGCTTTTTTGAAGGGCAGGCGATGCTCACCCACCTGCACCGTAGTGCCATCGACAAAGCGGGCCTCGCCCAAAAACACGTCGATGCCCAGGTTGCTGAAGCGCTCCACCGAGTCGTGGTGGCTGATGTCGGCGCGAATCTGGCGCATGCGATCCATCACGGCGGCAAAGTCTACCTCAATGGACTCTGGCGGCTGAATGCCAAAGGGAGCGGCCTGGCGCATGTCGGCCACCACCCGCGACGAGCGAATCACGCATTTGGAGGGCACACAGCCCACGTTGAGGCAGTCGCCCCCCATCAAACTTTTTTCCACCAGGGCGACTTTGAGACCTAGATCCAGGCCCGCCGCCCCCGCCGCCACCACCAGACCAGCGGTACCGGCCCCAATCACCACCAGGTCGTAGCGGGGGGCCGGGCGGGGGTTCACCCAGTCGGGCGGGTGGGCGTGGGCTTGCAGGGTTTGGTTGGGGCCGGTGAGGGGCACTAGGGCGGGTTCGAGGTGGAGGGAAGGGGCGGTCATGGTTTGGTAGCGGTAAGGGTTGGCGGTACAGTTTGCTGCAAGGTGTGTTGGGCGCAGCGAGAAATGATCAGAGAGACAACAGCGGTGGCCCCTAGCCCCAAGGTGTGCAGTAGCCCCTGGAGGAGGCGAGCCTGGGGAGGCAGGTCGCTCTGGCTGCCGAGGGTGGCGACATCGCCCACCAGCGCCCCGAGGTAAACATACATGATGGTGCCGGGTACCATACCCAACGACCCCATCAGGTAGTGTTTGAGGGAAACCTGGGTGACACCGTAGGCATAGTTGAGCAGGTTAAAGGGCAGCATGGGCGAGAGCCGGGTAAGTAGGACGATTTTAAAGCCCGATCGCGTTACCGCCCTATCGAGCGCCTGGAAGTGGGGGTGCAATCGCAGCCGCCGACAGACCGGCCCCCGAGCCAGGTAGCGCCCGATGGCAAAGGCCAGAACCCCCCCAGAGTCGCGGCCCCCAGGGCATACACCGACCCCCACACCACCCCGTAGATAGCACCGCCCCCCAGGGTGAGCAGCGCCCCCGGCACAAACAACACCGTCGCCAGGTTGTAGGTGGCAATGTAGGCAATTACCCCTGTGACCCAACCCTACCCCTCCCGCCTGAGAATCCCCTGAGCGCCATTCCCCATCTCCCCCCGCTGGCCGAGTAGCGCAGGGTGTTGTCAATCAGCAAACTGGGTCGGTCATGCCGAGGAGCGACCCGCTGCGATCGCCGCTGCCCTCGCCCAGCGCCTCCAGGCTCTCTGGGCTGGCGCGGGAGCCTAGCCTGTTTTATTCATGAGCTGACTGAAAGATCTGTCATTCCCGCGCAGGCGGGAATCCACGCTAGAGTAAGTTGCCTGCCATGGATTCCCGTGGCCACGGGAATGACAGCCACTGATGACTGGTTTCGTGAATAATCCGGGCTAGTTGGGTGCGATCGCAGCTACCGCAACATCCCTAAGATGCCAAGGTTCTTTGACCCATCGGTTACTCCTGGCATCGCTCCTCAGGCAGAACCCTGGCATCTGCTCAGGGCAAAATGCTTTTCAGCTTGGGCAGGCTGATATTGGCACCGCAGATCGCGATCGCCACCGTTTGCCCCTGAAATCGCTGGGCCTGCTGGAGAAAGGCGGCGATCGCCACCCCCGCCGCCCCCTCCAAGAGCTGGTGCTGGGTAGTCAAAAACAACCGCATCGCCTCGATAATCTCCGTTTCCGACACCAGCACAAACTCATCCACCAGGGCGCGGCACAGCTCAAAGGTGATCGCCCCCGCTTCAATGCCGCCAGCGGTGCCGTCCGAGAGCGTCGGCAGCGACTCGAGTTCCACCAGATGACCCGCCGCCACGGATCGCGCCATCACTGGGGAATTTTCGGGCTGGCAGCCAACGATGTGAATTTTGGGGTAGACCGACCTCAGGTAGGCGGCAGTACCGGACATCAGCCCGCCGCCGCCCACCGCCACAAACACGGCATCTAGACTATCGATGTCCAGATCCTTGAGCTGGCGGGCGATCTCCACCCCCATGCTGCCCTGGCCTGCAATCACCTGGACGTCGTTGTAGGGCGAAACGTAGGTGGCCCCTGTCTCTTCGGCGTGGCAGCGGGCGGCCAGCTCCGTCAGCAGGGCATCGTTCCCCACCTGCTGCACAGGAATGCCGTACCGTCGAATGGCCGCTAGCTTGGTGGGCGACACCGTTTCGGGTACCCAAATCTGGCCTGCTATACCCAGCTGCGAGAGCCCGTAGGCCACCGCTGCTCCGTGGTTGCCCGAGGAGGCCGCCACCACTCCCCCGTGCCGCTGCTCTGGGGTGAGCGACAGCAGCTTGGCCAGCGCCCCCCGCACTTTGAACGACCCGGTGCGCTGGAGGTTTTCTAGCTTCAAAAGCACCTGACATTGGCTGAGCTGGCTGAGGGCGATGGATAGCTCTAGGGGCGTTTCGACTCCGTAGGGGCGCAGGGTGGGCTCGGTGGCTGAAATGGTGGCGACCAGGGTTTCCAGGGATGGAACAGCGATCGCCACCTGATGGTTTTGAGACATGGGGATTAGCCTGCAAGATTTACTCCGCCTGGGGGCAGAAAGCCCTGGCATAAATCGGAGTCTACAACAGCACTTTGCCCCCTTCCAGGCCGACAGGGCAACTCCATACCTTGGGCGATCGCGCCATACTTTCTAGCCCTTCATTTCTCCATACCCATCGCCATACTTTCTGTAAAGACAGGATCAAAAATTGTGCCTATGGTTAGAGACATCAGCACCCAAACCACAACCCGCCTTCCCCAGGAGCTTGCCGATGAAAACCCTTGTGTTTTGGTTTTATTTTCTGCGCATTTACCCCATGGCCTACTGGCAACCTCGCCGCCGCGAACGATCCGCAGAGCCCAAAAAGACAAAACAAATAATTGACCTTGACACCGAATCAAGAGAGCGAGATTAAGAAATCATCATGCTTATTCGCACTCCATCCCAGAACGGTTTACTGGACGAGTGAACTGCCCAATGCAACGGCAGATAAAATTGCTTCCAATCCAGGGATTCACCCTATGGAGACTGACAATGTCAATGTTGAGCCACAGATTACCCTAAGGCGCGATCGCTCGGGTGAACAGCACTGGACAATTTACGACCCAGCCAGCGATCGATACTCAACTTTCAGAACCCCAGACGAAGTGCTGATCTGGCTCGAAGAACGCCATCGCAGATAGTGTTGCAATGCTGAGCATCAATGGGGCGATCGCCGACATCGACTAAGTGGGTGGGCTAAGGCAAATGTAGGATGGGTTAGCGATAGCGTAACCCATGCTGGCGTCGGGTTTCGTGCCTCACCCAACCTACGTCGTCTTATATTTAATTGCTCCTTCCTACTTACATCCTAGACCATCGTGCCCATCAAAGCCCATAGTGCTTTGCAGTCTCCAGCGAAATATCTGGCAAATGGCGAAGCATGTCATCCCAAGTGGTTTGGGACTGCAAAGCATCTACGACTATCTGAAGCGGCTCAGCCAGAATAGCCTGAAAATCTACCTCGCCAGAGATCTGAGTACGGTAAGCCAGTTGCTCTCTAGGCGGGGTAAATTGGGCATTAACGCCTGCTTTGTTGCCCCTAGGGTCAACCCTATACCAACCAAATTCAGGTAGATGAATGGCATTGAAACCGTGCAAACTATACGGCGCGCCTTGGTCGTCAATGCTCAATCGCTGATAGCAAAACCCAGCTGGAATCTGGTTGGCCCGCAGCAGCGCTGCCAGCAGGTGGCTCTTGGCAAAGCAGTAGCCGGTTTTATGTTTTAACACGTCAGAGGCGCGCCAGGTGACGGGGTTCATCTGGCAATCAACGCTGTGATGAATTTCATCTCGCACCCACTCGAAGCAGGCTTTTGCGATCGCCGTCGGTGTTTCTCTCCCTGATGAGAGCTGCTGGGCAAGCCTCAGAACTTCAGGGTTCTGCCAATCAATAATATCACTGGCGCTTAGATAGTCTTCCATTTTGAGCGTCGTAAATTCTTTGGATTAATTCTAGTCGATTTTTCGATAGTTTTTAGTGGATTGAATGCCAACAAAATATTGGCTGAGGCTATCTGAAGCAATGCCATACTTTCTTTGAGAGACCATACTTTGTTAGTTCAAGTTCCATACTCCAGCCCCATACTTTCTGTAAAGACACATCGCATCGATTTATTTACAGTTTCTTTGCACACAGTGAGTTCAAAATTTTCGGTTGCGAACGTTGGGTACTGACAGCAAGGGTAGTGTCCTGCTGTGCAATACAAAATAACTATTGAAGGAGATCTATATGCCACGGGAGAAATGGTCGTCAAAGGCCGTGTTTATTTTGGCCGCCGTCGGTTCGGCGGTGGGGTTGGGCAACGTCTGGCGCTTCCCGTACCTGGCGGGTCAGTATGGCGGTGGAGCCTTTTTGATTCCCTACCTGATCGCCTTTGTGGTGATGGCCACGCCCATTCTGATGCTGGAGCTAGCCATTGGTCAAAAAATGCAGCAGGGGTCGATCAAATCGCTGCGGCACATGCACCCGGCCTTTGGCGGGGTGGGCCTGCTGGGGGTGATTTCGGCGTTTTTGGTGGTGGCCTATTACGCGGTGGTGATGGCCTGGTGTTTGCTCTATCTGTGGCGATCGCTCACCGTGCCCTGGGCCGATGACCCAAAGGACTTTTTCTTCGGCAACATCCTCCAGATCAGCGACGACGTGGGCCAGCTAGGCGGCTTTAACTGGCCCGTGGTGGCGGCCCTGGCCACCGTCTGGTTGATGATCTACTTCTGCATCTGGCAGGGGCCGAAGAGTGTGGGTAAAGTCGTGCTCTATACGGTGCCGATCCCGGTGGTGGTGCTGGCGGTGCTGTTTGTGCGATCGCTCACGCTGCCGGGGTTTGGGGCAGGCTGGCGGCTCTACCTGACTCCGGTATGGAGCGCTATGCTGTCGCCCGAGGTCTGGACGGCGGCGGCTTCCCAGGCGTTTCTAGGGACTGCGCCGCTACCTCAACGAGGTCAGCCACTGGCCGGTGAGCCGCTGGTGGAATGTTTCGATTAAGTGGCTGGTGCCTATCGTGCTAACGACTCTGCTGGCCACCCAGCTATCGAGCGACCTGCGCACGCCCTACGCGGGCTACCCTGCCTGGGCGCTGGCCCTGGGCTGGGCTACGGTAGGGGTACCTCTAACGCTAGGACTGTCAATGGTGCGGGGCCAGGGGGCCACCGGGGGCGATCGCAAAACCATCAACAGCTAGACCAACAAGTTCCTGAGGATGCGACGCCTCAAGCGGTGATGCTGCCCGCTGCGATCGCTGCTGCCCTCGCCCAGCGCCTCCAGACCCAAACCACCACCGAGGGAGCTTAGCCCGCCATGCCCAGCCTCTACACCTTCACCGACTACTCCCCCGACTGGCCCCTGGCCTTTGAGCAGGCGGCAAATCAACTGCGATCGCACCTGGGCGACGACCTGGTTGCCATTCACCACATCGGCAGTACCTCGGTGCCGGGGCTGGCGGCCAAGCCGATCATTGACCTGCTGCCCGTGGCCCGATCCATTACGGCCATCAAAGCAAAAACGCCCCAGCTCGAAGCCGCAGGCTACCGGGCCTGGGGCGAATACGGTCTACCGGGGCGGTGGTACTTCACCCGCGACGAGGACGGCTACCGCACCCACAACATCCACATCTACGGTCAGGGCGACCCCGATATTGAGCGCCACCTGGCCTTTCGCGACTACCTGAGAAACCACCCCAAAGTGCGCGACGAGTATGCTGCCGTCAAGCGGGCCGCCTACGCCCAACACCCGGCGGATATTGGCGGCTACAGCGACCACAAACACGGCTGGATTCAGACCGTAGAAGCCCAGGCACTGGCCTGGTATCGCCAGTCCATTTGATGGAACGGGGACGCGGTTTTTTGCAACAGAGAGAGAATAGAACTCGCTAACCCCCAAACAGGTCAGCAGACCGTCCCTGGGCACCAGCCGCGATAGAGTACCCGCCCCCCTAACCCTTGCAGATCAATTGAATTGCGGTGCTGGAAAAGGTGGCCGCAGAAAACGTCCTATTGCTCAGGTTCTGGGAAAACTAACGGAGAATGGTTTCCCCTGCCCCCTGTATGTGTCCTGCTTTTGTTGACGTTACCGCTTCTGTAGACCGCACAACATCGGTTGCCGAGGTGGTGCGTTTGATGGGCAATAGCCAACCGCGACTTGCCTGTGTTTTTGTCGTTGACGGAGAAAATTTGGTCGGCAGTTTTACTGAGGAAGCGCTGCTGCCGCTGGTGGCCCAGGGGCGGGGCCTCGCTGAGCTGACCATCGGTGAGGTGATGCAGACACCGGCAGTTAGCGTGCGGCAGTCTGACCTCAACAACATCTCCATTCCAGCCGGGCTTTTGCAGCAGCACGGCACCGACTATCTGGCCGTGGTGGACGAACAGGGGGGGCTGGCGGGGGCGATTAGCGCAAAAAGTTTGCAGCCCCACCTGTGGGAGGTGCTTCAGGGGCAGCAGGTCGAACTCGCGCACCAGCGGGAGCAAATCACCTCTCTGGGTCAAAGCGCCGCCCAGTATCAGTCTTTGCTCCAGGCGCTGCCCGACTTGATCGTCCGCACCTCGGCAGCGGGCGTCTATCTCGAATGCGTCGGCTCCGCTGACTTCGAGCTCTACTGTGGCGATGCCGCCCTGGTGGGCAAGGGGGGCGACGAGATCTTGACCGCCGAGCTGGCCACCCAGCGCCTGAAGTACATTCGGCAGGCCTTGCAGACTGGAAAGCTGCAAATCTACGAGCAGCAGATTGTAATCAACGGCACCCTGCGCACCGAGGAAGTGAGAATCAGTGTCTGCGGCGACGGCGAAGTGCTGGTGATCGTGCGCGACATTACCGATCGCAAAAACCTGGAAGACACTAACCGCGCCATCCTCGAAGCAATTCCCGATCTGCTGGTTCGCGTCAATCGCCAGGGAGGATGTCTAGGCATTTTGAGGGGCGACTCGGTGAAGCGAGTGCTGCTGCCGCCCTCAGATTTCTCCAGCTACACGATCTACGACGTGCTGCCCCACACCCTGGCGCAGCAGAGAGTCCAGATGGCCCAGCAGGCGCTGGATACGGGCACGGTTCAACTTTACGAGCAGCCAATTGAGATCGACGGCGAGCTGTGCTGGGAAGAGGTGCGGGTTAGCCCCGTCAACCCCGATGAAGTCCTGTTCATGATTCGCGATATTAGCGAGCGAAAACGCAATGAGGCTGAGGGCCAGCTCTGCTCGCTGGCCCTGCAGCAGAGCGAGGCCACCCAGCGGGCCATTCTTAGGGCCATTCCCGATCTCTTGGTGCGGGTGAGTGCCGAGGGGCGCTACCTCGATTTTATCGGCCCCGATCGCAGCTTCAATCTCTTTGAGCCCGCCCTGGTGACCCCCGACGGGGCGATCGCCGATCTGCTGCCGCCGGAGATAGCCCAGCCCCAGCTGGCCGCCATTCAGCGAGCCTTGGAGACGCGGGAGCTTCAGGTTTACGAACAGCAAATTCAGGTGGGCGGTCAGTTCCGCGACGAAGAAGTCCGGGCGATCTGCATTGGCAACAATGAGGTGCTGTTGATGATTCGCGATATCAGCGAGCAGCAAGCCGCCCTGCGAGAACGTAAACAGATAGAGGCAATGCTGCGCCAGAGCGAGGCCCAGAGCCGGGCCATTCTGTCTGCCATTCCTGACTTGATGTTCCGCACCACGGCAGATGGGATGTACCTGGAGTACATCGCCAGTCGGCGCGTCACCGATCTGATTCCCGCCACGGTGATCTCTGTGGGACAGTCAATGGTGGATCTGCTGCCGCCTGAGGTGGCCCAACGCCACCTGGCTGCCATTCGGCGCGCCCTAGACACCCGCACCCTGCAAGTTTATGAGCAGCAGATTCAGATTGGCGATCGCACCCAGTACGAGGAAGTGCGGGTGATCGCCGCTGGCGATCACGAAGTGCTGTTTATGATTCGCGATATCACCGATCGCAAACAGGCCGAAATCGCCCTTCAAGCAATGAATCTCGAGCTAGAGACGCGGGTTGCCCAGCGCACAGCGGCCCTCCAGGAAAGCGAGGAGCGCTGGCAGCTTGCCCTCCAGGGCAGCAATGCTTCCCTCTGGGACTGGAATGTGAAAACCGGTAAGGTCTTTCGCACTAGGCGCTGGCACGAGCTGCGGGGGCTGGCGGCAGGTACCGTGAGCGAAAATCCCGCAGCATGGTCTGATCGCATTCACCCCGATGACCGCGATCGCGTTCTGACGGCAATGGCTGACCATCTCGCCCAAAAGACAACCTTTTACCAGCAGGAATACCGCCTCCGCCATGAGGACGGTCACTACCTGTGGATTCTTGACCGGGGCCAGGCCATCTGGGATGAGGCCGGTAACCCCACTCGCATCATCGGTTCCGAGATGGACATTACCCAGCGGAAAAGGGCCGAACTAGAAGCCCAGACGCTAAAGCAGCAGCTAGAGTTTGTGCTGTCCTCCAGCCCGGCGGCCATCTTCACCTGTCAACCTGCGGGTGACTATGCAACCACCTTTATGAGCGACAACATTGTCAACGTAAGCGGATATACGTCGGCAGAATTTTTGTCCCGCCCCGACTTCTGGACGATCCACCTCCATCCCGAAGATGCCCCGCGCCTGTGGGCAGAGCTACCGGCCCTGTTTGGGCAGGGGCATCACGTCCATGAATATCGGTTCTTGCACAAAGCTGGACACTATATCTGGGTACGCAGCGAACTGCGGCTGATCCGCGATGCCCAGGGCACACCGGTCGAAATCGTGGGCTACTTTGCCGATATCGGCGATCGCAAAGCCATTGAGCACCAGCTCCGCAAAAGCGAAGCCGCCCTGGCCGAAGCTCAGCGCATGGTGCATTTGGGCAGTTGGGAAGTCGATGTAGCTACCCAACAATTGAGCTGGTCCGATGAACTGTTCCAGATCTTTGGGTTTAACCCGAGCGAGCCTGAACCGGCCTATGCAGAGCATTTCAACCTCATTCACCCGGAGGATCGCGATCGGCTAGAGCAGTATGTGGAGCAGGCTATGCGGCAGGGCACCCCCTACGAAATCGAGCTGCGAATTTTTCGGGCGGACGGCAGCATCGGCTATCTAGACGCACGGGGTAAAGCCAAACTGGATGACCAGGGGCAAGTCACCACCATTTTGGGGACGGCTCTAGACATTACGGAGCGCAAAGTTGCCGAACTCGAGCGGCAAAACCTGTCTAACCGCCTGGCCCTCGCTTTAAGATCGGGCGCAATTGGCTGTTGGGACTGGGATATTCAGCAAAACACCATCCTCTGGGATGAGCGGATGTATGAACTCTACGGTGCCACCGACTCTGCCAACGCTGTGCCCTACGAGATTTGGGCCAGCAGTATTCATCCCGACGACCGCTCCGTGACCGAGGCCCTGCTGCAGCAGGCTGTTCTGGGGCAAGCCGTCTACGAGCCCGAGTTTCGCGTCATTCACGGCGACGGCAGCATTCTCCACATCAAAGCCTACGGCATGGTGGTTCACGACTCGGAGGGCCACCCCAAGAGCATGATTGGGGTCAACCTAGACATCAGCGAACGCAAGCGCAGCGAAACCGAGCGCCAGCAGGCCGAAGATCGCCTTCAGCAGATCAACGAACAGCTTCTCTTAACCAATGCCGAACTCGATCGCGCCACCCGCCTCAAAGACGAATTTTTGGCCAATATGAGCCATGAACTCCGCACCCCACTCAACGCCATCTTAGGCCTGTCTGAGGGCCTTAAAGAGCATGTTTTTGGTAGTTTGAGCGATCGTCAACGGCAGGCCGTAGAGACGATCGAGCGCAGCGGCACCCATCTGCTCGATCTCATCAACGACATCCTCGATCTATCCAAAATTGAGGCCGACAAACTGGAGCTTGAGACGGCCCTGGTCAGCGTTCAATACCTGTGCGAGTCGAGTTTGACCTTTGTGCGCCAGCTGGCTCTTTCTAAGGGCATTGGTCTGAGCCTAGAGTGCGCCCCGGCCACACCAGATATCGTGCTCGATGAGCGGCGCATTCGCCAGGTTTTGATCAATCTGCTCAGCAACGCCGTCAAGTTTACGCCCGCCGACGGGCGGGTCATTCTTTGGGCTCGCGCTGAGGCTAGAAATGGCAGAAACTACCTCAAACTGTCGATCAGCGACACCGGCATTGGTATTCACCCCGACGACATCGCCAAACTCTTTCAGCCTTTTATGCAAATTGACAGTAGCTTAAGCCGCCACTACAGTGGCACCGGGCTGGGCCTAGCCCTGGTGCGCAAGATGGTTGAACTGCACGGCGGCAAGGTATCGGTGGCCAGTAAGATCAATCAGGGCAGCTGCTTCACCCTCGAGCTGCCCTACCTCACAGAGTCATCTCGACCGGCGATCGCCACCCTATGCCCCCCCGCTCAGCCCAATACCGATGACCGCCTCCTGGGGACTGAGGGCTCTGCCGCGCCCGCTGTCACTCAGCCAGCGATCGAAACGTCGCTCATTTTGCTGGCCGAAGACAACGACATGAATGTGGCCACAGTTTCTAGCTACCTCACGGCCCTTGGGTATCACCTCATCTACGCCAAAAATGGCCAGGTAGCCGTCGAGCTGGCCCAAACGCAGTCGCCCGACCTGATCTTGATGGATATTCAAATGCCCGACATGGATGGTCTGGAGGCTATGCAGCTGATCCGCACCGACGAGCGCTGTACCCATATCCCCATTGTGGCCCTCACCGCCTTGGCTATGCCCGGCGATCGCGAGCGATGCCTCGCCGCAGGCGCGAGTCACTACCTGGCAAAGCCCTTCAAAATGAAAGAGCTAAAGGGGCTAATTCAGCAGCTCTTGCCGTCGGCCTGAGCCCAGTCACCCCCAGGGGTTACGCTATCGCCAACCCGTACCACATTCAACCCGTTAACCCGCCACATTTAACTTGACTGACTACTAGAAACGTTCAAACGTTTGACTGTTCCTAGGGAAATCGTCCTAGCCAGACCGGCTACAGCTATAACTGCCCTACGCTCCATTGCTCCTGGGGGGCCGATTCACGAACAGGATGACAACGGTGAATGCACCCTCCCTAAAGACGCAAACCGTGTTATTACGCACTGTCTTAAGCCAAATCTTTTTTGGAGTTCATTTTCTCTGTAAAGCTACGTAACTCTGGTTTTCCCTTCGTTTTTCTTCCGGTTTTTTATCCTATTTGAGGAAGATGAATATAGGCCGAATTGCTTTGGAATTCAAAGCTCTCTCACAGGTATTGCAGCAGTCCGTTAGGTTGGGACAGATCTGCCGTAGGGCCATTGCAGCGCAATGCCCCTACCAGAGGCTTCTGCCTGTCAAAGTGTCCTAACTAAATCAACCGCTGCAAACCTTTAAGGAGAAGGCCCTTCGGCATCCAAGCTAACGTTGCGGATTCATTTACAGCCTTTCTCGCTCCCATGGGGTATGGCAACAGACCTGAAAGCCTTGCGGTTTGCCAAGCTCAGCTCTTGATTCGCGCCTCACCCATTAGAGAAGTGCTGTGGTCTCTGGGAAAGAACTATGGCAAAACGATCGCTTAAAGCTTCTCAATACGGCATTGCTCAGGCCAAGCGAAGCTTTGACCTGAAAGGATGGACCCAGGAATATCTGGCCGCCGAGGTGGGATTACAGACCCGCCAGCCGGTCTGGAAGTTTTTCTCGGGTCGTCCGGTGGAGCGCCACATCTTTATTGACATCTGTTTTACCCTCGACCTCGATTGGGAAGATATTGTCGATCGCACCGCCTTTGTCACCGATGCTGCCGTCCCGACGGTTGCGGCCCAGGGGGAGGGTGACGGCGGGGCAGAGGACGCTATGGCCCAAGCGCGATCGCGCCTGCTCACCCTCGCCCAGGCCCAGTGCCAGCTGCTGGAGCTACCCCTCGACCTGCACCAGCCCATGACCCTGGCGCAGATCTATACCGATGCCTACCTGCGCCCCTACCAGCGGCTCGGCCCGGCAGCCCAAACTCCCCCAGTAGCGGCCCCGGCGGCGGTTCAGCCCCATTCGCGGGTGCTGGTGCTGGGCGGCCCAGGGGCGGGCAAAACCACCCTGTTGCAGCACTTGGCCCTAGAAATCGGCGCTGGTCATTTACAGGCCGAGGGGCAACCCTGGCTGCCCGTTTTTTTGCGCCTGCGGCAGCTGGCCCTGGTGCCCACCGCCGAGCTAAACGTGCAGCAGTACCTGAATCAGCGCTGGCTGGCCGCTGGCCTCAGCCCAGCCCAAATCGATCGCCTGTGGCAGCAGGGGCAGCTGTGGCTTTTGCTCGACGGCTGGGATGAACTGCCCAGCCCGCAGCATCGGTTGGTCACCCAGCAGCTTCAGACGCTGCTTGACACCTACCCCGGTCTGCGGGTGCTCCTCTCGGGGCGCAGCGGTGGCCCCATGCCCCACCTCAACGGCCTGGTTACGTTGGAGCTGGCGACCTTTACGGCCCCGCAGATCGAGCGGTTTGTGCAGCAGTGGTTTGTCGCCAACCACCCAGCGCAGGGGGCCGAGCTGGCCCAAACCTGCCTGGAGGCCCTGCATCACCCCGACAACGATCGCCTGCGGGAGATGGCCCTGACCCCGATCTTGCTGCACCTGATGTGTCTGGTCTTCTACAACTCGGGGCAGTTTCCCAATCAGCGCAGCAAACTGTACCAGCAGGCCCTCGATCTGCTGCTGGGGCAGTGGGATCAGCAGCGGGGCATCAGCCGCAGCCAACCGCTGCTGCAACTCTCCACCGTCGATCTGCTGGGCATTCTCTGTGAGGTGGCGGCCCGCAGCTTTGAGCAGGGCAGCGTTATCCTCGACGAGGCCGAACTGCTGGGGCTGATTGCCCGAGCTTTGGCCAGCCGCGACCCCCAGGCCACTCCCCCCGAGCGGCGCTGGGCCGATAGCAAAGCCATTCTCCAGGTTTTGATTGAGCATTACGGCATGCTGAGCGAGCGGGAACTGGGCAGCTACGCCTTTGCCCACCTGAGTTTCCAGGAATATCTCACCGCCCGGCGCTGGGCGCTGACTGCGCTAGAACAGCCAGCTCAGGCGGGCTGGGCCGATTTAGCCACCCACCTGAGCGATGCCCGCTGGCGGGAAGTGATTGTGCTGACCTTCGAGATGGCGGCTCCGGCGGAGGCGCTGGGGCAGGCGTTGTGGCACCAGAGTCAGCGGTATGGGGCCAACCATCCCGAGCTGCAACCCTGGCTGGCTTGGGCTCAAACCCAGGCAGAGCGATCGGCCATCCCCTACCATCCGGCGGCGCTGCGGGGGTTTTATCTGGGTCTAGGGCTAAACCGGGGGTTAGATTTGGCCCTGGCGATCGATGCCCGGCTGGCGATCGACCTGCCGCCTCCCCTGGCCCTCGACCAGGCGCTGACCCGCCTGCTGCACCAGGGGCAGCAATGGTTGACTGCCCCGACTCGGCAGGCGGGCTTAGATCTGGTGTTTGCCATGGACTTGCAGCAGCGGTTTGCCCTGGCGGAGGAGTTTACCCACGACCTGCACCTGCTTCAGACTCAGCTGCTGGATACGCTAGAAGCTGAGTCTGATCTGGCCACCTGGTGCGATGGGTTTGGGACAGAGTGGCTGCGATCGCTCAGCCGCGCTGTTGCTGCCTACCGCCACTGGGATATTGATCTAGTAGACCCAGCGCCCTGTCCGGCCCTAGAGACCTACTGCCGCATCCAGCAACTGCTGATCGACTGCCTGCGCCACAATCGCACCCTGGCCGCCGCCGCGGTGCGCAGCTTTGAAAATAGCCTAGTGTTGCCGGAGGTACAGTGTCACCATGCCTAGCTTAGGAAGGTCGGCCCATTTCCTCGATCAGGTTTCTACCACGGCGCTGCGGCTGTATCAGGCTAAAAGCCTGGATGAAATTTTGCAAAACACCGTGCAGGATGTGCAGCGGCTGTTGGGCACTGACCGGGTGGTGATCTACCAGTTAGACACCACGGGCCTAGCCCAGCCTGTGGCGATCGCCGCTAGACCCGACCTACCACCGCTGCCCGATTGCTCCGTCGATCTGACTCACTGTCTACAGCGGTGGCCAGACGGCACCACGCTCCAGCGGCCTCGAGCAATTGACGACCTGGCTGACATCGATCTCACCCCCTGCGAGCAAGCCATGCTGTTGGCCCTGGGCATAGAGGCTAGCCTGTTAATGCCCATCTACCTGAGCCCCGACTGGCAGCAGACCACCCAGTGGCAAGACGACGCTACCACCGCCCATGAAATTTGGGGCTTCCTAGTGGCCCAACAGAGCCATCCCCGCCACTGGAATCCCCTGGAAAAGTCGTTTCTGCGCCAGCTGACCCAGCATCTGTTCCATGCGATTCAGCAGGTACAACTGCGGCAATTTTCCAACCGGCTGATTGAGAGCAGTGTTGACGGCATCATTGCCCTCGACACCAGCTACCGCTACCAGGTGTGGAACAGCCCCATGGAGGAGCTGTCGGGCCTGCCCCGTCGCGACGTGATTGGTCGAGTGGCCTGGGAAGTGTTTCCCTTTTTGAAAGAGACCGGAGAAGATAAGCTGATCGCCATAGCGATGGCCGGGCAGTCGGTGGTGACCGAAAACCGAGCCTTTGTGGTGCCAGAAACCGGGCGCAGAGGTTTTTTTGAAGCGCGCTACAGCCCGCTGATGGGCTCCACCGGCAAGGTGCTGGGCTGCCTGGGGCAGATCCGCAATATCACTGAGCAAAAACAGGCCGACCACCAACTGCGGGCCACCACCTCCCGGCTGACCACCCTGATCCAAAACCTCCAGGCCGGTATTTTGGTAGAGGACGAGCACCGCCGCATTTTGCTGGCGAACCAAACCTTCTGCCACATCTTTCGCCTGCCCCTGCCCCCCGAGGCTCTGCGCGGCCCCGACTGCGAAAAACTGCTGCTTCAAGCGGCCGCCCTGTTTCGCGACCCGCCCGCCATGATCGGGGGCATTCGCCGCATCTTGCAGCGCCGTCAGCCGGTGATTGGCGAAGAAATTGAGCTGGCCGATGGCCGCATTCTAGAGCGCGACTACATTCCCATCTTTATCGATGACGACTACCAGGGGCACCTCTGGCAGTACCGCGACATCACCCAGCGCAAGCAGGTGCAGCAGCAGCTCGAAGCCGCCATACAGACAGCGGCGGGGGCCAACCGGGCCAAGTCAAACTTTGTCGCCACCATGAGCCACGAAATTCGCACCCCGCTCAACGCCATTGTTGGGCTGACCGATCTGCTGCGGCTGACCCAGCTGGACAGTGAGCAGCAAGACTTTGTCGATACAATTCACAACAGCGGCTCGATGCTGCTGTCGCTGATCAACGACATTCTCGACTTTTCTAAAATAGAAGCCGACAAGCTAGAGCTAGAGCACCGGGCCTTTAACCTGCACCGCTGCGTTCAGGATGTGGTGAACCTGATCACGCCGCTGGCCCAGGAAAAAGGGCTGGTGGTGCGATCGCACATTGCTGCCGATGTGCCTGAGCGAGTGGTGGGCGATGTCACTCGTCTGCGGCAGGTGCTCTTGAACCTGGTCAACAACGGGGTGAAGTTTACCCATGTGGGCGGTGTCACCGTTGAGGTGACCCTAAAACAGTTGTTTGCGCCACTGGCCCACACCGCAGAACTGCACTTTGCGGTTAAAGACACGGGCATTGGCATTCCAGCCGAAAATCGCGATGCCCTATTTCAGGCCTTTAGCCAGCTCGATGCCTCGGTGGCCCGACGCTACGGCGGCAGTGGGCTAGGCCTGGCCATCTGCAAAAACCTGGTCGAAGCCATGGGCGGCCAGATTGGCGTTGATACGCAGCTGAACGTGGGCACAACCTTCTATTTCACCATTCAAGTGCCGGTCATCCCCGAGGGGGTGCCCCGCGGCCTGGAGCAACCGGGGGGGAGTGCCGTCGCCGCCCATCTCCTAACCGCTGAGGAGGGGTCGCCGAGGCTCGCCCCCCACCTGCCGCTGAAGATCTTGGTCGTCGATGACCTGGCAGTCAACCAAAAAGTCGCCCTCAAAATGCTGCAATGGCTGGGCTATGAGCCCGACTGTGCCGCCAGCGGCAGGGCCGCCCTCGATCTAGTTCAACGGCAGACCTACGATCTGGTGCTCATGGATATTCAAATGCCAGACATGGACGGCTATCGCACCACCGAGGCCCTACGCCAACTGCCCCAGGTCACCTCCGAGCAGCCCTGGATTGTGGCCATGACGGCCCACTCCAACCTCGATGTGAAACAGCGGTGTCAGCAGGTCGGCCTGAATGATTTTCTCACCAAACCCATTACCCTGGCCTCCCTCGTTGACTGTCTGATGCGCTACGGTCAAACCCAAAAGCCCCAGGCTCCTGTAGCCCCGTCGCCCGGTCTTCAGCCCGACGATGCGGCCTCCCAGCCCCTGCTCGACCGGGAGATGATCAACGCCATTCGCGACCTGGGTGGAGACGACGCCGACCAGCTGCTGTCTGAGCTAGTTGACAACTACCGCGAAGACGCCACCCGCTGCCTCGGGCAACTCCGCCAGGCGATCCTCGATCGCAACGGCGACCAGATTCGCCACCAGGCCCACGCCATTCGGTCGATGAGTTTGAACCTGGGGGCTCAGTCGCTAGCCACCTTCTGCCAAGACCTCGAACTACACCACAGCGGTATGGCCCTGGCGGATCAGCACAACGCACTCAGCCGGATTGAGCAAACCTTTGCCGAGGTCACTGCCGCGCTGCAAGCCCTTACCGCTGCCCAGTCCTATGCTTGATGCCACTCCTATGCCTGATGCCGCCCCCGCCCAACCGGCGGTGCTGATTGTGGATGACGAACGCAACCTGCGTCGCTTGCTCAGCCACGCCCTGACCACCGAAGGCTACCGGGTCGAAACCGCCAGCAACGGCAACGCCTGCCTGGGGTTTTGCCAGCAGCACCTGCCCGACTTGATCTTGATGGATGCCCTGATGCCCGAGATGGACGGGTTTACCTGCTGTCAGGCTCTGCAAGACGGCTACGGCGATCGCTGCCCCCCGGTGCTGATGATTACAGCCCTGGCGGATACCCCTTCGGTGGAGCGGGCCTTTGCCGTGGGGGCGGTGGACTACATCACCAAGCCGATCCACTGGGCTGTGCTGCGGCAGCGGGTGCAGCGGGTGCTGCAAACCCACCTGCTGACCCAGGAACTGCACCAGGCCCGCCGCACGATCGAGACCTTGCAGACAGCTCTACGAGCAACGTAGGCAACGGGGTGCCATCCCAGTAACGACCTCAACACTCCTGACTGCCTCGCTGGCACCAGCGGAGTTTTTTGTTGCTCAGACTTGGCGGATCAGGTGGGTGACTACCGATAGGCGAAACCACAGCCCCTCGTGGAGGGTGTATCAACCTGAACTTTGAATTAGAACAACCACGGCTTGCACCAGCCGTGGCGGGGCCAGGGGTTTGGTCACCTGCTGCTGAAAGCCACTGGCGATCGCACGCTGGTGGTCTTCTTCCCTGGCGTAGGCCGTCAGGGCGATCGCGGGAACGTGCCCGCCCTGCTCCGGGGGCAGGGCGCGGATCTGCTGAAGCAAACCATAGCCATCGACGTCGGGCATACCGATGTCGCTGATCAATACATCGGGCTGGAAGGAGACCAGCGCCGGAAACACCTCAGCCGCCGAGGTCACGGTCAGAACCTCGGCACCATACAAAGTCAGCACCGTGGCCAACAGCTCCCGGGCATCGGGTTCATCATCCACCGCCAGGACTCGAACCCCCGTGAGATCGAGCGCCTGGGCGGGCGGCGGCGGCGAGGGCGGTAGCTGGGGGATCAAATCGATCAGGGGAAAGCGGACGGTGAAGGTCGCCCCCTGCCCTTCACCGGGGCTGGCCGCCGTGATGGTGCCGCCGTGGGCCTCGACCAGGGATCGAACGATCGCCAACCCCAGCCCCAGGCCGCCATACTGGCGCGTCGTGGAGGCATCCTCCTGGCGGAAGGATTCAAACAGGTGGGGAAGAAAATCGGGGTGGATGCCTTTGCCAGTGTCGCTGACGGTAATTTGCGCCTGGGTGCCCACCTGCTCCAGGAGAATATCCACCTGCCCATCGTTGGGGGTGAACTTGATGGCATTCGACACCAAATTCCAGACGATTTGCTGGAGCCGAGCGGCGTCGCCCGAGATGCGCCCAATCGGGGAAAGGGCCGGGCAAAGGCGAATCGATTTGGCGGCGGCGGCAGACCCCACCGTATCGATCGCCGATTCAATCACAAACCCCAGATCCACTGGGGCCATCTCCACCACCAGTTTGCCGCGCAAAATTTTGGCCACATCCAGCAGGTCATCGATCAGCTGGGTTTGCAGTTTAGCGTTGCGCTCAATGGTGGCCAGGGCCTGGGCCGTTCTTTCGGCATCAAACTGGCGCGACTGGAGAAGCTGCGTCCAGCCCAGAATCGGGTTGAGGGGCGATCGCAGTTCGTGGGACAGCACCGCCAGAAACTCGTCCTTGATGCGGTTGGCCCGTTCGGCTTCGGCCCTGGCCGCCTGCTCCTGTTGCAACAGGCGAGATCGTTCCATCTCGGCCTGTTTGCGCTCGGTAATATCCAGGGCCACCAGCACCGCATGGTCGGGGCGGGGGGGATCGCTGGAGCGATCGAAAAACACCTGCTTGCGCACGGTGAGCCATTTGACGTCGCCGCTGGGCCAGAGCACCCGATGATCCTGGGAAAACCAGCCCGACCCAGCCGGGTCAAGGATTGCCTCGATGCACCGCAGCAGGTGGTCGCGGTCTTCGGGATGGAAGGTGGCATAAAACTGGTCGCGGGACAGGGTGAGCTGATCGGCGGGGAGGCCGTAGAGCGCGGCGGCCTCGGGCGAGAGGTGAACCGTGTTGGTGCTGTAGTCGATCTGCGCCAGGGCAAATCCCGCCACCTGCATGCCCAACTGCAAGCGCTCCTGCGACTCCTGCAGGCGCAGCTCGACCTGTTTGCGATCGCTGATATCCCTGGACACCGAGAGCACCTGTTCGGTCTGCCCCGACTCCCCTTGAATCGGGCTGACAATCACTTCCCACCACTTCGGGGTACCTTTGGCCGTTGGGCAAAAGCCGCGAAAGATGCTCACGTCTCCGGCCCTGGCGGCCTCCAGCGCTTGCTGGGCCAGCGAGCGGTACTCATCGCCCCAAAGATGGATCCACTCCTGCTGGAGATAGGGGGTTAGGTCATCGATCTCCATGATGCACATCCCCCCCGCATTCATGTAGAGCAGTCGCCCATCGATATCCAGGACTTTGATGCAGTCGGGGCTACTCTCCAGCAGGCGGTCCTTAAACTCTTCGCTTTGTCTAAGATGTTCCTCGGTATGTTTGCGTTCGGTAATGTCTTCGGTGATGCCCGCCAGGCGATAGACATTGCCCGCCTCGTCGTGGAGTGGAAAGCAGCGATCGCGCACCCAGCGCCCTGTGCCATCGGCCAGCACAATGCGGTACTCCCGATCAAACTGCCCGGTTGTGCCCTGCGCCTCAAAGGCCTGGGCGACGCTGGCTCGATCGGCGGGGTGAATGCAGTTAAGCCAGTGGTGGGGGTTGTCGTAGAGCGGCTGGGGCTGGAACCCCCACAGGCGCTCGTAGGCGGAACTGACGTAGGAGATCCGGTGGCCGGGTAACTCCTTTACCCAAAACACCGCGTCGATGTTTTCGGCCAGCTGCCGGAAGCGTTCTTCGCTGGCCTGTAGGGCCTGTTGGGCCTGTTTGCGATCGCTCAAATCCAGCACAAAAACGACCGTTTCGTCCTGGGCCTCGCCCAACAGGCTGTAGCCGATCAAAACGGGAACGCGGCTACCATCCTTGCGGATGTACTCTTTCTCGTAGGGCGTACAGGCCCCTCGGGTGCGCGCTTCGGCAATGCGCTCTTCATCCAGAGGCAGGTACTCAGGTGGGGTAATGTCCACCCAGCGCAGACGGCCAGCCCGCACATCCTCCTGGGTGTAGCCGACGATTCTCAATAGCTCATCGTTGGCGGCATGGATGTTGCCGTAGATGTCGCCGTAGATAATGCCCACGACATTGGATTCCACAAACCCCCGCAGGCGAGCCTCGTTGTCTGTCAGGGCGGCGGTCGCCTGCTGGGCGGCGGTGATATCAGTATTGACCCCGATCCATTCCAAAATCGTGCCATCGTCGTCGAACACGGGCACGGCTCGCGTCTGCATGTGGCGGTAGACCCCGTCCTGCCGCCGCAATCGATACTCCACCTCGCCGAGGGTCTGGGTTGCCAGTGCCGTTGAGCAGGCCTGGATGGTCTTGGCCCGATCGTCGGGATGCACCGCATTCAGCCACCCCCAACCTTTGAGTTGGTCGAAGGTTTGGCCCGTAAAGGCGCTCCAGCTGGGCTGTTCGGTGGTAAATTCGGCCCGGTTGCCCGGGGTGTTCCAGATGATTTGGGTGGTCGCTTCCACCAGGGAGCGATACCGGCGTTCGCTGGTGCGGAGGGCGGCTTCGGCCTGCTTCCAGGCAGTGATGTCCCGATCTACCCCGGTCATCACCGGGCTGCCGTCCTCGTCGCGGAACACGCGCCCCAGGCTCAAGGCCCAGCGCACGCTGCCATCGGGTTTGATAAAGCGAAACTCAAGGGTGTAGGCGGCCCCCTCGTCAAGCGCCCGCCGAATCGCCTCCTCCACCCTGGGCAAATCCTCCGGGTGCATCATCGCCCGGACGGTTTCGTAGCGCCCGTCAAAACTGCCGGGAGCCATGCCAAACAGGTGCTCCAGGCTGGTGGACCAGCGCACCTCCCCGGTGGAAACGTTCCAGTCCCAACTGCCCATGCTGGCCGCTTCCATTGCCAGCTCCAGGCGCTCCTGGCTTTGGTGCAGGGCCAGGGCGGTTTGCTGCTGCTCCAGCTCCAGCCGCCTGCGATCGGTGACGTCCCGCCAGGAGGCTACAAACCCGTCATTCAGCTTGGTGGCCCGGATGTCAAAGGCACGAACCAGGCGGCGATCGCCAAAGGTGTCGTCATAGATCAACGAATCTTTGACCAGCGGTTCTCCCGTTTCAACCACCTGACAATACTCGTCAAACAGACCCGATTCTTGGTGGGCGGGCAAAATTTCGCACAACCCCCGGCCAATCTGCATGGCTTTGGGCATCTGGTTACTGTCGCAGGCTGCTGCATTCAGGTAGTCGATGCGAAAGTCCACAATCTGCCCCGCCTCATCCCGCATCGCGGCAAAAATGCCGAAGCAGTCCAGCATGTTTTCCACGGAGGTGAAAAAGGTTTCCTGGCTGCGCTGCAACTCCCGTTTTAGCTCCGCGTTTTCGATCGCGGTTCGCATCGCCTGGCGCACATCCTCCGGGGTCATCCGATCCTTGACCAGATAGTCAACCGCCCCCTGCTTAAAGGCCTGCACAGCAACCTCCGTATCGCCCCCGTCAATGACGATGACCGGGGCACCGGTCTGTTCTTTGAGGTGGCTCAAAAGCTGAAAACTGTGGTTATGGGGAAAGGCCAGTTCTAAAAGAATGCCATCCAGCCTGGGGAGGGATCGGGCTAAGGCTGGAACCGGAGTGTTGCTGCGACCGAAAAGAAGAATGTCGTAGTCCATTCCCCGGTCCTGCTGCAAGTGCTGCTGATAGGTAGAATCGTCCTTTTCTGAATTAGCAATGACCAGCACAGTCCGCTGAGTCGCCATACTCCCATCCTTTATCAGCTGCTGTGGCGCAGTCCCAAAGCTAATTTATACGATCAGATAGAGAGATACCACTGAGCCGGGTAAATAGCTAGTACCTAGTACTTGACCAAGCTGATTTTGACAGGGGCCAGCCGTTCTGGGTGCAGGGTGCAAGGTATATGGTCTACGGCTCGCCTAGAACCTGAAACCTTGAACCGTATACCCCACTGTCCCGTCATCTTTAGCTTGGCAGTCTACTAGTCAAGTAATGATTGCCAGAACACTCAACCCAGGTTTACGGTCAACGGTCTATGGTAAACGGCCTCACGTTCAAGGCCCGCCGCTTACCGTTAACCGTGAACCCTAAGTCACACCGCCCGTCATTATTTTTTTGACTGAACACTAGTGCTTTCGGCTGAACCCTAGCCTCCCAAGCCCCCTCGAGTGCGGGTAAGGGCAGGGCTAAATCGGCTAGCCCCAGGCCAGTACCGAGCCCAAACCCAGGGCGGCTGCCCCCTAGCGGTAGGCCACCGGAGCCCCATCGCGGGTGAGTCGGCAGTGAGACGGCGGTTAAGATTCCTGGCCTGAGGTGACTTTTCCCCAAAGGTTCGGGATTTTTAAGAGTAATCTTTAACGATCGCGGATCTGTGTCACTCCCTGGGCAGACGAGCATTACAGGAGTCTCGATATGGTGAGCATTGACATCGGGGGATTGACCAATTCCCAGGGCTCGTTTGGCCCGCCGTCGCCTGCCCCAGGGGAGAGTGCGATCGCAGATATTGCCCTACAAATTCGCCAAACCCTCGATCTGGCTACGATCTGCCAGACCACCGTGGATGCCGTGCAGCGGCTGTTGGGCTGCGATCGCGCCCTGCTCTACCAGTTTGATGCCGACAAGAGCGGCGAGGTGGTCGTCGAGGCGGTGACAGACCCCCGGTGGTCAATTTTGGGGCGCATCGTCCATGACCCCTGCTTTGAGGCCGACTGGCTCAAGCCCTACGACGAGCGCCAGGCCCGGGCAATTGCCGATGTCGCCACCGCCAACCTTTCCCCCTGCCATGCCGAGTTTTTGGCCGGGTTTCAGATCCGGGCCAACCTGGTGGTGCCGGTGCTGTGCGAGTCGCAGCTGTGGGGCCTGCTGATTGCCCACAGTTGCACCGCCCCTCGCCCCTGGCAACCCGACGAAATCACCACCCTGCAACAGTTGGCCATTCAGGTGGGCATTGCCCTGCAACAGGCCGAACTGGTGGCGCAACTGCAAGCCGCCAAGGCCAACCTGGAAGCCGAGGTGGCCGCCCGCACCGCCGCCCTGCGGGCCAGCGAAGCCCGCTGGCAATTTGCCCTGGAGGGCGCAGGCGATGGCGTTTGGGATTGGAACTCTCAAACCAATACCGTCTTTTTCTCGCGCCAATGGAAAGCCATGCTGGGCTATAGCGACGCTGAGATTAGCAACAGCTTAGAGGAGTGGAGTAGCCGAGTCCACCCCAACGATTTAGATCAATGCTATGCCGACTTGCAGCGCCATTTCCGCGGCGAAACCCTGACCTACCAAAATGAGCACCGAGTGCGTTGCAAAGATGGCAGCTACAAGTGGATTCTCGACCGGGGCAAAGTGATCGAATGGGTTGAACCTGGTGTACCCTTGCGCGTGATCGGTACCCACAGCGATATCAGCGATCGCAAACAGATGGAGCTTGCCCTGCAAGCCACCAATCAAGAGCTGGATCAATTCTTTTCGGTGGCCCTCGATCTGCTCTGCATCGCCGATACCAATGGGCATTTTCGCCGTCTCAACCAGCAGTGGCAAAAAACCCTGGGCTATTCCCTAGTCGAGTTAGAAGGTGCCCAATTCTTCGACTACGTGCATCCCGACGATTTGCCCGCCACCCTTGAAGCGGTTAATCGATTAGCCAGTCAGCAAGCGGTCAGTCAGTTTGTCAATCGCTATCGGTGCCAAGATGGCACCTACCGCTGGTTTGAATGGCGATCGGCACCAGCGGGCAATCTGATCTATGCGGCGGCCCGAGACATCACCTTGCGCAAGCAGACCGAGCTAGAGTTAAAACAGGCCAAAGAACAGCTTGATCTGGTTCTCCAGGCCTCCTCCGAGGGCTTTTCTGACTGGAATTTTCTGACCAATGAAGTTTACTTCTCTCCCCAGTTTAAAACGATTTTAGGCTACGCCGAGCCAGAGTTTGAGCATCCCTTAGCCATGTGGAAATCGGCCATTTTTGACGAAGACAAGGCGATCGCCTGGCAATTGTTAGAAGCTTACAATAACGGCACCATCGATCGGTTTTCAATGACTCAGCGATATCGCCATAAAAATGGTTCCACTGTCTATATTCTAACCAATCTCATTCATCTCAAAGATGCCGAAGGGCAGGTGGTGAGAGTGGTGGGTAGCCATCTAGATATCACCCCCTTGGTTACTATTCAGGAGTCCCTAAAAATCTCAGAGATGCAGCTTGCCAGCGTGCTCGATAGCTCCCTCGATGGCATTATGGCCTTTCGCTCGGTGCGCGACGAGCAGGGCCACATTGTTGACTTTGAGTGGCTGCTGAGCAACCCCGCCGCCTGCGAACTGGTGGGGCGTATCGAAGCCGATCTAGTGGGCAAGCGACTGCTCGAAGAAATGCCGGGCAATCGGGAAGAAGGGCTTTTTGATGGCTATGTTCACACCGTCGAAACCGGAGAGTCGTACCAGCGAGAGTTTCACTATAACCACGATGGCATTGAGTCCTGGTTTGAGAATATTGCCGTCAAACTCGGCGATGGCTTTGCTGTCACTTTTCGCAATGTGACGGCAAAAAAACAGGCCGAGCAGCAACTGCACCAGCTCAACCAACAGCTCGGAGATCGGGTGGTGGATCTGGCCCAGCGCCACATTGAAATGGTGGTCTTGAGCGAAATCAGCGACTTTCTTCAGGCTTGCTCAACGGTGGAAGAAGCCTGCTCCACCATTACCAACCTGGTCGAGTCCCTGTTTCCTGGCTGTGCCGGGGGGCTCTCTATCCTCCGCGAGTCGGGCAACCGGTTGCAATTGGTCAGCCATTGGGGGTCACAACTGTCTTCTACCCCTGATTTTGAGCCCCTCCACTGCTGGGGGCTCCGGCGCGGGCGCATGCACTATGTGGGCCAAGACCGCCTGAGCCTGCGCTGTCAACACATTCGCGCTGACCAGGCCACCGCTATTCTGTGCGTTCCAATGATGGCCCAGGGCAGAACCCTGGGGCTGCTGCATCTCAGTACCGACACGCCGACCGGGCTATCTGAGCCCCAGCAGCAACTGGCCCGCACCCTGGCCGAGCAGGTGGGCATGGCGATCGCCAACCTCAAGCTGCAAGCCACCCTTCGTCACCAGAGCATTCGCGACCCACTGACCGGGCTCTACAACCGCCGCTATCTCGAAGAAGCCCTCAGCCAAGAACTCCTGCGGGCCCAGCGCAAACACCATGGCATCGGTGTGATCATGATCGATATCGACCATTTCAAACGCTTTAACGACACCTTTGGCCACGATGCAGGCGATGTTGTGCTGCAACAGGTCGCTACCCTGGTGCAACAGAATGTGCGCAATTCTGACATTGTCTGCCGCTACGGGGGCGAAGAAATGATCCTGGTGTTGCCAGAGGTCACCCTGGCCGAAACCATCGCCCGCGCCGAACGGTTGTGGGCCGCCATTGGCGATCTGGCTCCCCACCATCACGGCCAAAATTTGGGGTCGCTGAGTGCGTCCTTTGGGGTGGCGGTATTTCCTGACCACGGCAGCACGGCCAGCACCCTGATCAAAGCGGCGGATGGGGCGCTGTACCAGGCCAAGGCGGCGGGCCGCAACCAGGTGCTAGCGGCTACTACCGCCTTCGAGGCTGAGTAGCCCTAGCCAGGGTGCATCGCTGCGCGGATCGACCCTACGGGTTCTTTGTGCTACCGGGACGATCGCATTTCAATCAGTCGAATCGACAGAATTAGCTCAGCGACGATGCGCTGAAAGGCGTAGTGCCAGCCCGCCCAGCCGTCGAGCAGGCCGCCCTTGAGAATCAGGCAGTAGAGCAGGATAATCGGGGCCGAGAGACCCGGAACCCGACGGATGCGATCGCTCCAGCCCAGCTGCTCGGACGGGCTCGCTAGCTGCTTTTGCACCTCCAGCAGGGCGTAGCGATCCTGGGCCCACAGCCAGCGGTTGAGCGACTTGCGATCGTCGTGCAGAATCGGCGACCGGAGGCTGGCGACCTGCCCCTGGCACTGCAAGAGCTGAGTGTGGCCATCGTCGATGTAGGTGGCGCGATCGCGGCGAAACAGGGCAACTCGCGGCGGCAGAATGGTGCCCCGCAGCGGCTTACCAAACACGCAGTACCGAAAGGAAATGGCGTAGGCATCGATCGCGCCGTGGGGGTTCAGGGTGGTGAACTCGTCCACCAGGTCATCGCTGAGGCAGTAGTCGGCATCGAGGGACAGCACCCAGGGAGTTGCCACCAGGGAAAGGCCGTAGTTCCACTGGGTGGCGTGGGTGTCGAACGGGCGCTGATACACCTCGACCTGAGGGTAGCCCGAGAGAATATCCAGGGTTTCGTCGGTGCTGAAACTGTCAACCACGACGATGCGATCGGCCCAGGCGAGGCGTTGCAGGGTGCGGCCAATGTTGGCGGCCTCGTTGTAGGTGAGAATGACCGGCGTGATGGCGGCCAGCATGGGGTCGGTGGTTTGGCTGGGGAGGGGGTGGGTGAGCATTGGGGTGGTGAAGGGTTAAGGGTGAACGGCAAGCGGGAGAGACGTGGTAGGGGGAGACCTATGTGTCTCCCCAGAAGGTCTGGTGGAGGCGTGGGGTGAACGGGGGAAGGTCAAATGAGGGCTTGGGAGGCTTGGGCATAGACGGGGGCAGGGGTCAGGGCGGGGACGAGTTGGGTGTACTGATCGATCAGCCGGGCGGCCTGGGTGGGCCAGCTAAATTCGGTTGCTACCAGGGCGCGGCCCTGCTGGCCGTGCTGGCGGGCGGTGGCCGGGTGGTGCAGGTAGTGCTGAATGGCGGCGGCCAGATTGGGGGCCTGGGCGGGGGTGACCAGGCCGGTTTGGTGTTGGTGGATCAGGGGGGCGATCGCTACCTCGGGGGTAGTCACCACGGGCAGCCCTGCCGCCATGGCCTCCAGCAGGGCAATGCCCAGGTTTTCGGCATAGGAGGGCAGCACAAACAGGTCGGCCCCCTGGAGCAGGCAGGTCTTCCAGTCGCCGCTGACAAAGCCAATTTGGCGAACCCGCTGCCCTAGCCCGGCCCGCTCGATGCGCTGGGCCAGTTCGGCGGCGTAGTGGGCGTCGCCGCTGCCCGCAATTACCAGGGTGAAGGGGTCGTCGGTGAGGGTCGCCATGGCATCAATCAGGTGCTCCAGACCTTTTTTGGGGTGCAGCCGCGAGAGAAACAAAACAATCGGCGCGTCGTTGTCGATCTGCAAGCGCTGGCGCAGCTGGCGGCTGGCATCGGCCACGGGCACCGGCAGATCTACCCCGTGGGGCAGGATGAAGCTGGCCCCATCAAAGCCTGCGGCCAGGGCCTCCTGCCGCTCCTGGGGGGTGGTGAAGTGGAGGGCCGCACTGCCCCGCAGCAGCCGTCGGCCCAGGGTTTGCAGGTACAGCTGCTTTTTGGCCTTGCCCTGGGCCAGAGACCAGGGGCCGAGGGAACCGAGCGGCCGCACGACGTAGGGAATTCCTCTGGCCCTGGCCACGGCCATGCCCAGGGTGGTGGGGTAGTTGAAAATGGCGTGGATGTGCACCAGGTCGTAGTCGGTTACGTGCTGCCACAGCCAGGGGGCCAGGGCGGGGGCCACGGCAAACTCCCGCAGCGCCGCCACCTGGGACAGCACCCGAGAAAAGACCCAGATGGGGACAGACGGCCCCACCAGCTCTGGAATGGAGCCGCTTTCGATTTGGCAGCCGTAGGGCACAACAAAGGTGCTGTCGCCGTGGTCGTTGGTGGTGGCGATCGCCGCGTCAATGCCCTGCTGCCGCTGGGCCTGCACCATTTCTAGAACGGCCTGGCTGGGGCCACCGCGCAGGGGGGAGAGGGAGGGGATGAGGTGGAGGATTTTCATGGGTGGAGGGGTGAGGGGTGAGCGGTGAATGGTGAGGGGGTGGATGGGTGAAGGGGTGAGGGGTGAACGGTGAACGGTGAGGGGGTGGATGGGTGGTGGGGTGGTGGTGCTTAGCCGTTGGCCGGGAGATGGCTGTGCTAGAACTTCGCTATTGGGGCAATTCTGAGTTGGGAAATCGCTGTTATGCCAAGTCCGATCTGCACAGCCCCGATTCCTCAGCGGCCAATCCGTAGGGGCGAACCCACGTGTTCGCCCGGTCAAATCGGGGGTAGACCAGCAGGATTTGGTATTAGGCGGCGCGCAGCTGGTCGGCCTGGTTTTGCCAATGCGCCCCGTTCGGGGTCAGCTGCTCGCTCAGGTGGGCGGCTAGCGTGCGCTGGAAGGATTGCTGGCCAAAGGCTTCGATCGCCCGCTGGCGCAGGGCCTGGGGTTGATAGATCAGGGGGTTGGGGTAGGTGCGGGTCAGCATTTGCACCAGGTGGTGGGCGATCGCCCCCACATCCTCGGGGTCAACCAGGGCTCCCAGGTCGCCGTGCTGGAGGGCATCCTGGCCGCCGTCCAAACCGGCCAGAACGGGTTTGCCGCTGGCCATGGCCTCCAGGTAGACGATGCCAAAGCCCTCAAGCTGGCTGGGCATGGCAAACACGTCGCAGAGGGCGTAGTGGTCGGGCAGGTCGGTGTCGGGCACAAACCCGGCCAGGGTGACGCAGTCTTGCAGGCGGCGATCGGCGATCAGCTGCTCCAGGCGGGGGCGATCGTCTCCTTTACCCACCACCAGGTAGTGGACGTCGGGCAGCACCTGGCGAATGGCGGGCAGGGCGGCCACAATCTGGTCGTAGCTGTGGAACGGTTCCCCCGCCGCCAGCCGGTTGACGGTGAGAATGACGGGCTGCTCGGGTCGCAGGCCGTAGCGCTGGAGCAGCTGGGGTGGTTTGGCTGCGACCTGGAAGCGGTCGGCATCGAAGGTGTTCGGCAAAACGCCGAGGTTGGAGAGGCCCTGGGACTGGCGAATGCGATCGCGGGTAAACCCACTCACCGCCAAAATTTGGTCAGCCCCGGCCATGCCCCGCCGCACCGAGGGTTTGGCTACCTCCCAGGCCTCAAACCCATGGGCGACGCCCCAGTAGGGCAGCTTTGCCCATCGCTTCAGCCCGTGGGCCACGGGGGTGAAGTTGACGTGGGTGGTGATGATCAGGTCGGGGCGATCGGCCAGGGCGGCCTGGAAGGTCTGGGCCGCAAAGGCGGCGGTGCGCAGGCGGGGGTGGCGATCGCCTGTGGTGTGGTAAGTCAGCCGAGGCGCAGCGGGAGTCGGCAGAGTGGTCGAGCGATCGTGCAGGGTAAAGACGCGCAGGCGGGCGGTGGGCAACACGGTCTGTAGCCCCCCCAGCAGAAAACCAGAGTAGGTTTGGATGCCGCCTTTGAAGTCGAAGAGGCCGGGGGTCCAGAGATGGAGGGTGAGCATGGGTGAGGGGTGAGGGGTGAGGGGTGAGGGGGTTAGGGGGTGGTGGTGGGGAGGGGGAGGGGGGGTGCCAGGGGCTGGGGCCAGAGGGAGCGGATGGTGAGGCTGAAGAGAACCAGGTCGGCGCTGAGCAGCCACCAGCCGAGGGAGCTGTGCAGCAGCGCCAGGGCACTCAGGCCGGACAGCAGGGTGAGGCTATAGATGCACCAGACCACCGTGGCTTTGGGGAAGGCGGCCCGCAGGAGCCGGTGATGGATGTGGCGCTGGTCGGGGAAGAAGGGGGACTTGCGATCGCTCAGCCGGGCTCCAATCACCAGGGTCATGTCCAGAATGGGCACCAGCAGCACGGCGAAGGGCAACAGCGCCGTGGTGAACGAGCCGTCGCTGGGCAGGCCGATCGCTGCGATCGCCGCCAGGGAGAACCCCAGAAAGTAGGAGCCGCCATCCCCCATGAAGATGCGGGCCGGAGCGGCGTTGTACTTGAGAAAGCCCAGGGTGCCGCCGCCCAGACCCATGGCCATCAGGGCGATCGCGGGATGGGCGGCCCATCCCCCCACGGCCAGAACCCCAGCGGCGACGGTGGCGGTGCCTGCGGCCAGGCCGTCCATGCCGTCGAGCCAGTTGACGGCGTTGGCCATCCCGGCCAGCCAGAGGAAGGTGACCAGCAGGCTCAGCCAGGCGGGCAGGGTTTCGGTCAGGCCGGGCAGGGGCAGGGCGTCTAGCCGAATTCCCAGGCTCCAAACCCCGGCAGACAGCAGAGCCTGCATCCCCAGCCGGACGAAGGGGGATAAATTAAACAGGTCATCCATCAGGCCGGTGGCAAAAAAGCCCAGGCCGCCCAGCAAAATACCTAAAACCAGATGATGGTCTGACGCTGGGGAAAAGCTCTGACCCGCCCATATCCAGGCCAGAAATGTCCCCGCAAAAATAGCCACGCCGCCGATGCGAACAATGGGCTGCTGGTGAATTTTGCGGGCGTTGGGTCGATCGATACAACCCATCTGTAACCCAATTTTTTGCACTAGCGGGGTCAGCCCCACCGTGGTCAGAGCTGCCGCCCCCGAAACAAGTAGTGGAAACATAGGTGCTACTAAGAACTATCGTGAAGAGGTTGAACAGTTCTCAGTTTGGGTGGGCTCAGTGTGCGATCGCGTTAGGGATACATAGAGTAGATGTATGACATCCCGACGGTGGTTTGCAGACGTTTTCAAGCCATTAAAAAACCCCGCCTCTTGGGAAAGACGGGGGCAACCAGGGATTGTGTATGACGATCTCAGCGGTCTTTCGGCTGGGTCACCCCAGCTAGACCGGTGCCGCCAAAGGCACCTGTAGCGCAATGCGAGTACCCTGTCCCGGTGCTGAGACAATGCTTAACTGGCCACCGATCAGCATGCCACGTTCTTCCATGCCCAAAATTCCCAGGCTGGTGCCTTGGGCTCGGCTCAGGCTGTTTTGATCAAAGCCAATCCCGTCGTCTTGAATGGTGAGGTGCAGCGTATGGTTGGCCTGCATTAGAGTAACAGATACCACCTGGGCCTGGGCGTGGCGGGCAATGTTGGTCAGAGCCTCCTGCACAATGCGAAAGCAAGCGGTTTCGGTAACCGTCGGTAGCCGCTGAAGCAGCGCTTCACAGGTCAGGGTTTCGTGCAGACCGGTACGCTTGGCGTGGCGGTTGATGTACCAGCGCAGGGTGGGCACCAACCCCAGGTCGTCCAGCATTGAGGGGCGCAGGTCGAGGGAGATGTTTCGCACCTGCTGCAGCGTGCCATCTACCAGGGTCAAGCAGTCTTCTAGCGGCTCGCTGGCCTGGGGAGATGTCACCCATCGCTCCAGCCGACGCAGGCTGATCTTAATCGCGGTGAGGGCCTGGCCGATTTCGTCGTGCAGCTCGTGGGCTAAAAAGCGGCGCTCGGTTTCCTGGGCCTCTAGCAGTTTGACGGAGAGAGTTTGAAGCTGGGCTGTACGCGCCTGCACCGTGGCCTCTAGGCGAGAATTAAAAACTTGTAGCTGCTTGTACTGTTCGCGCAGCAGCAGCATCGATCGCACTCTGGACAGCAGTTCTATGCTGTTGATGGGCTTGCTGATAAAGTCGTTGGCCCCGGCGCTAAAGCAGCGGGCAAAGTCACGTTTTTCGCTGAGGGCGGTCACCATGATGACGGGGATTGTGGCCCCCACGGGTATGGCTTTGATACGACGACAGGCCTCTATGCCGTCCAGGCCGGGCATCATCACGTCGAGCAAGATGAGGTCAGGTTCGAAGTGATCGAGGGTGGCGATCGCAGCCTCGCCGCTGTTGACGTAGTACAGTCGGTAATCTTGGTCTTCTAAAAAAGTCTCGATCACCTCGAAGTTGGTGGGGTCATCATCAACGACCAAGATTAGAGGGAGCTGCATCATACAGAGCAAAAGGGGAAGGGCGAGAGGCTAGCTGGGTTTAGCTGCGGGGGCTGTTGCACCTATCCCTGAGATAGCTCCCATCACCTAATACCCAATGTAGTGTTCACGACTAACCTACGCGGCTAACGCGCTGCGATTGCGAAAAACAGCCGATGCGATCGGCAAATTTTCGTCTACCACCACGAGCGACGCCGTGGTACAGCCTCGCCCCTTTCGTTAAAACCCGCGAAGACACCATTTTCTGAAGGGCAATAGCGAGTTCAGTAGCGCCCGCTGTTAGGTTTATGCTAGCGCTCCCCGTTCTGGGCGAGCTAGCCAACACCAGGCAAGGTTGCGGGGCCCTGCTCCTGGGTAGGCCAGGGTTGGGGCACCAGGGTTGACAGGGCCTCTGTCAGTCCGGCTGTAGCCTGGGCATAGCTGTAGCGACCGATGTGGATTGACCCGGCCTGTCCCCACTGGTGCAATGGGCTGCGATCGCCCTCTGCCCCCTGGCGCTGGAAAGCCTGGCGTAGACAGGTCGCCAGGGCATCGACATCGCCCGCCGGAAAGACCAGCCCGGTTTCGCCCGGTTTAACCAGATCGGCGGCACAGCCCACCTGGTCGCTGACAATCACGGGCGTTCCTAAGCACAGCGCTTCGTTGATAGCCAGGCCCCAGGTTTCACCCGAGCCACAGCTCGGCAACACCAGCACATCGCCCGTGGCGTAGGTGCGGGGCATCTGACTCTGGTTTTGAAACGGGGCAAAATAGATGTGGCCATGGCCTGAGGCCTGGGCCTGCTGTCTGACGGCCTCCTCTAAACTGCCAGAGCCAACAAAAAGTAGAGAGACCTGGGGCAAATCGGCCCGCAAAAAGGCCTGGAGCAGATCCAGCGGCCGCTTTTTAGGAATCAGTTTACCGGCAAACAAAACCACCCTGTGATCCGCTGGGATGCCCAGATCGCGCTTCCAGGCAGCGGCCTCGCGATCGGCGGCGGCGGCCTGAGTCATAAACCGGCTGTTGTCGATCGCATGGGGTGAGAAAAACAGGCGATCGTCCCCTACGCCGTGGTATCGAAAATACTCACGGTTGGCCTGGCCGACATAGAGGCAGGCGTCAAAGTTTTTGTAGAGCTGCGTAATCCACTGGCGTTTCAAGCCCGCTTTTAAGCCCGTTTCAGGCACCAATCGGTGGGAATCTCCCCGAAACAGCAAGGGGGTTTCATGCCAGCTCCACAAAAATCGATAGAGGCTGGCGTAGTTGTAGTTCATCATCAACACCGCATCGGGCTGAAAAGCCCGCACCTGGGCCATCAGCGTTGGGTTTTGCAGGCCCCAAAAGTGGCTGGTGCCCGGTCGCTGGCTGGTGTTGGGCACAAACTCATGGTCATACCCCCCCAGCAGCGGAATATCCCACTGAATCGCCTGATTAAACTGGCGATCGGCCTGCTGGGTAACGCCAAAATTCCAGAGATAGAACACCCGCAGGTTAAGGCCCGCCGTAGCACTCAAATGCTGAAACCAGGGGGCGTAGTACTGAATAGGGTGGGACGTAATAATGGCGAGGCGAAGCATAGTTTTCCTCTAGTTTTTGAGAATTTGAGTTTGAATAAATTGCCGGGAAAAGCTGGCCTGTTCACCCATAGGTAAATTAGCCAACAAACCTTTATAGCGCTTGCTATTGTGTAGGTTGGGTGACGCGATAGCAGAACCCAACTCAACTTGATCTGGCGTTGGGTTTCACTTCGTTTCACCCAACCTAACTTTATGTTTTGTCAGCAGAAGACTTTGCCGCCGTAGGGTAGGTAGTGACCACCCTACGGTTGTTCATGCCAAATCCCGGTTGTTAGCACCTAGTTTGTAGGGGCATTGCAGTGCAATGCCCCTACGAGATTTCTGGCTTAAATTAGGGTTTCTCGATGGAACTCTTCCCCGCCCCGTCAACTGATCGATCGCTCCGGAGATAGTGGACGTTTGGGCCGCACCAGATAGGGGTAGGACTTGCCATAAAAACCTGCGCTTCCAGAACGCCCTCCCGCAATTTTGGGCCGATAGATCTTCATAAACGCATACTTGATACCGACGATGGGCACCGACGATTGAAACAGCGTCGCGGCATAGACCCCGGCGGTCCATTCCGTTGAGGCTAGGGCCAGACTCATAATCAGCACGCAAAACATCATGCGGGCCGAGAAGGGGGGCGTACCAATGGCCGCTATGGTGATCGTTCCGTAGAAGGCCCCCATAATGCCGCCAATTAAGATGCAGCCAAAGTAGCCAAAATTGGCGTAGGCTTCAGGCAACAACCCCCAGGCAATGGTCGTTTTCCAGGTTTGCTCGTAGGTCTGTCGCCGCACGTGAACGTTCAGCATGTGAGTGCCCTCATGGCTGCGCAGTTTGTTGGGGTTGAGAATCCTCGGCACGATCAGGCCGGGAATGATGGCGTAGGTTTTGCCCTCCAGGTAGGGGTAGGGTTCTGGAATTTTGGCCTGGGCCATCATCAGCATGTGAATGACGCTGGATCGCTCCACAAAGGACTCTTTTTCTTCCACCTTTTCCCACCGCTGGGGCACATGATTTTTGTTTTCCTCCGCATAGCCCTGCCACTCCTGAAACCAGGCGGCATACTGCCAGGGCTGCACAAAGTGGGGGGTATCTCCTTCCCAATATTTGTGGCGCATTTCGTGTTTGCCGTAGTGCAGCGGCAGCAGCAGAAAAATCCCCATCAGCAGCCCCACAATCGGTAGCCGCCGCCCCCCGATGACAAAGGCCATCACCGACAGCAGAAACAGGGTGAGCGATGTCTTTAGGATCAGCCCAGCGGCGGCGGTGACGATGTTGGCCACCAGGGCCCAAAAAAAGATGTACTGCTTCGGGCGCGGCATGGAGTTTTGTCCGGCCCGGTAGGCCAGCACAAAAATACCCAAAAAGCTCAGACCCAGAATGATGCCCCGCACAATGGTAAACAGCTTGTCGGGGATGCCACTCCAGCCCCCCACAACGTACATGTTCAAAAAAGCCCCCGCCGCTACGACGGAGATAAAAACGTTGTCGGCGGTAGCGGTTTTGAGGGCGCGGAAGGGCTTTTTCACAGTTCTTGGGGTTCTGACAATCTGGAGCCAGACGAGGGTGCCACTGGCCAAGAACAGCACCGTCGTCAGCGCCCCCCGCAGCTGAGCCTCTGGGCTGTAGGACAGCACATTGGGGTTGGCACTCAGCAGCGGCAGACAAAAGGTCCACAGATAGGTCAGCGAAAAGAACGGATATACGGGCAACCCCTGCACCTGCCCGGCGCACCACAGGTACACCGGAAACATGCTGGCCACCCCAATCGACAGGGCACCGATCGCCGTCTCCTGGGGCACACTGCGCAAACTGTCGAGGTTGGAGAACAGCAGCGCCGCCATCCCGGCCCAGAACAGGAGGGTCATGGCTTCGGATTTTTGACCGGGGGTGGACATGGGTGTTGGGGTGAAGGGGTGGAGGGGTGGAGGGGTGGAGGGGTGGAGGGGTGGAGGGGTGGAGGGGTG